>Ga0299914_10000001_pt1 | contig 306079 bp, 279 predicted proteins | sample RVTome_10_FD_201361 | JGI IMG/M metagenome (GOLD analysis project Ga0299914, IMG submission 201361) | Soil microbial communities from uranium-contaminated site in the Upper Colorado River Basin, Wyoming, United States - RVT153D57 (version 2) ... | reverse complement strand
TCGTCTCCCATCCCGACCCGCACTCTGGAAGCCGGCCGCGGCAGCCTCCGTCGGATCTTCTCGAGCAGCTCGAACTCGCCCATGTTCACCATTGTCCCGCCGCCGGGACGGGGGGGCCGCCCGGGTCTCTAAGGTCCGCCCGCGTGAAGCGCGACTCCCCACTCCTGCACCGCATCGGCGAGGCGGGCGCCCGAATCGGCAGCCGGCCGCCTCGCAGCCGGGGGGTGCGGCTGGCGATCCAGCTCGGCGTCGCCGCCCTGATCTTTGCCTTCCTCGTCTTCACCGTCGTCGGGCAGTGGGGGGAGCTTCAGGAGGAGGGCGTTCACTTTCACGTCCACTGGCTGATCCCGGCCTTTGTGGTCCTGCCCTGCTGGCTGGCCCTGAGCGCGCTCGCCTGGGATGTGATCCTGCGCTTCCTCGGCTACCGCATCGGAGTCCTCCAGGCGCAGGTGGCCTGGGGCCAGCCGCTGCTCGCCCGCTACGTGCCGGGGAGCGTTCTCTACGTGCTGGGCAGGGTCCTTCTCTCCGAGCGCGCCGGGGTGCCGCGGCGCATCACAGTCGCCAGCATCGTCTACGAGCAGGCGCTGATGGCCGCCGCCGCGGTAGCGGTCGCCAGCTGGTTCTTCATCGATCACCCCGACCTCCAGGGCCAACCGCTGCGCTGGGGGGTGCTGCTGGCGATCCCGCTCGCGGTCGCGGTGCTCCAGCCGCGCGTCTTCGGGCCGCTGTCCGAGCGGATGCTGGGCGCCTTCGGCCGCGACCCGCTGCCCGCCCTGCTCCCGCTCCGTGGAGTTCTGACGATGCTCACCTTCTACGCCTTCAACTGGGCAGTGATGTCCGTCGGGGTCTACTGCGTAAGCCGCGCCGTCACCTTCGTGCCGCTTGCGGAGCTGCCCGTGGTCGGCTCGGCCCAGGCCCTCGGCTTCGTCGCCGCCCTGCTCACCCTGGTCGCCCCCGCGGGGCTGGGCGTCCGCGACGCCGCCTTCGCCTGGGCGGTCAAGGCGGCGCTGCCGGGCAGCAGCTTCGCGCTCGGCTCCCTGATCGCGATCGCCGTGCGCGCCGTGCTCACCGTGGTCGAGCTGCTCTACGTCGGGGCCGTCACCCTGCTTGGCCGTCGCGAGGGGTGGAGCATCCCGACCGGGGTTATCCATCCTTCGGCGGAAGAGGAAGAGGCCGTGCGTGACACGTCGCATCTCGGCGTCCTCGGGGAATCGTCTCGCTCACGTACCTGATTCGTACGCTCGCTTCGCCGATTCCCCTGCGTCCACCGACCTGCGATCACGCACGTCCTTGTCCCTACTGGACCCCCGCGCCGCCGGTCGGCGAGGCGCCGTCTATGTCTCCACCCCCGCCCGAGGCCGGCGGTGGGGGAGCGGGCGCCGGGGCGGGCGCCTGGCCGGCGCCCGGCGCGTAGAGGTCGGGGTCGTAGCCGTTGTTCTCTCTGCCCCCGTCCTCGTCCCTGTCCCTGTCTCCGTTCTCCGCCTCGTCGTCTTCGTCCTCATCGCCCCTGTCGGAAGGCGCGGCGCTGCCGTAGGTGCCGAAGAAGGGGGCCCAGGAGATCTGCTGTTCGGGTACGTCGAGCTCCTCGCACGGCACCCCGGCGCCGGCATAGAAGGAGCTCCAGATCTGCGCGGGAAAGGTCCCTCCCGCCACGGTGACCCCGTGGACCGAGTTCATCGAGATCGCGTTCGACTGCGGGTACCCGACCCAGACCGCGGTCGAGAGGTTCGGCTGGAAGCCGGCGAACCAGGCGTCCGTGTAGTCGTCCGTCGTTCCCGTCTTGCCGCCCTGCCCGCCGCAGCCGGTGTAGGCGGCGGTGCCCGTGCCGCCGGTGATGTTGTCGCGCATGATCCGCGACACCTCGTAGGCAACCGCCGGGGAAAGGACGCGGGTCGGGTCGGCGCGCTCCGGCCGGTCGACCCGGCCGCTGGGGAAGACGACCCGCCGGATCGCAACCGGGTCGCGCTGCACCCCGCCGGAGGCAAGGGTCGCGTAGGCGTTTGCCATCTCGAGCGGCGAGACGCCGATCCGCAACCCGCCCAGCCCCTCGGCCGGGAAGCCGTCCAACGTGGTCGTGATCCCCATCGCCTTCGCGGTCTGCGCCACCTTCTCCGGGCCGACGTCGAGGTCGAGCTGGGCGAATACCGTGTTGTCGGAGGCCAGGGTCGCCTTGTGAATGCTCATCGAGCCGCTGTAGCTGTTGCTGTAGGTGGCGACCTCCCATTCGCCCCAGCGCGGCAGGTCGAGGTTCAGCGGCTTCGAGGTGTAGTAGGTGGAGTAGGGGTCGATCCCCTGCTTGATCGCGGTCGTCAGCACGAAGGTCTTGAAGGTGGAGCCGGGCTGGCGATGGCCCTGCGCGGCCAGGTTGAACTTGCTCTCGTCGTAGGACGAGGAGGAGACCATCGCCTTGATCTCGCCGTTGCGGGGATCTATCGCGACCAGCGCCGAGGAGGGGTCCGTCGGGTAGGGAAGGTTGGAGTCGATCGCCGACTCGCCGGACTCCTGCAGGTCAGGTTCGACCGTGGTGTAGACGCGCAGGCCGCCCTTGCGCACGGTGTTCACCCCGTAGCGGTCGATCAGGGTGTCCTGCACGTAGTCGAAGAAGTAGGGCTGGCGGCGCTCGAAGTAGGTGTCGGAGAGCTTCACCTGGAGGTTGCTCTGCTGTGCTTCCAGCGCCCGCGCCCGGCTGATGTAGCCGAGCCCCGCCATCCGCGAGAGCACCGCGTTGCGCCGAGCCAGCGCCCCGCGCGGGTTGAGGATCGGGTTGTAGTCCGACGGCGCCTGGGGCAGGCCCGCCAGCAGCGCCGACTGCTCCAGGGTCAGCTTCCAGACCGGGCGGGAGAAGAAGATCCGCGAGGCCGCCTGCACGCCGACCGCCGTGGCGCCGTTCACCGTTCCATAGGAGGCGCTGTTCAGGTACCGGTCGAGGATCTCGCGCTTGCCGTGGCGCTCTTCGTAGCGCAGTGCCAGCTGCGCCTCCTGGATCTTGCGCTCCAGGTTGCGCTTCGGGTCGGTGATGCAGAGGTTGCGCATCAGCTGCATCGTGATCGTCGACCCTCCCTGCACGACCCGGCCGGCCTCGACGTTCTCGATCAGCGCCCGCAGGCCGCCCTCGTAGTCGATCCCGTCGTGGTCGAAGAAGCGCTCGTCCTCGATCGCCACCGTCGCGTACTGCAGGCTCCGGGGCACCCGCTTGAACGGGACCGGGTGGTGGGCCTCCGAGGAAGCGATGTAGCCGAGCGTGCTACCGTCGCCGGCGATCAGCAGCGAGTTGCCGCTGCGGTCGAGCGGCCGGCAGTCGGACAGCGGCGGCGCCTCGGCCGCCACGTCGAGCACCCAGGTGGTGACGCCGACCGCTCCCACGGCGAGGGCCGCCGCGATGGTGACGACCACGAAGCCGACCTTGCCGTTCTTGCCGGCGCGGCGGCGCTGACGGTTGCGTTGACGCTGCGTCATGGGTGAAAGGGTACTTCGCTCTCCCGGCCGACCTGTGAGACTGCTTGCCGCATCGTGACCCCCGAAACACGTCGAATCGAGGCTCTCCGCGGTGACTGAGGCGGGTTCGGGAGCGCCGGTGCCGGCGCCGTTGGCCCCGGTCGCGCCACGCTTCCCCTACTCGAACTGGGGCCCGAGGGTGGCAATTCTCGGCCTGCTGGCGGCGATCGGGCTGGGAATCATGCTCGGCGTCCCGGCGGTGGTCATCGACCAGCCGGGCACGAGCGGCGACCTCGGCACCGGCGCCAACATCGCCGTGCAGATCGCGACCGCGATCGGGTTCATCGCCGTTCCCCTGTTCGTCGCCTCTCGGGGCGGCGTCTCGCTGCTGATTGCGCTGCGGCGCCTCGGCGTGCGCCGCTTCCGCGCCTGGACCGCCCTGAAGGGGATGGCGGTGGCGATCGGCGCCTACTTCCTCTTTGCGGTCCTCTACACGATGATCGCCGGAGAGCCGGAGCAGGATGAGATCGCCGAGGCATTCGGCCCCGTCCCGGTCCAGATCCTGCTCGTCGTCTTCCTGGCCTCCGTCGGCGAGGAGCTCTGCTTCCGCGGGATGCTGTTCGGCGGGCTGCGCGAGCGGCTGCCGAGCTTCGCCGCGGCGTTGCTGAGCGGCGCGATCTTCGGCGCCCTGCATGCCGTCACCGGCCTCAGCGCCGTGCCGCCGCTGATTGCCTTCGGCACGATCATGGCCCTTCTCTACGAGAGGACCGGCTCGATCGTTCCCTGCATGGTCCTCCACGGCCTCAACAACTCTGCCGCCCTGCTGGCGCAGTAGGCTTTCGCGCGCCTGCGGCGGTCCGTTTCGGCGCCCGCTTCGTAGGGCAGAATTGAACTAAAGAGAATGAGTCGTCGTCGCTTCCTAATCCCAGTTTTTCTCGTCGCCGCTCTTGCCGCGCCGGCGGGGGCCGCGGCGGAGCCTGCCGCGACGCAGGGCGCGGCGGCGACGGGTGGCTCGCCCGCCGCGACGACAAGCTCTCAGCGCGTGCCCAAGGCGGTGGTCAAGATCAAGATCGGTCGCCTGCAGAAGGGTCGGGCGAAGATCATGAGCAAAGTGCCCGCTGTCGGCACGCTCAAGCCGTTCGCCCCCCGCCAGCTCGTCCGGGTCGACTACTTCCTCAACGGCCGCAGGGTGGCGACGAAGAAGGCCAGGGTGCGCAAGGGCAAGGGCGACTACGGCGTCTTCCGCACCCGGATCCGGCTCAGGAAGGGCGGCAAGTACGCGGTCGCGGCCCGCTACCGCGGGAGGCTCGGCGCCGACCGTACCGTGCGCAAGAGCTGGAAGGTCCGCTACCCCTCGCTCTCGCGCGGCGAGTGCGGCCGGGTGGTGAAGGGCTTCAAGAAGGGCCTGCGGGAGATGGGCTACATCGCAGGCCGCGGCTCCTGCTTCAAGGGCAAGACCGCGCGCGGCGTCCTCGCCTACCGCAAGGCGAACGGCATGACGCGCAACTTCCAGGCGGGCAAGCGCGTCGTAAAGCGCGTCTTCGCGCGCCGCGGCGGCTACCGGCTCCGCCACCCCAAGGGCGGTGATCATGTCGAGGCGAACCTCGACAAGCAGGTGCTCGTCTTCGCCAAGCGCGGCCGCGCCACGCACATCTACCCGATCTCTTCGGGAACCTCGGCGACCCCCACCGTGACCGGCCACTACCGCTTCCACCGCACCGAGCCCGGCTACAACAACCTCGGCATGTACTACTCGTGGTACTTCATCGGCGGATACGCGATCCACGGCTACAAGTCGGTGCCCAACCACCCGGCCAGCCACGGCTGCCTGCGCACCTTCATCGCCGACCAGCCGGAGATCTTCAACCGCATCGACCACGGCGAGAGCATCTACGTCTACTGACCCGCCGCCGGCCGGCGGCGGCTGAGTGTCGTGGGCGACATCGACCGCGTTATTCGCGGTGAATGTCGCCCACTTAGCGCCGGGTCGAGGTCTCGGGTTCCCGCCGGAAGCCGGTCGGCGCTATCGCCGGCTCCAGCGGGCTGTCCGGCAGCCCCGGCTTCGTGGCCTGCTCGGGGTCGTTGTAGCCGCCGGGCGCGACGTCGTTGGGAGTGTCGGGGTGGAAGATCGAGGCCAGGTACTGGATCTGGCCGCGACCCGGCCCCAGCTCCGTCTGGCCGCCGCCGTAGGCGCCGATCCCGTTCGCCTCACAGTGGTCGTAGGCGGCGAACAGCTCCCGGATCGGGCCGAAGCGCGACGGCTTGACGTTGACCATCTTCGGCGGCCAGGGCATCGACTCGATGTCGGCGACGGAGTGGATCGGCGCGTCCCAGGTGACCCGTTCGGCGACCGGGTCCAGCAGCGGCCGGGTCTCCCCGTTGACATCGGGGTCCTCCAGCCAGGCGTCGGGGAACGCCTCGATCAGCTTCCCGTACAGCTCCGGGTCGGTCTCCACGTCGACGGGAGTGCCGCTGTAGAAGCCCTTCAGGTCGAGCGAGTCGACCGCGCCTGTCTCGACCAGCGCGGCGATCAGCTCGTCGGTCCAGTCGTTGGTCGGGTCGAGCTTGAAGCGCAGGCTCGGGTAGTGCTCGAGCCGGGCGAGCAGCGGGTCGATCGAGGAGGGCTCGTCGCCGCCGAAGGCGGCGAGCCGCATCGAGCAGACGAAGTTGACCGGGCGCGGCTCACGGCCGAGCGCGCCGGCGAGGCTGGTTCCGGCCTGGCGCAGCGCCAGGTCCAGCGCCGCCGACTCGAAGGCCCAGCGACGGTAGGCGCGGGAGTCCTCCCGCTCGGGAGATGAGGTGGGGAAGAGGTCGATGCCGTCGAGCAGCTCGGAGAAGGAGGCGAAGCTGTGCTCGCCGGCGAGCCCGGGCGGCGGGCCGGCGTCCTGGAGCGCGACGTGGTCGAGCGCGTCGTAGGTGACGTCCTCGCCGATCCCCTCCTCACCGCCGCCGCGCAGCTTCACCACCGTGGTCAATCGCTCGAAGTCGGCGCCCAGGGTCACCCCGAGGCCCTCCAGCTCGCACTCCTCGATTTGAAGCGGCAGGTCGGCTATCTGGTCGAATGAGCTCATGGGCGCAGTGTATGGAAGGGATGGGGTATCCCTCGCCCGGACTCGCTCGCTTCGCTCGCTCTGAGTATCCGCCCGTTCGAGGGACACCCCATCCCTTCCTGCAACACTCACTGGTGGATGAAGCACACGCCGCACGGTTACTGGCTGGAGGAAGCTGGCGCGGTCGAGGCTGCGGCGCCGCTGGAGGGGGAGCTTCGGGCGGATGTGGTTGTTCTGGGGGGTGGCTACACGGGGATGTGGGCGGCGTGGCACCTGAAGGCGCTGGAGCCGGAGGCGCGGGTTGTGTTGCTGGAAGCCGGCAGCTGCGGGCACGGCCCCAGCGGTCGCAACGGCGGCTTCTGCAACGTGATGTGGTTCTCGTTGCCGAACATGCGGGAGCGCTGGGGGGACGAGGCGGCGCTCGCCGTGGCGCGGGCCGCCGCCGACGGGGTCTCCGGAGTGGCGCGCTTCTGCGCCGAGCAGGAGGTGGACGCCTGGTTTCACCGCGGCGGCTACATGCAGGTCTCCACCACGCGGGCCCACGATGGAGTCTGGGACGAGGCGCTGGCCGCCGTCCGCGAGCTCGAAACCCTCTCTCCCCATCGCCGAACGTCCCATAGCCCCCCACATAGTGGGCACTCCGGGACGCTCGACGCGGTGGTCGAGCTGTCGCCGGCGGAGGTGACGGCGCGCTGCGCGTCGCCGGCCTTTCGCGGTGGCGCGTTCTACCCGGACGCGGCGACGGTGCAGCCGGCGCGCCTCGCGCTCGGGCTGCGCGACCGGCTGCGGGCGGCGGGGGTCGAGGTCTTCGAGGGCTCGCCGGTTCTCGGGTTGCGCGACGGCGGTGGAGATGTGGAGGCCCGCACCGCTGCCGGCACGGTCCGCGCGGGAGCCGCGGTCCTCGCCCTCGGCGGCGCCGCCAAGGCGCCTCGCGCGCCGCTGCGCGACGCGCTGACGATCACCTCCTCTCACATCGTGCTTACCGAGCCGGTCCCCGAGCTGCTGGAGGAAGTCGGCTGGACCGGAGGAGAGTGCATAACCGACTGTCGCACGATGCTGCACTACTTCCGCACCACTCCGGACGGCCGGATTGCCTTCGGCCTGGGCGGCGGCCGGATCTCGATGGGAGCGCGGCTGCGGGGGCGGGTCGAGGTCGACCGCGAGGTCGTCGCGCTGGCAGCCGAGCGCCTGCGCGAGTACTTCCCCGGCCTGGAAGGGCGCCGGATCACCCACGCATGGGGCGGGCCGATCGACGTCTCTCCGACCCACCTTCCCTTCGTCGTCCCCCTGCCGGGCGGCAATGCCTTCGCCGCCGCCGGCTACACCGGCAACGGCGTCGGCCCCTCCCACATGGTCGGACGCACGCTGGCCGCGCTCGCCCTCGACCGCCGCGACGAGCACTCCCGCCTCGCTCTTGTCGACCCCTCCCCCCAACGAGTCCCACCCGAACCCTTCCACTGGCTGGGCGGCAACACCATCCGCGCCGGCATCATGTCCAAAGAAGAATCGGAATGCGCCGGAACTTCCCCCCACCCGCTTGCCACAACGCTTTCGAAGCTCCCCAAGCTGCTCGGCTTCCACATCGGCAGGTAGGAACAGCAGCAAGTAGGAAGCAAGCTCGTGTGCCGGAGCTGGCTCGTAAGGGAGGATTGGGCGTCCCCCGAACCGGCGGATACTCAGAGCGAGCGAAGCGAGCGAGTCGGGGCGGGGGATGCCCAATCCTCCCCCAACCACCACCCTCACCAACGACTCGTGATCACTTTCTTCCGTGTGTAGAAATCGACCGCGTCGGCCCCGTTCGCGTGCAGATCGCCATCCAACGAGTCCTTCCACCCTGAAAACGGAAACCAGGCGACCGGCGCCGGCACGCCGACGTTCACCCCGAGCATGCCGGCCTCGGCGCCGTAGCGGTAGGCCCGTGCCGCCTCGCCCGAGGAGGTGAAGATCGCCCCGGCGTTTCCGTATCGGGAGTCGTTGAGGAACTCCAGCGCCGCGTCGAGGTCGGGAGCGTCGACCAGCGCAAGCAGCGGCCCGAACTGCTCCTCGCGGGCGAGGTCGGACTCCGGGTCGGCGGCGGCGACGATCGTCGGGCCGAGCACCGTGCCGGCCGGGCCGGCGTCGCGGCGGCCGTCGACGAGCACCGCGGCGCCCTCTCCTTCGGCCACCTCGATCGCCGCCGCGACCCGATCCCGCGCCTCGGCTGAGACCAGCGGGCAGACGTCGGTCTCGGGATCGTCGCCCGGCCCCACCTTCAGGTCGCTCGCGGCAGCCGCGAGCGCCTCGCGCACCTCGGCCTGCCTCGCCCCGTCCCCGACGACGACCGCGACCGAGCCGGCCAGGCAGCGCTGGCCGGCGGCGCCGAAGGCGGAGCCCATGATTGCCGGCACGGCCCGCTCCAGGTCGGCGTCGGGCATCACCACCAGCGAGTTCTTCGCTCCGCCCAGCGCCTGCGCCCGCTTGCCCGTCTCCGCGCAACGCCGCGCGATAAGCCGCGCCGTCGTGGCCTGTCCGACAAAGGACACCGCGTCCACATCGGGATCGGCGAGCAGCGCCTCCACCGCGTCACGGCCGCCGTGGACCAGGTTCACCACTCCCGGCGGGATCTCCGCGACCGCGTCGACCATCTCGGCGATCAGCGCCGCCGGCCGTGGGTCCCGCTCCGAAGGCTTCAGCACGAAGGAGTTGCCGCAGGCGATCGCGTAGGGGAGGAACCAGAGCGGGATCATCGCCGGGAAGTTGAAGGGCGTGATCGCGGCGACCACCCCGACGGGCTGGCGGACCAGCTCGACGTCGACCCCTTCGGCGACTCCCTCCAGCGTTTCCCCCTTCAGCAGGTGGGGGATCGCCGCCGCCGACTCGACCGACTCGATGCCGCGCCCCACCTCGCCGTCGGCGTCGTCCAGCGCTTTGCCCAGGTCGGCGGTGACCAGCTCGACCAGCTCGCGGCGGCGGCGCAGCAGCTCGTCGCGCAGCGCCAGCACCGCCCGCGCCCGCCGCTGCGGCGGCACCGCGCGCCAAGCGGGCTGCGCCTCACGCGCCGCCCTGGCCGCGGCACGCACCTCCGCGACCCCCGAGAGCGGCACCAGCGCCGCCGTCTCGCCGCTGACAGGGTCGACGTCGGGCAGTGTCTCCACCCGGTCGACCGTCCGCCACTCGCCGCCGATGTAGTTGGGCAGCACCGCCACCGCCTCGCCGGTGGCCCGCACCGTTGCCTGCGGCCCGTCGGCGCTCACGACGTCGCCGCCGCGCCGGGGGCGGGGATCGGCGGTTGCTGCGGCTCCGACACCCGCGCCGCCAGCCGTTCCGCGCGCCGCTGCTGGACGAGGACGAGGGCGATCGCCAGCACGGTGACAGCGAAGAGCATCGTCGCCAGCACGTTGACCTGGACCGGGATGCCGCGCAGGCTCACCCCGTACACGTAGAGCGGGAAGGTCACCTCGATCCCCGAGTTGAAGTTGGAGATCACGAAGTCGTCGATCGAGAGCGCGAAGGCGAGCAGCGCCGCCGCCATGATCCCCGGCGCCAGCAGCGGCAGGGTGACCGTGCGGAACGCGGTGAACGGCGTCGCGCCGAGGTCGGCGGCGGCCTCCTCCAGGCTGCGGTCGAAGCCGATCAGCCGTGAGCGGACCACCACCACCACGAAGCTGATCGAGAACATGATGTGGGCGATCAAAAGCGTCGTGAAGCCGAGCGCGAGCGTGTAGTAGATGAACATCGAGAGCAGGGCGGCGCCGATCACCACCTCGGGCGTCGCCATCGGGATCACGATCAGCAGGTTCGCCGCCCGCCGGGCGCGGAACCTGTGGCGGACCAGGGCGAGCGCCATCAGCGTGCCGAGCACGGTTGAGACGACCGTGGAGAGCGCCGCCAGCCGCAGGCTGGTGAAAAGGGCGTCGTTCAGCTCCCGGATCGCGAAGGCGCTCTCCCAGTACTCCAGCGTGAACCCGTCGTCGAGCCCGAAGGTGAGCCGGTCGCGCGGCGTGTCGCCGAAGGAGAAGACGGCGATCACGACGATCGGGATCAGCATGTAGGCGACGGCGAAGCCGGCGTAGATCGGCAGCCCGTTGCGCCGCAGCCATGCCCAGGGACGGCTCAGCGCGGCCATCTCAGGCCTTCCCCTCGTCCGCGTCGCCCATGAAGGCGCCGGTGCCGGCGAAGCGGATGTAGAGCGTGACCACGGCGAGGATCAGCGCCATCATCAGGAAGGAGAGCGCCGCCGCCTCCGGATAGTCGCGCTGGGTCAGGTACAGCGACTGGATCACGTTGCCGACCATCGCCTGCTGGGTGCCGCCCAGCAGCTGCGCGTTGATGTAGTCGCCGAAGGCGGGGATGAAGGTGAGCAGCACGCCGGCGACGATCCCCGGCATGGTCAGCGGCAACGTCACCCGCAGGAAGGCCTGGCGGGAGGAGGAGTAGAGGTCCCTCGCCGCCTCGATCAGGCGCAGGTCGAGCCGCTCCAGGTTGGCGTAGAGCGGCAGGATCATGAAGGGGAGGAAGTTGTAGGTGAGGCCGGCGATCACCGCCCCGGAGGTGGCCAGCACGCGTCCGTCCTCCGGCACGAGGGCCAGCGTCTGCAGGACGTCGACGATCGGGCTGGAGTCGCTGAGGATCGTCTTCCAGGCGATCGTGCGGATCAGGTAGGTGGTGAAGAAGGGAGCGATCACCGCGAAGAGCAGCAGCAGCTTGAAGCGGCCGGCGCGGAAGGCGATCGCGTAGGCGAGCGGGTAGGCGATCAGCAGGGCGAGGATCGTCGCCACTCCCGCGTAGTAGACGGAGCGGAGTATCTGCTCCGTGTTGCCCGACAGCGAGTCGGGGAAGTTGGACCAGGCCCAGTCGAAGGCGAAGCCGGTGGTCAGCGACCCGGAGCGCAGCGCCAGCTCGCCCATGAAGTACATCGGCACCACGAAGAAGATGAAGAGCCAGAGCAGGCCCGGTCCCAACAGCCAGTATGGGACCCGGCGCTGTCTCATGGCTCAGATCACCCGCCCACGGCTCAGCCGGTGATCACGTCCTGCCAGGCCTCGTTGACCGGCTCGATGTCCGGCGGCGAGTCCTGGGTGGAGCAGTTGCGCTGGAACTCGGCCGACGGGAAGATCAGCTGGTCGTTGGCCAGCGCCGCGTCCCGGTTGGCAAGGATGTCCTTCACCCCGTCGACCGGGCTGACGTAGTTGACGTACTCGGTGATGTCCGCCTGCACCTGCGGCTCATAGACGAAGTCCATGAAACCGAGGGCGGCCGCCGTGTTCGGCGCGCCGACCGGGATCACCATGTTGTCCGACCAGAGCATGCAGCCCTGAGCCGGCATCCGCCACTCGGCGTTGTCGTTGCCGATCAGCGACGCGTCGCCCGACCAGCCGATCGCCGCGACCACGTTTCCCGCGGTCAGGTCCTCGGTGTAGTCGTTGCCGGTGAAGCGCCGGATCTGACCGGTGTCGGCGGCCTGCTTGATCTTGTCGATCGTGTTCATCCAGTCCTCGTTGGTCGCCTCCGCCGGGTCGACCCCGTCGCCCTTCATCACCAGTGGCACGGTGTCGCGCATCTCGGTGAGCATCGTCACCTGGCCCCTGTACTGCGGGTCGAAGAGATCGTTGACGGAGCGGATGTTCGGCGCCTTGGCGGTGTCCACCCAAACGCCGGTCATACCGCTCTGCCAGGGAACGGAGAACCTGCGCTCCGGGTCGAAGGCCGGGCTCTCCAGTGACGGCAGCATGTTCTGGAAGACCGTCGACAGGTCGTCGTGGTCGATCTCCTGCAGGTATCCGAGGTCGTACATCTGCTTCGCCATCCAGTCGGTGAGGACGAAGATGCTGCGACCGCCCGACTGGCCCTGCTCGAGCTGCGGCTGGACCTTGCCGAAGAACGCCTCGTTGTCGTTGATGTCCTCGATGTAGTTGACGTTGACGCCGGTCTCCTCCTGGAACTCGGCGATCGTGCCGTTGTTGCCCGGGTCGATGTAGCCCGGCCAGTTGGAGATCGTCAGGTCGCCCCTCACCGGGCCCGCCTGCGCCGTCTCGACGTCGTCGTTTCCGCCGCCCCCGACCGTGTCGTCGTCTCCGCCGCAGGCTGCCAGGGCGAGCGCCGCAGCCAGCACGGCCACTGCCATCAGCGCCGGCCAGAGCCGGCTTCTCTTGCGCTCTTCGCTCACGAGGTACCTCCTGGTTGGCTTGTGGGGCCCGCCGCTCATCGCTCGGGGCCTCTCTCCTCTTCCTCTTCCTCTTTGTCAGTCTGCTCTCCGTCGGACTCCCGCACCAGGTGCATGTGCTCCGGGTCCCAGCTGAGCCGCACCCGGGCGCCCCCCCCGGGGAGGCGCTGGCGCTCCGCCTCGTCGGCGTTGGGGATCAGGACGGTCATCCGCACGCCGCTCTCCAGCACCACGGCAATCTGCGTCGCGGTCCCCAGGTACAGGGAGCTCTCCACCGTCCCCTCCACACCCGGCGCTGCGCCCTCGGCGGGCGGAGCGCCTGCCCCGGCCGGGGAGACGCGCAGCTTCTCCGGCCGCACCACGGCATGGATGCGCTGCCCCGGCTCGAAGCCGTTCAGGTGCGGAGCCCGGACCCTCGGCCCGTCGTCGATCCGCACCTCGCCGCCGGAGGAGATCGTCGCCGGCATCAGGTTGGAGACGCCGATGAAACCGGCGACGAAGGTCGTCTCCGGCCGCTCGTAGACCTGCTCGGGGTCGGCGACCTGCTCGACCCGGCCGCGGTGGATCACCGCGATCCGGTCGCTCATCGTCAGCGCTTCCTCCTGATCGTGGGTGACGTAGACGAAGGTGATTCCGACCTCGCGCTGGATCCGCTTCAACTCGACCTGCAGCCCCTTGCGCAGCTTCAGGTCCAGGGCGCCGAGCGGCTCGTCGAGGAGCAGCACCTTGGGCAGGTTGACCAGGGCCCTGGCCAGGGCGACCCGCTGCTGCTGCCCGCCCGAGAGCTGCGCGGGCCTGCGCTTCGCCTCGCCGGCCAGGCCGACCCGCTCCAGCTCTTCGCGCACCCGGCGCTCGATCTCCGCCCGCCGCACCTTCTTGCGCTTCAGCCCGAAGGCGACGTTCTCCTCGACGCTGAGGTGGGGGAAGAGGGCGTAGCTCTGGAAGACGGTGTTGGTCGGGCGGCGGTGCGCCGGCAGGCCGGCGACGTCCTCACCGTCGATGCGGATCCTGCCGGCGGTCGGCTGCTCGAAGCCGGCGATCATCCGCAGCGTCGTCGTCTTGCCGCAGCCGCTGGGGCCGAGCAGGGTGAAGAACTCTCCGCCGGCCAGCTCGAGGCTGACGTCGTCGACCGCGAGCAGGTCGTCGAAGCGCTTGCTGACGCGCTCGAGCTCGACGCCGGGATGGCTTTCCTCGACGCCTGGGCCGGGTGCGGTACCCAACGTATGGGCGTCCATGCAGTCAAGGTATGTCCAACCAGTACGAATCGCAAGGGCGGCTGAGCAGCAAAACGGAAGGAAACCTTGTACGGATCGGCCAATGGCTTCGACGACGATTGACCGATCGGCCACTTGCCGTACCAACAATCCGGCATTAGCGTTGTCCATGTAGTCACACGTCCAACGCAAACGAGGAGGTCCAGATGGAGGTCGCCACCACCGGCGAGGGCGCCACGCCCCCGGAAGTCGGCGCGGACCTCCAGGAGCAGGCCCGTCGCCACCTCTGGATGCATTTCTCGAGGATGGGGAGCTACGGCCCCGACCACGAGATCCCGATCATCGTTCGCGCCGAGGGCGCCTACGTCTACGACGACCACGGCAAGCGCTACCTGGACGGGCTCTCCGGGCTCTTCTGCGTCAACGCCGGCCACGGCCGCACCGAGCTGGGCGAGGCGGCGGCGCGCCAGGTCGAGGAGCTGGACTTCTACGTCCTGTGGAGCTACGCGCATCCGCGGGCCATTGAGTTGGCGACGCGGATCGCCGGGCTGGCGCCGGGGGACCTGAACAGGGTCTTCTTCACCTCCGGCGGCTCGGAGGCGGTCGAGTCGGCGCTGAAGCTGGCCCGCAACTACCACCGGATGCAGGGCAAGGGGCAGAAGCACAAGGTGATCGCCCGCGAGATCGCCTACCACGGCACCACCCTGGGGGCCCTTTCGGCGACAGGGATCACGGAGCTGCGCAGCCAGTTCGAGCCGCTGGCGCCGGGCGGCTGCCACGTGCCGAACACCAACATCTACCGCTGGCCGGAAGACCGCCACCCGCTCTGGGCGGCGGACGCGATCGAGGAGCGGATCGAGTTCGAGGGCCCGGAGACGGTCGCCGCGGTGATCCTCGAGCCGGTCCAGAACGCGGGCGGCTGCTTCGTGCCGCCGGACGGTTACTTCCAGCGGGTGCGCGAGATCTGCGACCGCCACGACGTGCTGATGATCTCCGACGAGGTGATCTGCGCCTGGGGGCGCCTGGGCCACTGGTTCGGCTGTGATCGCTTCGGCTACGTGCCGGACATCATCACGGTCGCCAAGGCGCTGACTTCGGCCTACGCGCCGATGGGCGCCGTGATCGCCTCCGATCGCGTCGCCGAGCCGTTCATGCAGGGGGACGAGTCCTTCGCCCACGGCTTCACCTTCGCCGGCCACCCGCTCGCCTCGGCGGTGGCGATGGCCAACCTGGACGTCTTCGAGCGGGAGGGGCTTTGCGAGCACGTGCTCACCAAGGAGGCCGAGTTCCGCCAGGGGCTGGAGAGCCTGCGCGAGCTGCCGATCGTCGGCGACGTGCGCGGTGCCGGCTTCTTCCAAGCGATCGAGCTGGTCAAGGACAAGGAGACCAAGGAGACCTTCACCGACGAGGAGTCGGAGGACCTGCTGCGTGGATTCCTCTCCGGAGCCCTCTACGAGAACGGGCTGATCTGCCGCGCCGACGACCGCGGCGATCCGGTGATCCAGCTCGCTCCGCCGCTGATCTGCGACAGCGAGCAGTTCGACGAGATACACGAGGTTCTGCACAAGGTGCTGGAGGCCGCCTGGGAGCGAATCGGGAAGACGTAGAGGGGTAGCGATGCTCACCGTTCAGAGCCTGCTCGACGAGCTCGACCTCGAGCCGGCGGCGAGCGCAAACGCGGCCGAAGCCCCGGTTCGCTGGGTTCACATCTCGGAGCTCGAGGACCCGACCCCTTGGCTTTCGGGCGGCGAGCTGATCCTCACCACCGGCATCCCGCTGAGCACGGCGGCGAAGCAGCGGGCCTACGTGAAGCGACTCGTCGGCCACAACATCGCCGGGCTCGGTTTCGGCACGGGGTTCGACCACCGCAAGCTGCCCAAGGCGCTTGTCGAGGAGGCCGACAAGCGCGACTTCCCGCTCTTCGAGGTCCCCTACTCGATGCCGTTCATCGCGGTCACCGAGAAGGCGTTCGCCCGCCTCGTCAACGAGCAGTACGAGGTATTGCAGCGCGGCATCGCCGTGCAGCGGCGGCTGGAGCGGCTGGTACTGGAAGAGCGCGGGCTGGAGGAGATCGCCGCGACGATCACCTCGGCGGTCGGCGGCGCCGTCGCGATCCTCTCCGGACGGGGAGAGCGGATCGCCGGTCGCGAGTTCCGCCGCCAGCTGCCCGACGAGGCCTGGGTCGCGATCCGCAAGGAGGCGGTCGGCCACGCCCACGACGGGCATCCGTTCGTCCCTTCGCATCCCTCGGTGGCGGGCCGGGCGCTCGCCCACCCGGTCATCTCGCCGGGCGGCGGCCCTCCGCAGGCCTGGGTGGCGATCATCCGCGACTCGGGCGGTCTGGGCGACTTCGAGCGGTTGATCCTCCAGCAGGCCGTGGCGGTCGTCGCGCTGGAGCTGATGCGCCAGCGGGTGGCGCGCGAGACCGAGCGCAGGCTGGCCGGCGACGTTCTTTCCGGCGCGCTCAGCGGGCGGCTGGAGCCGTCCGAGCTGCTGCGCCGTCTGGAGCCGTTCGGGATCGGCGACGAGGCGGCGGTCCTGGTCTTCGAGCTCGACGACCCGGCGACGGCGGAGCCGGCGCTGGAGCGGGCGCTGGTGGCGGAGGGCGTGTCCGCGGTCGTCGCCCCTCACGCCAGTCGCGGCCGGGAGCTGCTCTGTGCGGTGATGGACGCCGAGGACAACGACCCGCTCGACATCGCCGCCGCCGCCCGCCGGGCGCTGGCCGGCGAGCGGCGGGCGGTGCGGGCAGCGGCAAGCCGATCCGGCCCCCCCGAGGGGTTGCGCCACTCGTTCCACGAGGCGCGCTGCGCGCTGGAGGCGACGGCGCTCGACGACGGCGACGCGCCCGAGGTCGCCTCCTGGCGGGATCTTGGCGCTTTCACGCTGCTGCTCTCCGTGCAGGACGACGAGGCGCTCAGCCTTTACCAGGAGAGCGTGCTGGGACCGATAGAGCGGGGCGACGAGGAGTACGGGGGAGAGCTGCTGCGCTCGCTGGAGGCGTTCATCGAGAACAACGGCCAGTGGGAGAAGGCGGCGAGGCAGGTCTACTGCCACCGCCACACGCTGCGCTACCGGATGCGCAAGGTCGAGAAGCTGTCCGGCCGCGATCTCTCCAAGGCCCACGACCGGATCGAGCTGTGGCTGGCGATCCAAGCACGGGAGCTGGTTAGGTGAAGATAGGTATTCCGAGGGAGGTCAAGGAGGACGAGTACCGGGTGGCGATAACGCCGGCCGGGGTCCGCGAGGCGGTCGAGCACGGGCACGAGGTGCTGATCGAGGCGGGCGCCGGCGAGGGCAGCGCGATCGCCGACGCCGATTTCGAGGCGCAGGGCGCGCGGATCGCCCCCGACCCCGAGGCCGTCTTCGAGGCGGCGGAGATGATCCTCCACGTAAAGGAGCCGCAGGCCGCCGAGATCGGGATGCTGCGCCCCGGCCAGCTGCTGTTCACCTACCTGCACCTGGCGCCGGACCCGGTACAGACCCGCGGCCTCCGCGCCTCGGGCGCGACCTGCGTCGCCTACGAGACGGTTGAGGACGCGCGCGCGCGGCTGCCGTTGCTGGCGCCGATGAGCGAGATCGCCGGTCGGATCGCGGCCCAGGCGGGCGCCTTCATGCTGGAGAAGCCGCTCGGCGGGCGGGGCATCCTGCTCGGCGGGGTGCCCGGGGTGGCGGCGGCCAACGTGGTCGTGATCGGCGGCGGCGCGGTGGGCATGAACGCGGCTTTCATCGCGATCGGGATGGCCGCCGACGTCTTCGTGCTCGACAAGTCGATCGACCGGCTGCGTGAGCTCGACATCGCCTTCGGCGGGCGCTGCTCCACCGTCTTCTCCACCTCGCTGGCGATCGAGGAGCTGCTGCCTGCCGCGGACCTGGTGATCGGCGCGGTCCTGGTACACGGGGCGCGGGCGCCCTACGTGGTGCGGCGCGAGCAGCTGGCGACGATGAAGCCGGGGGCGGTGCTGGTCGACGTCGCGATCGACCAGGGCGGCTGCTTCGAGACCTCGCGGCCGACGACCCACCGCGACCCCACCTTCGAGGTGGACGGGATCACCCACTACTGCGTCACGAACATGCCCGGAGCGGTGCCGATCACGGCGACCTACGCATTGACCAACGCGACGCTGCCCTACGCGCTGGCGCTGGCCGACCACGGGGTCGCGGAGGCGATCCGCCGCGACCCCGGCCTGCGCCCCGGCGTCAACGTGGCGGCCGGCGAAGTGACGCATCCGGCCGTCGCCGAGGGGGTAGGGGAGACGTACGTGCCGGTGGAGGAGGCGCTCGGAATGGAAAAGACCTTCGCCAACTGAAATTGATGAGGAGAGACGATGGCTACCGCAACCAAGGCGAAACTGAACAACTTCATCGGAGGCGAGGCTGTCGAGCCCGCCGACGGGGCGACCGAGGAAGTCGTCAACCCGGCAACCGGGGAGACGATCGCCGAGGCGCCGCTCTCCAGCGCCGAGGACGTCGACCGCGCGGTCGGGGCGGCGAAGAAGGCATTCGACGGCTGGGCCGCGACGCCGCCGGGCGAGCGCGCCGCGGCGCTGCTGAAGATCGCCGACCTGATCGAGGAGCGGGGCGAGGAGATCGCCGACCTGGAGGCGGCCGACGCGGGCAAGCCGCGCTCCGCCTTCCTCGAGGACGAGATCCCCTTCATCGCCGACAACCTGCGCTTCTTCGCCGGGGCCGGGCGGCTGCTGGAGGGCCGCGCCGCCGGCGAGTACATCGAGGGCCGCACCTCGTTCGTGCGCCGCGAGCCGGTCGGCGTGATCGGCCAGATCACGCCCTGGAACTACCCGCTGATGATGGCGGTCTGGAAGATCGCGCCGGCTCTGGCCGCAGGCAACACGATCGTCCTCAAGCCGGCCGAGACGACCCCGGTGACGACGCTGAAGCTGGCCGAGTGGTGCGCGGAGATCCTGCCGCCCGGAGTGTTGAACGCGATCGGCGGCCACGGCGAGCCGGCCGGCGCGGCGCTGGTCACCCATCCCGACGTGGCGATGGTCTCGCTGACCGGTTCGCCGGAGACGGGCAAGTGGATCGCCAAGGCCGCCTCGGACACGCTGAAGCGCGTCCACCTGGAGCTGGGCGGCAAGGCGCCGGTCGTCGTCTTCGACGATGCCGAGATGGAGACGGCGATGGAGACGATCGCCGCCTGCGGCTACTACAACGCCGGCCAGGACTGCACCGCCGCCTGCCGCGTGCTGGCCGGCCAGGGCGTCTACGACGACGTGGTCAGCGGCCTCGCCGGGGAGGCGAAGGGGCTGGTGCTCGGCGACACGATGTCAGGCGAGACGACCCTCGGGCCGCTCAATTCGCCACGCCAGCGCGAGCGGGTAGAGGGCTTCCTGGAGCGGCGCCCGGCACACGCCGAGGTCGTCACCGGCGGCGGCGAGCCGGGTGGCCCGGGCTTCTTCCTCGAGCCGACCGTGGTCGCCGGCCTACGCCAGGACGACGAGATGGTCCAGAACGAGATCTTCGGGCCGGTGATCACCGTGCAGCCGTTCTCAGACGAGGAGAAGGCGATCGAGTGGGCCAACGGCACCCGCTACGGCCTCGCCTCCTCGGTCTGGACCAAGGACGTCGGCCGCGCCCACCGGGTCGCCAACGCCCTCCAGTTCGGCGCCGTCTGGATCAACGACCACATCACGATCGTCTCGGAGATGCCCCACGGCGGCTACAAGCAGTCCGGCTACGGCAAGGACCTCTCCGCCTACTCGCTCGAGGACTACACGCAGTTAAAGCACGTGATGGTCAACCTGGAGTAGCCCGCGACCGGGGAGGAGGCTGAGCCTCGTCCTCTCCGATCTCCCCGTCCTCGCGGAGCTCCATCTGGGCAACGCCGGCCGTCTGCTCCTTGAAGTGCTTGCTCAGCATCGTCTCCTGGCCTTGGTAGTTGGAGCCCAGGCTCGTTCCGTACAGCACGTCCGGTACCTGCCCGAGCTGCTCGAAGGCGAGCTTGCAGATCGGCTGGCGGTGCTCGACCATGAATGGAACGTCCCTGGCCCGCACCTCCAGTGCCGCCTTGCTGCCGTTGTCCTTGCGCTCGGGGTCGTAGCCGAAGCCGGGGTCGAAGAACCCCGCGTAGTGGGTGCGCAGCTCTCCCGCGGTCGGGTCGTAGGCGAGCATCTCCGCCGCGTAGTCGGGCGGGACGCAGATCCGCTCCGCCGAGAGGAGCAGGTAGAAGACCTCCGGCTCGAGGATCAGTCGCGAGCCGCGGTCCAGGTAGACCGGATCCCAGTAGTCGGCCGCCTCGTTGCCGCGCGAAGTGAGGTCGATCGGGTCGCTGGTCCGCTTCGCCTTGTAGCCGACCATGCGCGGCGCGGGGCCGGCGTGCAGGTCGAGGCTGAGGAAGAGTCCGTCGGAGACGGAGAGGTCGCTCTCCGGCAGCGCGTGCTTGTCCATGAAGAGGAGGGGGAATTCGCGGTGCAGCGCGCGGATGCCCTCGTCGCCGATGCGCGGGTCGCCCTCTATCAGGCGCAGCTGATTCAGCGACAGGAGCTCCCGCACCTTGACCGCGAAGGAACGGGAGACCACCTCCAGGTAGAGCTTGCCGCGGTAGCCGTCGTGGATCTCGTCGAAGCGGTTGTTGCGGTCGGTGATCACCCGCGTGAAGACGTCCAGCCGGCCGGTCGAGCTCTTCGGGTTTGCCTTCGCCCGAACGCCGGGTGGCAGCCGCAGCTCCTCCCGCAGCGGGATCAGGTAGGGGCGGTCGCGCTCCAGGACCGCCCCCTCATCGCGCAGGTCCACCTGGTCGAAGGCGAGGCTCTCGACCTTCTCCTCCACCGTGGACTCGGCGTCGGGCAGGAAGCTGCACTTCAGCCTCCAGGCTTTTTTGCCGAGTGAGAGGTCGAGGCTCGCGGGCTGGATCGCGCCGGGTGGAATGCTGAGGTGCTCCGGCACCGAGATCCACTTGCGCCCGATCGCCTCGCGCAGATCCTGAGCGCCGAAGATCCGCGGCTGCGACTTGACCCCGTCGCCGGCCTCATGGTGCTCGGTTCGGTGAGGTTCCGCTGTGCTTCGCGCGTTCTCGGCGGACACGCCGCCATCATCCCCGATGCCGCCGGGGCCTGCGATCAAGGGGAGCCCGCAACGAGCGGGTTCGTGCTCACCGGCTCAGAAGCCGCGCGGATGCCGGGACACGAAGCCGCCGCCGCCGCGCAGATCGCGGTGCCAGCTGGGCCCGGTGCCGCGGGAGTTGCCGGAGGTGTCCCAGCGCAGGCCGGCGATAACCGCGTAGGTGTGACCGCCGTGGGCGTAGACGGTGATCCAGCGTCCCCGGCCGCGATTGCCCCAGCGCATCAGGCTGCCGGAGGGAACCGGGCTGCCGATGAAGCTGCCGCCCCGCAGCGCGAAGCTGACGGCGCCCGAGCAGTCGTAGCCGCGGTCCCACCAGCGGCGGTGCCCGCCGCCGTAGAGGTAGGGCTTGTTGCGGATCCGGTTGGCGGCCCAGATCACGCGCTTGACCCGCTTCGGCGCGGTGCGCGGCGGGATCGCCATCCCGTTGCGCAGGAGCTTCGCCTTCGCCACCGGCCCGCAGTTGTCGGCACCGGGCGCGATGCCTCCGGTGCCGCAGCTGGCCACGGCCCCTGCCTGGGCGCCGGCCGGCGTCAGCGCCAGCGCGAGAGCGACTCCGCCGGCCGCCAGCGTGGCTTTGAGCTTCGTGTTTGGAATCGCAGACATCCCCGATCTCCTTCGTGGGCCTGCGGGGTTAGCTGTCGGGCTGGCGCGAAAGGAGCCTGCGCCCCCACCGAACTTCGATGGGTTAGCCCCGGATTCCTGGGTCCCCCGCTCCCGAGCCTTTGCGGCGCGGGATTCGGCTTATCGGTTTTCCAAGCGCGGCAGCTTAGACGATATTGCCGCGATCGGACATTAAGCCCGTGTCAAAAAAATGTGAGTTTACGCAAACATTGCCTACTGGTAGGTTTGCCGTCCATGGAGCTTGCCGGTCACACAGCGCTGCTCACCGGGGCCACGGGGGGTCTTGGCCGGGCGATCGCCGCCTCGCTCACCGGCCGCGGAGCGAAGCTGGTGCTCAGCGCCCGCAATGCCGGGGCGCTGGAGGAAATGGCGGCGGGCCTGCCCGGCGACGGGCATCGTGTGCAGCCGACCGACCTGGCCGAGCCGGGCGCCGCCGAACAGCTGGCCGCCGACGTCGGCGCGGTCGACATCCTCATCGCCAACGCCGGTCTCCCCGGATCCGGGCGGCTTGACTCCTTCACGGTTGAGCGGTTGACGGGAACGCTCCGCGTCAACCTCGAGGCGCCGATGCTGCTGGCCCGCGCTCTCGAGCCCGGGATGCTGGAGCGCGGCAGCGGGCACATGGTCTTCATCTCCTCGCTTTCCGGCAAGTCGGCGACGCCGCGCTCATCCGTCTACAACGCGACCAAGTTCGGGCTTCGCGGCTTCGCCCTGGGGCTGCGCGCGGACTTGGAGCCGCGCGGGGTCGGTGTCTCGCTGGTCTCGCCCGGCACGATCCGAGAGGCGGGCATGTACGCGGATTCGGGCGCGGACCCGATTCCCGGCCTCGGCACGGGCTCCCCAGCCCAAGTCGGCGAGGCAGTGGCGCATGCGATCGAGCGGGACAAGGTGGAGGTCGCGGTGGCGCCGATCCAGCAGCGCTTCCTCGCCCACTTCGCGCTGCTCAGCCCCAGCATCGCCCACCGCGTGGCGAGCGGCGACACCGGCCAGAAGGCCGCCGCCAGCGTCGCCGACGGTCAGCTGGACAAGCACTGACGGCGCGCTGAACGAGAAGCCGGAGGGGCACCCCGCCCGGCTCCCACCGTTGCCTAGGATGAGTCTGTGACCTCCATCGACTCCTTCGGCGCCCGCTCCAACCTGGAGGTGGGTGGGAAGACGTACGAGATCCACCGCCTCGACGCGCTGCAGGCAAAGTTCGACGTCGCCCGGCTGCCGTACTCGCTGAAGGTCCTGCTGGAGAACGTCCTGCGCCTCGAGGACGGCGAATCCGTGATCGCCGCCGACGCGGAGGCGATCGCATCCTGGGACGCGAAGGCGCAGCCGAGCGCCGAGATCCCCTACCAGCCGGCGCGAGTGCTGATGCAGGACTTCACCGGCGTGCCGGCGGTCGTCGACCTGGCGGCGATGCGCGACGCGATGGAGGAGATCGGCGGCGACCCGGCGCGGATCAACCCGCTGGTCGACGTCGACCTGGTGATCGACCACTCGGTCCAGGTCGACGCCTTCGGCAACGACCGCGCCTTCGCGCTCAACGCCGAGCACGACTTCAGGCGCAACCGCGAGCGCTACTCGTTCCTGAAGTGGGGCAGGGAGGCGTTCGACAACTTCCGCGTCGTGCCGCCGGCTACCGGGATCTGCCACCAGGTCAACCTCGAGCACATCGCCCAGGTCGTCTACAGCCGCGAGCGGGACGGCGCCCTGCAGGCCTACCCGGACACGCTGGTCGGCACCGACTCCCACACGACGATGGTCAACGGGCTCGGCGTGCTCGGCTGGGGAGTCGGCGGGATCGAGGCGGAGGCGGCGATGCTCGGCCAGCCGGTCTCGATGCTGCTGCCGCAGGTGGTCGGCTTCCGCCTCGACGGCAAGCTGCCGGACGGCGCGACCGCGACCGACCTGGTGCTGACCGTGACCGAGATGCTGCGCGAGCGCGGCGTGGTCGGCAAGTTCGTCGAGTTCCACGGGCCCGGGCTTGCCACGCTCGGGCTGGCCGACCGGGCGACGATCGGCAACATGTCGCCGGAGTTCGGCTCCACCTGCGCGATCTTCCCGCCCGACGCGGAGACGCTTCGCTACCTGGAGCTGACCGGGCGGCCGACCGAGACGATCGAGCTGGTCGACGCCTACGCGCGCACACAGGGGATGTTCCACGACGAGGACTCCGGCGAGCCGACCTTCTCCGAGGCGCTGCAGCTGGACCTGGAGGCGGTCGAGCCGAGCATCGCCGGCCCCAAGCGCCCCCAGGACCGGGTGCCGCTGGTCAGCGCCAAGCAGGCCTTCCTGGAGGCGATGCGGGAGTCCGCCCCCGAGGCGGCCGAACAGCTCGGCAACAACATCGACGAGGCGCTGCGCGAGAGCTTCCCCGCCTCCGACCCGCCCGCCGAGGACCACGACGGCGCAGCGGGCAAGCCGCGGCCGGCGCTCAGCGGCGACGCGGTCCCGACCGCGTCGCCGCACGGCAGCAAGGACGCGGTCGACGTGACGATGGACGGCGAGACGTTCGAGCTGGACCACGGGCGCGTCGTGATCGCCGCGATCACCAGCTGCACCAACACCTCCAACCCGAGCGTGATGGTCGGCGCCGGGCTGCTGGCCCGCAACGCCGTGCAGCGCGGGCTGCGCCGCAAGCCCTGGGTGAAGACCTCGCTGGCGCCCGGCTCGACCGTGGTCACCCGCTACCTGGAGCGTGCCGGGCTGACCCGCTACCTGGACGAGCTGCAGTTCAACCTGGTCGGCTACGGCTGCACCACCTGCATCGGCAACTCCGGGCCGCTGCCGCCGGAGATCTCCGCCGCCGTCGAGGAGAAGGACCTGACCGTCTGCTCGGTGCTCTCGGGCAATCGCAACTTCGAGGGGCGGATCAACCAGGACGTGAAGGCGAACTACCTCGCCTCACCGCCGCTGGTGGTCGCCTACGCGCTGGCCGGGCGGATGGACCTCGACCTGACCGCCGAGCCGCTCGGCAGGGGTGAGGACGGCGAGCCCGTCTTCCTCAGCGACCTCTGGCCCGGCCCGGAGGAGATCAAGGAGATCGTCGGACGCTCGATCGAGGCGGAGATGTTCACGCGCAGCTACGGCGAGGTCTACGACGGCGACGAGGAATGGCGCGCCGTCGAGGTGCCCGAGGGCGATCGCTACGACTGGCCCGACTCGACCTACGTGCGCCGGCCTACCTTCTTCGACGGGATGCCGGCCGAGCCGGCGCCGCCGGCGCCGATCCGCGCCGCCCGGGCGCTGGCGCTGCTCGGCGACTCGATCACCACCGACCACATCTCCCCGGCGGGGGCGATCAAGAAGGCCTCGCCGGCCGGGCGCTGGCTGATCGAGAACGGGGTCGAGCCCGGCGAGTTCAACTCCTACGGCTCGCGGCGCGGCAACCACGAGGTGATGATCCGCGGCACCTTCGCCAACATCCGCCTCCGCAACCTGCTGGTCGAGCGCTCCGGCGGCTGGACCCGCCACTTCCCCGGCGGCGAGGAGACGACGATCTACGACGCGGCGATGGCCTACGCCTCGGAGGGAGTGCCGCTGGTCGTGCTGGCGGGCAGGGAGTACGGCTCCGGCTCCTCCCGCGACTGGGCGGCGAAGGGGACGAAGCTGCTCGGGGTGCGCGCAGTGATCGCCGAGAGCTTCGAGCGCATCCACCGCTCCAACCTGATCGGGATGGGCGTCCTCCCGCTCCAGTTCGCTGCGGGCGAGTCGGCCGGGTCGCTGGGCCTGACCGGCGAGGAGGCCTTCGATGTCAGCGACCTGGATGACGGTAACGCGAGGGAGGTCGAGGTCACCGCCACCCGCGACGACGGCGCCTCCGTCTCATTCACCGCCACCGTCCGTCTCGATACTCCCAACGAGGTCGCCTACTACCGCAACGGCGGCATCCTGCAGACGGTGCTCAGGGGTCTGCGGGGCTAGCGACTCCCCAGCCCCTGCGCTCGATCAGCTCGATCCCGATCACGCTGCCGACCGGGCCGACCGGGGTGAGGGTGGCGGCGAGCAGGGTGTAGGGGGCTTCGCGCTTGCCGCAGGCGACCCAGATCAGCAGGCAGAGCGCGATGAAGCCGAGCCCGTGCGCCCAGCCGAAGACCATCGTCTCCGTCTCGAAGCCGGGCATCAGCCAGAAGAAGAGCAGGCCGGCGAAGAAGCCCAGCTCGACCCAGGAGAACCGCTTCACCCAGGCGAACAGCGGCCCGGGCACCGGCTTTTGCAGGAAGTGCGAGCGGATCTCCACCCGCGGAACGCTAGAGGACCCGGATCGGTCGTCTAGCCGGTGCCGCGCGCGAACTCGTCCGCCAGGCCGAGGTCCCTGGCGATGCGGCGCATGTCCTTGCGCTGCTCGTCGAGGACGAAGCTGACGCCGGCCCCGGTCTGCTCGGCGCGGCCGGTGCGCCCGACGCGGTGCACGTAGGCGTCGCGGTCCCCAGGGGCGTCGAAGTTGATCACGTGGGTTATGTCGGCTACGTCGATGCCGCGGGCGGCGACGTCGGTCGCGACCAGGGTGTCGACTTCGCCCCTTTCGAAGCGCCCCAGCGCCTTCTCGCGCTGGTTCTGCGACTTGTTGCCGTGCATCGCGACCGCGGCGACGTTCTGCGTCCCGAGCCGCTTGACGAGGCGGTCGGCGCCGCGCTTGGTGCGAACGAAGACCAGGGTCCGGCCCCGCTCGTCGCTTCCCAGCTCGCCGAGCAGCGCGCCCAGCTTGGCGCCCTGCGACTCGACCGCGACGAAGCGGTGGCTGACCGCCGCCGCGCGCTCGCGCTCCGGCGCGTGGACGTGACGGCGGGCATCGCGCGTGAATGAGGCGGCGACACGGCCCGCGGCGCCCTCCAGGGTGGCGGAGAAGAACAGGGTCTGGCGCTTCTTCGGGGTCTTGGCGACGATCCGCTCGACCGCCGGCTTGAAGCCCATGTCGAGCATCCGGTCCGCCTCGTCGAGGACCAGCACCCGCACCCGGTCGAGGCGCAGCTCGCCCCGCGCCAGCAGGTCCTCGAGGCGGCCTGGGGTCGCGACCACGACGTCGGCGCGCCGCGATCGCTTGATCTGCGGGCCGAACCCGACGCCGCCGTAGACGGCGGCGAGCCGCAGGTGGCGGGCGTCGGCGACGGACTCCAGCTCGTCGACGATCTGGCCGGCCAGCTCCCGGGTCGGTGCCAGCACGAGCGCGCTCGGCTGCCCGGCCTGGCTCTGCTCGCCGGCGTCGGCGAGGCGGTCGAGCAGGGGGACGCCGAAGGCGAGCGTCTTGCCCGACCCGGTCGGCGACTGGACGAGGACGTCCCGTCCGGCCAGCACGTCCTCGATCACGAGGCTCTGGACGGGGAAGGGCTGGGTGATGCCGCGGCGCTTCAGGGCATCCGCCACGGGGGCGGACACGCCGAGGCCGGCGAAAGATTGCGAAGGCAAACGTTGCTCCTTGACTAGGCGTTCGGGGAGATCCTGTATTCCCGAACGCGTCGAAGAGCGAATGGAGAAACGGAACCTCTCGGGCGGCCATCCGGGCACACCCGACGCGAAGACCCTAGCAGTGCAGGGGTTTCTACGCGCCCGGGGTCAGCGCGGTAAGCACGATGCGCTCCTGCTCGCGGGCGTGGGCGATCGAGTAGCCCTCGCCCGGGCTGGCCCGCTCCGGGCGGCCGACGTAGCCGAGCTTGACGCTCTCCGGCAGCACGGTGGGCAGGCGGCGCGACATCACCTTCCAGGCGCCCATGTTGCGCGGCTCCTCCTGCACCCAGGTCAGCTCCTCCAAGTTCGGGTAGCGGCCGATCAGGTCGGCGAGCTGCTGCTTGGCGAACGGGTAGAGCAGCTCGACCCTGGCTACGGCGACCTCCTCGGCGTCGCCGCGGCGGTCGCTGCCGTCGATGTCGTAGTAGATCTTGCCGGTGCACAGCACCAGCCGCTTCACCTTCTCGCGCCTCTCCTCGGCCGCCGGGTCGTCGAGGATGAAGCTGAACTCGCCGCCGTCCAGCTCCTCAAGCGAGGAGGAGGCCTTGTCCAGCCGCAGCAGGCTCTTCGGGGTGAAGACGACCAGCGGCCGAGGCTTGCGGATGTGGGCCTGGCGGCGCAGCAGGTGGAAGTACTGGGCGGCTGTGGTCGGGTTGGCGATCCGCATGTTGCCCTCCGCGGCGAGCGCCAGGAAGCGCTCGATCCGGGCGCTGGAGTGCTCCGGCCCGCCCCCCTCGTAGCCGTGCGGGAGCAGCAGCGTCAGGCGGGTCGTCAGCCCCCACTTCGCCTCGCCGGCGGCGATGAAGCTGTCGACGATCACCTGGCCGGCGTTGACGAAGTCGCCGAACTGCGCCTCCCAGAGGACGAGGCCGGAGACCATCGAGGAGGAGTAGCCGTACTCGAAGCCGAGGCATCCGGTCTCCGAGAGCGGGCTGTTGTACAGCTCGAACGGGGCCTCCGCGCCCGCCAGGTTCTGCAGCGGGCAGTACTCGAGGCCGGTCTTCTCGTCGTGCAGCACCAGGTGGCGATGGGAGAAGGTGCCGCGTTCGGTGTCCTGGCCCGTAAGCCGGATGTGAACCCCGTCGGTGAGCAGCGAGGCGAAGGCGAGCGCCTCGGCGTGGCCGAAGTCGATGCCGCCCCCCTCCAGCGCGTCGTCGCGGCGGCCGAGCGGCTTGCGCAGCTTGCGGTGGATCGCGAAGCTCTCCGGCGCCGCCTGGAGCTGGGCGTTGAGGTCGCGCAGCTTCTCCGCCGGCACCGTCGTGTCGACCGGGGGGCTTGCGGTGCGGTCCAGCTCCCCGGTGTTGGTGGTGGTCACCGTCGGGTCCTCGTACTCGCCGCGCTCCATCTTCTCGCGCAACCCCTTCAGTGCCGCGGACATCTCCTCGCGACGGTCGGTCGCGTGGCGCTCGACCGCCTCGGCGTCGACCACCCCCTCGGCGACCAGCTTCTCCGCGTACAGCTGGGAGACCGGTGGGTGTGACTTGATCGTGTCGTACATCTGCGGCTGCGTGTAGGCGGGCTCGTCGGTCTCGTTGTGGCCGAAGCGGCGGTAGCCGACCACGTCGATCACGATGTCGCGCCCCCAGCGCTCGCGATAGGCCATCGCCAGCCGGATCGCCGAGGAGCAGGCCTCGACGTCGTCGGCGTTGACGTGCACGATCGGCACGTTGAAGCCCTTCGCCACGTCGGCCGCGTAGGGGGTGGAGCGGGCCTCGGTCGGGTCTGTGGTGAAGCCGATCTGGTTGTTCTCGATGACGTGGATCGTGCCGCCGGTGCTGTAGCCGTCCAGCGACTGCAGGTTGAACGTCTCGGCGACGACGCCCTGGCCGGGGAAGGCGGCGTCCCCGTGCAGCAGCACAGGCACGGCGCGCTTCGGGTCGTGGACCAGCTTGGCGCCGTCGAACTCGTTCTGCGCATAGCGGGCGCCGCCGATCACGACCGGGTCGACGAACTCCAGGTGGCTGGGGTTGGGGTAGAGGCGGACGGCGATCCTCTCCCCCTCGTCAGTCTCGTACATGCCGAGATGGCCGTAGTGGTACTTGACGTCGCCGGTGCCTCCATGCGGGATCGCGGCCACCGCCTTCACCGCCTCGATCTGCTTGGAGCCCTCGAACTCGGCCAGGATCGACTCGACCGAGCGGCCCAGGTTGTGGGCGAGGACGCTGAGCCGGCCGCGGTGGGCCATCCCGAAGACCGCCTCGTCGGCGCCGGCGCGAAGCGACAGGGTGACCGCCTCGTCGAGCATCGGCACGATCGCGTCGAGGCCCTCGATCGAGAAGACCTTCTGGCCGAGGTAGGCCCTCTCGATGAAGCGCTCGAACTCGAAGACGTCGATCAGCCGCCAGAGCAGGCGGCGCCTCTCCTCGTCGGTGTGGGGCCGGCGGTGGGCGCCGGTCTCGATCATCTCCCGTAGCCAGATCCGCTGCTGGTGCGAGGAGAGGTGCTCGAACTGGTAGGCCATCGTGCCGCAGTACGCCTCGCGCATCCGCGGCAGCGCCTCGAGCAGCGTCTCGCCCGGGACGCCGATGCGCAGGATCGAGGCGGGGATCTGGGCCATCAGCTCCGGGGTGAGGCCGAGCCGCTCCGGCTCGATCGCCGGGTCGCCCTTCGTCTCGGAGCCGAGCGGATCGAGCCGGGCGGCCAGGTGGCCGTGGGTGCGATAGCCCTTGAGCAGGGACGTCGCCGCCTGGACCGCCTGCAGCAGCTGCTCGTCGGGCTTGGCGGCGGTGGCCGGCGCGGCCTCCGGCAGCGGCGCCGCTGAGGCGGAGGCGGGGTGGGCGGCGGTGACCGCGCCGGCGTCGACGCCGAGGTTGGAGGCGACGCCTTCGTAGAACTCGTCCGCGCCCTCGAGCAGCTGCTCGATGCGGCGCAGGAAGGAGCCGGACTCGGCGCCCTGGATGATGCGGTGGTCGTAGGTCGAGGTGAGCGTCATCACCTTGGACACGCCGAGCGCCTTGATCCGCTCCGGCGTGGCGTGCGCCCACTGCGGCGGGTAGGCGATCGAGCCGGCGGCGACGATCGTCCCCTGGCCGGCCATCAGCCGCGGCACCGAGGCGGACGTGCCCAGCCCGCCGGGGTTGGTCAGCGAGACGTTCGTCCCCTGGAAGTCGTCCGGCGTCAGCTTCCCCTCGCGGGTGCGGTCGATCAGGTCCTCGTAAGCGCTGTGGAAGGCGGCGAACCCGAGGCTCTCGGCGCCCTTGATCGCCGGCACCATCAGGCTGCGGGAGCCGTCCTTGCGCTCCACGTCGACGGCGATGCCGAGATTGAGCGGGCCGCCCTCGATCGCGAACGGCTTGCCGTCACGCTCCTCGTAGGAGCGGCCCATGACCGGCCACTCCTTCGCCGCCTGCACGATCGCCCAGGCGATCAGGTGGGTGAAGGAGACCTTCATCCCCCGCTCCGCGAGGATGCTGTTCAGCGCCTTGCGCTTCGCGTCGAGGGTGTCGACCGCGATCGCCCTGAAGGAGGTCGCGGTCGGCACCTCGCGGCTCTCGTTCATCGCCTCGGCCAGCATCCCCGCCGGGCCGCGCAAAGCTTTCGCTTCCCCCTCGGTCGTCGCCGCGGCCACCTTGCCGTTGGCGACGGCGATCACGTCCTCCTTGGTCACCTTGCCGCCGGGACCCGAGCCGTTGACTTGGGCGATGTCTACGCCTGCGCCATGGGCGACTCTCCGAGCAAGAGGGCTCGCCCGAACCTCATCAGCTTCCCCCTCAGCGGTTGGCGCGGACCGTCCCGCGCCCCCTTCCTGAGAGCCGGCGTCATCACCGGCTCCACTCTGTGGGTGGCGCGCAGGTGCCGTCTCCGGCGGGTTCGCCGGGGGCGGTTCCTGCGCGACAGGACCCGCAGCCTGATCGCTTGATCCCTCGCCGGGCTCCATCTCCGCCAAGGGGGCGCCGACCGGGACTTCGTCGTCGACCGCCACCAGCAGTTTCGTGATCACCCCGTCTGCGGGCGCCGGCACCTCCGCGTCGACCTTGTCCGTCGACACCTCGACGACCGTGTCTCCCTCGCTGACCCGATCGCCCTCCGAGACGTGCCATTCGAGGACGATGCCCTCGGTCACGGACTCGCCCATCGCGGGCATCTCGATCTGCACCGTGGCCGTTTGCGCCATCCTTGGTTTGAGTGTATGAAACAACGATGAGCTACTTCGTCACAGGGGCAACCGGGTTCATAGGCCGCAACCTCGTCGAGCGGCTGCTGGAGCGCGAGGGGACGGTCTACGTGCTGGTTCGCGAGGGCTCGCGGGGCCGGCTGGAGGAGCTGCGCAGCCGCTGGGGCGACGAGGCGGACCGGGTCGTTGCCATCGTCGGCGACCTCTCCAGGCCCGGCCTCGGCGTCGCCAACGGCGACCTGGAGCGGCTGCGCGGCAACGTCGACCACTTCTTCCACCTGGCCGCCGTCTACGACATGACCGCCCGCGCCGCCGCGCAGCGCAAGGCGAACGTCGAAGGCACCCGCCACGCGGTGCGGCTTGCCGAGGAGATCGAGGCGGGCTGCTTCCACCAGGTCAGCTCGATCGCCGCCGCCGGCCTCTACAGGGGCACCTTCACCGAGGAGATGTTCGACGAGGCCGAGCGCCTCGACACCCACCCCTACTTCCGCACCAAGCACGAGTCCGAGCGGGTGGTGCGGGAAGAGTGCTCGCGGCCCTGGCGCGTCTACCGGCCGGGGATAGTCGTCGGCAGCTCGGAGACCGGCGAGATGGACAAGGTCGACGGCCCCTACTACTTCTTCAAGCTGATCAAGCGGCTGCGCGACAACGTGCCGTCGTGGCTGCCGGCGATCGGCCTCGAGGGGCGGCCGGTCAACGTCGTCCCGGTCGACTTCGTCGCCGCGGCGATGGACCACATCGCTCACCAGCCGGGCCTCGACGGCCGCGCCTTCCATCTCACCGATCCCGACCCGAAGACGGCGGGGCAGCTGATCAACCTCTTCGCCAAGGCGGCGCACGGGCCGCAGATGGTGCTGCGGCTGGACACCCGCCCGCTGGAGCTGATCCCCAGGCAGCTCACCGAGGCTGTCGGGATGCTGCCGCTGGCGCGTCGCGTCAAACGCCAGGTGTTGCACGATCTCGGCATCCCCGAGGCCGTCCTCTCCTACGTCAACTACCCGACCGACTTCGAGTGCGCCGGGACGCTGGATGCGCTGCGCGGCAGCGGCATCTCGGTGCCGCCGCTGGAGTCCTACGCCGACCGGCTCTGGAACTACTGGGAGCGGCACCTCGATCCCGACGCGTTCAGCGACGGCTCGCTCTCGAACGCGATCGGCGGCAAGGTGGTGATGATCACCGGCGCTTCCTCGGGGATCGGCAAGGCGGCCGCGCTGCGCTGTGGCGAGGCAGGCGCCAAGGTGCTGCTCGTCGCCCGCTCGCCGGAGAAGCTCGAGCAGACGAAGGAGGAGATCGAGGCCGGCGGCGGCACCGCCTTCATCCACCGCTGCGACCTCTCCGACACCGACGACGTCAACCGGATGGCGGCCGAGGCGCTGGCCGCGCACGGCCACGTCGACATCCTCGTCAACAACGCGGGCCGCTCGATCCGCCGCTCCGTCGCCCTCTCCTACGACCGCCTGCACGACTACGAGCGGACGATGCAGCTCAACTACTTCGGCGCCCTGGAGCTGATCCTCAAGCTGCTGCCGGTGATGCGGGAGCGCAAGTTCGGCCAGATCATCAACATCAGCTCGATCGGCACGCAGACCAACCCGCCGCGCTTCTCGGCCTACGTCGCCTCGAAGGCGGCGCTGGACGCCTTCAGCCGCGTCGCCGCGTCCGAGGTGATCGACGACGGCGTCCACATCACGACGATCAACATGCCGCTGGTCCGCACGCCGATGATCGCGCCGACCAAGATGTACTCCGTGTTCCCGGCGATCAGCCCGGGCGAGGCGGCGGAGATGATCGCCGGCGCGATGATCGGGCGGCCGAAGAAGGTCGCGACCCGCCTCGGCAACTTCGGCGAGCTTCTCTACGCGGTCGCTCCGAAGGCCTCCGACACGATCCTCAACACCGGTTACAAGCTGTTCCCGGAGTCGAATGCGGCGAAGGGCGAGGTGGCGAGAGAGGGGGCGCCGGAGCTGGAGCCGACGACGAGCGCTGTGGCCTTCGCCCACCTGATGCGTGGGGTTCATTGGTAGGGGAGTCGGGGGGTCTCCCCGTCTGACAAGACGCCGCCTCCGGCGGCGTCTTTGAGTATCCGCCAGCCGTGAAGACCCCCCGACTCCCATGACAGAGCGCCGGTTCAAACATTGGGGATGGGGTTACGAAGACCAGCAGCCCTCTATGGGGGAGCTTGAGAGGGCGGGCGCGGGGATTCGGGAGGCGCTCGGGTTCGGGGGAGAGGTGGAGGCGCCGACGCCCGAGGGCGCGATCGATTTGCGCAAGCCGCGATTGAAGCCGCCCGAAGAGCTGGGTGACCTGTTCACGGACGATCACCACGAGCGGCTGGTGCACTCTCTGGGGAAGGCGTACCGGGACGTCGTCAGGGGCTTTCGGGGGGAGTTCGAGAGCCCGCCCGACCTGGTCGCCTCGCCGCGGGACGAGTCCGAGGTCGAGCTGATCCTCGACTGGTGCGAGGACGCCGGGGCGGCGGTCGTGCCCTACGGCGGGGGGACCAGCGTGGTCGGCGGGATCGAGGCGCGGCTGGGCGACCGGCCGGTCGTCTCGCTCGACATGCGCCGCCTCGACCGGGTGCTGGAGGTCGACGCGGAGTCGCTGGCGGCGCGGATACAGGCCGGAGCGACCGGGCCCGGGCTGGAGGAGCAGCTGAAGGAGCACGGGCTGACCCTGCGCCACTTCCCGCAGTCCTTCGAGTACTCGACCCTGGGCGGCTGGGTCGCGACCAGGGCCGGCGGTCACTTCGCGACCCTCTACACGCATATCGACGATCTGGTCGAGTCGGTTCGGGCCGTCACGCCACGCGGCCGCTGGGAAAGCCGTCGCCTGCCGGGCTCCGGCGCCGGCCCCTCTCCGGACCGGATGCTGATCGGCTCGGAGGGGATCCTCGGCGCGATCACCGAGGCCTGGGTTCGGATCCGCCCGCGACCGCGCTTCAAGGCCTCCCGCGGGGTCGAGTTCGACGACTTCCACGCCGCCGCCCGCGCCGTCCGCGCCCTCTCCCAGTCCGGCCTGCACCCCTCCAACTGCCGCCTGCTCGACGCTCTCGAGGCGGCCACCACCGGCGCCGGCTCCGGCGACCGCCACCTCCTCATCCTCGGCTTCGAATCCCCCCACCACCCCGTCGACCAACTTCTGGAAACCGCCATAGAGCTCGCCGGCGACCACGGAGGCGGGCCGGGGGAGGTTCGGAGCGGTGGGCAAAGGGATGGCGAAACCTCGGGCGGGGCAGTCGACACCTGGCGCGACGCCTTTCTCGCCGCCCCCTACATCCGCGACACCTTCGTCGCCTGCGGCGTGCTCAGCGAGACCTTCGAGACCGCCATTACCTGGGACCGCTTCGAGCAGTTCCACGCCGACGTCATGGAGGCCGTGCGGGCGAAGGTCGCCGAAGTCTGCGACGCGCCCACCGAGGGCCCAGGCGCTCCACGGATCAGCTGCCGCTTCACCCACGTCTATCCCGACGGCCCGGCTCCTTACTTCACGGTGCTGGCGCCCGCGACGCGCGGCGGCGAGGTGGCTCAGTGGGACGAGGTCAAGGCGGCCGCCTCGGAGGCGGTGATCGAGGGTGGCGGCACGATCACCCACCACCACGCGGTCGGCCGCGACCACCGCCCCTGGTACGACCGCCAGCGCCCCGACCCCTTCGCCGCCGCCCTGCGCGCCGCCAAAGCCGAGCTGGACCCGGCCGCCATGATGAACCCAGGGGTACTCATAGAACCAGACGGGCGCTCCTGACCAAGCAGGTCGGTGGCCGGCGCTACGCTCCCCGAAAACCAATGGAGACGATTACCGACGAACACCCCAGCGTCGCCGAGCCGGCGACGCCCGATGTCGCCGAACCGCCCCCTCCACGCCGCTCGCCCCTGCGCGCGGCGCTGAAGACGGCGCGGCCGCACGAGTGGATCAAGAACGTCCTCGTCTTCGCCGGCCTGCTCTTCTCCGGCCAGTTCGACGACCCGAACGCGGTGCTGCTGGCGACGCTCACCTTCGTCGCCTTCTGCGCGATCTCCAGCGCCGGCTACTTCGTCAACGACCTGGGCGACGTCGAGCTGGACCGCAAGCACCCGAAGAAGCGGTTCCGGCCGATCGCCGCCGGCGAGCTGTCCGAGCGCAGCGCCGTCGTCCTCGCCGTCGCCACCGCCGCCGCGGCGCTGGCGCTGAGCTTCGCCGCGGTCGGTTGGGAGGTCGGCCTGATGGTCGCCGGCTACGGCGCCGCCCAGCTCGCCTACAGCTTCGGCCTCAAGCAGGTCGTGATCGTCGACGTGATGGTGCTGGCGACGCTGTTCATCCTCCGGGTGATCGCCGGCGCAGTCGCGGTCGACGCCCAGGCCTCGGAGTGGCTGATCCTCTGCACCGGCATGCTCGCCGCCTTCCTCGGCTTCACCAAGCGCCGCCAGGAGGCCGTCTCGGAGCTGCACCGCGGCACCGACACGCGGCCGGTGCTGGAGCATTACTCGCTGCCGTTTCTCGACCAGATGGTCTCCCTCGTCACCACCGGCACGGTGATCAGCTACGCGATCTACACCGTCAACTCACCTCTGGTCGGCAGCGAGATGATGCTGACGATCCCGCCCGTCCTCTACGGGATCTTCCGTTACCTCTACCTGATCTACGACCGCTCCGACGACCGCTCCACCGCCGCGATCGTCGCCGAGGACAAGGGCGTGATCGCCGCCGCCGCGGTCTTCGCCCTGACCGCCTTCCTCCTCCTCTACGTCTTCAGATAACCGCCGAGCGTCCCGGACTCCCCCCTATAGCGGGTACTCACGGACGTTCGGCGCTACTCGTAGACGGGCAGGTCGGAGGCGAGCTCCGTCTTCCCCTGCCGCCGGAACTGGAGGTCGACCGTCTCGTCCTTGCGGTAGGTGCCGAACAGGCCCAGGAACATCGCCAGCCAGCGGGCGCCGCCGACCTCCTCCTTGACGAGCCGGCGGTGGAAGACGATCTCGCCGGCGGCCACGTGGTAGTCCTCGCCCTCGGCCTGCTCGACCCCGTTGACGAAGACGGCAAAGGGCGGCTCGGCGCCGGCAGGCAGCGCCACGCGCCGCCCGGCCGCGTAGCTGCCCTTGGGAATCTCTTCGCTCATCGGAGTGCCTCGCGCACCGCGTCGAAGACGCTGCCCCCGGTCGGCCCGAGCTCCCGGCGCAGGGCCCGGCCCCGGTAGGGGACGATGCGCCCGTCGCCCCGCACGTCGACGCCGGCCGCCGGGCCGCGCAGCAGGTCGCGAGCGATCTGCAGCCTGGCGTGGATGCGGTCCTCCGCCGTCCAGTCGCCGAGCATCGAGACCTCGCCGAGGGGCGGCTCTGCGGCGAACTCGCGCGCCTGCCGCTCCATCTCCGTGACGGCTCCTTCGAGATCCTTGAAGCGCCGGCTCTCCACCTCGGATCCATGCCGCACCGTCAGCCTCCAATCGGGCATGCAGGCAGCGTATTAGGAACGGATCAGTTGCCTGACGACACCAGACCGAGCGGGGCAAGGACGCAGGGAGGCCGAATAGGCAACCTATTTGGCCGACCGAGGACACAGCCCCGCGACGTGTCTGGTGTCGTCAGGCGCCGCGGCGCGGGCGCTTGGGTCGACGGGCGGGAGGCCCGGTGATCTTCTCGGGCCCGTCGCGCTGGTCGATCGGCGCGTAGTCGCGGTCGCGCTCACCGGTGTAGACCTGGCGGGGCCGGGCGATCTTCTGCTCGGGATCGTCGTTCATCTCCATCCACTGCGCCAGCCAGCCGGAGGTGCGGGGGATGGCGAAGATCACCGTGAACATCTCGGTCGGGATCTGCAGCGCCTCGTAGATGATCCCCGAGTAGTAGTCGACGTTCGGGTAGAGCTTGCGGGAGGTGAAGTACTCGTCGTCGAGGGCGTGTTTCTCCAGCTCGCGGGCGATCTCGACCAGCGGGTTGTACTCGGTCGCCTCGAAGATCTCCTCCATGTGCTGCTGGATGATCCGCGCCCGCGGGTCGTAGTTCTTGTAGACGCGGTGGCCGAAGCCCATCAGCTTCTCCTCGCGCTCCTTGACCCGCTCCAGGAATGCCGGCACGTTCTCCGGCGACTCGATCCTGCGCAGCATGCGCAGCACCTGCTCGTTGGCGCCGCCGTGCAGGGGGCCGTAGAGCGCCGCGACCCCGGCTGCCACCGCGGAGTAGGGGTCGACCTGGGAGGAGCCCACCCCGCGCACCGCGCTGGTCGAGCAGTTCTGCTCGTGGTCGGCGTGCAGGATGAAGAGAATGTCGAGTGCCTTTGAGAGGCGTGGGTCCGGCTCGAACTTGACCTCGGTCTTCTTGAACAGCATCGCGAGGAAGTTGCCCGCGTAGTCGAGGTCGTTGTCCGGGTAGACGTACGGCAGGCCCTCGTTGTGGCGGAAGGCGAAGGCGGCGAGGGTCGGGATCTTGGCGATCAGCCGCACCGCCGCCATGTAGCGCTCTTCGGGGTCGTCGATGTGCTTGGCGTCGGGGTAGAAGGTGGAGAGCGCGCCGACCGAGGCGAGCAGCATTCCCATTGGGTGGGCGTCGTAGCGGAAGCCGTCGAAGAACTGCTTCAGGTCCTCATGAACGAAGGTGTGGTGGGTGACGTCGAACACCCAGCGGTCCAGCTGGGGGCGGGTCGGCAGCTCGCCGAAGATCAGCAGGTAGGCGACCTCCAGGTAGGAGGAGTGCTCGCAGAGCTGCTCGATCGGGTAGCCGCGGTGCTGGAGGATGCCCGCCTCGCCGTCGATGTCGGTGATCGTCGAGCGGCAGGCGGCGGTATTGGTGAAGGCCGGGTCGTAGGCCATCAGGCCGAAGTCGCCCTCGTCGACCTTGATTTGGCGCAGGTCCATCGCCCGCACCGTGCCGTCGGAGATCGGCAGCTCGTAGGTGGCGCCCGTGCGGTTGTCGGTGACGGACAACGACTCCGAGCCGGCGGATGCGCCGTCCGGCGTCGCTTCCCTGGTCTGCTGCTCGGTGGCCATCGCTCCTCCCTCGAGCGGATCGTGCGGTGAAGGGGTCAGTATCGCAGTTCGGGCCGGCCCGCCGGGACCGCGGAGGATGGTCAACCCACGTCTGTCCGCTGGTGTCGCCCGTGACGCACGAAGGCCCGCCACGTGGCGGGCCTTCGTGCGGCGACTCTTCGTCAGGGAGGGTCAGGCGGTTGGCTCGGGCTGCCCCGCCTCGCGCTCCTCGCGCTTCATGTCGCGGATCTGGTGGGCGGCCGCCCGCACGCACTGCCTGAACGGCGTGCCCTTCATCCCCGGGGCGGGCTTCCTGGACAGTCCGGCACAGGCGCGGGCCGGGTTCTCGACCAGGTCGTTGGCCACTTTCGCCATCGCCGTCACGCACTGGCTGAACGGGGTGCCCTTCCCGTCACCGGTCCGCTTGCGGCTCTCCGCCCGGCAGTAGTGACCGTAGGCCTTCGCCTTCAGCGGCAGCCCGGTTGCCGGCCCAGGGGTCGGGTCGTCGGCGGCTTCCAGATCGCGGCGCAGCTGTGCCGCGCCCCGCACGCACTGGCTGAACGGCGTGCCTCGCTCGCCGGCGACGCGCTTCTTGGACAGCCCGGCACATGCCTGGCGCGGGTTGTCGGCATCGCCGTTGGCCACCCGGGCCATCGCCCGCACGCACTGGCTGAACGGGGTGCCCTTCCCGTCACCGGTCCGCTTGCGGCTCTCGGCCCGGCAGTACCAGCCGTAGGCCTTGCCCGCGGGGGCCGGCTTGCCCTCCGGCCTGTTCGAGCCGGGGTCGTGGTTCTCGCGGTGGTCCGCGTAGGCCGGCGCCGCCCCGAAGACGGCGAGGGCCGCTGTCAGCGCTGCGATCTTCATGAGCGACTTCATCGTCTTGTTCCTCCTGTTGGTGGGTTCCAGGTCCTCCAACGTCCGCGGGAGCCGTTTGTCAGGTGCTATTCCAATTCCCGCCGCGGGCTCAGGGCAGTCCCTTTTCGCCTCCGGGGGGCGCGAGCGGCTTCGGCAGGCCGGGCTCGACTGCCGGAGGGGGAGCCGGGGTCGACTTGGACTTGGCGGGGGGCGGTCCGGACGGCTTCGGGGGAGGAGAGGACGAAGACGGCGAGGACTTCGCCGTCGGTCGGCCGCCGCCGCGGGAGGCCGCGGTTTGCCGGCCGCGTGAGGCGGCGGGCGGCAGGCCTTGCGGGCGGCTCTTGCGGGCGCGCGCAGCGGCGGCGGTGCTCTGGCCGTGCGCTGCGCGGTCGCTTGTCCGGTTCGCGCTCCGTCGCCGCGATGCTTTGGTCTGCTGCGAGCGGCCTCGCTGACGCGTTCCCGCTCCAGCGCCGCTCGCCGCCCGCGTCATGTCGGCGCCTGCACCTGCAGCGCTCGCGCCGCCCGTGCTCGTGTCCGTGTCCGCGGCGCCGCGGCTCGCCGCACTGTCGCGTGCGGCCGTCCCCGGATCCCCGCCGCCGCTCAGCGGGGGGTCGATGTGGATCGCCCCGCCCCCCGCCGCGGCGCCGACCCCGGCAGCCGAGACGGCGACCACGGCGGCGGTCGACTTCAGCCCCGCCGCCGCGCCGGCGCCTCCGGCCCCGCCGCCCAGCAGAGCCGCCAACCCGCCGCCCGTGCCGCCGCCGCCGAGCAGGCTGCTGAGCATCCCCGCCGCGGCGACCGCCGGCAGGGGGCCGATCGCGGCCAGCTCGCGGTGCCGCTCGGCAATGCCGGCCTTGAAGTCTCCGCACCCCTCGCAGGCGCGGAGGTGGGCGCGGATCTCCCGCCGGCGCAGCACGCGGCCGTCCCCGTCGGAGAGCGCCCGCCTCACGACGTCGCAGTCCATCTCACGCCCCTCGCCCATCGCCTGCAGTGCCGCCCGCGCCTCGTAGACCGTCTGCCGCGCCGTAGCCGGCGAGGTCCCGAAGACATCCGCTATCTGCCCGAAGCTGAGCCCCGACAGCTCCCGCATCGCCAGGGCGCCGCGCTGGCGATCCGGCAACTCCCGCAAGTCGGCGAGCAGCTCGGTGAGCCGCCCGCGCGCCTCGGCCGAGTCCTCCGGCCGAGGACCTGGATCCGCCGTCTCCGGGTCCAGCTCCGCCGCCGGCCTGCGCCGCCGCAGCAGCTCCACCGCCTCGTTGTGGGCGACCCGGTACAGCCAGGGCTTCAGCCGGATCTCGCGCTCCTCGCCCGGCAGCGAGTCCAGCGCCTTGACCATCGTGTTCTGCAGAGCGTCCTGGGCCTCCTGCGAGTCGCGCAGGATCGCGCGGCAGTAGCGGTAGAGGTCCTGGTGGTAGCGGTTGAAGATCGCCGCGAACGCCCGCCGGTCCCCCTCCGCCGCGCGCCCCGCCAGGCGCCGGTCCGAGAGCAGCCCAAAGACCCCCGACGAAGGGGCCCTGTCGCTTGAGACGGCCGCGTCGCTCATTGCCTTGCTCCATCATCGGAACACATCCAGACGGGGTAAAGGATCGGATTCGCATGCGGACGCACGACGCATGTCTACCCCGAAACGGCGCCGATGGGCGAAAGTCAGGCTCCATCCCGGCGAAGGCCGGTTGCGGGCGGACCCTAGGCGGGGAGTGGCTCGAACCGGGTCATCGCGTGCAGCAGCTCGATGCGGGCGTCGATCTCCTCGCGGCTGAGCCGTGCGACGCGCTCGGTGCCGAACTCCTCGACGTTGAAGGAGGCGAGCACGGTGCCGTAGCCCATCGCCATGCGCAGCGTCACCTCGTCCACCTCCCCGTCGCAGCCGTCCAGGTAGCCGAGGAAGCCGCCGGCGAAGCTGTCGCCGGCGCCGGTCGGGTCACGGACGTCCTCGAGTGGGAAGCCGGGCAGGGCGAAGAAGCCCTCCTCGGTGAACAGCGCCGCGCCGTACTCCCCTTGCTTGGCGACCACCGCGCGCGGCCCCATGTCCATCACCTTTCGCGCCGCCCGGGCCAGGTTGGGCTCTTCGGTCAGCTGGCGGACCTCGGCGTCGTTGATCAGCACGCAGTCGACCTCTCCGATCGCCTCGACCAGCGAGTCCCGTGCCGTCTCGATCCAGAGGTTCATCGAGTCGAGCGCCGCGAAGGAGGCCTCCGACTGGTTCCGCACGCTGCGCTGCAGGTCGGGCTGGATATTGGCGAGGAAGAGCGTTTCGGAGCCGCGGGATGCCTCGGAGAGCTTCGGCTCGAAGTTGCCGAACACGTTGAGCCGGGTGTCGTCCGTGTGGGCGGTGTTGAGGTCGTACTCGTAGTGGCCCCGCCAGAAGAAGGTCTCGCCCCCCTCGATGCGCTCGATGTCTCCGGTGGCGACCCCGCGACTCTCCAGCACCTCGAACTCCTCCGAGCCGAAGTCCTCGCCGACCGGGCCGACGACGTGGACGTCGGTGAAGAAGCCGGCGGCGAGCGAGAAATGGACCGCGGACCCCCCCAGCATGCGCTCGCGCTGGCCGAACGGCGTCTGCACGGCGTCGAAGGCGATCGATCCGACAACTGTCAGTGACACGGGGCTCCTTTGCTGCTCGATGTTTGTGCTGGACGACTTTGGGGATCGTAAAAGGCAACGGGCGCAGCAGGGTAAAGGTCTGCGCCGGAGCATGAAGACGATGGGGAACGAGCCACAACGAGTGAGCTGGGGGCGGTGCAACATCCGCTTGGCTAACGTGTTCGTGAAACCCGATGTCCTCTGAGTCCCGCGAAACGACAGGGGGCGGGCAGACCTCGGGCGCGATGACGCCCAAGGGTTTCCGCATGGACATCCAGGGCCTGCGCGGCCTCGCGCTGATCCTGGTTCTGCTCACCCACGCCGAGATCCCGGCCGCCACCGGCGGCTTCGTCGGCCTGGACATCTTCTACGTCCTTTCGGGCTTTCTGATCACCGGCCTGATCGTCACCGAGGTCGAGCGCAAGGGCAAGCTCTCCCTGAAGAACTTCTACGCCCGGCGCGCCAAGCGGCTGCTGCCGCTGGCCGTCACCGTGCTCGGAGTGATCGTCATCGGCTCGGCGCTGCTCTTCTCGCCGCTGCGCAGTCAGGAGGTCTCCGGCGACGTGCTCGCCGCCGCCCTCTACATGGTCAACTGGCGCTTCATCTCCCAGGAGATCGACTACTTCGCCTTCGATGTCGGCGCCAGCCCCGTGCAGCACTACTGGTCGCTCGCGGTCGAGGAGCAGTTCTACTTCCTCTGGCCGCTGCTGGTCGTCGCCGCGGTGGTCTTCGCGGGCAGCCGGGTCGCGCAGCGCTACGGGCTCGGCATCCGGCAGGCGCTGGGAATCCTGATCGTGCCGCTCTTCACCGCCTCGCTCGCCTACAGCGTCTACATCGCCGAAGCCAACCCGCACGCTGCCTACTTCTCGACCCCGGCCCGTGTCTGGGAGTTGGCGGCCGGCGCGCTGCTGATGCTGGTCCTGCCGCTCGGGATCAAGCTGCCCAGGTGGGTGGCGGCCGCGGCGGCCGCCGGCGGGCTCATCGTCCTGATCGGCTCGATGTTCGCCTTCGAGGAGGGAACCCCTTATCCGGGCTGGCGGGCGCTGCTGCCGGTGGGCGCCGGCCTAGCGATCATCGTCGCCGGCACCGCGACCGTCTCCTCGCTGCCGACGCGAATGCTCTGCTGGGGACCGATTCAGTACGTTGGCAAGATCTCCTACTCGTGGTACCTCTGGCACTGGCCGGCGATCGTCTTCGCGCTGGCGCTCTGGGGTGAGCTCTCGACCCCGGCGCTCACCGCGGTCACCCTCGCCTCCGCTGTCCCGGCGATCGTCACCCACTACGCGATCGAGGAGCGGTTCCGGCGCTCGCGGACACTCGGCGTGCGCCCCCGGCGGGCCCTGGCGCTGGGTGCGACCTGCACGGTTGCGGCCGTCTTCCTCGGCTTCGGCCTGCAGTGGACGCAGTCCACGGTGCCGACGGCCTCGCGCGCCGCGGCGCTCGGCGCGCAAGCGGTCGGGCCGAGCAGCATCGCCCAGCAGGCGGCGGTCGCGGTTCGGCCCAGCCCGAGAGAGGCGCAGCACCAGAAGGGCCGCCTCTTCGACGACGGCTGCGTGCTGCTGCACAACCAGACGGTCTCGGGCGAGTGCGCCTACGGCTGGAAGGAGTCGGACAAGACCGTGGTGGTCTTCGGCGACTCGCACGCCCTGGAGTGGTTCCCGCCGATGCTCGATCTGGCCCGCAAGCACCGCTGGCGGCTGGTCGGCCTGGCCCGCGCCGGCTGCGTCGTCGGCCAGGTCACCTTCGAGCGCCCGTGCAACGTCTGGCGGCGCAACTCGATGCGGCGGATCATCCGCAGGGAGCAGGCCGACATGGTCGTGATCAGCAACTCCACCGGGCGCCGCTACCAGCTCGTCCGCGGCGGCAAGCGCCTCAGCCGCCGCGCCAGCCAGCCGCACCTGATCGCCGGCTTCGCCAAGACGCTGCGGCGGCTGAAGCGATCCGGCGCCAAGGTCGCGGTGATCCGCGACCAGCCCCTGGCGCCGTTCAACCCGCCCGACTGCGTCTCCCGCCACATCAACAACCTCGATCGCTGCGTGTTCCAGGCGAACAGGCCCCGCTCGCGCGCCTTCGACGCCTTCGGAACCGCCAGGGTCCGCGGTGTCAACCTGATCGACCCGATCCGTGTCCTCTGCCCGCGCAAGCGCCGCTGCCGCTCGGTGGTGGGCAACGTGCTCGTCTACCGCGACACGTACCACATCACCCCCACCTACGCCCGCACCCTCACCCCGTGGCTGGAGCGCCAGCTGCGCCTCCCAAATCACCTGAAGCGCGCTCCTGGCAGCTAGGACGAGCCACTTCGCGGCCTGAGAGGTTGGTCCCGTAGGGTGCGGGGGAATGAAAGCGATTCAGATCGAGGAGTTCGGCGGGCCGGAGGTGCTGCGCCACGTCGAGGTCGAGGACCCGCAGCCGGGCGACGGCGAGGTCGTCGTCGAGGTGGCGCGGGCGGGGATCAACTTCGCCGACACCCACGCGACCCGAAACGACTACCTGGCGGAGCAGTCGCTGCCGCTGGTGCCCGGCGCCGAGGTCAGCGGCCGCACCGCCGACGGGCGGCGAGTGGCCGCGCTGCTGGCCGCCGGCGGCTACGCCGAGCGGGTCGCCGTGCCGGAGGCGCTGCTGATCCCGGTCCCCGACGAGGTCGACGACGACAGCGCCGCGGCGCTGCTGCTGCAGGGCCTCACCGCGCTGGCGCTGGTGCAGCGCTGCGCCCGGCTGGAGCCCGGCGAGACCGTGGTGGTCGAGGCGGCGGCCGGCGGCACCGGCTCGCTCTCCGTGCAGCTCGCGAAGCGGGCCGGCGCTCGGGTGATCGGCCTCGCCTCCAGCGCCGAGAAGCGCGAGCTGGTCTCCAAGCTCGGCGCCGACGCCACCGTCGACTCCCGCTCCGACGACCTGCGCGAGGCGATCCTCGCCGCCAACGACGGCGACCGGGTCGACGCGGTTCTCCACATGAGCGGCGGCGAGGCCTTCGACGCGGAGCTCTCGGCGCTGGCGCCGATGGGCAGGATGGTCGTCTTCGGGATCGCCTCGCGCGAGCAGCGCGAGGTCTCGACCGCGGCCCTGCTGCGCGGCTCCAAGTCCGTCGTCGGCTTCTGGCTGATCCACCTGCTCGCCCGGCAGGACCTCGCCGCGCCGATGATCGGCGAGCTGTTCGGCGCGGTCGCCTCCGGCGAGCTCGAGGTGACGGTCGGCGACGTCTACCCGCTCAGCGAAGCGGCCCGCGCCCATCAGGACCTGACCGCCCGCCGCACGCACGGCAAGCTGCTGCTGGACCCGAGCCGATGACGGGCGGCGAAGCGGCAGGCGCGACGGAGGCGACGGAGGCCGGCATCGCGAGCTTCAAGGAGCTGGGCCTCTCGCCCGACGTGCAGCTGGCGCTGGACGAGCTGGGCTTCGAGGAGCCGACCCCGATCCAGGCGCGGGCGATCCCGGAGCTGCTCGCCGGCCACGACGTGATCGGCCAGGCGCAGACCGGGACCGGCAAGACCGCCGCCTTCGGCCTGCCGATGCTCGAGTACCTCGACCCCGCCGACGACGAGGTGCAGGCCGTGGTGCTGACCCCGACCCGGGAGCTGTGCATCCAGGTCACGCAGGCGCTGCGCGCGATGGCAGAGCACCTCGACGTCCAGATCGTCGCCGTCTTCGGCGGCGCGCCGATCCGCTCCCAACAGGCGCAGCTGCGTTCCGGCGCCCACGTCGTCGTCGCGACCGTCGGCCGCATGATGGACCTGATGTCGCGCCGCTCGCTGGTGCTCACCGCCGCCCGCTACGTCGTCCTCGACGAGGCCGACGAGATGCTCGACCTGGGCTTCATCGAGGACGTCGAGAAGATCCTGCGGATGTGCCCGAGCGGCCGCCAGACGGCGCTCTTCTCGGCGACCATGCCGCCGCCGATCCAGCGGCTCGCCGAGGGCCACATGTACGACCCGACGACGATCCAGATCACGCCGAAGAAGCTGACCGTCGACGCGATCGAGCAGGCCTTCGTCGAGGTCCCGGCCAAGGAGAAGGCGGCGCGGCTGGTGCGGCTGCTGCGGGAGGAAGACCCCGAGCAGGCGATCATCTTCTGCCGCACCAAGATCGGCTGCTCGCGCCTGGACAGGGCGCTGCGCGACAAGGGGCTCGACGTCAAGGCGCTGCACGGCGACATGAGCCAGGGCGCCCGCGACGGGGTGATGATCTCCTTCAAGGACCACCGGGTGAAGCTGCTGGTCGCCACCGACATCGCCGCCCGCGGGCTCGACATCGAGCACGTCACCCACGTCATCAACTACGACGTCCCCGACTCCTCCGAGGTCTACGTGCACCGCATCGGGCGCACCGGGCGGGTCGGCCGCACCGGGCGGGCGATCACCCTGGTCACGCCCGCCCAGCGGGAGGAGATCGGCCGCATCGAGCGCGACGTGAAGACCTCGATCGGCGAGTGGGAGAGCCCCGAGGAGCGGCTCGAGCACGCGCCGCGGCCGCGGCGCCGGGAGCGGCCGCGCCGCCGCGAGGAGAGTGAAGGCGCCGGGGATTCCGGCAACGGAGGCGGCGAGAAGGGCGCCGTCGCTCCCGGCAACGTGAAGCTGTTCGTCAATCGCGGCAAGCGGGGCGGGCTATCCGAAGAGGACCTGCGCTGGGCGCTGCGCGAGGGCGCCGTGATCCCCGACGACGAGGTCGCCTCGGTGCGGGTGCTGGAGCGCTTCTCCTTCGTCGAGCTGAGCGAGCGCCAGGCGGAGCGGGCGGTCGAGTTCCTCGACGGGACCAAGCTGAAGGGTCACCAGATCCGCCTCGAGACGGCGAAGAGCTAGGGATCCTCGCCACTGCCCGCGATCTCCTCGCCCTTCGTCGGCCAGGGGATCGCCTCGCCTGCCTCCCAGGCCGGCGGGCGGCCGCCCGGGATGCGGCCGGAGATCAGGATTCCCAGGTAGATGAACCAGAGCAGCGCGAACTGGAAGAAGAGGAAGGAGACGACGCCGAGCGCCATGCCCAGTGTTCCCCAGAAGCGGGTCAGCAGCCCGGCCCGCATCGCGTGGAAGCAGCTGTAGGCCATGCCGAAGGCGAAGCCGATCGCCCCGCCGAGGCCGAAGCCGGTAGCCACGCTGCGTAGCGGCGCCTCGTCGATCGCGTTCTGGGCGGCATCGTCCGCGGTCTCGGCGGCCGGCACGCCGTCGGCGACGAAGGCGGAGGCCGCGTCGATCAGCGAGAGGCCCTGAAAGACGTTCAGCCCCAGCAGGAACAGCGGGCCGGCGACGACCACGCCGATCAGCTGCCCCCGCACCGCGTCGCTGCGGTCCCGCGCTGCCAGGAACAGGTAGAGGAGCGGCAGAACCAGCAGGCCGGACCCCAACGCCCGCATCAGGTAGCCGAGCAGCAGCGAGCCGTTGTCGGCGTTCACCTCGCGCAGGAAGCGCGCCTCCGACTCGTTGCCGCCGAAGGCGGAGGAGACGATGATCACGCTGCCGATCACGAGGACCACGGCGGCCAGCGCCCCGATCGCCGCCGGCATCGCCCAGCGGCGCTCGCGCTCCAGGGTCTCCGCTCGTCCCGTCATCCCCGCTCGTGGAAGTAGAACTGCGGCAGGGCGCCCTCGACGACCTCGGCGGTCATCTTCTGCGCCGCCTCCAGGTTGCCGGTCCGCACGGCGATGTCGTCGAGGGTGACGATCCCGGCCAGGCGCTCGCCGTCGACGACCGGCAGGCGGCGGACCCGGTGCTGGACCATCAGCGCCGCCGCCTCGTCCAGCTCCATCTCCGGCTCGCCCTGGATCAGCGGCCGGGTCGCGTGCTCCTCGACCGCGGCGGCGGGATCGGCGCCGACGGCGAGAACGCGGATCGCGACGTCGCGGTCGGTGACGATCGCCACCGGCGCGCCGGCCGGGTCGGTGATCACCACCGAGCCGACCCTGTGCTCGCGCATCAACTTGGCGACTTCGAGGACGCTCGTCTCCGCCGAGGCGGTGACGACACCGGAGGTCATGATCTCGCGGAGGCGCACGGCGCGTACGCTACCGGGCATGAGCGATGCTCCGCGCCCACCGGTCGTGCCCCTGGAGGCCGGGATCGGTCCCGAGAACCCGCCCTGTCCGGCCTGCGGCGAGCCGCTCTTCGGCTGGGTGCCGGCGGGCGAGGTTGCCGGAGAGGAGATCCGGCGCTGCGAGCGCTGCGGCATGGCGGTGGCGGGCGAGCCCGGCGACGCCGAGGCGGCGCTGCGGGAGCTGGACCGGCTTGCGACCGGCGCCGCCCCGCGGATCCCCAACCGGGCGAGCTTCGCCGCCTCGATGGGGGGCGCGGGCTGGGCGGCGCTCGAGCCCGGTAGGCGCTGCTACTTCACCGCGGACGCCGCGGGCCGGCTGCTGGGCGTTCGCGGTCAGGTCGTGAGAGGCGGGCGCTGGGCGCTGGGCGCCGGCGTCGCGGCGATGTGGCAGACGCTGCTCAACGGCTTCACCTTCGGCCGAAACCTTGCCCTCGCGGCTCTAGGTCGGGCTGAGCCCGCGCCCGCCACCCAGACATGGCAGCGCCGACTGGACGGGCTGATCACCGTCGTCGTCGCCTTTCCCGCGCTGCTTGTGGCGCTGCCGATGGAGCTGGGCGCCGCAACCGTCGGCCGCGGCGCGGTCCTAACCTTGCGCGTCGAGTCGGGCTGACGGCCTCGCTACCTCCGGTGTTCTTTATGCCCGTATAGCGGGCATAAAGAACACCGGAACGGCGCGGCGCTACGAGTAGTCGTGCCAGCCGGGGAACTCGCGCCCGGCGAACTCCTGCAGGGCGGAGACGTCCTCGCCGAAGCGGCCGCGAAGTGTCTCGACCAGCTCGTCGGAAAGCTCGGGCTTGGGCGCCGGCGGCGCCTCCGGGTCGTGGACGACCTTCTCCACGATCCAGCGCATCGACTCCGGCAGCCGGTCGAAGTTCCGGTCGAAGGAGCGGAAGCCCGGCAGCTTGATCAGCTTCTCCATGAACTGGTACCTGTCGCCCTGCTTGGCGCTCGACTTCTCCCACTCGCGGTCGAACTGCTCGGAGGTGAAGCCCTCGTCGACCCCCGCGAAGGCGAAGGCGCGGCGCATCGTCTCCTCGCGCTCGCGCTGCAGCTCCTCCTGGGAGAAGATCGCGATCTGCTCGCGGTCGAACAGCTCCAGGTAGGGCTGCAGCTGCATCCAGTACAGCGAGCGATGGATGTAGGAGGTGTCTGGCGCGGAGAGCGTTTCGACCAGCTCCCGGGTCTCGTAGCCGGCGCCGGTCGCGTGCACCCAGTGGGAGAGGATCCGCTTGATCGGGTCGCGAACCATGTAGATCAGGCGGGCATCCGGGCAGTGCTCGCGGATCCGGGTGGCGACGCCCTCGAAGCGCGGCTGGTTGGTGTAGTGGGGCGAGGACTCGCCGCGCACCGGGAAGCGGTCGTCGAAGCGGCTCGCGTACCAGTCGAGGCCGAGGTCCCAGTTCAGCTCGGAGACGAAGAAGTTCAGCTCCTTCGGCTTCGACATCCGGATCTCCGGGTGCAGGCCGAGGTAGTGGTGGATGCTGGTCGTGCCGCACTTCAGGCCGCCGATGATGATCAGGTTCGGCAGCGCCGCGTGGCGCTTGCGGCGGCGGCGGAAGCGGCTGCCGCGGTCTGCGCTGTAGCGCTCGCGAGCGCGCGCGCACATCGCCTCGTCGGCGGGGTCGTGCGGGACCACGTTTGGTGTTTGAGTGTCTGTCACGAGCGCGCCAGTGTAGAGACTCAACTGGTGCTGACGAGGACACAGTCTGGGGAAGCCTGGGCCCGTCAGCTGGACCAGCCGGGGTAGCGGCTGCGGACCCCCCACCGCCACGGCGGCTCCTCGGCGGGAGGGAAGTCGTAGTGGTCCCGGCCGGGCAGCGTCTCCAGGGGGACGAGGGCCGGGCTGTCGCGCTTCAACACCCGCGTGGCGCTCGCCGCCTCGATGTCCGAGCGGGTCGCCCGCCGGGCGGCCCGCTCCCAGCCGAGGCCCGGCCGGTAGAGCCAGTAGACGACCTCCACCCAGCCGAGCGAGCGGCGCCGGTCGTCGAGCTCCGTGAAGGCGGTGGTGCGGCGGTTGGACCGCGTCAGGCGCAGGCCGGCCGCCCCGGGCAGGGGCACCGCGCAGCTCTGCCGCCGGCAGCGGCGAAAGTCGACCGGGACCAGCGGCAGCCCGGAGGGGCCGGCGCGTGTCGCGGGCACGGGCGCCAGCGCCCGGGTCAGCCGCGCGAGTGGCCAGCCGTAGGCGGGCACCAGCGGGTGGTGGCGGCAGGCGTCGGGGAGGTGCGGGCCGCAGACGATCCGCCGGCCCAGCGCCCGCGCCAGGTCGCGCCCCGCGTCGATCCGCCCGCCCGCGGCGATTGCCGCGATGCCGGTCAGCGTCAGCAGCGCGACCAGGGTGAGCAGCGCCGCGTGCTCGACGCTCGCCGCGCCCCGCTGCCCCTGTCCGCTCGCCATGCGGCGACGCTAGGTGGGAGCGGCGCGCGAATGGCGCTCCGAATGCGAAGACTCTGCCAATAGGCTGAGTTCGTGCGGCGACTGCTTCCCGATCCCGGCCCGATCACGGTGGAGGAGCAACTCGACTCATACCTCCCCTGGGAGGAGGCCCGGGACGGCCGCCCCTTCGTGGCGATGAACTTCGCGGTGACGCTGGACGGGCGAGCGACGATCGGCGGAGTCTCGGGGCCGATCGGCTCGCGGGCCGACACCGCGATGCTGGCCGGGCTGCGCAAGCGCTTCGACGCGGTGATGATCGGCCACGGGACCAAGAAGGCGGAGGGCTACGAGAGGATCGACAGGCGATTGGTGGTGGTCGAGAGCGGCCCCGAGGGCAGGGTGGACCTGGCCGCCCTGCTGCGCGACCTGCGCGGGGAGGGGGTGCGGGCGCTGCTCTGCGAGGGCGGCCCGACCCTGCACGGCGCCCTGCAGGCCCTCGGCCTGGTCGACGAGCTGTTCGTGACGATCGCGCCGAAGCTGGCCGGCGACGGCGCTCCGAGACTGATCGAGGGGGCGCTGCCACACGTCGCCGAGCTGGAGCTGGCCTGGCTGCTGGAGCACGAGGGCGAGCTGTTCGCCCGTTACCGGCGCCGGGCGGGCGCCGCGCTGTAGCGTTCGCCCGGCCGGCGACGAGGAGAGGAACCCCAGCGATGGACTTCAAGCCCAGCCCCCAGGTCGAGACTCTGCGCGAGCGCGTCCTGGACTTCATCGACGACCACGTCTACCCGCAGGAGCGGGAGATCATGGAGGCGCTCGACGCCGAGGTCGAGCCCGGCGTTCCCTATCCGAAGATCCTGGTCGAGATCCGCGAGCGGGCCAAATCGGAGGGCCTCTGGAACCTGTTCATGCCCGACGAGCGCTTCGGCCCCGGCCTCTCTAACTGGGAGTACGGGCTGCTCTGCGAGGAGATGGGCCGCAGCCCCGCCGCCGCCCCGATGGCCTTCAACTGCTCCGCGCCGGACACCGGCAACATGGAAATCCTCGCCGAGCACGGAACGGATGAGCAGAAGGAGCGCTGGCTGGAGCCGCTGCTCGAGGGGCGCATCCGCTCCTGCTTCTCGATGACGGAGCCGGAGGTCTCCGGCTCCGACCCGACGCTGCTCCGGGCGAGCGCGGTTCGCGACGGCGAGGAGTGGGTCATCAACGGCCACAAGTGGTTCACCTCCGGCGCGGTCGGGGCCGACCTGGCGATCGCGATGGTCGTCACCGACCCCGACGCCCACCCCTACGGGCGCGCCTCGATGATCTGCGTGCCGACCGACGCGCCCGGCTTCGAGCTGGTCCGCCCGATCCCGGTAATGGGGCACGACAAGGGCCCCGGCCACTGCGAGATCCGCTACACCGACTGCCGCGTCCCCGCCGCCAGCCTGCTCGGCGAGCAGGGCGCCGGCTTCGCGATCGCCCAGGACCGGCTCGGCCCGGGGCGCATCCACCACTGCATGCGGGCGATCGGCACCGCCGAGCGCGCCCACGAGATGATGTGCCGCCGCGCCAACGAGCGCGAGGCGTTCGGCGGCCCGCTGGGCGAGAAGCAGTTCGTCCAGGAGGCGATCGCCTCCTCGCGGATGGAGATCGACCAGGCCCGCCTGCTCACCCTCTACGCCGCCTGGAAGATGGACACCGACGGCAAGCGCGCCGCCCGCCAGGCGATCTCCGCGATCAAGATCGTCGCCGCCAACATGGTGATGGACGTCCTCGACCGTGCGATCCAGATCCACGGCTCGCTGGGGATGACCGACGACACCCCGCTCGCCGCCCTCTGGCGCTTCAGCCGCATGCTGCGCCTGGCAGACGGCCCCGACGAGGTCCACAAGATGGTCCTCGCCCGCCGCGAGCTGAACCGCTGGGCGAAGCGCGCCGAGGCGGAGGCGGAGGGCGCCCTCGACCCGAGGCACGCCCCCCGCGCGATCTGAGCGGACGCGATTCGAAATCCCGATTTGTAGAGCGGTCACTCCCATTTTGTAGGAGCACACATAAAACAGGTCTATTATCGGATCTGATAATCTAGGGTAATGAGCGAACCGCCAGGCGGGATCGGAGGTCGGGATCCCCAATTCGTCGCCCTGATGGAGTCCGCTGCACATCTGCAGCGGCTGGTCCCGGGGGCGGTGCTCGTAGGTGGTGCGGCAGCGATCCTCTACGCGGATCACCGGGAGTCGACTGACCACGACCATGTCGTTTCCGACCTCGCCGACCGCTTCGAGATGGTGCTGGACGCGGTTGAGGGCGATGAGGGTTGGGCTACCAATCGGGTCACGCCCGGGAAGGTGATCCTCGGCAACCTGGACGGGATCGAGACCGGGGTTCGGCAGATGATCCGCCGGACGCCGCTGGAGGTCACCGTGGCCCGGCTCCCGTCGGGCGACGAGGTGACCGTGCCGACCGCCGAAGAGACGCTGCGCATCAAGGCGTTCCTTGTCGTCCGTCGCAATCAGACTCGCGACTACCTCGACCTTGCGGCGCTTTCTGAGCACCTCGGCCTCGACCGGGCGGCAGAGGTGTTGACCGGGATCGACGAGTACTACGCGGATCAGCAGGGAGCGGACGACGGGGTCGCCTCTCAGCTTGTGCGTCAGCTTTCCGATCCGCAGCCGGCGGACCGCTCTGTCATCGACCAACTGCCTTCGTACCGGCGCCTGCGCAAGCGCTGGAGTGATTGGGGGGCCGTCACAGATGTCCTCGGGGAGGTCGCGGCTCGAATGGGTGGCTCTCCATGACCGCCCTTGCGTTCAGGAACGTCGACGCCTCTCCTGGCGACCCGGTCGAGGAATGGCCGCTGGAGGCGATTCAGACCTGTCTGGAACGAGGCAGCCTCACCTACTGGCGCCGGCTGGCGGCGGCAATTCAGGCTGAGCCGTGGGGCTCGGTTGCGCGCCGCGTCGAGGAAGTGCTCACCTACAGCCGGCCCTACGGAGTCGCCCCCTTCATGGAGCGGATCATTGCCAGGGCACGGCAGTCGGCTGAGGCGTCAGAGCGCGAGGAGGTCGCCGCCGAGGTGCAGCGACTCGTCGACGCCTCCGGACTCTCCCGTGCCGAGTTCGCCGCCAAGATCGGCACCTCGGCCTCCCGCCTTTCCACGTACGCCACCGGCAAGGTCACCCCATCGGCAGCCCTTCTGGTCCGAATGCGCAACGTCTCCGCCTCGACCAGGTACCGCGCCATGTCCACAGGAGATCCCCCTCATTCGGTGTCTCCTATGTCCTGACACAGGTGTCGCTTATGTTGTGAAACCGGACACCGCTCTGTTGGCCCTTCTGGACAGTTGCCGGGCTCAGCCGCCCCGCTCCGCCTCGTCGGCCGCCTCCGCGAGGCGCTCGACCAGGCGGGCGAACTGCTCGACGCCGGGGTCGGCCTTGCCGTACTGGCCGGCCGTGTAGCGGGCGTAGACGCCCTCGAGGATGATCGCCAGCTTCCAGTAGCCGAGCGCGACGTAGAAGTCGAGCTGGGAGAGGTCCCGGCCGGAGCGCTGCGCGTAGCGGTCGCGGATCTCATCCCGGGTCGGGAAGCCCGGCGCCATCGTCGCCGGCTGACCGAGGGCGACGAGGTCGTCCCCCTCCTGTGCCCAGTAGACCATCAGCAGGCCGACGTCCGCCAACGGGTCGCCCAGCGTGCAGAGCTCCCAGTCGACCACCGCGGCGACCTCGCCCTGCGGCGTCAGGATCATGTTGTCCAGCCGGTAGTCGCCGTGCACGATCGTCGCCGGGCCCTGCTCGGGAATCCGCGCCGTCAACCGCTCGTGAACCGAGTCGACCGCCTCCAACTCCCGCGTCTTCGACTTCTCCCACTGCCCGTGCCAGCGGCGCAGCTGGCGGGCGACGTAGTCCTCCTTGCGGCCCAGGTCGCCGAGCCCCACCGCATCGGGGTCCACCGAGTGGATCTCCACCAGCGTGTCGGCGACCCGTTCGCCGATCGCCCGCCGGTCGCCCTCGTTGGGAAAGGCGTCGGCCTCGGCGAGGCCGCGCAGGATGGGCCCGTCGACGAACTCCATCACGTAGAAGGGCGCTTCGTTGACGCTCTCGTCCTCGCAGAGCCCGACGACCGGGGGGACGGGCACGGGGGTCGGCCCGAGCGCCGAGACGACCTTGTGCTCGCGGGCCATGTCGTGCGCGGAGCCGAGCCGCTTGCCGAGCGGCGGGCGGCGCAGCGCCCAGCGCCTTGCGCCGGAGTCGCGCACCGAGTAGGTCAGATTGGAGTGGCCGCCGGCGATCCGCTCGAACTCCAGCGGCGGCTCGGCCTGCGGCACGTTGGCTGCAAACCAGCTCCCGACTCCCTCGGCGTCGATCCCTTCCACGCTCATCGGCGCAAGCATATGCTCGAACTGCCTTGAACCCGTCGCTACAAAACCGGCTGAGGATCGGATTCGCGATCGTCTTCGCGGTCCTGGCCGGGGTCACCGTGATCGGCGTCGGCCACCTCTTCGGGCTGCGCCAGGACTACACCGACGAGCTGGCCCGCTCCTACCAGGTGGAGAGCGCCGCCCAGACGCGGGCGGCGCAGGGCAGCCGTGCCGCGCGGGACGTAATCGCGTCGCAGCGGCAGCGCCGCGCCGAGCTGCGCGAGCAGGTCGACGGCGACACCCGGACGACGGCGATCCTCGTCGGCGCCGCGCTGATCTCGGGGCTGGTCGCAGCCGTCCTCCTCTTCAGCGGCCTGATCTCTTCGATGCGCCGGCCGCTGGAGGAGCTGGTCGAGGCGGCCGGCAAGCTCGCCGACGGAGACCTCGGCACCCGCGTCTCGGCCGGCGGCCCCCCGGAGACGGCGATCCTCGCCGGCGCCTTCAACGAGATGGCGGGAGAGCTGGAGCGCGAGACCCGCGAGCGCGACCAGCTGGAGCGGATGAAGGACGAGTTCGTGCTGACCGCGTCGCACGAGCTGCGCAGCCCGCTCACCTCCGTGCAGGGGTTCGCCGAGCTGCTGATGCTGGAGCGCGAGCAGCTCACTCCGAAGCAGGCGGAGACGGCGGAGATCATCCTCGACAACTCCCGCCACCTGGTGCGGCTTTTGAACGACATGCTCGACCTGGCGCGCAGCGACGCCGGGCGGCTGACGATCCGGCCCGAGCCGACCGAGGTTGCGCCGCTGGTCGCCGACGCGGCGCGCTCGATGCGCCCCCAGGTCGAGGCCGCCGGCCAGCGACTGTCCGAGGGGGTGGAGCCGGGCCTGCCTGCGATCATGGCCGAGCCCGACAGGATCCGCCAGGTGCTGGTCAACCTGCTCACCAACGCGCACGAGTACTGTCCGGAGGGCGCCTCGATCACAGTCGCCGCGACGGCGGCGGACGGCGGTATCGAGCTGGTGGTCGCCGACGACGGCCCGGGCATCCCCGCCGAGCAGCGCGATCACGCATTCGACCGCTTCACTCGCGGCGACGCCGGGCTGACCCAGCGGGTCGGCGGCACCGGCCTGGGGCTGGCGATCTGCCGCTCCCTGGTCGAGCTGCACGGCGGCACGATCTCCGCCGAAGAGACCCCGGGAGGCGGCGCGACCTTCCGCGTCCGGCTGCCGTCCGCCGGGCCCGCGGGGGAGGCGGCGGCCCTCGAGGCCGCGGCCGGTGACGGCCGATGAGCCGAATCCTGGTCGCCGACGACTCGGAGACGATTCTGCTGCTGATGCGGCGCCGCCTGGAGATGGAGGGCTACGAGGTGGAGACGGCGGGAGACGGCGAGGAGGCGATGGCGGCACTCGAGGCCGCCGCCCCCGACCTGCTTCTGCTCGACGCGATGATGCCGCGCAAGTCGGGTCTCGACGTGGTCGAGGAGCTGGGCGCCCGCGGCAGCCGGATACCGGTGCTGATCATCAGCGCCCACCAGGAGCCCGAGGAGGCCGCTGCCGTCGACGGCTACGTCCGCAAGCCGATCGACTTCGACGACCTGCTGGCAAGGATCCGGTCGCTCACAGGCGGCTGATCGCCATCGCCCACATTAGGATGGCCGCGCGTCGACGGAGGAGGAGAGATGGCCGATAGCCCGGAGCTTCAGCGCCGCATGGACGAGCTGCTCGCCGGCGGCCCGGTCCGCCCGCCCGCGGAGTTCGCGGGGCGGGCGCTGCTCAGCGACCCGTCCGTCTACGAGGAGGCCGAGCGCGACCCGCAGGCCTGGTGGGCGCGCCGGGCCGAGGCGCTCGACTGGTTCGAGCGCTGGGACACGGTTCTCGACGACTCCGAGGCCCCCTTCTACAAATGGTTTACCGGCGGCAGGCTGAACGCGTCCCACAACTGCCTCGACCGGCACGTCGACGCCGGCAACGGCGACCGCGTCGCCTTCCACTGGCGCGGCGAGGAGGGCGAGGAGCGCGACGTCACCTACGCGGAGCTGCTGCGCGACACCAAGCGCCTCGCCAACGCGCTGCGCGACCGCGACGTCGGGCGCGGCGACGTCGTCGGCATCTACCTGCCGATGATCCCCGAGCTTGCCGTCGCGATGCTCGCCTGCGCCCGGATCGGCGCGCCCCACAACGTCGTCTTCGGTGGCTTCTCGCCGGAGGCCGTCCGCGAGCGGATGGAGTTCTCCGAGGCGAAGGCGCTGATCACCGTCGACGGCGCCCGGCGCAAGGGGAAGACGACCGAGGTGAAGGCCGCCGTCGACGGGTTCCTCGGCGACCTTCCCTCGATCGAGACCGTCGTCGTCGTTCGCAACGCCGGGCCGGAGGCGCCGATGAGCGAGGGGCGCGACATCTGGCTCGACGAAGCCCTGGCGGCCGCCGACCCGGAGTGCCCGGCCGAGCCGCTCGACGCCGAGCACCCGCTGTTCGTCCTCTACACATCGGGCTCGACCGCGAAGCCGAAGGGGATCCTGCACACCACCGGCGGCTACCTGACCGGCGTCGCCTGGACGACGAGGCACGTCTTCGACCTGCGCCCGGAGGAAGACGTCTTCTGGTGCTGTGCGGACTGCGGCTGGATCACCGGCCACTCCTACATCGTCTACGGGCCGCTGATGAACGGGGTCACCTCGGTGATGTACGAGGGGGCGCCCGACTATCCCGCCAAGGACGTCTGGTGGGAGCTGTGCGAGCGGCTCGGTGTGACCGTCTTCTACACGGCGCCGACCGCGATCCGCTCCTGCATGAAGTGGGGGGCGGAGCACCCCGAGTGCCACGACCTCTCCAGGCTGCGGCTGCTGGGCACGGTCGGTGAGCCGATCAACCCGAAGGCCTGGGCCTGGTACCACCTGGTGATCGGCGGCGGGCGCTGCCCGATCGTTGACACCTGGTGGCAGACGGAGACCGGCAACATCATGATCAGCCCGCTGCCGGGGATCACCGCCACCAAGCCGGGCTCGGCGACCCGGCCGCTGCCCGGCGTCGACGCCGCGATCCTCGACGAGGACGGCGAGGAGGCGCCCGACGGGGAGCAGGGCTACCTGGTCCTGCGCCGGCCCTGGCCGGGCATGCTGCGCACCCTCTACAGGGACCCGGAGCGCTTCAGGGCGACCTACTTCTCCAGGTTCGGGGAGACGACCTACTTCGTCGGCGACGCCGCCCGCCGCGACGAGGACGGCTACTTCTGGATCGTCGGCCGGATCGACGACGTGATCAACGTCTCCGGGCACCGGCTCTCGACAATGGAGGTCGAGTCGGCGGTGGTCGGCCACGAGGGCGTCGCCGAGGCGGCCGTGATCGGCGCCCCCGACGAGGTGACCGGCGAGGCGATCGTCGCCTTCGTCACCCCGGAGTCGGGCATCGAGCCCGGCCCCGAGCTGGCCGAGGAGCTGCGCGCCCACGTCGCCGAGCGGATCGGCAAGCTGGCGCGCCCCAAGCAGGTCCACTTCGCCGACGACCTGCCGAAGACCCGCTCCGGCAAGATCATGCGCCGCCTGCTGCGCGACATCGCCGCCGGCGAGGAGCTGGGCGACGTGACTACGCTGCGCGACCCGGAGGTGGTCAAGCGGCTGGCGGCGGAGGTCGGCGGCGAGTAGCGGTCAGACCTTGCGGTGCTGCGGCACCCAGGAGCCGTCGTCTTCGCGCTCGAAGTCCTGGAACAGGCCGGGGGCCTCGTCGCTCATGATCCGACCGACCTCGTCGAAGACGAGCCGCAGCTCCTCCTCGGCCCCGGGCGCGGTGCGCATCTCGACCACGTGGCGGAGGGTTCGCAGGTTCGCGGTCCAGACGATCTCGGTGCTGAGGCCGATCGGCGCCAGGCGGCGCAGCGCCGAGGTGACCTCCTTCTTCACCGAGAAGGGCACGCCCTCGTCGTCGAGCCCCATTTCCTCCGCCGCCGAGACCTGGAACTCCTCGAGCTGCTCGACCAGGCTGACGACCTGTTCGCGAACCGGCTCCAGCGCCGGCGGCACCCGGAAGCCGATGTCCGCCAGCCGCACGTAGCGCAGGCTCTCCTGGCTGAAGGCGGAGCCGGCCCGGTGGCGGACCAGCTCGTGCGTGAAGACCCGTGAGACGTTGTGGAAGGCGAAGCTGTAGTTGGCATGCTCGAGGACGCTGCCGTGCAGGCTGGCGAGCAGGTTTCCGAGGTACTCCCGCTGGTCCTCGCGGATGCGCGTCACGTTCGGGTTGAGGCCCGGCTCCCAACTGCGATAGCAGGCGCGGCCGGCGAACTCGACCAGCAGCTGGGCGCCGTTTCGCTCCTCTTCGCCGCCGGCCAGCCGCCGCTCCAGCCACGACTCGCCGCCGACCTCTCGCAGATAGTCGCGGACCGCGTCGAGGTCGACCGAGGGCCGCGAGATGAGGAATACGGAAGGGGCAGTTTCGCTCATCGTGGGCGCGCCATCGTTGCGACAGCTTCGGACGACACTTTAAATTGCTGCTGCATGGCAGCCAGGGACCGAACCGTCACACCGACAGGGGTTGCCAACCTCATCGCGCTGGCGCTGCTCGTCGTCGCGGTCGCCTTCGGGATCCCACTGCTGATCGGCGACTTCAGCGGCGGCCAGCTGGTCCTGGTCGCGCTTATCGAGGTTCCCTTCGTTCTCCTTGTCGTGGTCAGCGCGGCCATGCTGGTCAGGCGCTACCGGAAGAGCCGTACGGAGCTTTGGGAGCAGTCGCGCCGCGACGAACTGACCGGGGTCGGCAACTACCGCGCCCTGCACGAGCGGCTGGCGGAGGAGATCGCCCGTCACACCCGCCACCGGCGCCAGTTCGCGCTGGTCCTCATCGACCTCGACCGCTTCAAGGAGGTCAACGACCGCTTCGGGCACCTGGAGGGGGACCGGGTCCTGGCCCACGTCGGCACGGTGCTGAGCGAGGCGGTGCGCGCCGACGATCTCGTCTTCCGCCAGGGCGGGGACGAGTTCGCGATCCTCGCCCCGGAGACCAACGCCGAGGAGGCCGAGGAGATCGCCGCCCGGGTGCGGCTCCAGTTGCACGAGCGGGGCGATGGGGTGAGGTCGGTGGAGGCGAGGACCGGCTTCGCGACCTTCCCCGCCGACGGCCGCACCGCGGACGAGCTTCTTTCCTATGCCGACGTGCAGCTGTTCGGCGCCAAGCAGGAGGCACGTGGGCGCGAGGCGGGCGACCGCAAGGAATCCGGCGACGAAGCGGAGAACGGCGCGGCTTAGCGCCGATTCGGTCACAACGGCTCGCGAGCGTCAAACTCACAAACCCCCCTCGGAGCCGGTCTACTTGCTCGTCGGCGGCGGGGGTGCGGCCATCAGCTCGACCCGGTGGCCGCCGGGCACGACGACGAAGGCGCGCGGCTCGCCCCACAGCTCGCGGTGGCGCTCGACTTGGTGGCCGGCGTCCTCCAGCGCCGCGTAGGTGCCCTCGAAGTCGTCGACCGCGACCGCCGCATGACCGAGGAGGGGCACCGTCGGCTGCTCGGAGTGGATCAGGTGGATCTGCGTCCCCTGCCGTTCCAGCCAGGTCACGTAGCCGCCCAGCTCCTCCGGATCCTCCACCCGCTCGAAGCCGAGCAGCCCCCAGCAGCCCACGCACTCCTCGACGTGGTCGGGATGCACCTCCAATGAAACGTGATGCAGCACGCGCTTCGAGACTAGCCCCCCACTCCGCCGAACGTCCCGGAGTCGTCGCTGTGCAGGGTGCTCCGGGACGTTCGGCGCACCACAGTCGTTCAGAGCAGCAGCGAGGCGAGGGCGCTGATCACGACGATCCCGGTCGACCAGGTGACGGCCTCGGCGGTGATCCGCATGTCGAGGCCGTAGGCATGGGCGACGATCATCGAGTTGAGGCCGGTCGGCATGGCGGCCAGCAGGCGGTAGGCGGCGGGAAGGTCGATCAAGGGGGCCGCCAGCACGGTGAGCAGTGCAGGGACGACGGCGAGACGGCAGGCGAGGACGACCGCGACCGGGCGGGTGAGGGGAGGCGGCAGCCGCAATTCCCCCTTCTCGGCGTCCTCGGCCAGCGTCGCGCCGACCGCGAAGAAGCCAATCGGCAGGATCGCGACGACCAGCGCCTGCGACGCGTCGACCAGCAGGTCGGGCGCCAGCGCCTGCGGGGCGAGCAGGCCGGCGACGGCCGCGTACAGAGGCGGGTTGCGGGTGAGAAAGGCGACGGCGCGCTGCCGGGGGCTCTCGCCGGCCCGGGTCCCGAAGGCGGCGCCGACCGCGAAAGCGCCCAGCAGCAGGCTGGGCCCGGTGACCGCGACGTCGTAGAGGACAGCCTGGGGCAGATCCTCGACCCCGAGCAGGGCGACCGTCAGCGGATAGCCGAGGTAGCCGGTGTTGACGCTCAGCACCGCGCAGATCACCGCGCCGGTCTGGTAGCGGGGCAGGCGCAGGACGCGGCTCGCCAGCCACCAGGCGAGCCATCCGGAGGCCGAGACCGCGGTCAGCGCCAGGCCGATCCCGATCCCCAGGTCGGCGTCGACCTCGCTGGCCGCCAGGTTGAAGAAGACCACCGGCGGCAGCAGCACGTAGAGGATCAGGGTCAGCGAGCGCCGCGCGGCGACCCCGGTCCGCTGTGGCCGGCGCCGCTCCGACCAGATCCCGACCGCGACCGCGGCGCCGATCGCCGCGACTATCAAGAGGACCGTCATCGGGGCGCAGTCTTACGACGCGGCGCGAGAGCGGTCTCGCGGTCCCCGAACGTCCCAATTGCCCCCACAGGGCAAGGACTCCGGGACGTTCGGGGTGATTTCAGAACAGCGAGGAGGCTGCCCGCTCGGCGAAGTCCACCAGCGGCTGCGGGAGGACCCCGAAGAAGACCGTCGCCGCGGCGGCGAGGACCGCCGGGACGAGCAGGTGCGGGCGGCCCCCGGCGGCGGGGTCGACCGGGTCGGCCTCCGGCGCCGCGCCGGCGATCGCCGGCATCTCGGCCCCTGTCGCCTCCGGCGCGCCGCCCGGCTGCATCCACATTGCCGCCACCACCCGCAGGTAGTAGGCGAGGGAGATCATCGTCCCCACCGCGATGAAGACCGCCAGCCAGGTGTAGTCGCCCGTCACCAGCGCCTCGATCAGGTACAGCTTGCCGACGAAGCCCGCGGTCGCCGGCATCCCGGCCAGCGCCAGCATCGCGATCGTCAGCGGCCAGGCGAGCAGGGGCCGGTCGCGCCCCAGTCCCTCGACGGCGGCGATGTCGTCGCCGTGCGCCGTCTCCCGCTCGCGCGCCACCACCACGGCGAAGGCGGCCATGTTCATGAAGCCGTAGACGACGAGGTAGAAGACGAGCGCCGCCAAACCCGCCTCCGAGGCGACGACGATCCCGCCCAGCATGTAGCCGGCCTGGGCGACGCCGGAGTAGCCGAGCAGCCGCTTCAGCGAACGCTGCCCCAGCGCGCCAACGTTGCCGACCACGATCGAGACGGCCGCCAGCGCCGCCAGCGCCGGCTGCCAGTCGGCGACCTCCGGCGCCAGCGCCACCTCGAAGAAGCGGGCGAAGACGGCGAACGCCGCCGCCTTGGTCGCCACCGACATGAAGGCCGTGACCGGGGTCGGCGCGCCCTGGTAGACGTCCGGGGTCCACTGGTGGAAGGGCGCCAGCGAGACCTTGAACGCCAGCCCCACCGCGACCAGGGCGATCCCGACCAGGATCAGCGGGTCGCCCAGCACCCCTTCGCGGCCGATCCCGGCGGCGATCTGCGCGAAGTCGGTCGAACCCGAGCCGCCGTAGAGGAACGCCATCCCGTAGAGCAGCGTCGCCGAGCCGAGCGAGCCGACGATCAGGTACTTGAGCCCCGACTCCAGCGACTGCTCGCGGCGCAGGTTGGAGGCGCAGAGGATGTAGAGGGGGATCGAGAGCGTCTCGATCGCGGCGAAGAAGCTGACCAGGTTCTGCGCCTGCGCCAGCAGCACCATGCCGAGCACCGAGCCGACGATCAGCGCGTGGTACTCGCCGATGCCGGCCTCCTCGGCGGCCGGCTCGCCGACCGAGAGCAGCACCGCGACCGCGGCGGCGAGGATCGCGATCAGCGAGATCGCGATCGCCAGCTCGTCGAGCCGCAGCGCCCCGGCGATCAGGTCCGTGTCCTCGCCCCAGCGCCAGATCAGCAGGCCGGCGGCGGCCGCCAGCGTCGTCAGCGCCAGCTCCGCCCCGAGCCGCTTCGCCGACTCGAAGACGGCCGAGAGCAGCACGACGCAGAGGCCCGCGCTGAGCGCGATCAGCGGTGACAGCGCCGCATAGTCGATGTCGGGGGCCTGGAAGCTCATCTCTTCGCCAGCTCCTTCGACTGCTGTGTCGCGGCGACCGCCTCCGAGGCCGAGCGGTCGGTCCGTTCCAGAACAAGCTGGGGGTAGAGGGCGAGGCCGATGATGCAGAGGACGAGGGGGGCGAGGACGAGGCCGTCGCGCAGCGACATCTCGCGCGATTCGATCCCCTCCGGCTTGCGGTTGTGCATAGTGCGCTGGTAGAGGCGCAGCGCGTAGTAGGCGGCGAGGGCGACGCCTGAGATCGCGACGATCGCGTAGACGATCTTCGTCTGGAAGAGCGAGTTGAGGATGTAGAACTCGCCGATGAAGTTGGCCGAGCCCGGCATCGCCAGGGTCGCCAGGGTGACGATCAAAAACATCGCCGCCAGCACCGGCGCCCGAGTCGCCATCCCGCCCATTTCGCGCAGGTCCTCGGTCCCCGCCCGCTCGGCCAGAATCGCGACGATCACGAACAGCGGCGCCACGACCAGGCCGTGGTTGACCATCTGCAGCAGCGCTCCGTCGGCCCCGTCGGCCTGCAGGGCGAAGATGCCGGCGGTGATGAAGCCGAGCTGCGCCACCGAGGAGTAGCCGGCGATGAGCCTGATGTTGGTCTGGCTGAAGGCCATCACAGAGCCGTAGAGGATCGAGGCCACCGCGATCACCAGCAGCACCTCCTGGAACTCGACCGCGGCCGCGGGGAACAGCGGCAGGACGATCTTCAGGAAGCCGTAGGCGCCGACCTTGGAGAGCACCGCGGAGAAGACCGCCAGCGCGGCGAGCGGCGCGACGCGATAGGCGTCGGGCATCCAGCCGTGCAGCATGAAGGCGGGCATCTTGACCAGGAAGGCCGCCGCGAAGAACCAGAAGACCCAGCGCTGGCTGCCTTCGCCGAGCAGGTTGTCGCCCAGGCTCGCGAGCGAGAAGCTGACCTGGCCGCCGTCGGCGGCGAGGACCGCGGTGGCGATCGCCGCTACCAGCATCAGCAGCGAGCCGACCAGCGTGAAGACGATCATCTTCAGCGTCGCCGCCGATGCGGCGATCCCATCGCGGTCGCTGCCCCAGGCCCCGAACAGGAAGTAGAACGGGATCAGCATCAGGTCGAAGAAGAGGACGAATAGCAGCAGGTCCTGGGCGAGGAAGGAGCCGAGCGTCGCGGTCTCGCCGACCAGCATCATCAGGAAGAAGAGATGCGGGCGGTCCTGGTCGCGGAAGGCGGCGAACGCCGTCGCCCCGGCCCAGAGCAGCGCCGTGAGCAGCACCAGGAAGACGTTCAGCCCGTCGACCCCGAGGCTGTAGGAGACGCCGAGGCCGGGGATCCACTCCTCGGAGACCGCGAACTGCAGGCCGCCGCCGGCGTCGAAGCCGGCCAGCACCGCGATCGCCAGCCCCAGCGTCGCCAGCGTTCCGAGCACCGCCCAGGGGCCGGCGAAGCGGCGCGGAAGCAGCAGGCCGGCGAGGCCGAAGGCGAGCGGTGTCCAGAGAACCGAGTTGGTCATGAGGCGCTCAGCAGGAAGTAGAGGCCGAGGCCGGCGAAGCCGGCGACCAGCAGCAGCGCGTAGCTGCGCACGAAGCCCGACTGGGCGCCGCGCACCGCCCCCCCGGCTCCGCGCGCCGCGTCGACCGCGACCGTGACCACGCCGTCGACGACCAGCCGTTCGAAGGTGCGGTCGGCGAAGCGGCCGATCGCGAGCACCGGCCTCACCGCCAGCAGGTCGATCGCCTCGTCGAAGTACCACTTGTTGACCAGCAGGGTGTGCACCGCGGAGAAGCGCTCACGCAGGTAGGCCGGCGCCGTCGGCTGCGCCCAGTAGACGAACCAGGTGACGAATATCCCGAACACGGCGACCAGCGAGCCCACCCCGAGGCCGATCCACTCGGCCCCGACCGACGGGTGGATCGCCGCCAGCGGCGAGTCGGCGAAGACCGGCTCGAGGAAGCTGAACAGGACGTGGTCGACGCCCGGGACCTGGATCAGGCCGCCGACCAGCGCCAGGAAGGCGAGCGCCCCCATCGCCGCCGCCATCGGCCACGACTGCTCGGCGATGTGGTGGTGCTCACCCGGGAAGCCGACGTCGGTGTCCTCCGGCTCGCGGGTGTGGGGGTTTGCCGGCGGCTCGTGGGCGACCTCGCCGGTCTCGATCAGGTGGCGGGCCTCCTTGCACGGCTCGCCGGGGAAGACCCGGAAGATCATCCGGAAGGTGTAGATCGCGGTCAGCAGGGCGCCGACGTAGCCGGCCACCGCCATCCAGAAGTACATCCCGCCCCGGTCGACGGCGAAGGAGAGGATCGAGTCCTTCGAGAAGAAGCCGGAGGTGCCGGGGAAGGCGGCCAGCGCCAGGCCGCCGATCACGAAGGTGATCGCGGTGAACTTCATCGCCTTGCCGAAGCCGCTCATCTCGTCCATGTCCTGGCGGTTGGCCATCGCCGAGATCACCGAGCCGGCCGCCATGAACAGCAGGGCCTTGAAGAAGGCGTGCGTCATCAGGTGGAAGAGGCCGGCCGAGTAGGCGCCGATCGAGACACCGAGGATCATGTAGCCGATCTGGCTCATCGTCGAGTAGGCGATCACCCGCTTCAGGTCGGTCACCGCGATCGCGATCGTGCCGGCGACCAGCAGCGTCGCGACGCCGACGAAGGCGGCGATGTCGGCGGCGGTCGGCGCCAGCAGGAAGAGGGTGTGGGAGCGCGCGATCAGGTACACGCCCGCGGTCACCATCGTCGCCGCGTGGATCAGCGAGGAGACGGGGGTGGGGCCCTCCATCGCGTCGGGCAGCCAGGTGTGCAGCGGCAGCTGCGCCGATTTGGCGAAGGCGCCGAGGAGAAGCAGCAGGCAGATCGCGGTGATCGTCCACTCGCCGGTGTCGAAGGCGCCGGGCGCCAGCTCGAAGACAGCTTCGTAGTCGACCGTGCCCAGCTCGCGCAGCAGCAGGAAGGCGGCCAGCACCAGGCCGATGTCGCCGACCACGTTGACCACGAAGGCCTTCATGCCCGCCTTCGTAGCCGTCGTGCGCCGGTACCAGAAGCTGACCAGGGCGTAGGAGGCGAAGCCGACGAAGGCCCAGCCGATCGTCAGCAGCACGTAGTTGCCGGCGAGGACCAGCAGCAGCATCGAGAAGACGAAGAAGTTGAGGTAGCTGAAGAAGCGGTGATAGCCCTCGTCGGAGCGCATGTAGCCGAACGAGTAGAGGTGGATCAGGGTCGAGACCCCGGTCACGACCAGCGCCATGAAGACCGAGAGCGGGTCGACGAGGATGCCGACTTTGACGTCGATGCCCGCGGTGTTGGCCAGGTCCCAGAGGTGGGAGGCATGGCGCTGCTCCTCGGCCGGGTCGCCCAGCAGGGCGACCAGCGCGCCGATCGCGCAGGCGAAGGCGAGCGCCACGGCGCCGGTGCCGACGATCCCCACGGCGCGGGCGGAGATCGCGCGGAAGCCGGCCGCGGTGACGACCGAGCCGGCGAGCGGGAAGGCGAGGACGAGCCAGGCCCAGGTGGTGGCGCTCATCCGCGCAGCTCCCTCAGGTCATCGACGTTGAGCGGTAGGCGGCGGCGGAAGATCGCGACTATCAGGCCCAGCCCGACGACGACCTCGCAGGCGGCGACGACCATCACGATCAGCGCGAAGACCTGCCCCTCCTCGTTGCCGACCATGCGGCTGAAGGCGATCAGCGCCAGGTTGCCGGCGTTCAGCATCAGCTCCAGGCAGAGCAGGATCACCACCGGGCTGCGCCGGATCAGCACGCCGGAGGCGCCGGTCGCGAAGAGCAGCGCCGAGAGGACGATGTACCACTCGGTGGTCATGCGGCCGCCCCGGCCTTCTTTCTCCTGGCCGCCAGCACAACCGCGCCGACGGTGGCGAGCAGGAGGAGGAGCGAGGCGGCTTCGAAGGGGACGAGGAACTTCTCCAGCAGCAGGCGGCCGATCGCCTCCGGGGTGCCGAAGCCGGCCTCGACCTCGGGCCCGCCGGTGCCGAGCGCCGCGAGCGAGGAGCCGAGCACGGCGATCGATAGCTCGACGAACAGGGCCAGCCCGAGCAGCGGCGCCAGCAGCCGCTGGCCGGGGATCGGCTCCCAGGTCGGCTCCTCGACGCCGCCCACGTAGGCGACGACGAACACGTAGAGGACCATCACCGCGCCCGCGTAGACGACGATCTGCGCCGCGGCGGCGAACTCCGCCTGCAGCAGCAGGAAGAGGGCCGCCAGCGAGAAGAGGTGGACGACCAGGGCGAGGACGCTGTAGAACGGGTTGCGCAGAGCGATCACCGCGATCGCCCCTCCCAGCGCCCCCAGCGCCGCGACGAAGAAGACGACCTCCTCCACTACTCGCCCTCCCGCCGCAGCGGCGTCAGGTCGAGCGGCTCGGCGAGCAGCATCTCCTTGGTGAAGATCAGGTCGTCGCGGTCGTAGTCGGCCATCTCGTAGTCGTGGCCCATCGTGATCGCGTCGAACGGGCAGGCGACCTCGCAGTAGCCGCAGAAGATGCAGCGCGAGAGGTTGATCTCGTAGACGGCCGCGTAGCGCTCGCCGGCCGACACCCGCTCGCCCTCGACGTTCTCGGCGGCGACGACGCGGATGCAGTCCGCCGGGCAGGCGGCGGCGCAGAGCGAGCAGCCGACGCACTTCTCCAGGCCGCTGTCCTCGAAGCGGTGCAGCTTGTGGCGCCCCCGGAACCGCGGGTACACCGGAGTCTTCTCCTCCGGGTACTGGATCGTCATCGGCCCCTCGACCAGCCGCGCCATCGTCGTCTTCAGCCCCCGCAGGGTCTCCCCGAACGCCCGGTAGGCGCCGGCCACGCCCCCCGGCTCCGGCCCGCGCTGCACCTCGACGACGCTGTCGTCCTTCAGGTATGGAAACTCAGACATGGACCGTTACTCCGGAGAGGTGGGTACCCACACCCGCCGCCCCCGGACGCGGGAGCGAGCGCGCAAGATCGCTGGTCATGTGAGTGCGCGCGAGCGGGAGCAGAGGAGGCGGCGGAATATTCATGCGATCACGACCAACACCGCGGTGACAAGGACATTCAACGTGGCTATCGGCAAGAGCACCTTCCAGCCGAGGCTCATCAGCTGGTCGTAGCGCAGCCGGGGCAGCGTCGCCCGCACCCAGATGAAGAAGAGGACGAGGACCATCATCTTGGCGAGCATCCAGAGCGGGTCGAGCCAGGCGGGGCCGGGGCCCATCCAGCCGCCGAGGAACATCGCCGCGGCGATCCCCGCGACGACGAGGATCTCCAGGTACTCGACCAGCAGGAAGGTTCCGAACCGCATCCCTCCGTACTCGGTCTGGTAGCCCTGCACCAGCTCCGCGTCGGCCTCCGGCAGGTCGAACGGCGCGCGGTTGGTCTCCGCGAAGCCGGCCACCATGAAGATCAGGAAGCCGACCACCTGCGGGGCGACGAACCAGACCTCGTTCTGCGACTTGACGATGTCGACCAGCGACAGCGAGCCGGCCATCATCACCACGCCGAGCAGTGCCAGCCCCATCGCGATCTCGTAGGAGATCAGCTGCGCGGCGCCGCGCATCGCGCCGAGGAAGCTGTACTTGGAGCCCGACGACCAGCCGCCGAGCAGCACCCCGTAGAAGGCGAGCGAGCCGACGGCGAAGAAGTAGAGAATGCCGACCGAGACGTCGATCCCGTAGAAGCCGACGCCGCCCTGCACGTCGCCGAAGGGGATGATCGCCAGCGCCAGCACGGCGGAGAGCACCGGCAGCACGGGGCCGAGCACGAACAGCGCCGGCACCGCGGCGTCCGGCCGGAACGGCTGCTTGGAGAGCAGCTTGCCGACGTCGGCGAGCGGCTGCAGGAGCCCGTAAGGCCCTACCCGGTTCGGCCCGTAGCGGTGCTGGAAGCGGCCGATCAGCTTCCGCTCCAGCACGGTCAGCAGCGGCAGCACCGCGAAGATCACGCCGAAGATCACCAGCGACTTGACGACCAGGATCCAGGTCGCCTCCGCGTATCCCACCTCCGCCACGGGCATCACGAGCTCACCTTCTCCACGGTCACCTCGACCGGCGAGCCATTCAGCAAGCTGTTTGCATTCCCTTCGGCGGTGCCTTCGATGAGGAAGCAAGCTCCCGGAGCCATCCGCTCGTGCAGCTTCACGGTCGCGGCTACCCGAGCACCATTGGAGCTCACGCTGACCCCATCGCCGTCAACGAATCCGAGGCGCTCGGCATCAGCCGGTGCCATCTCAACTTGCTGGGTAGGGCTGAGGAACCTGAGCGCCGGATTCAGTTCCGTCACCGGCCCCGCCCAAATATCCCGGTATGTGCCCAGAGTCAGGCCGTTCTTGGAAGGGGGTGCGGGGGTTCTCTCCCCAGACACTTTGCGCGCCGCGCCTGTCGACCCCACGGAATCCTCAACCTCAGCTCGCGGCGTCGCGTCTGGGGAGGGTTCCCCCGCGACCCCTTCACGCAACGCTTCCGAGTACCTGGACGCCTCCTCGCGGTCCTGCCAGCGCACCCCGCGGCCGCCGATCTCCTCCTCGGTGATTCCCGAGTAGAACGGCACCGAGTCGGCGAGGGCGGCGAGAGCTTCGGGGGCGGAGGTGACGCCGGTGTCGTGGCCGAGAGCCGCGCAGAGCTTGGCGAGCGTCTCGCGGGCCGGCCGCACGTCGCCGGGGCTCGAGGCGCTGGGCCGGACCCGCTGCAGGCGGCCGTCGGGATGGGTGACCGTGCCGTCCTTCTCGGCGTGCGACTCCATCGGGAAGACGACGTCTGCCGCGGCGGTTGTCTCGTTCTCGAGCAGCGAGAAGGCGACGACGTGGTCGGCGGCGGTGAGGGCGCGCTTCCATGCCTCGCTGTCGGGGAAGTCGCGCAGCGGGTCGGCGCCGACCAGGACGACCGACTTCAGCTCGCGGGACTCGAGTGCGGCGCGGATCTCCTCGGTTCCCCTGCCGGGGTCGGCCGGTGTGAAGCCCGGACCGGCGTCCGGCAGACAGCCGGCCTCGCGCAGGCCGCGCGCGTTGGCGAAGTCGGGCACCTCGATCAGGCCGCTGCCGTCCTGTCCGGCCAGCTCCAGGGCGGTGGCGATATCGAGCAGAGCGCCCGTTGCGGTGTCACCTTCGCGGCCGATCCGCTCGCCCCAGACGATCACCACCCGCTCGGCGTCGCGCAGCACGTCGGCGACCGCTGCGGCATCGTCTTGACTCGGCGCTGTTGACTTTTCCCCTGCCATAGCCGGGTCAAAGTCGGCAGCGCCCTCAAGCGCGCCCGCCAGCTCGGAGAGGAATGCCCCGGCACCGCCCGGCGCATAGCGGGCGACCGCCTCGGCGCCGCCGTCCAGTGGGGTCGGCCGCTCGGTCGCCACCGCCAGCTTCGTCCCGTTGCGGCGCATCGCCTTGCGGATCCGCAGGTCGAGAATCGGCATCGCGTTGAGCGGGTCGGCGCCGACGACCAGCACCGCGTCGGCGTCGTCGATGTCGCGCATCGCAATCGACAGCTCCGGCGCCGAGAGACGCGCCAGCGCCTCGTGGCTCGGTCCGCGCGCCGCGCGCGAGTCGACGTGGGGGGAGCCGAGCGCTTCGCGCAGCAGCCGCTGCGCCAGCCAGGCCTCCTCGTTCGACGCGTCGCCGACGATCGCCGCCCCCGCCGCCCCCGCCTCGCGCAAACCGGCGGCGGCCTTCTCGATCGCCTCGTCCCAGCTCGCCCCCTGGCCGCCCTTCAGCCGTGGGCCCTCGATCCGGCCCTCACCGTGCAGCATCTCGAACGAGTAGCGGCCCTTGTCGCAGAGCCAGCCGTCGTCGACCTCGGCGTTGTCGCGGGCCATCACCCGCTTCACCTCCTCGTCGCGGACGGTGAAGGCGACGTTGCACTGGCTCGGGCACAGGGTGCAGACGGAGCCGGCCTGTTCGATGTCCCAGGGTCGGGCGCGGAAGCGATAGGTGTAGCTGGTCAGCGCCCCGACCGGGCACAGCTCCGTGATGTTGCCGTGGAAGGGGGCGACGTAGGAGCGGTCGTCGAAGGTGCCGACGAAGGAGCGGTCGCCGCGCTCCAGCAGGTGCAGCTGCTCGTCCTCGGAGATCTCCTGGCTGAAGCGGACGCAGCGGTAGCAGAGGATGCAGCGCTCGCGGTCGATCGCGATCAGCGGGCTGAGCGGCACCGGCTTCTGGAAGTGGCGCTTGTCGTCGGTGAAGCGGCTCTTGCCCGGCCCCCAGCCCATCGCGATGTCCTGCAGCGGGCACTCGCCGCCCTTGTCGCAGACGGGGCAGTCGAGCGGATGGTTGACGAGCAGGAACTCGACAACCGCGCTCTGCGCGTGCTTGACCTGCTCACTGCGGGTGTGGACGACCATCCCGTCCCGCACGGGCATCGAGCAGGAGGTCTGCAGCTTCGGCATCCCCTCGATCTCGACCAGGCACATGCGGCAGGCGCCGACCGGGTCGCCCAGCTTCGGCTCGTAGCAGAAGACCGGGATCTCGACGTCGCCGCGGGTCGCGGCGTCGTGCAGCATCTCCCCCTCGGTCGCCTGGACTTCCCGGCCGTCGATGACGATCGTCACCTGCCGCCTAGACATATTCCGGCACCTCCTCCGCTCCCGCTCGGGCGCGCTCATCACAACCGGCGATCTCGCGCCCTCGCTCCCGCGTCCGGGGGTGCCGGGTCAGGGTTCCAACCTTCTGTAACACCCTGGTCCTCATGTGGACGCCCCCAGGGTCTCGGCGGGGGCGCGGACGACGTTGAGGCGCTCCGTCTCGGTGTCCGGGCCGGCGGCGGCGATGACCTCTTCGAACTCCTCGCGGAACTTGCGCACCATCGAGCCGATCGGCATCGCCATCGAGTCGCCCAGCACGCAGAGGCAGTGGCCGATGATGTTCTCCTGCACCGAGGCGACGATGTCGAGGTCCATCGGCGTCGCCTCGCCGCGCACCACCCGATCCAGCATCTTCACCGTCCAGTTCGTCCCCTCGCGGCAGGGAGTGCACTTGCCGCAGGACTCGTGGTGGTAGAAGCGCGCCGTGCGCAGTGCCATGTGGGGGATCGAGACGGTGTCGTCGGCGACGATGATCGAGCCGGAGCCCAGCATCGAGCCCGCGGCCGCCATGTCCTCGAAGCTGTAGGGGAGGTCGAGGCCCTCCTCGGCGGTGAGGACCGGGGCGGAGGAGCCACCGGGATAGAAGGCCTTCACCTCGCGGCCTGCCGGCGGCCCCCCGGCCAGGTCGCAGATCAGCTCGCGGGTCGGGATGCCCAGCTCGACCTCGAAGTTGCCGGGCCGGGTCACGCAGCCGGAGACGGAGACGACCTTGGTGCCGGGCGACTGCTCGGTGCCGAAGCCGCGAAACCACTCGGCCCCCTTGCCTACGATGTGGGGGACGTTGGAGAGCGTCTCCACGTTGTTGATCAGCGTCGGCCCGCCGTAGAGGCCCTGCACCGCCGGGAACGGCGGCTTCAGGCGCGGGTTGCCGCGCTTGCCCTCCAGCGCGTCGAGCAGCGCCGTCTCCTCGCCGCAGATGTAGGCGCCGGCGCCGCGGTGGACGACCAGCTCCAGGCGGCGGTGGGTGCCGAGGATGCCGTCGCCGAGGTAGCCGGCCTCGTAGGCCTCGGCCACGGCTGCGTCGAGGATGTCGGCCTGGGTCGCGTACTCGCCGCGGATGAAGATGAAGGCGCGGCCCGCGTCGGCGGCCAGCGCCGCGATCGCGATCCCCTCGATCAGCTGGTGCGGGTTGCGCTGCATCAGCTCGCGGTCCTTGAAGGCGCCCGGCTCCGACTCGTCGGCGTTGCAGCAGAGGTACTTGTCCATGTCGCCGCGCGGCAGGAAGGAGGCTTTCTTGCCCATCGAGAAGCCGGCGCCGCCGCGGCCGCGCAGGCCGGAGTTCTCCAGCTCGGACAGCACCTCGTCGGGCTCCATCTCCCCGTACGCCTTCTCCATCGAGGCGTAGCCGCCGTGGCGCCTGTACCCCTCGAGCGTGCGCAGCTCCGGGTCCTCCGCGTTGGCGAGCAACATGCGCGTTTCACTCATACCGGCACCTCCTCCGCTCCCGCTCGCTCGCGCTCATCATCACCGGCGATCTCGCTCGCTCGCTCCCGCGTCCGGGGGTGCCGGGTGGGGGCGCGACTCTGCTCCGGAGTCTCCGGCCAATGGTCTGCGCAAAAGGCTTTTGTCGGGGAGGACTTCATGGTCGGCAACGATCTGCTCGATCGCCGTCGCCGCGTCGGTGTCCCCGAGGGGGCCGAAGTAGCGGCCGTCGATCGAAGCCATCGGCGCGATGTCGCAGGCGCCCAGGCACTCGAAGCCGCTGACGTAGACGTCCTCGCCCTCGGCCGCGGCGCGGAAGGCATCGAGCAACCCGTCGCCGCCCGCCATCCAGCAGGAGATGTTGGTGCAGACCAGCACCTTGTGGCTCCCCACCGGCTCGGTGTGGAGCATGTCGTAGAAGGTCGCGACCCCCTCCAGATAGGCGGGTGTCACCCTCATCACCGCCGCCGCCTGCCGGATTCCCTCCGGCGCGCACCACCCGTACCGCTCCTGCACCGCCCAGAGCGCCGGGATCGACGCCGAGTGCCTATCCGGGTACAGCCCCACCAACCGCTCGATCTCCTCCCGCAACTCATCCGGGCACCCCACCTCATGAAGCTCCGGCACCCCCACCGCTTCCCGATCCGCCTCGCGGCCGGTGGTGAGAGCCGGGTCCAGCGGCAGCTCGCTCATCGATCCACACCCCCCAGGATCGGGTCCAGCAGTCCGAGACTGGCGATCATGTCGGCGACGTAGCCCCCGACCGACATGTCCCTGAACGCCTGCAGGTTGACGAACGACGGGTCGCGAAAGTGCACCCGCGCCGGCTTCGCCGACCCGTCGGCGAGCAGGAAGCAGCCCAGCTCGCCACGCGGCGACTCGATCGCGTAGTAGATCTCACCCGGCCCGACCCGGTATCCCTCGGTGACCAGCTTGAAGTGGTGGATCAGCGATTCCATCGAGGTCGACAGCTCCGAGCGCGGCGGCAGCACGTACTTGCGGTCGTCGGCGATGTGCGGGCCCTCGGGCAGCGCGTCCAGCGCCTGCTCGGCGATCCGCACCGACTCGACCATCTCCGCCATCCGCACTCGATAGCGGTCGTAGCAGTCGCCGACCGTCCCCACCGGCACCTTGAAGTCCAGCTCCGGGTAGGCGAGGTGATCGAAGGTCTTGCGCAGGTCCCAGGGCTCCCCCGCGGCCCGAAGCAGCGGCCCGGTCACGCCCAGCTCCAGCAGCCGCTCGCGGGAGACGGTGCCGACCCCCTTCGTCCGCCGCAGGAAGATCTCGTTGCGGTCGAGCAGCGCCTGGTACTGCTCGATCCGGGTCGGCATCTCGGCGATGAACTCGCGCAGCTTCGCCTCGAAGCCGAGCGGGATGTCCTCGATCACGCCGCCGACCTGGAAGTAGCGGGTGTGCATCCGCTGTCCGCCCGCCATCTCGAACAGGTCGAGGACCCGGTCGCGGTCGCGGAAGCAGTACCAGAGCATCGAGATCGCGCCCAGGTCGAGTGCGGTCGTCCCCAGCCAGACCAGGTGCGAGTGGATCCGGTTCAGCTCCAGGAAGATCGTCCGCAGGTACTTGGCCCGCTCCGGGATCTCCAGCTCGACCAGCCGCTCGACCGCCCCGCAGAAGGCTTCCGCCTGGAAGAAGTAGGAGACGTAGTCCATCCGCTCGACGAAGGGGATGACCTTCCAGTAGCTCTTGTCCTCGCAGGACTTCTCGATGCCGGTGTGCACGTAGCCCATCACCGGCTTCAAATCCCTCACGACCTCTCCCTCGAGGTCGACGATCAGCCTCAGCACACCGTGCGTGGCCGGGTGGTGCGGGCCGATGTTCACGGTCATGACTTCGGTCTCGGTTGTCGCCGTTTCAGCCAAGGTCGCGCTCGTTGTAGGTGAACGTGACGGGTTCGCCGCCGATCGGGAAGTCGCGCCGCTGCGGCCAGCCGACGTAGTCGTCCGGCAGCAGGATCCGCCTCAGGTCGGGATGCCCCCGGAAGACGATCCCGAAGAAGTCGTAGGCCTCGCGCTCCTGGAACTCCGCGGTCGGGTACATCTCCACGCAGGAGTCGATCTCCGGCAGCGCGTCCTCACCCGGATCCGCCAGCAGGGCCTTCACCCGGAGCCTCTCCGCGCGATCCATGTTCAACAGCTCGTAGTGGACGCCGAACCTCGGCTCGGCCGGCAGGTAGTCGGCCGCGTGCACGCTGGAGAGGAAGGTGTAGCCCTGCCCCGGCGTCTCGCGCAGCCAGCGCAGCACGTCGAGGATCCGCTCCGGGTCCACGACCAGCGCCGCCCGCTCCTGTGCGAAGCCGGTGTCGAGGACGGCGCCCGGGTGGCGCTCCTCGATCTCCCCGCGGATCAGCTCCAGCCCCGGGGCGTCAGGCACCGGCCAGCTCCCGCGCGGCCTCGTAGGCGGCCACCTCGTCGGGCGCCGGCGCGCTCGCCGGCCCGCCGCGCGCCCACTCCTCGGTCCCCTCGGCGTTGTAGCGGCGCCGCCAGCCGGGGTCGGGGTTGCCCGTGATCTTGCGCTGCAGCTTGGTGAAGCCGTAGAGGACCGACTCCGGTCGCGGCGGGCAGCCGGGGATGTGCAGGTCGATCGGCATGAACTTGTCGGCCCCCTGCACGACCGCGTAGTTGGAGAACATCCCGCCGCTGGAGGAGCAGGCGCCCATCGAGATCGCCCACTTCGGCTCCAGCATCTGGTCGTAGAGGCGGCGGACGACCGGCGCCATCTTGATCGAGACCCGGCCCGAGAGGATGATGAAGTCGGCCTGGCGGGGGGACGCGCGCAGCGCCTCGGCGCCGAAGCGGGCCAGGTCGTAGCGGGCGGTGACCAGGGAGATCGGCGCCTCGATCGCGCAGCAGGCGAGCCCGAAGGTGAGCGGGAACATCGAGTTGGCCCGCGCCCAGTTCTGCACCTTCTCGAAGGTGGTCGTCACCACCCTCTCCTCCACGTAGCGCTCCAGATCCTCGCCTTCGAGCTCGCCGCGCAGCATGTCCCGGGCGCGCAACTGGCGGATGCGCAGCTCCTCGGCGTCGCGCGGCTGCTCGAGCTTGCGCCGCTCTACCTCCATTCCAGGCCGCCCTTCGCCCATTCGTAGGCCAGCGCGACCGCGAGGAAGAAGACGAAGACCAGGATCGCGACGAGGACGAAGGCGCTCTCCGTCAGCCCCAGCACGACCGCGGCGGGGAAGAGGAAGACGACCTCGATGTCGAAGAGGATGAACAGCATCGCGACCAGGTAGAAGCTGATCCCGAACCGGAAGCTCCGCGGTGTGGCCTCGACCGGGATGCCGGACTCGTAGGCGGAGACCTGGCGCTCGCCGACGGCGGTCGCCCGCTTCGGCCGCTTCGCCCCGAGCAGGTGGTTCAGCATCGTGAACGCGCCCCCGACCAGGAGGCCGAGGGCGCCGAAGACGAGGATGGGGAGGTAGTCGCGAAGCATCGGGTCGTTATACAACCACTTTGTGACACATTGCTACATAGTGCTCTTCCGCATCAGCATGCGGAATCCCGACTCTTTCAGGCGGATTTAGGCGATGCCGGAGGTCCATCTCGTCGTCGGGGTCGCCGTCCTCGTCCTCAACCTGGCCGCCGGGCTGCTCGGCGGCTTCGCCTGGCTGCGCGACCGCCCTTCGGTCCCCTTCTGGTACCTGCTGCGCGCCGCCCAGGTCGCCGTCTTCGCGCAGGTCGGCCTCGGCGCCCTGCTGCTCCTGTCCGGCTACCAGCAGCCGGCCGACCTCCACTACCTCTACGGCCTGCTCCCGCTCCCGGTATCCCTGCTCGCCGAGGGGGCCCGCGCCGGCGCCGCCCAGCGCGAGCTCGGCGACACGGATTACGAAGCTCTCCCACAAGCTCAACAGCATGCTCTCGCCTTGGCGATCGTCCGCCGCGAGATGGGCATCATGGCCACCAGTTGCGGCGTGATCAGCTTCCTCGCGCTGCGTGCCGCCGGCACCGGGGGCTTGTTTTGAGGGCCGTCGGGCCCTTCCCCCAAAACCGGATTACGCAGGGGGGACTTCGCGCCTCTCGCCGAACGTCGCGGTCTGCTCAGGGATGGTTTTGGGGAAAGAACCCGACACCCCTCAATCCCCCAGAGGTCGGTAGAGACCCGCGTGGAAGACGAGGGGGTTGCCTTTAGCTTCTTTGTCGTGGTCGACCGCCGTCACCTCGCCGGTGACGATCACGTGGTCGCCGCCGGCGATCACGTCGCGCAGCTCGCAGGCGACGAAGGCGAGGGCGTCGTCGATCGCCGGGATGCCGTCCCGCTCGGCCCAGCCGACGCCCTCCCACTTGTCCGCCGGCGGCGCCTTGGTCGCGAAGGCGCGGGCGACGCCCTCCTGGCCCGCGTGCAGGACGCTGAGCCCGAACCGGTTGGCGGCCTGCACCGCGAGCAGCGTGCGCGAGCCGCGGTCCAGGCAGGCGAGCATCAGCATCGGCTCCAGCGAGAGCGAGCAGACGGCGTTGGCGGTCGCGCCCGCCGGGCCGTCCGGGCCGGTCGCGGTGACGACGGTGACGCCGGTGGGCAGCGTCCCCATCGCCTCGCGGAAATGGTCGGGGTCGGGCGGACTCATCGCTGGCCCGGACAATATGATGCGCGCCGCGTGCGACCCGTGTGGATCACAGCACTGACGGTGGCGGCTGCGCTCGGCCTCGCCGCCTGCGGCTTCGGCGAGGAAGGGATCTCGGTCTCCGAGGGCGACCCGGCCTACGAGGGCGCGGTTCTCTTCTCGACTCACTGCGCCGGCTGCCACACGCTGGCGGCTGCCGGCGCGCAGGGCAGCGGCACCCGCGAGAACCGCACCCAGGGCCCCAATCTCGACCAGCGCACGGAGACCTACGAGGACGCCCTCTTCGCGATCCGGAACGGCGGCTTCTCGGGCGCGATCATGCCCCAGAACATCGTCGTCGGCGAGGAGGCGGAGCAGGTCGCCCGCTTCGTCGCCGAGTACGCGGGGCAGGACGCCGTGAGCACGCCCCGACCCGGCCAGGCCTCGCCCTAGGCGGCTGCAGTGCTCGACCTGAAGCTGATCCGCGCCGAGCCGGAGCGGGTCAAGGCGGCGCTGGCCCGCCGCGGCGCCGCCGAGCAGGTCGATGAGCTGCTGCGCCTCGACGCCCGCCGCCGTGAGCTGCTGCCGGAGGTCGAGGGCGCGCAGTCGCAGCGCAAGTCGCTCTCCAAGGAGATCGGCGAGGCCAAGCAGCGCGGCGAGGACGCCGAGGGCCTGGTCGCCCGGGTGGGGGAGCTGAAGCAGGCGATCGAGTCGGGCTCCGCCGAGCTCGAGCGCGTGGAGGCGCGGCTGGAGGCGATCGCCGCCGCCCTGCCCAACCTGCCCGATCCCGAAGCCCCCGACGGCGACAGCGAGGAGGACGCCGCCGTGCTGCGCGAGGTGGGAGAGCCGCCGAGCTTCGACTTCGAGCCGCGCGACCACCTCGAGATCGGCGCCGCGCTGGGGCTGATCGACATCGAGTCGGCCGCCGCGGTGTCCGGCTCCCGGTTCGCCTACCTGAAGGGGGACCTGGTGCTCGCCGAGCTGGCGCTGGTCCGCTGGGCGATCGAGCTGCTGCGCGGCGAGGGCTACGAGCCGGTCGTCCCGCCCGTCCTGGTTCGCGAGCAGGCCCTCTACGGGACCGGCTTCTTCCCCGGCGACCGCGACCAGATCTACGAGATCCCCAAGGACGACCTCTTCCTGGTCGGCACCTCCGAGGTGCCGCTCGTCGCCCTGCACGCCGACGAGATCCTCGAGCCCGGCGCGCTGCCGGTTCGCTACGCGGGCTTCTCGACCTGCTTCCGGCGCGAGGCCGGGGCCGCCGGCCGCGACACCCGCGGCATCTTCCGCGTCCACCAGTTCGACAAGGTGGAGATGGTCTCGTTCGTCGAGCCGGAGGCCTCGTCCGATGAGCACGAGCGCCTGCTGGCGATCGAGGAGCGGATCCTCGCCGAGCTGGAGATCCCCTACCGCGTGGTCAGCGTCGCCGCCGGCGACCTCGGCGCCTCCGCCGCCAGGAAGTACGACTGCGAGGCTTGGATCCCCAGCCAGGAGCGCTACCGGGAGCTGACCTCCTGCTCGAACACGACCGACTACCAGGCCCGCAGGCTCAATTGTCGGTACCGGCCGGCAGAGGGCGAGCAGCCCCGCCCCCCTCACACCCTGAACGGCACCGCGATCGCAGTGGGCCGCACGTTGATCGCGCTGATCGAGAACCGCCAGGAGCGGGACGGAAGTTTCACGCTACCCAATACTTTGCATCGCTGGGGCGCCCCTGAGAAGATCGCCCCGGCAAGGTGAGCGTTCGGGAGTCAAAGCGCGTCGTCCTCTGCGACGACCACGAGATCGTCCGTGAGGCGATCAAGTCGCGCATGGCCGGATCCAGTGCGGTTCAGATCGTCGGCGAGGCCGCCGACGGTCGCGAGGTCGTCGACGTCGTCAAGGAGCTGGAGCCCGACGTGGTGATCATCGACGTCGAGCTGCCCAAGCGCGACGGCATCGAGGCGACCAAGAAGGTGCTGGAGGAGCGGCCCCGCACCAAGGTGATCGTCTTCACCGCCCACGCCCAGCCCGACCTGCTGGCCCTGGCGCTGCGGGCGGGCGCCTCCGGTTACGTGCTCAAGTCCGCCCCCTCCGAGGACATCGCCAAGGCGGTCAAGGCGGTGACCGGCGGCGGTACCTTCCTCGGCGGCGACTTCGCCGGCGGCAAGCCCTCCGAGGTGGAGAAGCTGCTCGAGCTCTCGCCGCGGGAGCGCCAGATCCTCGAGCTGCTCGCCGAGGGGATGCGGGTCAAGGAGATCGCCGACCGGCTCTCGCTCAGCCCGGCGACCGTCCACACCCACGTGCGCAACGCGATCGCCAAGCTCGAGGTCGACACCCGCACCGAGGCGGTCGCCCTCGCGGTGAAGTTCAGCTACCTAGGTGCCGGGGGATAGGTCCAGCGCGCAGCCGTTGATGCAGTAGCGCTTGCCGCCCGCCTCCGGCGGTCCGTCGTCGAAGACGTGGCCGAGGTGCGCGTCGCAGTGCTTGCAGACGACCTCGGTGCGGCGCATGAAGAGGCTGTTGTCGGGCCGCAGCTCGACGTTCTCCAGGTTCGCCGGCTCGGTGAAGCTGGGCCAGCCGGTGCCGGAGTCGAACTTGGTGTTCGAGGAGAACAGCTCCGCCCCGCAGCACACGCAGCGGTAGGTCCCCTCCTCCTTGCTGTCCCGGTAGGGGCCGGTGAACGGCCGCTCGGTGCCGGCGTTGCGCGTCACCTCGTACTGCTCGGGCGTCAGCTGCTCGCGCCACTCGGCGTCGGTCTTCTTCGTCTTCGACATAGGGAAAGAGTAGAGGGCGTCGGGAGTCCCCTCTCCGGATGCCTGTCCCCAATTTCCTGCCCCTTCGGGGCACCAATCACTCCGCGGTGCCGAAGGGAGGCACCGGCGGGGAGACTCCCGACGCCCTACGATGCGCCGCCATGTCCGGCGCCTTCTACGAGACCGACGGCGAGATGTATGTGGCGACTGAGCTCACGAGGGGGCCGTGGGATCCGGAGGCCCAGCACGCCGGGCCGCCCTCGGCCCTGATCGGCCGGGAGATCGAAAGGCTGGACGGAGCCGAGGGGTTCCAGGTCGGGCGGATCACCTTCGAGGTGATGCGCCCGGTGCCGATCGGGCCGGTGCGGGTCGAGGCCGAGGTCGTCCGACCGGGGCGCAGCGTGCAGCTGGTCGAGGCGGCGCTTCGCGACGGCGAGGGAGGGGAGCTGATGCGGGCGCGGGCCTGGCGGCTGCGGACCGCGCCGGTCGAGATACCCGACGACGTCGTCTCCACGCCGGAGCCGCCGCCGGGCCCGGAGACCGGTGGCGGCGCGGACTTCTTCTCCACCGGCCAGGACGTCGGCTACCACACGGCGATGGAGTGGAGGTCGGTCGGCGGCGGTTTCCTCGAGCCCGGCCCGGCCACGGTCTGGATGCGCCGGCGCTGCGCCCTCGTCGCCGGCGAGGAGCCGACGCCGCTCCAGAGGACCCTGGTGATCGCCGACGTCGGCAACGGGATCAGCGCCGTGCTCGACTGGAGCCGCTACCTGTTCATCAACGTCGACCTCACCGTCCACCTGGAGCGGATGCCGGAGGGGGAGTGGATCTGCGTCGATGCCGTCACCCTGCCGCAGCCCAGCGGCGTCGGCACCGCCGAGTCGGTGCTCTCCGACGAGCGCGGCCGCATCGGCCGCGCAGCCCAGACCCTCCTGATAGCCGAGCGTTAGACCCGAACGTCCCGGAATCCCCTGCGCAGCCTTGAGTCTGGGACGTTCGGCGAAGCGTGCCGCGGCACCCCAGACCCGAACGTCCCGCAGCCCCCCCTGTAGCGACTACTCCGGGACGTTCGGCGAGAGATGACGCGGTGCAAGCAGCGCCCGGCCGCGGGATGAGATCGCGAGGGCGATGGTGGCGGCGGCGACCAGGGCCAGCGCGGAGACGAGCAGGAAGGCGCCCTCGTAGTCGGTGAGGGTGACGGCCAGCCCGGCCAGCGGCGCGCCGACCCCGACCCCGAGGTCGAAGAAGGCGGTGAAGGTGCCGAGCGCCGCGCCGCGCCGCTCCGGCTGCACCCGGTTGACGACGATCAGCGAGAGCGACGGGTAGAGCAGAGAGAAGGCGGCGCCCATCGCCAGGGCGCCGGCCAACGCCACCGGCAGGGACTGGGCGAGGCCGATCGTCGCCAGCGCCGCCGCCTCGACCAGCGCCGCGACGATCGCAACCCGCACCGGGCCGACCCGGTCGGGCAGGTTGCCGCCCAACAGGCGGGCGATCACCACCATCGCGGCGAAGGCGCCGAAGACCGTCGCGCCGTGGCCGATCCCGCGCGCGTCGAGGTGCAGGACGACGAAGGCGGCGATCGCCGCGAAGCCGATCGAGGCCAGCGCCAGCGCCGCCCCCGGCCGCACGGCCTCGCGGGCGATCAGCGGCCCGCCGCCGGCGTGGCCGAGCGGGCGGAACGTGTCCGGGATGCGCAACGCCAGCATCGCGCCGAGCAGCGGCGCCAGCCCGGCGAAGACCCAGACCAGCGAGTAGCCGAAGGCGTCGAGCAGCAGCTCGCCGATCAGCGGCCCGACGCTCAGCCCGGTCCAGATCGCCAGCCCGTAGAGGCCGAGCACCCGGCCGCGGCGATCCTGCGGCGCTATGTCGACTATCCACGCCGAGCCGGCGGTGAACACCGCCCCCTCGCCGATCCCCAGCAGAAGGCGGGCGCCGATCAGCCCGCCTATCCCGAGCGGCAGCAGGTAGATGAAGCCGGCCGTCGCGCTCAGCAGCGAGCCGAGCACCACGGTCAGCCGCCGTCCGCGCTTGTCCGCCAGCCTGCCTGCCAGGGGGCGGAAGAGGAGTCCGGTTGCCGCATAGGCGCCGATCACCACCCCTACCGCGATGTTGCCGGCGCCGAGCGGCCCGGTCACGTAGCGCGGCAGCACGGGCAGCACGGCGCCGACTCCCAGCAGGCCGAGCAGCGTCACCGTGAAGATGCCGGCGAAGGCGAAGCGCCTGCTCACACCAGCTCGGCGATGCTCTCGAGGACGTGGTCCGGCGGCGGGTCGGCGGCGTTCGCCTCCTCCCGGGTGCAGGCCCCGGTGAGGACGAGGATCGTGTCCAGCCCGGCGCGCCGCCCACCCTCGACGTCGGAGGCGATCCGGTCGCCGACCATCGCCGTCCGTTCCGCCCCGGCGAGCCGCTCGCGCGCCGCCTCGAACAGGTGCCGTTGCGGCTTGCCGCCGATCTCCGCCGTCCGGCCGGAAGCGGTCTCCACCGCCGCCAGGATCGAGCCGGTTCCGGGCCAGGCCCCGCCCGGCATCGGCAGGGTCGGATCGCGGCTGGTCGCGAACAGCGCCGCGCCGCAGCGCAGCGCGAAGGTGGCGGTCAGCAGCTCCTCGTAGTCGAAGCCGCGATGGCCGGAGACGAGCACCACGTCCGCTTCGCGCCCCGCCTTGCCTTCCAGGATCTCGAGGCCGGTCGACGCGACCAGCTCCAGGAACCCGGGCGCGCCGATTGCGAAGGCGCCGCTCCCGGGCCCGGCGGCCTCCGCCGCCAGCCGCGCGGTGACCTCGCCGGCGGTCAGCACGCTCCCCTCCGGCGCCTCGACTCCGGCCTCGCGCAGCCGCTCCTCGTAAGCGGCGGGCGGCAACGCCGGGTTGTTGGTGACGAAGACCACCGGCTTGCCGGCACCGCTCAGCGAGTTCAGCGCCTCGACCGCCCCGTCCACCACCTCGCCGCCGACCCAGACCACGCCGTCGAGGTCGACCAGGAAGCCGTCGTATTCGTCCGCGAGCGCCACGGGTCGGCAGGCTATCCGCGGCGGGGCCTGCCTACGCTCGGCGCCCTGCATTCGCTATACTAATAATTAGGTAGTCTCTCTCTCCCTCCCACGGCGGAGGCCCTGCGCGGCCGCCACCCCCAGGCGACGCGCAGGGCATTCCGCCGCTTCTACTGTGACTTATGCCCACCTGTCGGGCAAAAGTCGCAGCGGAACGATGAGAGCCGGGATCCCGGCTCTCCGCTACGCCGAAGCCGGCGCGTCGCTACGCCGCCGGCAGCGCGAAGAAGGCGATCGCGGTGAAGTGGGCGGCGGCGGCCGCGATCACCAGCAGGTGGAAGACCTCGTGGTAGCCGAAGACGCGGGGGTTGGGGTCCGGCCGCTGCGTCGCGTAGACGATCGCCCCCGCCGTGTAGAGGAGGCCGCCGGCGGCGACCAGCAGCGTGCCGGCGGCGCCCATCGAGGACCAGAGGGCGGGGAAGGCGACGACGGCGACCCAGCCCATCGACAGGTAGACGAGCGCCGCGACCCACTTCGGGTGCTCGATCCAGAGCATCTCCACGATCGCGCCGGCCAGCGCCCCGACCCAGACGACCGCGAGCACCGCGTCGGCCAGCGCCCCGTTCAGGACCAGCAGCGCGAACGGCGTGTAGGTGCCGGCGATCAGGAGGAAGATCATCGAGTGGTCGAGGCGCCGCATCCAGCGGCGCGCGTCGGGCCGCTGCCAGTTGACCCGGTGGTAGAGGGCGCTGGTGCCGAGCAGCGCCGAGAGGCTGGCCGCGTAGATGGCGACGGCAAGCGTCGCCTTGGGAGTGTTGGCCGCGACGACCAGCGCCGCGCCGAGGCCCAGCGAGAGGAAGAACGCCCACTCGTGGGAGACGCCGCGCAGCTTCGGCTTGACCGCGGCGATCGCATCGGACGCCGCCTCTCGGGCGGCGTCGGCGGTCTCCACCGCCGCGTTGCGTGCCGCGCTCGCCTTCTCGCCCATCGAGTTGCGCACTGCGTACCTCCGAATTGCCACATTGTCACCATACAGAGAGCGAAGCGCGAAATCCCCGGCGTTTGCGGCTTCACGCGACACGGGTTCCGTCCGACTCGGAGACGATCCTGCGTAGTTACCCCCAAAAGCCGCTCGAGAGGAGAAGTTCGATGTCCAAGACCGCCACCAGCCCCCAGCAGACCGGTCTCCAGGGCCTGGCCGTCGAGCGACGCTTCTCCTCTCCCGGGACGCATCCCTTCGACACGATCGAGTGGGAGGAGCGCGACGCGGTGATCGGCGACCCCTCCGCGCCCGCCTTCGAGCAGCGCGGGGTCGAGTTCCCGAAGAGCTGGTCCCAGAACGCGACCAACATCGTCGCCCAGAAGTACTTCCGCGGCCAGCTCGGCAGCGAGCTGCGGGAGCGCTCGGTGAAGCAGATGATCGGCCGCGTCGCCGGCACGATCGCGGACTGGGGGCGCGACGGCGGCTACTTCGCCTCCGACGCGGACGCCGACGCTTTCGAGGCTGAGCTGACCGCGATCCTGCTGCACCAGAAGGCCGCCTTCAACTCGCCGGTCTGGTTCAACGTCGGCTTCGAGGAGAAGCCGCAGTGCTCGGCCTGCTTCATCCTCAGCGTCGAGGACAACATGGAGTCGATCCTCGACTGGAACACCAAGGAGGGCAAGATCTTCCGCGGCGGCTCCGGCTCCGGGATCAACCTCTCCAACATCCGCGGCTCGATGGAGCCGCTGCAGAAGGGCGGCACCGCCAGCGGCCCGGTCAGCTTCATGCGCGGCGCCGACGCCTGGGCGGGGACGATCAAGTCGGGCGGCAAGACGCGCAGGGCGGCGAAGATGGTCGTCCTCGACGTCGACCACCCCGACGTCGAGCACTTCATCTCCTGCAAGGCCGACGAGGAGCGCAAGGCGGCGGCCCTGCGCGACGCCGGCTTCGACATGCGCCTCGACTCGGACGCGTTCGCCTCGATCCAGTACCAGAACGCCAACAACTCGGTGCGGGTCACCGACGAGTTCATGGAGGCGGTCGAGGCCGGCGATGACTGGGACCTGCTGGCGCGCACCACCGGCGAGCCGACCAGGGCCCTGCCGGCCCGCGAGCTGATGGAGCAGATCGCCGACGCCGCCTGGCGCTGCGCCGACCCCGGCGTCCAGTACGACACGATCATCAACCGCTGGCACACCTGCCCGGAGTCGGGTCGGATCAACGCCTCCAACCCGTGCTCCGAATACATGCACGTCGACGATTCCGCCTGCAACCTGGCCTCGATCAACCTGATGAAGTTCCGCCGCGAGGACGGCAGCTTCGACGTCGAGGACTTCAAGCACACCGTCGACATCGTCTTCCTCGCCCAGGAGATCGTCGTCGGCTGCTCCAGCTACCCGACGGAGGAGATCGCCGCCAACGCCAACGCCTTCCGCCAGCTCGGACTCGGCTACGCAAACCTCGGCGCGCTGCTGATGTCCGACGGCGTTCCCTACGACTCGGACGAGGGGCGCAACGTGGCGGCGGCGATCACCGCGCTGATGACCGGCCGCGCCTACCGCCAGTCGGCGCTGATCGCCGCCGGGGCGACCGGGCCCTACGACGAGTACGCGAAGAACCGCGACGCCCACAACTCGGTGATGCGGATGCACCGCGACGCCGCCTACGAGATCGACGAGACCGGCATCAAGGGCGAGCTGCTCGACGCGGCGCGGCGCGTCTGGAACGAGGCGGTCGAGCTCGGCGAGGAGCACGGCTACCGCAACGCGCAGGCCACGGTGCTGGCGCCCACCGGGACGATCAGCTTCCTGATGGACTGCGACACGACCGGGATCGAGCCCGACTTCTCGCTGGTCAAGTACAAGGAGCTGGTCGGCGGCGGGCAGATGACGATCGTCAACCGCTCGGTGCCGCTGGCTCTGCGCACCCTCGGCTACTCGGAGGCGGAGATCGACCAGGTCAACGCCTACGTCGCCGAGCAGGGGACGATCATCGGGGCCCCGGCCCTGAAGGAGGAGCACCTGCCCGTCTTCGACGTCGCGGTCGGCGAACGGGCGATACACCACACCGGCCACATCGACATGATGGCCGCGACGCAGCCGTTCATCTCCGGCGCGATCTCCAAGACGGTGAACCTGCCGCAGTCGGCGACGGTCGAGGATATTGCCGACACCTACGCCCGCGGCTGGAAGGGCGGCCTCAAGGCGCTGGCGATCTACCGCGACGGCTCGAAGACGGCGCAGGCGCTGCGCACCGACGCGCAGGAGGAGAAGGAGGTCGAGGTCGAGGAGACCCTCGCCGCGCCGGTGCGCAAGAAGATGCCGCGCGAGCGCGAGTCGATCACCCACAAGTTCTCGATCGCCGGCCACGAGGGCTACATCACCGCCGGCAAGTACGAGGACGGCTCGGTCGGGGAGATCTTCCTCACCGACATCGGCAAGGAGGGCTCGACGATGCGCGGGCTGCTCAATGCCTTCGCGACGGCGATCTCGATCGGCCTCCAGTACGGCGTGCCGCTCGACGTCTTCGTGCGCAAGTTCAGCTACATGCGCTTCGAGCCGGAGGGGATCACCGGCAACCCGGAGATCCCCTTCGCCAAGTCGATGCCCGACTACATCATGCGCTGGCTGGCGAGCCGCTTCATCGAGGACACCGAGGCGCTGGAGGACCTCGGCATCCTCACCCGGGAGGTGCGGGCGAAGCGCGAGGCGGAGACCAGTCAGCTGGGGCTGGGCCTCGAGGGCGAGGGCCCGGGCAACGGCAACGGGCACTCCAACGGCGGCAACGGGCACGGGCATGGCAACGGCGCCGAGCAGGCGAAGGCGAGCGGCGGCGAGGCCGTCCCCGCCTCAGTCGCCTTCACCGACACCCCGCCGGTCGTGCCGGCGAAGATGGCGGGCCAGGACCTCGGCCCCGCCTGCGAGCAGTGCGGCGGCATGATGCAGCGCACGGGCTCCTGCTACACGTGCAGCAGTTGCGGCAATAACACTGGATGTGGATAACAAGAGGCCCCGCTTAAGCGGGGCCTCCTTGCTTTTTGGCTCTACCGCACTGAGGTCGTAGAACCAAGCGAGAGCGTGCCCGCGGCGAAGCGACAGTGCGTAAGCAGCACGGCGCGAAGCCGCGGGTGCGCTCTCGCGCCGGTTATACGGCCTCAGGGTCAGCCGAGGATGACTTCGGCGTTGTGGCGCGGCGTCTCGGTGATCGCCCGGCGGAAGACGGCCTCCGGCCGGGAGCGGGAGGGGCGGATCTCGCGGCGCTTCGCCAGCTCGCGCAGCACCACCTTCATCTCGAACTGGGCGAAGGCGGCGCCCAGGCAGCGGCGCACTCCGCCGCCGAAGGGGATCCAGGTGTAGGTGCCCGGCGGGGTTTCGAGGAACCGCTCCGGACGGAAGCGGTCCGGCTCCGGGTAGACCTCCGGGTTCCGGTGGACGAGGTGGATGCAGGGGGCGACGCGAGCCCCCTCGGGCAGCTCGTAGCCGCCGATCTCCACCGGCTCGGTGAGCTGGCGGACGACGAGGGTGAGGACCGGGCGCAGCCGGAGGGTCTCGGCGATCGTCGCGTCCAGGTACTCGTCGGAGCCCTCGCCGACCTCGGCCCGCAGGCGCTCCAGCTTCTCCGGGTGGCGGACCAGCCGCTCGACCGCCCAGGAGAGCGCCGTCGCGGTCGTCTCGTGGCCGGCGACCAGCAGCGTCATCAGCTCGTCGCGCAGCTCCTCGTCGCTCATCGGGCTGCCGTCCTCGTGCTTTGCCTCGAGCAGCAGCGAGAGGATGTCGTCGCGCTCCGCCAAGTCGCCGGCGCCGCGGTGGGCGGAGATCTCGGCGTGGATCAGCTCGTCGATCCGCTCCATGCGGCGCCGGTAGGGGCCGAAGTTGTTGATCCGCTTCGGCCCGATCATGATCAGCGGCGCCAGTCGCAGCGGATTCGTGATCAGGTCGAGCAGCTCGCGCAGCGCGTCGCGCAGCTCCGCCATCCGCTCGCCCTCGCGGGTGCCGAAGACGGTGCGCAGGATGATCTCCAGCGTCAGCGCCTGCATCCTGGGCCGAAGCTGGTGCGGGACGCCGAGCGGCCAGCTCTCGATCTCGCGCGCCGCGATCTCCGCCATCGTCGCCTCGTAGCTCTTCATCCGCTCGCCGTGCAGGGGCGGCAGCAGCAGCTTGCGCTGCTCCATGTGGGGCTTCTCGTCGAGGACGAGCACGGAGTTCGCCCCCAGCACCGGGGCGAGGATCTGGTTGCCCTCGCCCGCGTGGAAGACCTTCGGGTCTCCGGTGAAGACCTGCTTGATCGCTGCGGGGTCGGAGAGCACCACCCATGTCCCCTCGTAGGCGATCTTCAGCGTGAACATGTCGCCGTAGCGCCGCCGGCACTCCTCCAGCACCCACTGTGCCTTGCGGAACCAGACCGCGGTCTGCGCCGGCCGCGGCAGCGGCGGCCCGGGGGGCAGGCCGCGCGCCGGGGGCCCCGTCGCCGGCGGCGCCTGCCCGGGTATGGCCGTCGCCTCCACGGTCAAGCCAGCGCCGCCGCCGCGCGCTCCTTGGCGGCCTCGATCAGCTCCAGCAGCTCCGCCTCGCGCTCCTCGCGGACCAGCGCCACCGGGTCGGGCTCGCCGTTGACGATCCCCTCGAAGAACTCCTTGCGGTCCCGGTAGGTGGGCAGCGTCCCCTTCGCCCAGCCACGGGCCCCGTTGAGGATCACCGCCAGCCGCGCGTAGTCGGGGCCGAACAGCTCGGAGATCTCCCGCTTCATCCGCTTCGCCAGCGCCGGCGAGGCGCCCGCGGTGGAGATCGCGATCGCCAGCGGCCCGCTGCGCACGATCGCCGGCAGGATGAAGTTGCAAAGCGGCGGCACGTCGACCACGTTGACCAGCATCGCCCGCTCCTCGGCGTCCTCGTAGACGCCGATGTTGACCTCGCTGTCGTCGGTCGCCGCGATCGCCATGAAGACGCCCTCCAGGTCCTCGGCGCCCGCGTAGGCGCGCCGCTCCCAGCGGATCGACCCCTCCGCCGCCAGGCGCTCCAGCTCCGGCTGCGCGGCCGGCGCGATCAGGGTCACGTCGCCGTCGCAGGCGAGCAGCCCCTCGACCTTCTCCAGGCCGACGTCGCCGCCGCCGACCACCAGGCAGCGCCGCCCGCTCAGCTTCAGGCAGGCGATGTAGAAGGGGGTCTCCAGCATGTCCCTCACGCAGGACTGGTCGCAGATCCCCTTGCGGAGCTGGCAGACGCACTCCTTGCCGGCGTAGGCCTGGGCGGGCATGCCCCGAAGGTTAGAGGGACGCGAGAGTGAGGCGAAGGCCGTCTTCCAGGCTCGTCTCCGCGTGCCAGCCCAACTCCCGCTCCGCCCTGTCGGCGTCGATCGCGATTCGCTCCACCTCGCCGGTCCGCGCCGCCGCCGTCTCCGGCTCGAACCCCTCGCCGCCGTCCTGCATCCCGCGCAGCAGCGAGATCAACTCCAGCACGCTCGCCTCGCGGCCGGTGCCGACGTTGAACGCTCCGGACGCGTCGCTCCTCGCCGCCGCCAGCAGCGCCGCGACCACGTCGCCCACGTACACGTAGTCGCGGGTCTGCTCGCCGCTGCCGAACACGGTCGGTCGCCCGCCCTCGCGCAGCTTGCCGCAGAAGATCGCGATCACCCCCGCCTCGCCGAGCGGGTCCTGCCGTGGCCCGTAGATGTTGCCCAGCCGCATGCTCACCCCGGACAGCCCGTAGAGCCGCCGGTAGAGGGAGACGTAGCCCTCCGCGGCGAACTTGCTCTGCCCGTAGGGGGAGAGCGGCTCCACCGCGGCGTCCTCGGCCAGCGGCAGCGCCTTGCCCGCGCCCTCGCCGTAGATCGCTCCCCCGGTGGAGACGAAGACGAAGCGCCCGGCGCCGGCCAGGCGAGCCGCCTCCAGCATGTTGGCGGTGCCGCCCACGTTGATCCCCGCGTCGAAGGCAGGCTCGGCGACCGAGCGGCGCACGTCGATCTGCGCCGCCAGGTGGAAGATCGCCTCCGGCGCGGCCCGGCCCACGATCTCGGCCATCGCCGCCGCGTCGCGGATGTCGGCCTCGACCAGCTCCGCGCCGGCCGCCAGCGCCTTCTCCAGGTTGGACCGCCGCCCGGTTGAGAGGTCGTCGACGACCGTCACCTCGTCGCCGCGCTCCAGCAGCGCGTCGACCAGGTTGGAGCCGATGAAGCCGGCACCGCCTGTGACCAGGGCCCTCACGAGTGCCCCGATCCTATGGAGATCGCCCTCGTCGGGCGCCTCAACCCCCCGAACGTCCCGGAGTTCTCCCCTATATGGGGCGTCCGGGACGTTCGGCGATGCGGGCGGCGGCGCCGAGTGCCCCTGCTACCCTCGCCCGCCGACAAGGGAGAGAAGCTCAGATGCGGCTGATCGTCACAGAGAAGAACAACAGCGCCAAGAAGATCGCGGAGATCCTCGGCGGCAGCCCCGGCTCCGACAAGAGCTACAAGGTCCCCTTCTACACCTGGTCCGACGAGGACGGCGAGCACATGTCGATCGGCCTCAAGGGCCACGTCCTCGGCCCCTCGTTCCCGGAGGGCTACTCCAACTGGCAGAAGACCGACCTGCACGACCTGATCGACGCCGAGTTGATCTCCGAGCCGACCGACAAGAACGTCGTCAAGGCGATCCGCAAGGTCGCCGAGGACGCGGACGAGCTGGTTATCGCCACCGACTTCGACCGCGAGGGCGAGCTGATCGGCCTCGAGGCGCTGCGCGAGATCCTCGAGGCGAACCCGGAGCTGGGCTCCCGCGAGGGAACCGAGGACGGAACGCTGCGGATCAAGCGGGCCCGCTACTCGGCGCTCACCAGGGAGGAGATCGAGGGTGCCTTCACCGACCTTGACGAGCTCTCCTACCCGCTCGCCAACGCCGGCGCCGCCCGCCAGGACATCGACCTGCTCTGGGGCGCGACCCTGACCCGTGCCGTCTCCCTCGCCACCCGCCGCTTCGGCTCCAACTTCCTCTCGGTCGGCCGCGTGCAGAGCCCCACCCTGGGGCTGATCGTCGAGCGCGAGATGGAGCGCCGCGCCCACGTTGCGGAGCCCTTCTGGGAGCTGCTCGCCAAGTTCGAGCACCCGGACGGCTCCTTCGAGGCACACCACGAGACCGACAAGTTCTGGGACAGGGCCGAGGCCGGCAAGGCGTTGGCCGGCACCTCCGGCCCCGGCAAGGTCGCCGCGGTGACGGCGCGCAAGAGCACCCGCAAGCCGCCCGCCCCCTACAACACCACCGCCTTCACCACGGACGCCTCCAGCCGCCTCGGCATCACCCCGGCAAGCGCGATGCGCATCGCCGAGGACCTCTACATGGACGGCTTCATCTCCTACCCGCGCACCGACAACACCGTCTACCCGCCCTCGCTGCCGACCCGCGAGCTGGTCGCCTCGCTGGTCCGCATCAAGGAGTTCTCCGCCGCCTCCGGCCTGCTCGACGGCGACCTGACGCCGACCCGCGGCAAGAAGGAGACCACCGACCACCCGCCGATCTATCCGACCCAGGCGGTCCACCCCGGCGCTCTCGAGGGTCCCAAGCGCCGCGTCTACGAGCTGGTCGTGCGCCGCTTCCTCGCCACCTTCAGCCCGCCGATGGTCACCGAGTCCACGCGCGCCGACATCGAGGCCGGCAGCGAGACCTACTTCGTCCGCGGCTCGGTCGTCGTCGACCCCGGCTACGCCGGCATCTACACCTACGCCCGCTCCGCCGACGACGAGATCCCCAAGCTCGAGGAGGGCCAGGAGCTGACCCTCGACGGCGACCCGTGGCTGCTCGACAAGGAGACCCAGCCGCCGCCGCGGATCAGCCAGGGCAAGCTGATCGAGATGATGGAGGAGCGCGGCCTCGGCACCAAGGCGACCCGTGCCGACATCATCCAGAAGCTCTACGACCGCGGCTACGTCTATGCCAACCCGCCGGTTCCCTCGGAGACCGGGATCGCGATGTACGACGCCTTCAAGAAGTACGTGCCGCGGATGGCTACGCCGGAGATGACCGCGCAGCTGGAGGCGGAGATGGACCGGATCGCCGCCGGCGAGGCCCAGAAGACCGAGGTGGTGGGGGAGAGTCGCGATCTCCTGCACCGCACCTGGGACGAGATCGAGGGCAGCCGCGAGGACCTGGCCAAGGTCGTCTGGGCCGGCATGGACCAGGACCGCATCCTCGGCCCCTGCAAGGTCTGCGAAGAGGCGGGGCGGACCAAGGAGGACGGCTCGCCCAACATGCTGCGCATCATCCGCGCCAAGAAGTCGGGCAAGCGCTTCGTCGGCTGCAGCGGCTGGTCGGCCGATGGCGGCTCGGACTCCTGCGACCAGACCTTCCCGCTGCCCCAGCGCGGCGACGTCTTCAAGCTGGAGGATCGCTGCTCGGTCTGCGGGCAGACGCCCCGCCTCAAGGTCGTCCCCTTTCGTGGCCGTCCCTGGAACCTCTGCCTCAACGACGACTGCGAGTCGATGCAGGAGATGAAGCGCCGCCGCGCCGAGCGCGAGGCCGCCAAGGCGGCCAAGGAGGCCGAGAAGGAGATGGCGGAGAAGCCCTCCCCCGGCGGCAACGGAAAGGCCGACAAGTCGACCACCGCTACGCGAAAGCGGAAACGGGCGAAGGCGAAGACCTAACGGTGTTCATATCCCTGGAGGGGATCGACGGGTCGGGCAAGAGCACGCAGGCGAAGCTGCTCGCCGAGGCGCTCGGCCCGGAGACGCTGCTGATCCGCGAGCCGGGGGGGACCGAGGCCGCCGAGCGCGTCCGCGAGCTGCTCGCCGACCCGGACCTGCCCCTCGACCCGCTCGCCGAGCTGCTCCTCTTCTGCGCCGCTCGCGCCGATCTCGTCGCCCGGCGGATCCGCCCGGCGCTGGAGGCCGGGCGCGACGTGGTCGCCGACCGCTTCGCCGACTCGACCATCGCCTACCAGGGCGCCGCTCGCGGCCTCGGCGTCGGCGAGGTGATAACCGTCAACGAGACCGCCACCGAGGGCATCTGGCCCGACCTGACGATTCTCCTGCGCATCGACCCCGATGCCGCCCACGCCCGCTCCGAGGGCGACGACCGCTTCGAGTCGGAGGGCCTCGAGCTGCAGCGCGCCGTCGCCGAGGCCTACGAGGAAGTCGCCAAGATCGCCGCCGACCGTGTGGTCGCCGTCGATGCGACCGGCAGCGTCGAAGAGGTGCACGGGCAGGTGATGGAGGCAGTTCGTGAACGCGCTGCCGGCTGAGGTGGTTGCGCACCAGCCGCGGGTGCGCGCCGCGCTCGAGACCGCCCTGGACGCCGGTCCTTCGCACGCCTACCTGTTCCGTGGTCCTCGCGGCTCCGGCAAGAGAGCCGCCGCTCGTTCGTTTGCCGGGGAGATCCTCGCCTCGGCGGCCACCGACCCCGACGACACGCGCCGCCGCGCGCTGCTCGACCCCTCCCCGCATCCCGACCTGGTCTGGCTGGCGCCGAGCGGCGCACAGCACCTTGTCGAGGAGGTGCGCGAACGGGTGATCCGCGCCGCCGTCTACCGGCCGTTCGAGGGCGGCCGCCGCGTGTTCGTGATCGAGGCCGCCGAGGCGCTGCGCGACGAGAGCCAGAACGCTCTGCTGAAGACGCTGGAGGAGCCGCCCGCCTTCGTCCACATCCTGCTGCTCAGTTCCGAGCCGGAGGCGCTGCTGGAGACGGTCGTGTCGCGCTGCCAGGAGGTCGAGTTCGCGCCACTGCCGCCCGACACGATCGAGGCGGCCCTACGGGGCTCCGTGGAAGATTCCAGCGCCGAACGTCCCGAAGTACCCGGAATAGCGGGGGACCCGGGACGTTCGGGGGCGGAGGAGGTCGCCGCCGCCGCGCGCCTCGCGGCCGGCGACCTGGAGCTCGCCCGCTTCCTGCTCGGCGAACGGGGGCGCGAGCTGTGCGCCGGCGCGCAGCGCTGCGCAGCTTCGGTCGCGCAGGGCGCTGAGGACGACGAGCCGCCCTGGCGCGACCTGCTGAGCGGAGCCGAGTCCGCCGGCGAGGAAGCCGAGGCCGCCGCCCGCGAGGTGCTGGCGGCCGAGGTGGAGGCGGGGGTAAAGCGCTCCAAGCGGGAGATCGACGAGGAGGCTCGTCGCATCGGGCGCCGTCGCCGCACCGAGCAGCTGGAGCTCGGGCTCGACCTGCTCGCCGCCTGGTTTCGCGATCTGGCGGCCGTCGCCTTCGGCGCCGAGGAGGTTGCGCTCAACCGCGACCGCATCGACGCCCTGCGCGCCCAGGCGGCCGGCATCGACGCCGCCCGCGCCCGCCGCGCCGTCGAGCTGGTTCAGGACACCCGCCGCCGCCTCGACCTCAACGTCTCCGAAGAACTCGCTCTCGAAGCCCTCTTCTCCAGGCTCAGGAGAATTGCCGGATGATCACTCCGGCGCACGTTGGCGTCGTTACCCGCCGCCCCCGGACGCGGGAGCGAGGGCGCGAGATCGCCGGTTATGATTAGCGCGCCCGAGCGGGAGCAGAGGAGGCGGCGGTTGTCATTCCTTCTCCTCTGACTCTCCCGCCCGCTCGATCGCCCGCTCCTGCGCCAGCCGCGTGATCTGCGCCGCCTGGCGGGAGACGATCACGCTGAAGTTGAGCGCCAGCCCGAGCAGCAGCAGCAGGACGATCGAGAACAGCGCCACGTTCGTGTCGCGCACGCCCATCGCGTCGGCGACGAACTCGAGCAGGACGGGAAAGGCGGCGCCGACCAGCATCCCCAGCCCGGCGACGAACCAGATCACGCTGTAGCGCTCCTGCAGGCGGTCGCGGCGGATCAGCTCCAGGATCATCGCCATGAAGACGACCGCGATCACCGCGGCCAGGATGCGCGACTGCGATGTGAGGCGGACCGCCGGCTCCGGGTCCGCGGCCGCGGCTGCGAGCAGCGCCCTCACCGCTCCGCCTCCCCGCTCGCGGGGGGCTTGAACTGGCCGACCACGAGCACGATCAGCCCCTTGAAGATGAAGAAGGCGGAGCGCAGCGGCGTAAGGAAGGAGGCGCCGCCCGCCCGCGGCAGCATCCGCACCGGCAGCTCCTCGACCCGCAGCCCCTCGCGCACGGCCCGCTGCAGCGACTCGATCTCGGCGAAGTCGGGCGAGTAGTGGAGGCTGAACAGCTTCATCACCCGCCGGTTCGCGGCCCGCATGCCGCTGGTCGTGTCTGTGAAGCGCTGCCGCGTCGCCAGGGTCAGGAAGAGGCGGAACACCCCGGTGCCGATGCGGCGCAGGACGGTCGGCTTGTAGTCCTCGCTCTCGGCCGCCTCGGGGTCCTGGTAGCGGGAGCCGATCACCAGGTCGGCGCGGTCGGCCCGCACCTCCTCCAGCAGCCTCGCCACGTCGGCCGGCGGGTGCTGGCCGTCCGCGTCGAGGTGCGCGCAGAAGTCGTAGCCCTCCCGCAGCGCGTACAGGTAGCCGGTCTGCAACGCCGCTCCCAGGCCCTGGTTGAAGGGCAGCGACGCCACCCTCGCGCCTGCCTCCCGCGCCCGCGCCGCGGTCCCGTCCACCGAGCCGTCGTCGACCACCAGCACGTCCGCGTCGGGGATCTGCCGCCGCACGTCGGCGATCACCTCGGCGACCAGCGCCTCCTCGTTCCAGGCAGGTATGAAGACCAGTGTCCGCGCCACAATCCCAATTCTCCCATTCCCGTTGGTCGCTCAATAGTGTTAGTAGCTGCTCATGGAAGCTTCTGACGAGCCCAGGCAGCGCTTCCGCGCACCCCGCCGCCGCATCGGCATGCGCGTCTGGCTTGCCGCCGCCTTCGCGGCGATGGGCCTGGTCACCGCCGCCTTCGTCTACTTCCTGGTCAGCGACTCCAGCGAGCGCGTCCTCTCCGACCGCACCACCGAGCTGGCGATCGGCCGCACGATCGGCGTCGCCGACCGCGTCGGCGAGGCGAGCGACCCCTCCGACGTGATCGCCGGCGCCCGCGACACCGGCTTCCGGGCTTGGCTCTACGACCGCGACGGCAACCTCGTCGCGCCGCGCCCGCCGGGCACCACCCTGGCGGAGATCGGCTTCCGCGACTCCGCCATCCGCCGCGCCCTGACCGGGCGGCGCTTCACCGAGGAGCTGCCGGACGGCAACGTCACGGTGGTCGCCGCCCCCGTCTTCGGCGAGACCCGCATCGACGGCGTCGTCCTCGGCCGCTTCTCCAGCTCACGTGTTCTGCAGGGCGCGATCGACCGCATCCGCAGCGACAGCTTCCGGGCCCTGCTGATCGCCGCCCTGATCGGCGTCCTCGCCGGCACCCTCGTCGCCACCGTGATCGCCCACCGCGTCCAGCGCCTCGCCCGCAGCGCCGGCCGGATGGCGGAGGGCTCCTTCGACGTGCCGCTCGCGGACTCCGGCGGCGACGAGATCGGCGACCTCGCCCGCGCCCTCGACACGATGCGCACCTCGCTGCGCGAGAGCTTCGGCGTGCTGACCGCCGACCGCGACAAGCTGGCGGCGATCTTCGACGGCCTCACCGACGCGGTGATCGTCGTCGACGAGAAGGGCTCGACCCGCTTCTTCAACAGCGCAGCGCGCGAGCTGCTCGACGACGAGGGGCACCCCGCCGAGGCGATGCTGCCCCACATCCGGCTCGCCGCCGAGCACGGCTTCTCCGCTCACCCGGCCCTGCGCGTCGGCGACCGCGCCTACGCGATGCAGGCTCGCGCCCTCCCCGATGAGCAGGCCGTCCTCGCGGTGCTGCGCGACCGCACCGAGGAGATGCGCCGCGAGTTCGCCGAGCGCGACTTCGTCTCCAACGCAGCCCACGAGCTGCGCAACCCTCTGGCCGGGATCTCGGGAACGATCGAGGTTCTCCAGGACGGCGCCAAGGAGGACCCCAAGGCCCGCGACCGCTTCCTCGAGCGCCTCGCCGAGGACGTCGAGCGGATGAGCCGCCTCACCCGCTCGCTGCTCACCCTCGCCCGGGTCGAGGCGCACGGCGCCGGCGAGGCGGAGGTCGTCGACGTCGAGACCGCGGTCGACGACGTCGCCGCCGCCGCGGACCCCCCTGCCGGCATCGAGCTGGAGGTCGAGGTCGAGCCCGATCTCGCCGCCCAGGGTGACCCCACGCTGCTGCGCCAGGTGCTGATCGGCCTGGTCACCAACGCCTTCAAGAACACTCCCCCGCCCGGCGCCGTTACCGTTCGCGCTCGTCGCGAAGGAGAGACGGAGGTCGTCCTCGAGGTGATCGATACTGGCACGGGCATACCGGCGAGCGAGCTGGAGAGGGTCTTCGAGCGCTTCTACAGGCGCTCCGAGTCGCGCCGGCAGGAGGGCTTCGGCCTCGGCCTGGCGATCGCCCGTCGCATGGTCGACGTGATGGGGGGGACGATCGGCGTCGAGTCCGTCGAGGGGCGCGGCAGTACCTTCTGGGTCAGGCTGCCGGTGCCCGCGTCGAGCGCCGCGCCGGTGGCATAGCGCCAGAGCAGCGATGATTGTCAGCGACCGATGAGCAGCGGACACATACTTATCGCCGACGACGAGCCCTCCGTGCGGGAGTCGGTCGGCTACGCGCTGGCCCAGGAGGGCTTCGAGGTGACCGCCGCCGACGACGGCAACGACGCCGCCGCCAAGCTCGGCGACGGCATTCCCTACGACCTGCTGATCCTCGACATCATGATGCCGGGCCCCAGCGGCCTCGACATCTGCCGCGACGTGCGTGGCCGCAGCGCCGTGCCGATCATCGTCCTCACCGCCAAGGACGCCGAGGTGGACAAGGTCGTCGGCCTCGAGGTCGGCGCCGACGACTACGTGACCAAGCCCTTCTCGGTCCGCGAGCTGCTCGGCCGAGTCCACGCCCAGCTGCGCCGCCGCGAGCTGGATCGCGCTCCCACCGAGGAGGACGCGAGGATCGAGGCCGGGCCGGTCTCGATCGACCTCGCCCGCCACGCGGTCGCGGTGCGCGGCGAGCCGGTCAACCTGACCCGCTCCGAGTTCCAGCTCCTGCGGCTGCTGGCCGGCCGGCCGGACGAGGTCTTCCCGCGCGGCAAGATCATGGAAGAGCTCTGGCAGACCGAGTTCGACGGCGACGAGCGCGCCTGCGACGTCCACATCTCCAACCTGCGCCAGAAGGTCGAGCGCGACCCGCAGCGCCCGGAGCTGATCCTCACCGTGCGCGGCGTCGGCTACAAGTTCAGCAGCTCGGCCTAGCCGACCTACAATGGACGCCGCGGGCCGGCGTAGCTCAGTTGGTAGAGCACTTCACTCGTAATGAAGGGGTCCCCGGTTCAAGTCCGGGCGTCGGCTTTGGGTGGGCTGCGAGCTGGTTGCGGACCGGCCGTGAGTCGTCGGTAGGCTCGGATCGATGACGAGGGGTGGGTCGCAACGGACGACGGAGCGGGTCTTCGTCGCCGTGAGTCCCTCCTGGTTTGTGCGGGAAGGGCTTGCGGGCTGGGCGCGGCAGGCGGAGCTCGGTACCGGCGCCCGCCGCCTCGCACCGAAGGGCATTCATCTGACTCTCTGCTTTCTGGATCAGCGGGACCGGGCAGAGGTCGCCGCGACGGAAGAGGCGATGCACGGCGCCGCCCGGCCGCTCGGTCGGCTGGAGACGGGCGCGCCGGTCTGGCTGCCCCGGCGCAGGCCGCGGGCGCTCGCGGTCGAGGTGCACGACCCGGGCGAGACGCTGGCTCGGCTCCAGGCCGAGCTGGCCGCCGGCCTCGCCGAGGCGATCGGTTGGCAGCCACCCCGCAGCTTCCGCCCGCACGTCACCGTCGCCCGCTTCGGCCCCGGCGCGAAGCCCCGGCGCGACCGGCTGCCTCCCACCCCGGCGCTGGGCTTCCAGCCCGAGGCGGTCATCCTCTACCGCTCGCTCCTGCACGCCGGCGGCGCCGAGTACGAGGCGATCGCCGAGGTGGCGCTATCGGCGAAGTAACCGCGCTGCGTGCCAGACCAGGGCGAGGCGAGTCTCAGGCCGGCAGTCCCGCCAGCTCCCGGGCCCGGGCGAGGACCGCGTCGAGCATCGGCTCCGTGAGGCGGCCGGTGAAGGTGTTCTGCTGGCTGGGGTGGTAGCTGCCGAGCAGCGTCCAGCGGCCCAGCTCCGCCTCGGCCCCGTGGCCGAAGCGCGGCTTGGGCCGGGGCGCCGGCTCACCCAGCGCCCGTGCCGCGCGCAGCGCTCCGTCCCAGCCCCAGCTGCCCAGCGCGACCAGCACCCGAGAGCGCCCCAGCAGCGCCAGCTCGCGCTCCAGGAACGGCAGGCAGTTGTCGCGCTCCGCCGGTGTCGGCTTGTTCTTCGGCGGCGGGCAGCGGTTGACCGCGGTGATGAACGCGCCACGCAGCCGCAGCCCGTCGCCGCGCCGCTCGGACGCCGGTTGGTTGGCGAGCCCGGCCCGGTGCAGCGCCGCGTACAGCCACTCGCCGGAGCGGTCGCCGGTGAACATCCGGCCGGTCCGGTTGGCGCCGTGCGCCGCCGGCGCCAGCCCGACCAGGACGATCCCCGCCTGCGGATCCCCGAACCCCTCCAGTGGCCGCATCCAGTATTCGTCGTCCTGGAAGCGCCGCGGCGGCTCGGCGGCGCTGCGCTCGCGCCACTCGACCAGCCGCGGGCAGCGGCGGCATGCGTGGATCTCGGCGGCCAGCTCGGAGTGGCCGTTCGCGGGGCCTTTCATCGCTACCGGTAGTTAAGCCGGAATTGCGTGCTTACCGGAACGGCAAAACGTCGATATTGCGTGCGGTCAATGTCGCCCACGAGCGGGATCGGGGATCCTGAAGCGCGATGTTCCCCCTGACCCTCGCCAACACGCTGACGATGATTCGCATCCTCGCGGTGCCGGTCGTCGTCGTCGCCCTGCTCGACCAGACCGAGAACGGCGACGCGCTCGCCGCCGCCGTCTTCGCCTTGGCGGCGCTGACCGACGGCCTCGACGGCTACTTCGCCCGCTCCCGCGACGCCGTCACCACCTTCGGCAAGCTGATGGACCCAATCGCCGACAAGCTGCTGATCGCCGCGGCGCTGGTCGCGCTGGTCTCGCTCGACCGGCTCGCCGCTTGGGTGGCGATGGTGATCATCGCCCGCGAGTTCGCGGTCACCGCGCTGCGCGGCATCGCCGCCGAGCGGGGCGTCGTGATCGCCGCCAGCTGGCTCGGCAAGCTGAAGACCGCGCTGCAGATAGCCGCCGTCTTCGCGCTGATCGCCACCAACCCCGCCCCCGGCTGGGTCGACGCGCTCGTCTACGTCGCCGTCGCCGCGACCGTGATCAGCGGCCTCGACTACTTCTTCGGCCTCAGGCGGCGGCTGGTTCCTCGAGCCACTCCCGGGTCGTCCGGTGATGGCGCTGATGCTCCCCGGTCTCCAGCTCGCGACGCAGGTCCTCGATAGTCCCGTAGCGCTCCGCCACCACGTTGTGGCGGTGGATCGTCTCCAGGTTCTCCTGGCGGGCGGAGACGAAGGCGCCGCCGGGCAGGTCGGGATAGCCCTCGACCACGCGGCGCACCATCTCCCGCACGCAGTCCTCGACGAAGCGCGGCTGCTCGTGGGCCTTGGCGACCACCGCCAGCTCGTCGGACCGCTTCATCATCTCGTAGATCTCGCTGCTCATCGACTGCTCGACGATGCGCAGCAGGTCGGGCGCGTCGAGCCAGGCGGCGCCGCCCTCCGGGCAGCCGATCTGAAGCGTGCCGATCCCGCGCTGGTTGTGGGTGGCGACGGGCACCGCCTCCAGCGCCCGCTCCGTCTGCTCAGGGTCGAAGCCGCTCTCCGCCAGCCGCTCGCGCGCCAGCCCGGCGACCAGCTCCTGCGCGCAGGGGCAGGCGGTCATCCCCTGGGCGCGCACCCCGGTCAGGGTGCGGGTGCCACGCTCCGAGGCAACGGCGGTGCCCAGCAGCTCGTAGATCTCCTGGGTCGGCTTGCCGCTGGCGGGAGTGGACGTCGTCTCCGGGTAGCGGGCGGTCAGCGACACCTCGGCGCGCAGCCCCTGCTGGCGCTCCCGCACCCGCTCCGCGATGTGGGCGGCGAGCACCTCGGCGCGGAACGCCTCGCTCAGCACCACCTCGTCGATCGCCTCGTTGACGATCTCCTCGAAGCGGGACATGTGCACGCCGGCCTGTCGCGGCTCGAGGTCGACGAAGCACTCGAGCTCGGCGTAGTAGAGGTCCGGGCCGCGGCCGTCGGCCTGCACCCTCAGCACCTTTTCGACGCCGGTCACGCCGACTCGCGAGAGGCTGACCTGCGTCTCGGGGACCGATCCCTGGACGTCGGGGACGGGCGCGGGCGCGGGCGGAGGTGTCGTCGGGCGACTTGCCATAGGCCAAAGCCTACCCGGGGGCAAACCGGCCAACCGTCGCCGTTCGGTTGCGACTTCTGACCACCTGTCGGGCAAAAACCGCGGCGGAGCGGCCGGGGCCCACCCGACTTCTGACCACCTGTCGGGCAAAAACCGCGGCGGAACGGCCGGGGCCCACCCATTTCGTCCTATACTCCGCGACGGCCGGAGCCCAGTGGCCGGCACCCGCAGACCGGGAGAGGGTCGTACGGGGAGGAGGTGAGCATCGAGCCTTTGGAGACAGTCCCGGAGGGGCTGGATCGCGATGCGGCGAGCCTGGATCAGGATGCCGCGAGGCAGCCGTTCGCCGACTCCGAGGGGCTGCGCAACCTGATTGCACTGGGCCGCGAGCGCGGCTACCTGACCTTCGAGGAGATCGCCGCCACGCTGGAGGAAGTTGAGGTCACCAAGGAGGAGGTCTCCGGGCTGCACCGCCGTCTCGTCGAGCACGGCATCGACGTGATCGCCGAGGACGGCGTCAGCGCCTTCAAGGCGGAGAAGGAGGCGGCCGGCGAGCAGGCCAAGCGCCAGGAGCTGGACCTGACGGTCGAGCCCAGCCTCGACTCGCTGCGCCTCTACCTGCGATCGATCGGCAAGGTGGAGCTGCTCACCGCCCAGCAGGAGGTGGAGCTGGCAAAGCGGATCGAGCGCGGCGACATGCTTGCCAAGCGCGACATGGTCGAGGCCAACCTGCGCCTCGTCGTCTCGATCGCCAAGGGCTACCTGGGGCGGGGGCTCGGCTTCCTCGACCTGATCCAGGAGGGCTCCCTGGGGCTGATCCGCGCGGTGGAGAAATTCGACTACCGCCGCGGCTACAAGTTCTCCACCTACGCGACCTGGTGGATCCGCCAGGCGGTGACCAGGGCGATCGCCGACAAGGCGCGGACGATCCGCATCCCCGTCCACATGGTCGAGAAGCTGAACCGGGTCGCCTACGTCGAGCGCCAGCTGGTCCAGAACCTGGGCCGCGAGCCGGAGCCGGCGGAGATCGCCGCCGAGCTGCGCTGGTCGGTCAGCGACGTGCGCGACATCCTCCGCGTCGCCCAGCTGCCCGTCTCCCTGGAGAAGCCGGTCGGCGACGAGGAGGAGTCCGAGCTGGGCGACTTCGTCGCCGACGAGGCCGTCGCCGAGCCCTTCGAGGAGGCCAGCGAGCACATCCAGAAGGAGGGGGTGCGCCGCGCCCTCGACACCCTGCCCGAACGCGAGCGGCAGGTGATCGAGCTGCGCTACGGCCTCACCGGCCTCGAGCCCCTCACCCTGGAGGAGGTCGGCCGCACCTTCGGCGTCACCCGCGAGCGCATCCGCCAGATCGAGAACAACACGCTGAAGAAGCTCAACCGCCTGCCCGAAGCGCAGATGCTGCGCGAGGCGGGGTAGGCCGTGCTACCGCCGACCCCGCGCTTGGCATCGCCGCCGGCTGAGCCGCCGCCTCTCTAGAATCGGCTTCCTCGGGGGAGTGTCCGAGTGGTTAAAGGAGACTGGCTGTAAACCAGTTGGCTATGCCTACGCAGGTTCGAATCCTGCCTCCCCCATATGAGTGAGGGCCTCGACGGACGGGTCGTGGCCGTCGCCGGGGCCGGCGGCGGGTTGGGGCCCGTGGTCTGCCGGCGGTTCGCCGAGGCGGGGGCGATCATGGCGGCGACGGATGTGTCGCAGGAGCGGCTTGATGGTCTGCGGGACGAGTTGGCAATCCCCGAGGAGCGCTGGGACGGCCGCGCCGTCGACCTGCTCGACGAGGACGCCACGCGGGAGTGGTGCACTGCCCTGACCGAGCGCTTCGGCGGCGTCGACTGCCTCCTGCACCTGGTCGGCGGCTGGCGCGGCGGGCAGCCACTCCACGAAGAGCCGCTCGAAGACTGGGACCTCCTCCACGACCTGCTGATCCGCACCGTCCAGCACACCACCCGCGCCTTCCACGACGCCCTGCTGGCGAGCGACCACGGCCGCTTCGTCCTCGTCTCCGCCAAGCAGGCCCGGCAGCCCTCCAACTCCAACGCCGCCTACGCTGCCGCCAAGGCGGCCGCGGAGGCCTGGGCCCTCGCCCTCGCCGACGGCTTCGACGGTACCGCCGCCACCGCCAACATCGTCGTCATCGACGCCCTCCTCACCCCCCAGATGCGCGAGGCAGATCCCGGCAAGGACTTCCCGACCTTCACCCCCGCCGAGCACCTCGCCGAGGCGATCGCCTTCCTCTGCTCCGACGCCGCCGCGAAGATGAACGGCCGGCGCCTTCCGCTGCATCCCTGAAGAGCGACCGACTTGAGTGTTGGCGGGCCGGAGTAGTCAGCCGCCTGAAGCGACCGGCGCCGCGCTCGGCGCGCCGCTCCGGTAGACCTCGACCGCGAACTCGGTCAGCTCCGGGGCCAGCTCCTCGAGGCCCTCGGTCTCGCCCGCCAGGACACGGCGGGAGATGAGGGAGAAGATGCCGCCGAGGACGACCTTCCGGGTGACCGCAGAGTAGGAGCCGGGGGATCCCTGCTCCAGATAGGGAGCAAGCAGCTCCAGCTGCTCGTGATGGTGTTCCGCAAGCTCCGGGGTGGCGAACATCGCCTCGACCATCGTCACGCGGGCGAGGTGGGGGTTGGCGGCGAGGAAGGCGAGCATCGCGCGCAGGCCGCCCGCCACTGACGTCTGCCAGTCCCCGCCCGCCTCGAAGCCCTGCTCGAACCGGCGGCGGACCTCGGCCATCGCCGTGTTGTAGGCGGCGGTGAAGCCGTCCTCCTTGTTGGCGAAGTGCTGGTAGAAGACGCCGCGGGAGACGCCCGCCTCCTTGACGATCGTCTCGATCGTCGCCCCCGTATAGCCGCTCTCGGTCACCGCGTCGATCACGCCGCCGATCAGCCGGGTGCGCTGGTTCTGCTCGATGAACTCGCGCGGCAGCCCGTGCCGGCCGCGCGGCAGGCGGGCCAGCTCCGGGGGAAGTTGCGCCTCTGGTGTCCCTGCTGGGTCGGAAGTCATGAAGGTAAGTGGTGCTAGATAAACATGGTGTCGTCTTTTCTAGCCACCGCTCGGTCTAGAAAACCGCCGCCGAATCTCCCGCCACCATGCCTGCCGGGAAAAACTGGAGCATCGCGACGTCGACCAGGTCGGGCTCAAGCCGCTCCAAGCCCGCCACCTCTCCCCGCGCCACCCTGGTCCTGACCATGCTCGCCATACCGCCGACCACGTAGCTCGCGGTGATCGCCGGGGCGCCCTCCGCGCCGCCCACCCCGCGGGCGGCGCGGTCGAGCGCGCCCGACAGGCGCGCCATCGCCTGCCGCTGTGCGAGCCACGCCTGCGGGCCGGCCGCGTGCACCTCGACCAGCAGCGCCCGCGCCGGCGCCGGCCGGTCGCTCAGCCAGCGCAGCGCCTCCCTCACGGATGCCCGCAATCCGCTTCGAAATGGGCCTTCGCGCCCGGCCCTCAGGACTCGCTCCGAGAGCCGCGCCGCCGCCTCCTCGTAGGCCAGCGCGAAGCATTCCTGCTTGCCGTCGAAGTGCTCGCCGAAGGCGCCGCGCGGCGCCCCCGCCCGGGTCTCCACCTCGCGCCGGCATACCTGCTCGAACCCCAGCTCGCCGCTCGCCTCCAGCATCGCGTCGAGCAGTCGCTCGCGTACTCCCCGCCCGTCGGGGGCGGCCCCATCTGGCGCCGCCGGTCCTTGCTCCATTTCGGGTTCCTCTCTCTCTCAGTGGGAGCGTCTGTATCGAGAAACTATAGCTTTCTCTTCCGAGAAGGCCAACTTTTCCCAGCGACAACGGAGAACGATAGCTTTTTTATTACGTGCTTTTGAGTGCCTCAATGGGTATTCTCTCCTTACCGATGAAGTCGCTCTCGGATCGCCTCGCAGCAACCCCCTCGGCCGAGACCGCCAGCCCCGCCGAGGCGGTCACACGGCACCAGCGCCGCCGCATCCTCGACGCGGTCACCGAGCTGGTCGCCAGGCGCGGCTACCAGGCGACCACCCTGGAGCTGATCGCCAAGACCGCGGGCGTCGCCTTCGTCACCTTCTACGAGCACTTCGACGACAAGCAGCAGGCGGTCGTCGCCGCCTTCGACGAGGCGGTCGCCGACGCGGGCGCGCGGCTGGACGAGGCCGTCGACCCCGGCGCTTCCTGGCCGGAGCAGATCGAGGCCGGCCTGCGCGAGGTCGTCGCCCTCGCCCTCGAGAACCCCGACCGCGCCCGCCTCTGCCTGATCGAGATCCAGGCCGCCGGCCCGGAGGCCCTCGCCCGCTACGAGGCGGTGCTGGAGAGCGTAAGCCCGAAGCTGCGCGAGGGCCGCGCCCTCGCCGTCGACCCCGACCGCCTGCCCCGCTCCCTGGAGGAGTCGACCGCCGGCGGCCTCGCCTGGCTCCTGCACCAGCAGCTGGTCACCGGCAGGGAGGACGAGCTCGCGGCGATGCTGCCCGACATGCTGGCGATCGTCCTCTCGCCCTACCTCGGCGAGGCCGAGGCCCGCCGCGCCGCGGGGGCCGGGTAACCGGCGCGGCGGCAGGAGCGACGATGGCGGGCAAGGGCGGCAGCCGCAAGAACGGGGGGGAGGGGGCCAGGGCAGGGGCCGACGCCTCCAGGCTGCCGGCCGGCCGCCACGGGCTGCCGCGCGAGTTCATCGCCCGCAACCAGCGCGACCGGATCCTCACCGCGGTGGTCGACGCCGTCGCCGAGCGCGGCTACGACGCGACGACGATCGCCGCGATCACCGACGGCGCCTCCGTCTCCCGCCGCACCTTCTATGAGCACTTCTCCGGCAAGGAGGAGTGCTTCCTCGCCGCCTTCGAGATGATCGTCGAGCACGTCCGCCGCTCGATGGTCGGCGCCGCCCGCGGGGAGGACGACTGGCCCGGCCAGGTCCGCGCCGCCCTCTCCTCCCTGCTCGGCTTCTTCGCCTCCGAGCCGGAGCTCGCCCGCTTCACGATGATCGCCCCGATCGCAGCCGGCGGCGAGATCGGCAACCGCTACCGCGAGGCGGTCCGCTCCTTCGCCGCGATCCTCCGCGCCGGTCGCCCCGACCGCTCCGACGCCGGCTCCACCGCCGCCGACGAAGCCCTCGTCGGCGGCCTCGTCACCCTCATCGCCCGCCAGATCAACTCCGGCCGCACCGAGCAGCTCGAAGACCTTCTTCCCGACCTGGTCGACCTGGTGCTGGCGACCTATCCCGGCGGCAGTCAGCAGCCCGAGCGCCTGGCCGGCGCCGCCTCCTAGGGCCAGTCGATCCGCCCGGCCGGCTCGGCCGGCCCCAGCTTGAGCCCGGCGGCGCGCCGGCGAACCCAGCAGCTCGGCCAGCTGCTGGGCCACCTTGGCATGCCTCCACGGGACTGCCTCGCAGACGGCAACCGAAACTTTTCTTCAAAAACAGGTTCTTGACATTCAGAAAGCAACGCCTGTATGGTCCCCGCCGCTCGCCTAGGGAGGCGGGCAGGGAAAACGAGAGAGCCGGCAGCCACAGGGCACCGGGAGGAGAGGCAGTCTTGCCAGCACCAAAGCGCACCACGCGTCCCGACCTCGACCCCTCCGGCGCGCTCCTGCTCCGGGTCGAGCCCACCGACTTCACCACCCACCGCTCCGCAGCGCCCGCCGCGGCCAGTTCCCGCGTCGGCCCCATTGAGAAGCGATCAATCAGGTCGGCCGGAACCCCGGCGGACAACTACATGGAGGAGTGAGAGAGCAGATGCTTTCCAAACTGAAGAAGCGCTACGGAGCCATCGGCCCCGTAGCCATCCTGGCGCTGATCGTCGCGGTCGCCTTCGCCGGCGTCCCCGCCGTCGCTCAGCCCGTCGCAAACACCTCGGCAAACGTCTTCCAGATCGCCAAGCGGGCGCTGAAGATCGGCCAGGTCGCCAACAAGCGTGCCGCGGCCGCCAACAAGCGCTCGGTCAACGCGATCAAGCTGGCCCGCGCCGGCGGCGCCCAGGGACCGCAGGGCGAGCAGGGGCCGCAAGGGCCTCAGGGCGGCAAGGGCGATAAGGGGAATACCGGCGACACCGGAGCCACCGGCCCCACCGGCCCGACCGGCGTCGGCACCCAGGGCGATACCGGCCCGACCGGACCCACCGGCCCGACGGGTCAGACCGGGTTCACCGCGACGCTGCCTCCCGGTGCTACTCAGAAGGGCGCCTGGGCATTCAACGACGGCGGCGGGTTCAACGCCAATGTGCAAATCGGGTTCTCGATTCCCCTGGCTGCGGAGCTCGGAGACAGCGAAGTTCACCTCATAAACGAAGACGACGAAGAGGTCGAATTCGACATCAGTGAATCCGAACTGGTCAAAACGCCTGCGCCGGCGGAGTGCTCAGGCGATGCTGCCGTACCCACGGCGGCGCCCGGCCACCTCTGCGTGTATGCCGGCGAACTATCGGCGGGCGCTTTTGGCGGCTCCAATACGATCTATCCTCCACAGTTTCCGATAGCGCTTAGCGTCGAAGGCTCCGGCGCCGGGACAGCGGGGGCCCGCCTGTTTTTCGCTTTCGCAGGTGCCAATGAACACGGCTGGGGAGCATGGGCAGTAACCGCCTGCGGCACCGGCTTCCCCTGCCCCGCCGAGTAATCAGTGCCTGAGGCCGGAGGAGCGACGATGACTCACACGTCCACGGCACGGGGGCGGGCGGCTTTCACAGCCGCCCGCCCCCGCCTCCGGCCCCACGCCCGGGGGGCGCTGGGCGCGCTCGCGGCAACCGTCTGCCTGCTCGCCCTACCCCCCGGGGCCCTGGCCGGCCCGCCCAACCACAACCGCGCCGAGGCGCTCGACATCACCGGCTTCGACCACGCCTGCGGCACCGCGGTGGACACCGAGGGCAACGTCTACGTCGCCAGCGCCGGAGACGACGAGATCGTCGTCTTCGACGCAGACCACCAGGAGCTGACGGCGATCGCCAACGCCAACGAGCCCTGCGGCCTGGCGGTCGACACCAACGGCGCCCTCTACACAACCGAGCGCGCTACCGGCAACGTGGTGCGCTACGTCCCCGACAACTACCCCTTCGTCGGCACGCCGACTTATGACCCGGCGGAGACGATCGACTCCAGCGGCGAGGCGGCGGGGATCGGGGTGGATCCCTTCGACAATCGGCTGTATGTGGCGAAGGGGGGGAGGGTGGATGCGTATAGGGCTGATGGCAACATCGGAATAAACGAAGTCCAGCGGATCGCGATTGACGCTACGGGCGGCGAGTACACCCTCAGCTTCGATGGCGAAGAGACCGACCCGATTCCCCTCGCAGCCCCAAGTGCGCAGGTGCAGACGGAGCTGGAAGAGCTTTCGACGATCGGTGCCGGCAACGTTTCCGTTGTGCCGGACGGCGGTGGGCACGCGGTCACCTTCGTCGGTGCCCTCGCGAGCACCCAGGTCCCGCAGATGATCCCGGACGACTCGAACGTCGTCACCGACCCCGGCTTCGGAGTGGTCGTGCTAACCCTCACGCAAGGTTTTAACGGCCACATCGGCGAAGGCGAGCTAACCGACGCCACCGGCGTAGCCGCCTACACCTACAGCGCAGGAACCACGACTCGCTACCTCTACGCCGCCGATGCCGACAGCGGCGAGCTGAAGGTCTTCAGCGGCCCCGCGCTCAACCAACTCAAGCTGCGCCGCACGATCGCCGGCGTCGACCACGACGCAGACCCCGACACCCCCGATCAGCCGCTCGGCTTCGGGCCGGAGGGAACCTACCTGGCGGTCGACCCCGGCAACCGCAGCGGTGACGGCTGCGCCAAAGTCGGCGAGCAGGCTTGCACCGCCGGCCACGTGCTGATCTATAACGCCGCCCAAGACGCGGTGGAGGAGTTCGAGGCGACCGGTGAGTTCCTCGACCGGATCGCAAGCGAGGACCTCGAAGACGCCGAGCCCACCGACCTGGCGGTGGAGCGTTCGGGAGGCCCCAACGACGGCACGATCTACGTCACCTCCGGCGCCGAGGCGGACTCCGAGCTGCTCGCCTTCGAGCCGCTGGTCACCCCCAGCCGCCAGCTGCGCCCCGAGCTCTCCCAGGTGCTGACCGACGCTTTGGCAATCGCCGTCGACGACCACGGCAACGTCTACGTCGCCGCCGGGCCGCGGGTGCACGTCTATGACCCGCAGGGCAGCGAGCTGACGGTGATCGAAGGCCAGCACGACACCATCTACAGCCTGGCGGTGGACTCGGCGGGCAACGTCTACGCCGTCGAGCAGGGGGCGCTGGGCGGGAGCGACATCCAGATGACCTACTACGCCCCCCAGGGGGGGACCTTCCCGCCGCAAAGCGACACCGAATACACTAGGCACGAGCCGCCGCTGATGCCCTCGCAGTCGGGCCTCGCCGCGGTGGCGGTCAACCCCGCCGACCAGCACGCCTTCGTCCTCACCTTCTCCGACATCCTCGAGTTCGGCGCGGCGGCGGAGGGATCGCCGACCGAGGGAGGGTGCGATAATGTAGGTAGTTCTGGCGACATCGGCGTCTACGGCGCCAACGGCTACGTCTACGCGACTGCCCAGGGTGCTCTCCGGAGCATGGGGGTCATCGACTGCGAGGCCGACGAGCTGGTCGCCAACCTGAGCGGCGGCCGCGGCTGTGAGAGCGGGCAGATCGGCACCAGCCCGGCAATCGCCGTCGACCAGTCAAACGGCCACCTGCTGCAGTTCTCCAGCGGCAATGGCGGCGACAACGCCCGCGAGTACGACGCGGCGGGCTCCTGCGTGGCGGAGTTCGGCACCTTCAGCGAAGGCGGTACTGGCGCCCCCTATGGCATCGCCGTCGACAACGGCGAGTTCAGCCCCAACCAGGGCACCGTCTACGTCGCCTTCGACGGCTCCAACAACACGATCCAGCCCTTCGACGTGACCGCCTTCACCCCCCTCTCCTACGGCGAGGTGCCGGTGGCGGCGGCCGGGGAGGCGAGTGAGATCGAAGCGGGCTCCGCGACGCTCAACGGAGAGGTCACCCCGCGCGGCTTTGCGCTTGAGGAGTGCCGCTTCGAGTACCTCTCCGAGGCCGACTACGAGGCAAACCTCGGAGCGAGCGACCCGCCCTTCCAGGGCGCCATCTCGGTCGACTGCGCCGAAGGCCTGGGGGAGATCGGCATCGGTCAGGACCCGGTCTCCGTGCACGCCGACGTCACAGGACTTGACCCCAGCCCGCAGGAGTCCCGCTACCGCTTCCGGGCGATCGCCGCCAACCAGTTCGGCGAGGCCCTCGACGAGAGCCTCTTCGGCCCGCCGCTTCTCACCGACAGGCCGACCCTGCCGATCCTCTACGAGGAGGCGACCCTGCGCGCCGAGCTGGACCCCTCGGGCCTGGCGACGACCTACCGCTTCGAATACGGGACCACCGACGCCTACGGGCAGAGCACACCGGAGGTGACCCTTCCTGCCGGTGACGGAGCGGTCGCGATCGAAGCGGCGCTCACCGGGCTGCAGGACGGCGCCGACTACCACTTCCGCCTGATCGCCTCCAACGGGGCAAAGGAGGTGCTCGGCGAAGACCGCACCTTCACCACCCTGCAACGCCCCGCCGCCCAGGAGTGCCCCAACACCCCCTACCGGCTCGGCCTCTCCGTCAACCTGCCCGACTGCCGCGCCTATGAGCTCATCACCCCCGCCGACATGGGGGGCAAGGTGCCGAACGCCAGCGACGTCGGCGTCGCCTTCAGCGCCTACCGCGCCGACCCGCGCGGGCCCGGGGCCGGCGAGAGCGTCGGCTTTAACTCGAGCACCCTGCCGGGCTTCGAGGGAACCGGCGACAACGACGGCTACCGCTCCACCCGCGCGGCCGGCGAGCACCCCGAGGAGGGCTGGTCGACCGAGCTTCAGACCTACACCTTCGCCCAATCCGACGGCGGCGGCGGCACCACGATGAAGGGCGTCTCCTCCGACCAGCGCTACTGGTTGCTCGACAAAACGGACACCGCCAACCCCTCGCCGCTCACCCCCGGCCGCTACCTGCGCACCCCCTTCGGCACAGCCACCCCGGATTGCAACCAAAACGGAGCGAGCTTCCAGCCCGAGTTCGAGCTGGTCGGCTGCGGCTCGCTGGGCATCGACCCCCAGGCGCAGAGCCCCTTCACAAGCGCCGGGGGCGAGCACGTCGTCTTCGAATCCGACGCCCACCTCGAAGATGAGGCGGCGCCGGCGGGGACGCAGGCGGTCTATGAGCGAGCGGCGGGCGAGGCGAGCGCCGCGGTCGTCTCGGTGCCTCCCGGCGGCGGCTCCTTCGCGGACGGCGAGGACGCCTCCTACGTCGGCGGCTCGGAGAACGGCGAGGCGCTTCTCTTCGACGTCGACGGCGCCCTCTACCTGCGCCACGCCAACCAGACCCACTCAATCGCCACCTCCCCCTACAGCTTCGCCGGCGTCGCCGAGGACGGCTCGCGGGTGCTGTTCATCGACGCGCCGCTGCCGGGCACCGAACCCTTCTATCCGCCGCCGGCCAACCTCTACGCCTGCGACCCGCAGGCGGGCCCCTGCACCGGGCCGGAGCCCACCGGCCGCACCCTGATCTCCGCGGGGGCGATCCCGGTGAGCGCCTCCGCCGACGCCTCGCGGGTGCTGTTCACCTCCGAGCTTGACCTGACCGGCGCGCAGGAGAACGAGGCCGGACAACACGCCCTTCCCGGCGAGCCCAACCTCTACGCCTGGGACGGGACGGACACCGGCTTCGTCGCGATCCTGCACCCCCAGGACCTGGTCGGCTTCGGCGGCTCGACCAACAACCACCTGCGCGCCTGGCCGAATGCGACCCAGGCCGGGGGCGGTCGCGCCACCTCACCGACCCGCTCCACCCCCGACGGCGATGCCTTCGTCTTTCAGTCCCACGCCAAGCTGACCGCCTATGAGAACGGGGGCATCGGCCAGATCTACCGCTACGCCCCCGGAGCGCCGGCCGGCGAGCGCCTTGCCTGCGTCTCCTGCGCCCCCAGCGGCGCGCCGCCCACCGCGATCGCCCTGCTCCAGCACACCGGCGGCTCCAACGGCGGTGTGACCGGGTTCAAGACCCGGATCGCCAACGTCACCGACGACGGCCGCCGCGTCTTCTTCCACAGCCCCGACCAGCTTTTGCCCGAGGACGCAAACGGCGTCGTCGACGTCTACCAGTGGAAGGCAAACGGCTCGGGAGGCTGCGAGCGGCCCGGCGGCTGCCTGTCGCTGATCTCAACCGGGCAGGGCGAGGCGCCGAGCCACCTGTTCGGGATGAGCGCCGACGGGCACGACGTCTTCTTCACCACCCGCGAGAAGCTGGTCGGCCAGGACAACTCCGACAGCGTCTCGATCTACGACGCGCGGGTGGAGGGCGGCATCCCCGACCCGCCGATCCCTGCCCCCTGCTCCGGCGACGCCTGCCAGGGGCAGGGGATCGACCCCCCGCCCCTGCCCGAGCCCTCCTCCTCTGCCACCGGCGGCGGGGGCAACGTCGACGAGACGAGCCCCGGGCCCCGCTGCGCGAAGCCGGCCCGCCGGGCCAGGCGCCACTCAAGCAGCGCCAAGCGCCTGCGCTTGCGCGCCCGGCGCATGCGGGGGGCGGCGAAGCGCAGCTCCAACGCGAAGCGAAGCCGCGCCTCACGCCGCAAGGCAAAGCGCTTCGCCGCGGCGGCGAAGAAGCGCGCCAGGGCCGCACGGCGCCAGGCCAACCGCGCCAAGCGCTGCCGCCGCGCAAGAGCAAACGCCAATCGGAGGGCAGGCCGATGAGAAAAGCGAAGATCGCGACCGTCCTGCTCGCCACGTCCCTTCTGGGCGCCCTCGCCTTCGCGTCGAGCGCCCGGGCCGCCGAGGAGCCCTGCGACCTCGTGCCGAAGACCCTCTGCTTCGGAGTCGCCTCCCTGGACGCGGAGCTGTCGAGCACCCAGGCCGGCGCCCACCCCGACCTCACCTTCACCTTCGAGATCGCCCAGGACCCCGACACCGACCCCACCGCGATTGGCCTGCGAGACGCCTACTCGCCGGCTCGAAACGTGCGCATCGAGCTGCCCCCCGGCCTGCTCGGCGACCCCAACCTGCTGGGTGCATCGCAGCAGTGCACCGCAGCCGAGCTGGGCGGCTTCAGCTGCCCCAACGGCTCGCAGATCGGCCTCGCGGAGATCGCCGGCTACGGGTTCGAATCGGAGCTGCACGAGCCGATCTACATGATGCGCCCGCCCGGCGGAGAAGCCGTCGCCCGGGTCGGGCTGATCGCCGCGGTGGCCCCCCTCCACATCGACTTCTCGGTGCGCTCGGAGGGCGACTACGGGCTCACCGCGGAGCTGCGCGACTCGCCGAGCATCGTCAACCTGGTGCGGGCGAAGACGACCATCTGGGGAGTGCCCGCAGACCCGGTGCACGACACCGAGCGCTGCACCCCGGGCGAGGTATTCGCCGTCGGCTGCAAGGTCTCCCCGCGCCGCCCCCCCGGCCAGAGCCCCACCCCCTTCCTCACCAACGCGACCCGCTGTGGGGTGCCGCTTGAGATGCGAGTGAGCGCTTCGAGCTGGTCGCATCCCGAGGACTTCGACACGGCCACCACGTCCTTCCCGCCGTTCACCGAGTGCAACCGGCTGCCCTTCGGCCCCAACCTGGTGGTGGAGCCGACCAACCGGATCGCCGGTGCGCCGACAGGCCTCGACATGACCTTCCGCCTGCCCGCCCCGGCGGGGGTGAACGTCCTCGAGTCCTCCCACGTCAAGGACCTCCGCATCGACCTGCCGGAGGGGATGACGATCAACCCCGGCGCCGCCGACGGCCTTGAGACCTGCAACGCCGATCAGGTCAATTTCGGCGAGCGGGTAGCGGCCCAGTGCCCCGACGCGGCCAAGTTCGGCGTGGCGGAGTTCGACATCCCCGCCCTGCCGCGCAAGATGGTCGGCTCGATCTACATCCGCGAGCCGATCCCCGGCAACCTGTTCAGGGTCTGGCTGGTCGCCGATGACCAGGGCGCGCACGTGAAGCTGCCCGCCGAGCTTGAGGTGGACGAGCAGACAGGCCAGATCTCCTCTGTTGTCATGGACATCCCCCAGGTGCCGGTGCGCGAGGTGAAGCTGGTGATGAAGTCTGGGTTCAGAGCGCCTGTGCTGAACCCGCCCTCATGCGGCACCTACGAGGCGGGCTTCGAGTTCGTCCCCTGGTCGGGCAACCCGCCGGTCACCGGCAAGAGCCCCTTCGTCATAAACCAGGGCTGCGATGTCGGCGGCTTCGATCCGAAGCTGACCGCAGGCACCCTCGACCCCTCCGCCGGTGAGCACTCCCCCTTCGTCTTCACCTTGAACCTCAAAGACGGCGAGCAAAACCCCGAGCGCCTTCAGATCTCCCCGCCCCAGGGCCTGGTCGCAAGCCTCGCCGGCATCCCGCTCTGCCGGGGAGCCGCGGCGCAGACAGGCCAGTGCCCGCAGGCCTCGAAGATCGGCTCGGTCAGGGTCGCAAGCGGCGCCGGCAGAGCCCCCCTCTGGCTGCCCCAGCCGGGCAAGCGCCCCACCGCCGTCTACCTCGGCGGGCCCTATAAGGGCGCCTCGCACTCGGTGATCGCCGTGGTCCCCGCCCAGGCGGGCCCCTTCGACCTCGGCGACCAGGTGGTGCGCTCGGCGATCCACGTCAACCCGAGGACGGCGGAGATCTCCGTCCTCTCAGACCCCCTGCCCCAGATCCTCGAGGGGATCGTCGTTCGCTACCGCACCCTGCACGTCAACCTCGACAAAGAGAAGTTCATGCTCAACCCGAGCGGCTGCACCGAGCGCGAGATAGCCACCAAGGTCACCTCGGCAAAGGGAGCGATCGCAACCCCCACCGCCGGCTTTCAGGCAAGCGGCTGCCGGCGCCTGGGCTTCAAGCCAAGGCTGCACCTGCGCCTCTTCGGCAAGCGCTTCGGCAGAAGCTCCAACCCGAGGCTGCGAGCGGTGCTGGCGCCAAGGCCCGGCGACTCCAACATCGCCCGCAGCTCGGTGAAGATGCCCGCCTCCCTGTTCCTCGACCAGGACCACATCGTCACGATCTGCACCCGGGCGCAGTTCGCCACCGACACCTGCCCGCAGGGCTCGATCTACGGCAGGGGCATTGCCACCACCCCGCTGCTCGACGAGCCGGTCTCGGGCCCCGTGATCCTCAGGTCCTCGAACAACCCCCTGCCCGACCTGGTCGTCGACCTGAGAGGCCAGGTCAGGGTCGAGGTCACCGGCAAAACAGACAGCGTCAGGGGCGCCCTGCGCAACACCTTCGAGATGGTCCCCGACGCCCCGGTCACCAAGTTCGTCCTGCACCTTGCGGGAGGCAGGAAGGGCCTGCTCGTCGCCTCTCGCAACCTCTGCGCCTCAGCGCAGCGGGCCAGGGTGCTCTTCAACGCCCACAACGGAAGGCGCTCCCTCACCCGGCCGAAGATCAGGATCCCCTGCGGGAAGCGCAAGAAGGCGGGGCGGCGCGGGGCGCGGCGGGCTTCGATCTCCAGGGCGCGATCGGTCAGGTAGGCGATGCTGCCCAGCCGCCCACGCCTGTCCGCCAGGCGGGGACGCTCGGTGGCACTGGCGGTACTGTTGATCCCTGCGCTGGCGGCGCTTTGGGCTGCGGCTTCCCCCGCCGAGATCCGCTGCACCAGCGCCGAGATCTGCACCAGCTTCGACGGCAAGCTGATCCCCAGAGCCCTGCCCCGCCACAAACCCGCCCCGGTGCGCCTGAAGCTGCGCGGCGGCGTCCAGGTCGCAAGCACCTCAAGCGCCTCCCTGCCCCAGCTCAACCGGATCACGATGGCGATCAACCGCCACGGCCGCCTGCGCCTGGCCGGCCTGCCCGCCTGTCGCGGCGCGCAGATCAGAGACGCACCCTCCGCCAAGGCCCTGGCAGCCTGCAAGGACGCCCTGGTCGGCACCGGGCGCTTCGGAGCGCGCTTGGAGCTCCCCGACCAGCCGACCCTGCTCTTCGACGGCAAGGCATTGATCTTCAACGCCCGCGTCAGAGGTAAACCGGGCCTCCTCGCCCACGTCTTCGCCAGCGAGCCGACCAACCTGGCGATCACCGTCCCCTTCGTGATCCACCGCCCGAAGCGAGGGCGCGCCGCCTACGGCACCTTCCTGCGCTCCCCCTCGCTGCCCAGGCTCTTGGGCGATGAGATCTATGCGACCTCCTTCTCCTTCAACCTCGGCCGCCGCTTCACCGTGAACGGCAAGCGCCGCAGCTACCTGAACGCCGCCTGCCCGGCTCCGCCCGGCTTCCCGGTCACCACCTTCAGCTTCGCCCGCGCCACCTATGACTTCAAGGGCGGCAGACGCGCAACCGAGACCCTGACCCGGGTCTGCCGGGTGCGGCGGTAGGGCACCATCTGTGTGTACTCGATCGTCGAGGTGAGCAGATGAGAAGAGTCCCAGGCACAGCCCGTGCAGCGCTCGTCCTCTCACTCACGCTGGTGCTCGCCCTCGGGGCGAGCGGCTGTGGGGGAGACGACGACGGCGATACAACCGCCGCCGAAGACGGGATGACCCGGGAACAGGCGAGCGGCGGCGGCCGGCAGGCGAGCCGGCAGAACGGCGAGGGGGGAGGCTCGACCGAGCCGAGCGGGGAGGGATCGGCCGAGGGCTTTGCGGCGCAGGTCCGGATCTCAGGCGCCGCCGAATCGGGCTCCCGGGAGGCAGCGCCCGGAGTTCCCACCTCCCGCCACGGCGACAACTCGATCCAGCTCTGGGGCAGCGAGGGCTCTGACTCCGACCGCCGGGCGGCCGCCGAGGCGCTGGAGGGCTTCTTCAACGCTCGCGCGACCGGCGACGTGGCGCTGATGTGTGCGCACGTCTCACCGAAGCTGATCGCCGACCTCGGCGCCCAGCTCGGCGGCGCCGCCTCGCAGCGCCGGCCCAGCTGCCCCGAGCTGCTGCGCTTCGCGGTCAATCCCAATGCCGACCGCAGTGTCCTGCGCGCCGAGGCGCGCGGCCTCACGGTCTTGAGCTTCCGGGACGGGGAGGAGCAGGGCTTCGTCATCTACCGCGACAGAAACGGCGAGATCTGGGCCTTCCCGATGAACAAGGACTCAGACGGCGAGTGGAAGGTGAGCCTGCTCGGCCCCTCTCCGATCGGCTGAGCCACCGATGCGATCCGGCGCCCTCCTCGCCTGTCTCGTCGTGACCGTCCTGGCGGCGGGATGCGGCGGCTCCGAGGGCGCCACGCCGGAGCTGGTCAGCCTGCGCGTCAAGGGTCCCGACGCGATCGCCATCTACACCGCCGAGGGGGACTTCTACTTCATGCCCTTCGACCGCGACCAAGGTGAGTGGCGGGTCAGCGAGTTAAACGGCGAGGCGCTGGTGGAGGGGTCTTGACCGCCGTCGATGAGAGGCTTTGGCCGTGAGCGTCGCACGACCCTGGCTCTTGCGCGGGCTGATCGTCGCCCTGCTGGCGGCGGTCGTCGCCTTGGTGCTGGTCCTCTCCGGAGACGACGATGACGGCACGCTCGCCGACGCGGTGCCGCCGCGCATCGTCTCCGTCGAGGAGCTTCGGGAAGAGGCGTCCGACTCCCCGTTCCCGATCTACTGGGCGGGGCCGATCGACGAGGCCCGGCTGGAGCTGACCCAGGGCAGCGACGGCAGCGCCCTGCTGCGCTACCTGCCGCTCGGCACGCCGCTCGGCGGCGCCGGCGAGACGGCCGTCTCGGTCGGCACCTACCCGCTCGCCGACGCCGCCGCGGCGACCGCCGGGTTGGCCGCGCAGCCAGGCGCGACCATCCGTAGCGGCCCGGGCGGGCGCACGGTCATCGCCCCGGCTGAGGCGCCGCGCAGCGCCTACTTCGCCGCGCCGGGCAACGTCCAGGTCGAGGTCTACGCGCCCGCGCCGCGGCGGGCGCTGCGCCTCGCCGCCTCACCGCAAGTCCGCACCGTGGAGTAACAGGTGCTCGTCGCCTGGGTGCTCTACCCGCTGGTCCTGCTGGCGCTCTGCGCGGGGCTCGGGCTGCTGGTCGACTCGCTCACCGGGCGGCGGCTGCCGGGGGCGCTGATCGTCCCGGTCGGGCTGGCGGCGATCGTCGTCGTCGGCTCGGTCACCACGCTCAGCGACTTCACCGCGGGTCTGACCACCCCGCTGCTCGTCTTCGGTGCGCTGGCGGGCGCCTGGGCGGCGCTGCCCTGGCGCTTCGGGCGCTTCGGCAGGGCGGCGCGCTGGCCCGCCGCTGCGGCCCTGGCGGTTTTCCTCGCCTATGGCGCGCCGGTGATCGCGAGCGGCGAGCCCACCTTCGCCGGCTACGTGAAGCTCGACGACACCGCCACCTGGCTGGCGATCACCGACCGGGTGATGGAGCACGGCACGAGCGTCGAGGGCCTCGCCCCCTCCACCTATGAGGCGACGCTCGACTTCAACCTCGCAGGCGGCTACCCCGCCGGCGCCTTCGTCCCCTTCGGCGCCGCGGCGAAGGTGCTCGGGGCGGAGATCGCCTGGGTCTTCCAGCCCTACCTCGCCTTCCTGGGGGCGATGCTGTCCCTGGCGCTGTGGGGGATCCTGGCGGGGCCGATTCCCCGGCCTGCCCCCCGCGCCGGAGCGGCGGCGCTCGCCGCGATGCCGGCGCTGCTCTACGGCTACTCGCTGTGGGGAGGGGTGAAGGAGATGGCCGCCGCGGCCTTGATCGCCCTGGCGGCGGCGCTCGCCCCACGGGCGATCGGCCTTGGAGGGCGCGGTGAGGAGAACGCTGTCGAGGTTTCCCCGGCCATAGGCACGGAAAAGTCGACAGCGGAGGCTGGGGATCCCGCCAACGACGACGTGGGGGAGGATCCCGATGCCTCTCTGTCGCCCGACGAGCGCGCCCAGCGCCTCGCACCGCTGGCGATCGCAGTCGGCGCCGTGGCCGGCGTGCTCAGCCCCGGCGGGCTCGCCTGGCTCGGCCCGATGCTGCTCGCGGCGTTGTGGGTGGCCTGGCGGCGCTTCGGCCGCGAGGGCGCACTCTCGCGCGCGGTCCCCTTCGCCCTGCTCGCCGCGGTCCTCGTCGTCCCTCTCGTCTTCGCAACCGGCCTGCTGCCGCCGACCTCGACCCCGCTCACCAACCAAAACGACGCCGCCAACCTCGGCGACCCGCTCAGCCCCTTCCAGCTGGCCGGGGTCTGGCCGGTTCGCGACTTCCGCGTCTCCCCGGACTCCGCCGCCCTGACCGCCGCCCTCCTCGCCGTCGCGCTGGGCGCCGCCGCCTTCGGCCTCTGGTCCGCCTGGCGGCGCCGGACCACCGCCGTGCTGCTCTACGCGACCGCGCTGATCGCCTGCGCCGGCATCGCCGCCTTCGCCTCCCCCTGGGTGGACGGCAAGCTGCTGGCGATCGCCTCGCCCGTCGTCCTCACCCTGGCGCTGGTCGGCGCCGCCGCGCTGCACCGCCTCGACCGCCCCACCGGCATCGCCGTCGCCGTCGTGCTCGCCGGCGGAGTGCTCGCCTCCAACGCGCTCGCCTACACCGACCCCTACCTCGCCCCCCACGAGCGCCTCTCCGAGCTGGAGCGGATCGGCGAGGACTTCAGCGGGGAAGGGCCGGCGCTGATCACCGAGTACAACCCCTACGGCGCCCGCCACTTCCTGCGCACCCTCGACGCCGAGGGCGCCTCCGAGCTGCGCCGCCGCCAGGTGCCCCTGGTCGGCGGCGGCACCGCCCCCAAGGGGGAGACGCCCGACACCGATGAGATCGACTCCGACGCGCTGATCACCTACCGCACCCTGATCGTGCCGCGCAAGCCGGCGACCAGCCGCCCGCCCTCGCCGTATCAGCGCGTCTGGCGGGGCGAGCACTACGAGGTCTGGCAGCGGCCCACCGACCCCGGGGAAGTCGCCCCCGTCCTGCACCACATGGGGATCGGAACGGAGGACGACCGCGGCGGGCTGCCCGACTGCTCGCAGGTCGTCGGCCTCGGCCTGCTCGCCCTCTCCAACCAGCTCGGCTTCGCACCGCAGGACATCACCCTGCTCGCCGCCCCCGCCGGCTCCCGCACCGCGACCCTTGTCGCCTACCCGGTCGACCGCGCCCGGGAGCTCTGCGGGCGGCGCTGGGACTGGATCGAGGCGGTGGGGCCCGCACCGGTTGCAGCACAGTAGCTGTGCCGCCCTCGCCCTCCGTCGCCCTCGCCTGTCTGCGGGTGTCGATCACCCAAGCATCCCCGGACGCGGGAACGAGGACGCAAGATCGCCGGTCATGTGAGTGCGGCCGAGCGGGAGCGGAGGAGATGCGCCCGGCCTTCGAATGCTCGACATCCTTGACAGGGCGCGTGTCATCTCCCGCTGGGAGACTTGAGTTGTGCCGAAACCGCCACGCAACTGGCATGACGATGCAGGCGTCGACCCTGAATCCGGCGACGCGCTCCGCGTTGCAGACCTGGTGCGAAGCGGCGAGGAGATCCTCGGAGTGCGTCACAATCCACAACGAGCCGAGCGCTGGCAAGCTTGGTGGAGAAAGCTGACCGATGAGCAACGCAGCCAATACACAAGAGCCCGAGGGCGCAGGCCCCGCAGCCGCAGCTGAGGCGCAGCGCCTCGTCGGTGAGGCCGACGAGCTGCTTGCTGCTGCGCTACCGCCCGGCCAGTGGCCGTCCTCCGAGGCGTCGGAGCGCTTTCTCGCCGAGGGCAACCTCGACCAGGTCCTGGCCCTCTACGGCCGCGCGATGCGCCTCGACTCTGAAGAGCCCGCCTATCCCTGGAACCTCGCCTCCGCCGTCAACCGCCTCGGCTTAAACGACCTCGCCTTCGGCTTCATGGCCCGCGCCATCCACCTAGCTGATGCTGGGGGCGAAGGCGAGTGGTCAGGCCCCGATGCCTACCTCGCCCTCGCCGAGGTCGCCCTCGATGCGGACGAGATCGACTCGACCCTTACCGCCCTCGCCCACGCCCGCGCCCTCGACGAGGGCAACGGCCGCGAGGCGGAGATCAGGGACCTGCTCCAACAGATTCGCGACCGCCAGCACGACCCCCAGCCCCAAGCCTCCCTGGCCAACCTGCTCGAGCAGTTGCCAGCGTAGGGCGGCCAAAAGCTCTAACTGGCGAGCGGTCTGGATCGCTTCAAGGTGCGAATGCTCGCCGAGGTGAGTGGTCGTTACGTGGAAACCAAACGCAGCCTTGGCTGCTCTTTGGTTCCATAGATCGACTGGAACTCCTGTTCCGTCAAGCGGGCGGCTCGGCAGAGCTCTGAATCGCTGTAGCCGTGCTGTTGGCGATGGAAGTCGATAACTCTGCGGATCAGCGCCGGCTCCTCTCGCTCGATCGCCACGGGCTCGGCCTTTCGATAGCCGAGCTTGCCGAACCGCATGAACCAGCTCCGTCGTTGCCGATCGGTAATCACGCCAAGCGTGTAAGCGCGCATGATCAGTGCCTGCATCGCCACCTTCCAATGACGCTTGAGGTCGGTGAGCTTGGCCATGTCAAGCTTCCGCAGCTGTGGTTTGATCTCCTTGGCGGGCATCAGAAACTCCGCCGCGAAGGCGTTGGCTTCCTCCTCTTGGCCAGGGGCGGGAGCCGAGTGCATGATGATGTGACCAAGTTCGTGGGCGAGGTTGAAGCGGAGACGATCTCCGGGAGCGGTGGTGCTGACAAAGAAGAACGGCGGGGAAGCCTCGGGTCGCTGGCTTATGGCGTCCAGCTTGTCGGTGCCGAAGTCACAGGGGACAACAATCCCCCCAGCAGCCTCGGCCACGCCGATCATGCTCTTGATCGGTCCCAGCGGCAGCTGCCACGTCTGTCGTACCAACTGCGCGATCTGCTCGGGGGTGCCGTAGTCGTCTACCTCCATAAGCGGGAAAGAATGAGTGGCGTTGATCTCCACCCCGTTTAAGAGATCGCTGGTCGCCATCCGCATCACGTTCATGCAGGCGTGGATCTGCCGCAGCTTTTCGATGCCGACGCTCTGACGCTTCCGGTGGTGACAGACAGTCCCCTGTCCGTACTGTTTGCCGCCGCGATAGAAGAACTCAGACGGGTAGGAGAGCGCGGCTGCGAAGGCAGCCACATCGTCGTCAGCGAGGGGCCGGTTGCCACTCTCGATCTTCGAGATCTTGCTCTGAGAGATCCCGGTGTCTTTTGAAAGCTTGACCTGGGTCTTGCCTCGCGCCTCGCGGGCGAGAGTCAACATCTCGTAGTTCGCAGCCATCAGTCACCGATCCCTCCTTCCTCGGCTTGGTCCTGATCCTCAAAGGTCGAACTGATACCAGGCTCGGGAGAGTCGCCGGTGGGCGGGGGACGGTGCTCGACAACCGTGCCAGCGCTCCCGCCACCGAGAGGTATGTCGATCTTCCAGTAGAGCTTGTTGCCGTCAGAGCAAGTAATCGCAGTCTCGGCAAAATAAGATGCATCCGGCTTAAGGACGTAGCCGTGAACGCAGTTGCTCGACTCAGGGAAACCGGTAAGCGGCCGCTGCGTTTCGAACATTCGCCGCTGGGTGGTCGGGATCCCACTGGTCTGACCCGAGCGGCTGCGGAACTTCTTCAGCCGTACGTGCAGCTTTGAGTCAAAGATGATTAGTAGGAAGCGGGGGTGATCCGTGAGGATCACCCCTGGACTCATGTCATCGAAGAGTTCTTCGGCGGCTCGCGTGGCGAAGTTGCTGACCATGGAGGCCCGCGTCCGGGGGCAGATCTGCAACCGCAACTCCGGAGAGGCTTTTCCGAACTCCTCCCAGCGCCGCCAAGCCGTGGGGAAGATCTCGACCAACTGGTCCATGTAGGGCTCGAGGATCGCTTCGGCGGCCTGTTTCGAGTGGGGCATCTTCGACTAAGAGTAGCGGGTGTCGATATAGCTGTCAATTATCCCGCAAATTATTCCGGAGAAATATTCCGCTTTGAAAAGCGACTGGGCCCGCTTGATTCGGCCAAGGCTTCGCCATCTACCACTACCGAAACCGCGAGATGCAGGCTTTCCCAATGGATCACGCTGCCGCCGGCATCTGGAAGCTGTGTCGGCCGCCCTCCGGGCGATGCTCGACATCCTCGACAGGAAGGCGCCTATGCACCGAATCGTCGGCTTCCAGCGGCAACGAATCTCTCGACCCCGACCAGGGCTTCTGCGATGATTTCCGGCATGGAGCAGCAGGCCCACATCACCGTCAGCGGTGACCTCGAGGGCGAGTTCGTGATCACCGAGGAGCGCGGTGACAACGAGTTCGTGATCGCCCGCGAGACCGCTTGGCGGGCCGCTCAGCGCCGCGCTGGCGCTCGCGAGGCGACCGACGAGGAGTTCGCCGCCTTCGAGGCCGAGCACGGGCCCTTTCTGCCCCCAGACGGCGAAGGCTGAGCCGTGCCCTCAAAGCCCGGGCACGCGCCTGCCGTCTTCGATGAGGAGTTCTTCTCCGAGGACCTTCAGCGCACCAGCGAGTCGGGCGCCGAGGTGGCGCTCGCCGCCCGCCGCGACTTCGAGCGCGACGGCATTCCCACCGACGCCTTGCGCCTCTGCGACCCTGACGGCGTCCAGGGAGCCGCCCTGCCGCACTGCCTCAAGGTCTACTTGCCGCTACCGGCTGGCCGCTTTGGCATGGTCTTCCAGCTCGAAGTCATCGACAACCGCAGCCGGCTTCGCTACCTCGCGTTCGGTGCCCGTCACCACCCGCCCGACTCCAACGCCGAGACCGTTTACCAGATCGCCCACCGCCGCCTGCACGGCGAACCAGCAATGAGCCCACCGAACTACTTCATCACCGCCGCCACGGTGGTCAGCCACGGCGTCCTTCACCTCACCTTCGCCGACGGCACGAGCGGCGAGGTCGATGTCCTCGAGCGCATGCACGGCCCCGTTTTCGAGCGCGCCAGAACCTCCGACGGCTTCGCCGAAGTCTCCCTCGACTCCGAGATCGGCACCGTCGTTTGGCCCGGCGACGTCGATCTGGCCCCCGACACGCTCTACGAGCGCGTCCGCACCGGTGCCTGGCCACAAGACACATAGCGGTCGGCCCTCAACATCGGCGCGCACTCAAGCCGCTCGCCAGCACCGCTTCAAGATCCGGTGCTGCCCGCACTGGCGCCTATCCTTCGTTTATGCCCGTGCGGCAAATTGGCAACCGCAGCGATGCTCTTTTCGCGGCCTCACTCTCGGAGCAGGAGCGTCGCGTCCTAGGGCGCTTTCTCCCTGGACTCCAGAAGGCCCTCGGTGATGACCTACACGCCGTCTGGCTCTACGGCTCCAGTGCCCGGGGAGAGCGCCGACACCCCGACTCCGACGTGGACGTGCTGGTCATAGCCGAGGGCGGCCATGAGCGCTACGGACGACTTGCCATGGACCTGAGCTCCGAGGCGGCCTATGCCGAGGGCGAGAGTCCGTTCAGCTATTCGGTCCACGTCTATGACCCCGAGTGGTTGCGCGGCCGTCGCGAAATCGAGTCCTTCTTCATCCAGGAGGTCGACCGCGACAAGATCCTGCTCGCCGGAAGTGACCTGTGAGCCCCCGCTCGGAGGAGTTCATGCAGCAGGCGCGCGAGCGTATCGCCGACGCGCAGAAGATCGCCGACACGGTCCACCCGGCCGTGCTCGTCAGCGCCGCCTACTACGCGATGCTGAACGCCGCCCGCGCGGCACTGTCGGAGCGCGACGAGTACGCGAAGACCCACAGCGGCACTTGGACCCTGTTCAGCAAGGCCTTCGTCGCAACCGGCGAGTTCGACCGGGAGCTCAGCTCGCTGGCGGCTCGTGCCAAGGAGGCGCGTGAGCAGGGCGACTATGAGGCCGCTCCACCGAGCGCCGAGGAAGCCGCCGAATACCTTCAGGGAGCCGCGGATTTCATCGCTGCCATCGAGCAGCTGCTCTCATCCGGCGAATAAAGAGGATGCGGCTCATGCTTCGATGGTGCTCAGCAGCGTCTTCGTCAGCAGCTCGCGCAGCTCGTCGCGCCCGACGTCGCGGTGCTCGAGCCAGCGCAGCACGGCGCCCTCGACGAAGAAGAACCAGCCCTGGATCGCCGTCTCGAGCAGCGGCGAGCGCTCGATGCCCGCCGGCGCCGCCTCCCAGCCCGCCAGCGCCTCGATCACCGCATCCATCCGCTGCTTGCGGCCACGATCCAGGGCGGCCTGGATCTCGGCATCGTCGCCGCCGCGGCTGCGAAAGATCGCCGTGTAGGCGACTTCGTGCTCCTCGACGAAGTCGAGGAAACGCTCGAGGCCGGCGGTCAGCTGCTCGGCCGGGTCAAGGTCCGGATCGGGAGCGGTGATCTCGGCAAGCTCCCGCTGTCCCTGCTCCAGCGCGGCGAGCAGGAAGTCCTTCTTGGTCGGGAAGTAGTGGTAGAGGAGGCCGATCGAGACACCGGCGGCGCCGGCGATGTCCTCGATCGAGACCTCGTCGTAGGCACGCCGTCCGAGCAGCTCCACGCCCGCGTCCACGAGTTGCTCGCGGCGGGCGTCGGTGCTCAGCCGCGATCTCGTTGCCCCGCCCACGACGCGAGGCTAGCCCCTGTTGATTCCCTTTTCAATAACTGATAGGAATTACTTATTGAATTGACGCTCAACAAGCGCCTGCGGGCGCCCGAGGCGGATGCGGCCCCGGCGCCGCCGGCTTTGCCCCCGGGCCCGGGCCTTCCCCGGCCGCTGTTGATCGCCCGCTTCCTCCTGCAGCCGACTTCCTTCCTCGAGGACTGCGCGCGGCGCTTCGGCGAGTACTTCACTGTGCAGCTCTCCCCGGAGCGCACGGTGGTGATCACCTCCGACCCCGAGGCGGTTAAGGCGGTGTTCACCGGCGATCCCGAACAGCTGCTGGCCGGCCGCAACAACGAGATCCTGCGGCCGCTGCTGGGCGACCGCTCCGTGCTGCTGCTCGACGGGCCCGAGCACCTGCGCCAGCGGCGGCTCCTGCTGCCGCCCTTCCACGGCGAGCGGATGAAGGCCTACGCGGAGACGATGCGGGAGATCGCCGACCGGCACGTCGCCGCCTGGCCGCGCTCCGGCCGGCTCGCGGTCCAGCCCTCGATGCAGGCGATCACCCTGGAGGTGATCCTGCGCACCGTCTTCGGCCTCTCCGACTCAACCCGAGTGGAGCAGGTCGCCGCGCCGCTGCGCCGCCTGCTCGACGCCGCCGCCAGCCGCCCCCGCCTCCTCGCCCTGCAGGTGACCAGCTCCAAGCGCCCCCGCCCGCGCTCTCCCTGGGGGCGGTTCCGCAAGCTCGTCGAGGATGCCGACCGCGTCGTCTACGAGGAGATCGAGGCGCGCCGCTCGGAGCCCGGAGAGCACGAGGACGTGCTCTCGATGCTGCTCGAGGCTCGCGACGAGGAGGGTCGCGCCCTCACCGACAGGGAGCTGCGCGACGAGCTGATGACGCTGCTGCTCGCCGGTCACGAGACGACCGCGACCGCGCTCTCCTGGACGCTGGAGCGGCTGGTCCGCCACCCGCGAGAGTTGGAGCGCCTCCAGGACGAGGTGCGCGAGGGCGAGGACGCCTACCTGGACGCGACGATCGCCGAGTCGCTGCGCCTGCGGCCGGTGGTGCCCGCGGTCGGCCGCTACCTGACCGCGCCGCTCGAGTTGGCGGATCGCACGATCCCGGCCGGCGTCAACATCACGCCCTCCATATACCTGCTCCATCGCCGCCCCGACCTCTATCCGGATCCGGCCGCATTCCGCCCCGAGCGCTTTCTGGACCGCAAGCCCGGCACCTACGAGTGGATCCCCTTCGGCGGCGGCGTCCGCCGCTGCCTGGGGGCGAGCTTCGCGCTCTTCGAGATGGGCGTCGTCCTGCGCGCGGTTCTCGAGCAGAGGGCCCTCGTGCCCGAGTCGCGACCCTCGGAGCGCGTCACCCGCCGTGCCGTGACCTTCTCCCCCGCCCGCGGGGGACAGATCTCGATTCAGGGGGCGGCGTCGTGAGCTCGGCGAGCGAAGCCACCCGCGAAGGGGACGACCTTGCGTTCGCCGGCCTCATCGGGCAGGGGCAACTGCTCGGCGCCAAGGAGGTGTCCTCGCGTGAGCTGGTCGAGCTGTCGATCTCGCGCATCGAGCAGACCCAGCCGACCCTGAACGCATTCCGGCTGATCCGCGCGGAGCAGGCCCTGGCGGAGGCCGAGGAGGCCGATCGCCGCCTGGAGGCGGGCGAGAGCGCCCCCCTGCTGGGAGTTCCCGTGGCGATCAAGGACGACACCGACCTGGCCGGCGAGACGACTCCCTTCGGCTGCGTCGGGGAGTTCGAGCCCAAGCGCTCCGACGCGGAGGTGGTGCGCCGGCTGCGCGCCGCGGGCGCGGTGATCGTCGGCAAGACCAACACCCCCGAGGTCGGCCAGTGGCCGTTCACCGAAGGACCCGCGTTCGGAGCCACACGGAACCCGTGGCACCTCGATCACACGCCTGGAGGGTCCTCGGGGGGCTCGGCGGCCGCTGTCGCCGCAGGCCTGGTCGCCGGCGCGGTCGGCTCCGACGGAGCGGGCTCGGTCCGCATCCCCGCCTCCTGGACGAACCTCGTCGGCCTCAAGCCGCAGCGCGGGCGCATCTCCACCTGGCCCGACCCGGAGGCGTTCAACGGGCTGACCGTGTTCGGCCCGCTCACCCGCACGGTCGGCGACTCGGCGCTGCTGATGGACGTCCTGAGCGGCAACGTCCCCGGCGACCGCCACCGGCCCCCGGCGCCCGCCGATCCCTTTGCGGTGGCCGCGGAGCAACCGCCGCGACGCCTGCGGATCGCCCTCTCCCTCTCGATCCCCTACAGCGGCGCACCGGCTCGCCTGGAGCCGGAGGTGCGCGGCATCGTCGAGGGCTTCGCCGGGCGGCTCGAGGAGCTGGGCCACGACGTCGAGCGCGCCGACATACCGTGGAGCCTCGACGTGGGGGCCAGCATCATGCCTCGCGCAATGGGGGGATTGAGGGAGTGGGTGGAGCGGGTTCCCGACCACGGCTCGCTCGACCCCCGAACCCGCCACAACGCCCGTGTCGGGCGCATCCTCTCCCCGCTGCTGGGTCTCGCGCACGGCTTCGAGTCGGTGGCCCGACGTCGGGTGGGGAAGACGTTCCGCGACTACGACCTCGTGCTCTCGCCGGCGACCGCCCAGCCGGCGCACCCGATCGGCGCCTGCGAGGGGCTCACCAACTGGGAGACCGACAAGACGATCGTCGCCGCCTGTCCCTACGCCTGGCCCTGGAACGTGCTCGGCTGGCCCGGCCTGAGCGTCCCGGCCGGCTTCACCGCCGCCGGCCTGCCGATCGGGGGGCAGCTGCTCGGGCCGGCGAACTGCGAGCCGCTGCTGCTCTCGCTGGCGGCGCAGCTGGAGGCGGCCGAGTCCTGGCACGAGCGGCGCCCGTCGACACCCACTGCCGGGAAGGTTTAGCTCGCCAGCTCCGCGTCGGCCGTCTTCGGGCCGAGGTACGGAAGCACGGCGAAGTGCATCAGCTGGGGGAGCAGCTCGGAGTAGTCGGTGGGGCGGTCGGAGGTGAGGCGGGAGTGCAGGAGGGAGACGATGCCGCCGACGATCGACTCGGAGGTGATCGGGGGCGGGGAGGCCGCACCGGGCTCTTCGCGGAGGCCGTCGACGTAGCCGGCGAAGCGGCGCATTGCGGCGTCGCGGCGGGCGAGAGCCTCGAGGCCGGCGGCGTTGACCTCGACGAGGAGGGCGCGGGCGGTGCGCGCCTCGTTCTCGACGAAGCGCAGCAGCTCGGCGAGGCCGGCGCGCAGGCGGTCGCGGGGGACGTCCCCGCCGGTGCGGGCGGCGCCGGTCAGGCGCCGGCGGAGGCGCTCGATCGCCAGCTCGAAAGCAGCGAGGAAGCACTCCCTTTTGCCCTTGAAGTGCTTGTAGAAGGTGAGGCGGGAAATGCTGGCCCGGTCGAGGACGTCCTGGACGACCGCATCGTCATAGCCCTTCTCGCCGACCGCGGCGACCATCGCGGCGAGAATGCGCTGGCGCTGTACCTCGACGACCAGCTCGGGGGGCAGGCCGTGGCGGCCGGCCGGCAGCTTGCCGCTCGCCTTCGGGTCCGGCATGACCGGGTCCAGGGAGGCGAAGGCGACGGTGCCGCCCGCGGCGGCCGGGGCCGGCCCTGCGGAGGTTTCGCCGGGCTCGGCTACGGCCGTCCCGGCCCCGACGTCGGTGTCTATCTCTTTCTCTCGCTCGCCCACCGTGGGCCTTCCATAAACCGGTACGTTCTCGAATACCTTCGGGTACTGTAGCGGTCCTTTCCCGATTTGGGAACCCCTCGGGCTGAATTCCGCATAAAACCGCTTTAGATTCAGAAACGATGGCGGTATCCTGGTGGCGTGTCCCAAGAGCCACAGACGTCTACGAGCAGTTCGGCCACGGGGGGAAACGGCGGGCCCAGGGCCCTGCCCGGCCGCCAGGCCCTGCCGCGCGACTTCATCCTCCGCCACCAGCAGGAGCGGATCTTCAACGCTGTGATCGAGCTGGTCGCCGCGCACGGCTACGAACCGGTGACCGTCGCCGACATCGTCAAGCAGGCGGGGATCGCCCGCAGCACCTTCTACGAGCGCTTCTCAGACAAGGAGGCCTGCTTCCTGGCCGCCTACGACTGGCTCTTGGAGCGCGTGATGGGGGAGCTGGCGGCTGCCTATCAAGGTGCAGAGGGACCGTGGGAGGGGAAGGTGGCCGCCGGTATCGCGCTCCTCTTGCGCTGGGTGGTCGAGCGCCCCCTGGAAGCGAGGATCTTCTTCGTCGAGGCGCTGACCGCGGGCCCGGCGGCGGTCGAGCGATACGACCAGACGACGCAGGCCTTCGCGATGGCGCTGCGCCTCGGGCGGCGCGAGACGACGAACGGGGGGCAGCTGCCGCCGACCATGGAGGAGAGCCTCGTCGGTGGTGCGATCTGGATCCTCTACCAGCGGATCACGAAGGGTGAGACGAACCGGGTCGAGGAGCTTTTGCCCCAGTTGGTGGAGTTGGTGCTGACTCCATATCTGGGTGCGGCGGAGGCGAAGCGTCTGGCGATGGAGGCGCCGCCGGCAGCCGAGCCTTCGACTGGGGAACCGCAGATTTCTCGGTAGCCACCGGCGTCTATCCGCAGGTACGACCGCTTATCTTGCATGACTCCCGAACCGAGCCCCGAGCCGCAGGAAGACGAGATCCGCCCTGAGCTGGCACGCCTCCCCCCGGGACGCCACGGGCTGCCGCGCGAGTTCGTCAGCCACAACCAGCGCGAGCGGCTGATAGCCGGCCTCGCCGAGGCAGTCGCCAAGAAGGGGTTCGCGGGGGCGACGATCACCGACATCACCGGCGAGGCGGCCGTCTCCCGGCGCACCTTCTACGAGCATTTCGCCAACAAGGACGAGTGCTTCCTCGCCGCCTTCGACGTCGTCGGGGAGCAGCTGCTCGACCGCGTCTACGCGACGGCCCGGGAGCAGGCGAGCTGGCCGGAAGGGGTGCGCGCCTGCCTCGACGCGATCCTGCGCTACCTCGCCGCCGAGCCCTCGCTTGCGCGACTTCTGATGGTCGAGGGGCTGTTCGCCGGACCGGTGATCTACGACCGCTATCGGGAGGCGGTCAGCAGCCTGATCCCGCTCTTCAAGCAGGGCCGCGAGATCAGCGCGAAGGCGGCGGAGCTGCCGGAGACGACCGAGGAGGCGCTGGTCGGCGGCGTCGCCGGCCTGATCAACCGCCGCATCCTCGCGGGGGAGGCGGAGTCCCTGCCGGGGCTGCTCTCCGACCTGGTCCGCTTCGTCCTCGCCCCCTACATGGGGGCTGTCGAGGCGGAGCGGGAGGCGATGCTGCCGGCGTAGCGGCGCCAGCTGTTCAGCCCAATGAAAGGGCCCGAGCGAACTCACTGAGACTTTGAAAGCAAATAGCGATGTGCTTTCAACCGCTGGTGCCCGCCCTGCAGCCTTCGATGGAGGCCTTCGGGATGTGGTTCGGAATGGCCACCGATACTTTGGTCCGCGGGCGCCCGGAGCGCGGCGCCCGCCGGCAGCGGGTGCGGGCGGCAATCGGCCACGCCCTCTCCTTCACCACCTGGCGCTCGCTTGTTCAGGAGCAGGGCCTCTCCCGCGACGACGCGGTCGACCTGATGACCGCCCTGGTCGCCGCCGCGACGTGAGCGCGTCGTAACCGAGTCTTAAGGCGCTCTGGACGAAAAAGCGCCGCAATCGTTGCTGGAAGTACTACCTTTGAAGGTGGCTGGCCAGGGGGCCAATCGCAGTGACCACGACAGCCAAGAAGCAAGAGCGGGTAATCGTCAGGTTTGCTGGCGACTCCGGCGATGGAATGCAGCTCGTCGGCGCCAGGTTCACCGCCGCTACCGCATTGGTCGGCAACGACCTCTCGACGCTGCCGGACTTCCCGGCGGAGATCCGCGCCCCGGCGGGAACCCCGCATGGCGTTTCCGCCTTCCAGATCCATTTCGCCTCGCGCGACATCCTCACGCCGGGCGACCATCCCAACACGCTGGTGGCGATGAACCCGGCGGCGCTCGCCAGCCACCTCAGCGCGCTTGAGTCCGGGGGCACGCTGATCGTCAACGAGGACGCCTTCACCGAGAACAACCTGCGCAAAGCGGGCTACGAGAAGAACCCGCTCGGGGACGCCGGCCTCGACAGCTACCAGGTCTTCCAGGTGCCGATGACGACGCTTTGCACGCGAGCGACCGAGGAGATCGAGGACCTGAAGCCGGCCGAGGCGCAGCGGACCAAGAACGTCTTCGCGCTGGGGCTCATCTCGTGGATGTACGGGCGGCCGGAGGAGTCGACGATCTCCTGGCTGGAGGCGAAGTTCGCCGAGAAGCCGGCGATCCTGAAGGCGAACGTCGCCGCCTTCAAGGCCGGCTACAACTTCGGCGAGACGACGGAGCTGACCGCGGCCCCGGTCGAGATCGAGCCGGCGCCGCTGCGGTCCGGCGAGTACCGCAACGTCGACGGCACCCAGGCGATGGCGCTGGGCCTGGTCGCGGCGAGCGTGAAGAGCGGCCTCCAGCCGTTCTTCGCCAGCTACCCGATCACCCCGGCCTCGGAGCTGTTGCACGCCCTTGCCGCCAACGACCGCTTCGGAGTCCGCACCGTCCAGGCCGAGGACGAGATCGCCGCCGTCAACATGGCGCTCGGCGGCGCCTTCGCCGGCCACCTGGGGATCACCGCGACCAGCGGCCCCGGGATGGACCTGAAGGCGGAGACGATCGGCCTGGCGGCGACGCTGGAGCTACCGCTGGTGATCGTCGACGTGCAGCGCGCCGGCCCCTCGACCGGAATGCCGACCAAGACCGAGCAGGGCGACCTGCTGATGGCGATTCACGGCCGCCACGGCGAGTCGCCGCTGCCGGTGATCGCCGCCACCACACCGGCCGACTGCTTTGACTGCGCGGTGGAGGCGGTGCGCATCGCGGTCCGCTACCGCACCCCCGTGATCCTGCTCGGCGACACCTTTCTCGCCAACTCCTCCGAGCCCTGGCTGATTCCCTCCACCGACACCCTGCCCGAGATCGACCCCGACTTCGCCGAGGGCCCCAACGCCGGCGAGGAGTTCATGCCCTATCTGCGCGACGAGCACGGCGCGCGTCCCTGGGCGATCCCCGGCACGCCCGGGCTGGAGCACCGGATCGGCGGCTTGGAGAAGGAGCACGGCAGCGGCAACATCAGCTACGACCCTGCCAATCACGCGCTGATGTCGAAGCTGCGGGCGGAGAAGCTGGAGAAGCTTGCCGAGGAGATCCCGCCGCTCGCGGTCGACGCCGACGAGGGGGCGGAGCTGCTGGTGCTCGGCTGGGGCTCGACCGCCGGGGTGATCGGCGCCGCCGCCCGGCGGGTGCGGGAGCGCGGCATCCCGATCGCGACCGCTCAGCTGCGCCACGTCCACCCGCTGCCGACCAACACCGGAGAGATCGTGCGGTCGTTCGGGAAGGTGCTGGTGCCGGAGATGAACAGCGGCCAGCTGCTGGGCATCGTCCGCGGCGAGTTCCTGGTCGACGCAATCGGCCACAACAAGGTCGAGGGGCTGCCGATCCTCGCCGAGGAGATGGAGCAGGCGATCCTGGAGGCGCTCGGGTGAGCGGCAACGGCGATGGATCCAATGGACGCGGCAACGACGCAGCGCGAACGTCCCACAGTCCCCGCGATGCGGGGGATTCCGGGACGTTGGGCGGTGCTACACCGCTGCCGATGCTGACCAAGCAGGACTTCCAATCCGACCAGGAGACCCGCTGGTGCCCGGGCTGTGGCGACTACGCGATCCTCTCCGGCGTCCAGGCCCTGATGCCGGAGCTGGGGGTGCCGCCGGAGCGGACCGTGTTCGTCTCCGGGATCGGCTGTGCCGGCCGCTTCACCTACTACATGGACACCTACGGGATGCACGGCATCCACGGCCGCGCCCCGGCGCTGGCGACCGGCATCGCCGCCTCGCGCGACGACCTCTCGGTCTGGGTGGTGAGCGGCGACGGTGACGCGCTCTCGATCGGCGGCAACCACCTGATCCATGCTCTGCGCCGCAACGTGCCGATCAAGATCCTCCTCTTCAACAACCAGATCTACGGCCTCACCAAGGGTCAGTACTCGCCGACCAGCGAGAAGGGCAAGGTGACCAAGTCGACCCCGTTCGGCTCCGAGGACCCGCCCTTCAACCCGGTGGCGCTGGCGCTCGGCGCCGAGGCCACCTTCGTCGCCCGCACCGTCGACGTGGAGAAGAAGCACCTGGCCGGCGTGCTGAAGGCCGCCGCCGAGCATGAGGGCGCGGCGTTCGTCGAGATCTACCAGAACTGCAACGTGTTCAACGACGGCGCCTTCGAGGCGGTGCGCGGCAAGGGGGCGGCGCCGAACCAGATCCGCCTCGAGCACGGCGAGCCGATCCGCTTCGGCGCCGAGGGGGAGCGCGGCATCGCCCGCGCCGAGGACGGCAGCCTCACCGTCGTCGACGTCGAGGAGGTGGGGGAGGAGGCGCTGATCGTCCACGACGCCCACCTCGAGAACCAGAGCCACGCCGCCGCGCTGGCTCGGCTCGCCTCGAGCCCGACGATGCCGACTCCGATCGGCGTCTTCCGCGACGTCAAGCGGCCTGTCTACGGCGAGGGGCGCCAGCGGCAGCTGGCCGACGCACACGCCGGCGCCTCGCTCGCCGACGTCGACGAGCTGCTGCGCTCCGGCGACACCTGGACCGTCGCCTAGCCCGCTTCGCCGCGAGGGGGCGGCTCCTACCAGGTGTCCACGAAGCGGTGGCCCGGGGCCGATTCCGCCGGGCGAGACGCGGCGGCCGCCAGGGTCGAGGCGATCAGCGAGCGGGTCTCGGCGGGGTCGATGACGTCGTCGATCTCGAACAGGGCGGCGGCGTTGAGCGCCTTCGCGTTCTCCTCCGCCTGTGCTGTCAGGTCACGGACGCGCTGCTCGCGCTCGGCCTCGTCCTCGATCTGCCCCAGCTCCTTGCGCAGCGCCAGCCGGACGGCGCCCTCCAGGCCCATCGGACCAAGGTGGGCGGTCGGCCAGGCGACGGTGAGCAGAGGTTCGTGCAGGCTGCCGGCGACCATCGCCTGCGCGCCGAGGCCGTAGCCGCGGCGCAGGATCACGCCGATGAAGGGAACGCTCAGCGCGCCGCCGGCGACCAGCAGCCGCGAGGTGTGGCGGACCAGCCCTGTCGCTTCGGCTTCCGGCCCGACCATCATCCCCGGCGTGTCGACCAGGGAGACGATCGGCAGCCCGAAAGCGTCGCAGAGCTGGATGAAGCGGGCCGCCTTGTCCGCCGCCTCGCTGGTGATCGCCCCGGCTGCGTGGCGGGTGTCGTTGGCGATGAAGCCCAGCGGCCGTCCCTCGATCCGCGCCAGCGCGGTGGCCATCTCCGGCGCGAAGCGCTCGCGCAGGAAGGTGACCGAGCCCTCGTCTGCAAGCGTCTCGACGATCGGGCCGACCGCGTAGGCGCGGCGCTCGCGCTCGGGCACCATCTCGCGCAGCCGCGTCTGGTCGGGCTCGCCGCCCGGCGGCGTCGCCCCCTGGAAGTAGCCGAGCAGGCGCTTGGCGACCGCGGTCGCCTCCGCCTCGTCGGCGACCGCGACGTCGACGACCCCGTTTCGCGACTGCATCTCCAGCGGGCCGATCTCGTCTGCGTCGACCTTGCCGAGCCCGCCGCCCTCGATCATCGCCGGCCCGCCCATTCCCAACGAGACGTTCTCGGTGGCGACGATCAGGTCCGAGCAGCCGGCGATCACCGCGTTGCCGGCAAAGCAGCGGCCGGCGACGACGGCGATGCGCGGCACCAGGCCGGAGAGGCGCGCCCAGAGCGCGAAGGCGCGCCAGTCGAGCGCCGAGACGACCGGGTAGTCGGTGTCGCCGGGCCGCCCGCCACCGCCCTCGGCGAAGAAGACGGTGGGCAGGCGCATGCGCTCGATCAGCTCGAAGAGGCGGTCCTTCTTGCGGTGGCCGAGGGCGCCCTGGGTGCCGGCAAGCACCGTGTAGTCGTAGGAGAGCACGGCGCAGGCGGCGCGCTCTGGGCCGAACAGCTCGCCGTTGACTCGCGCGGTGCCGCCCAGCAGGCCGTCGCCGGGCGTACGGGCGATCAGCTCCTCCAGCTCGCGCCGGCCGCGCTGGGCGGCGATCGCGAAGCGCCCGTACTCGACGAAGGAGCCGGGGTCGACGAGGTCCTCGATGTTCTCGCGGGCGGTGCGGACACCGGCGGCGTGCCGGCGCTCCACCGCCTCGGGCCGAGCCTCGTCGCGGGTCAGCCGCCGACGCTCGAGCAGCTCCGCCAGGTCCTCGCGCTCCTCTCCTCCATGCTCCCCCGCCGACATGCGCGGGATGTTGGCAGAGCCAAGGGGTAGTGGTTTTTAGGGTGGGCGGGGAACTCCAAACGGCGTACGATCCCCGACCAGGGGGATGAGACCGGCAAACCGAAGGCGCGGCGGTTCGGCAGCGGCCCTGGCTGCTCTGGGCGTCGCGCTGGCACTCGCGGTTTGGGCAGGTGCCGGGGACGGAGGCCGCGCCGAAGCGGCGGCAAAGCCGCGGCTTGTGATGACCAGCTTCTCTGCCGACCGCACCATCCGCCCCGGCCGGGTCTCGACCGTGACCGCTCGCTGCCGCCGCGGCTTTGCGCTGCTCGGCAGCCGCTTCCAGCCGATCTCCGTCAACCCCGCCAACGCCACGCCGGTCTTCGAGACGCTCGCGATCGTCCCGCGGGCGAAGGGCGCCAGCTTCACCTTTCGTAACACGGGCGCGGCAGCGGTGACGATTCGTGTCATCGCCGACTGCACCCGGATCAATGGCAGGCCGAGCCTGCGGACCTACGTCGCCAGCCGGGCCTTCCGCTTTCGGGCGCGAGCCGCCGACGCCCGCGCATCCGCCCAGAAGAGGCTTGCGGTCGTATGCGCCAGGCCCAACTCGATACCCGCCGACATCGGCTTCGAGGCAAGGCGCAACGACCTCGTCCGGCTGGGATGGATCCGCAACAGGAGGGGGATCGGCGTCCGTGCCGTGTTCTCGGGCAATCAGCCGGAGCGAGTGAAGCTGCACCTGTCTTGCGTTCAGGGTCGCGGGGTGAGGGCGGTCGCGCGAATGCCCGGTGGCCGGCCGCGAACTCGAAAATCATCCCTGGCTCCTCCGCGAGCCGAAAGCTCGGCAAGGCGGCCGAAGATCGTAGTCCGTTATTACACGACCAAGACGCGACCGCTCCAGGGGGTGCCGTTCGGTGACCTGTTCACCGAGGTGGACCGCAGGGCGCGAGTGCCTTGGGGAAGCCCGATGCCGAGCGTCATCCCCGCCACAGACTTCCTCACCGGCCGCGGATTTCTGGATTCGCGGCAAGCCCTCGGGAGCACGACCATTCCCCTGGGCGCCGCGGCGCCGGAGGAAGGCCGCAGCTTCTTCTCGAGGTTGCCAGAGGAGCTGCGCTTTCCCGTTGGCTCTGCGTTGCAGGGCTCCGAGCTAGTTGCGACTCTTGCGCTCGTGGTCGCCGATCAGCGTGATTTCGACCGGCTCTTGTCTCAACTCGACCACAGCGACCCGGGCGGTACGGGGGAAACCGGTGGTACGGGGGGCACGGGAGGTACCGAAACAGACGGCAGCGACGGTGGCACCGAGCCGCCGGAGGCAAAGACCAGAACGTTCACGAATCTCCCTGACTGCTCACCCAGCTTCTTCCTCGACATCTTCATTCCGCCCGATGCGCAGGAGCCGATCACGCACGAGTTCATCGGCCCTGAGCCGTGCCCCTCGGCCATCTACATAGTCGAGAAGTTCCCCGCGGGCGAGAAGCCGCCCGGCACGGCGGACGGCGAGCTGCGCTGGCAGAACCACAAGACCTACCGCATCAACGTCAACGGCGCCGGCGAGAAAGCGAACGACGTCACGATCAAGGTGAGCTGGAAGAACCCGTAAGGCAGGCGCGGAGCGCCTCAACGAACTCCTCAGGCTTGTCGCGCACGGGATCGTCGCCGCAGACGCGAGTCGAACAGGCGCAGAACCCGCTGTAGGCTGGGCTCGATGCCTCCTGAGACTCGATACGCAAGTAGCGGGTCCGTGAGCATTGCCTTCCAGGTGATCGGCGAGGGTGAGCTGGACCTGGTCGTCGCCTTCCCCTTCGTCTCGCACCTCGATCTGCTCTGGGAGAACCCGCTGGAGGCGCCCTTTATGCGGCGTCTCGCCTCCTTCGCCCGGGTGATCCTCTTCGACCGGCGTGGGACCGGTTTATCGGACCCGATCGAAGGGGCGCCGACGCTGGAGGAGCGGATGGACGACCTGCGGGCGGTGATGGACGCCGCCGGCGCGGAGAAGGCGGCGCTGCTGGGCATGTCGGAGGGGGCGACGATGTGCATGCTGTTCGCCGCCACCTACCCGGAGCGAACCTCGGCGCTGGTGCTGTGTGGAGCGATGGCGCGCTCCACCGAGGACGAGGACTATCCCTTCGCTCCGCCGCGCGAAGCGCTGGTCGAGGCCAACGAGGAGCTGATCGGGCCGATGTGGGGGCAGGGCGCTACGCTCGACATCTTCGCGCCGAGCCTTGCCGACAACCCGCAGGCGCGCGAGTTCCAGGCCCGCTTCGAGCGCCAGGCGACCAGCCCGAAGCGCCTCTGGAACCTGATGGAGATGTTCCTCGACACCGATGTGCGCGACGCCCTGCCCCTGATCCACGTGCCGACGCTGGTCATGCACCGCCGCGGCGATCGTGCCGTCAACGTTCGCGCCGCCCACTGGCTGGTGGAGCAGATCGAGGGCAGCCGCTATGTCGAGCTGGAGGGGGAAGACCACTTCCCCTGGGTCGGCGACAGCGAGGCGGCGCTTGGTGAGATCCAGGAGTTCCTCACCGGGGTGCGGCCGGGCCCGGCGCCGGAACGGGTGCTCGGCACGGTGCTGTTCACCGACATCGTCGACTCGACCCGGCTCGCCGCGGAGATGGGCGACCGGCGCTGGCGCGGCCTCTTGGAGCAGCACCATGAGCTGATCCGCCGCTGCCTGACGCGCTTCGAGGGGCGCGAGGTGAAGACGACCGGCGACGGCGTCCTCGCGCTCTTCGACGGCCCGACCCGGGCGGTCGAGTGCGCGATCGCGATCGCCCGGGAGATGCCCTCGCTTGGATTCGACGTCCGCGCCGGCGTGCACACCGGCGAGGTGGAGATGATGGGGGACGACATCGGCGGGATCGCGGTCCACGTCGCGGCGCGGGTCTGCGCGCTGGCGGGCGCGAAGACGGTGCTGACCTCACGCACCGTGCGCGACCTCGCGGTCGGCTCCGGGATCGAGTTCGGGGACTTCGGCCGCCACTCCCTGAAGGGCGTCCCCGACGAGTGGGAGATCTACCGGGTCGTCTCGACCCCGCTTTCCGTGGCCTCATAGGCTTGGGCAGATGAGCGACGAAGCCGAGGTCGTGCGGCTGGAGCGGGACGAGGCGTGGCTGGCTGTGGCGCCGCTCGACGCTCGACGCCCCGCCGCGGTGTGCGCCGGTCACGCTATGCGAGACCCTGCGAACACCGGAACAGGTCTAGACGTCGATCAGGTGCCCGGCCGGGCCGAGGTTGCGAATCGGGGTGTCGCCGACCCGGCTCTCGCAGCCCCACGACTCGTGGATGTGGCCGCAGACGGCGAGGGTCGGGCGCTTCTCCTCGATCGCCTGCAGCAGCGCTTCGCTGCCGAGGTGATCGCCGCCGCCGCTGCGGTCGCAGTGGCCCTTGGGCGGTGAGTGGAGGACGAGCATCGCGCCCTGCGGGCAATCGGCGAGCATCGCCGCTGCCGCCTCGTCGTCGAGGTCGAAGCTCCAGTCCCAGGGGGTAACCGGGACGCCGGCGCCGAGGCCGAAGAACTCGGTGCCGTCGATCGCCGTGCCGTCGCCGTGCAGGACGGTCGCCGTGCTCCAGCCGGCGGCAGCCTCGCGCAGCGCGTCTTCGGTCTCGTTGTTGCCGGGCACGAGGATCGTCGGCTTCTCGATCGCCGCCAGAGCGCCGATTGCCTCCTCCAGCCCCTCGTGGACGGAGGCGAAGTCGCCGGCGCCGATCACCACGTCGGCCTCGGCCGACTTCTCGACCAATTTCGCCGCCTGGTCGAGGTCCCGGTGCAGGTCGCTGAAGGCGAGCAGCTTCACGCCCCCAAATTAACGCACCGAACGTCCCGCACCACCCCCTGTAGCGGGGACTCCGGGACGTTCAGCGCCGTCGGCGGCGCTTGCCGGAGGGCACCCGGCCGCGCGCCTCCAGCTTCGAGCGCTTCGACTCTCCGGCGGGGACGCGGCGCACTCCGGACAGCTCCGGTAGCAGCAGCTCCTCGACACAGCGCCGGTGCCAGTGGTGATGGTCGGTGCCCCCCGGCCGCCGCACGTACTGGACGACGACGTGGTCGGTGCCGATCTCAATCTCGCCGTGACAGCCGGGACAGCGGTAGAGCTTCTGGGAGACGCCGCGGATCAGCCACGCCTCGTCCCCCTCCTCGTTGCGCCCGACGAGGCTCCACCTGGTGCTCGGTGCGTCCCCGTGCCCGCTCATCCGGTGATGATCGCACCCTCTCCACTCTTGCCGACGGAACGATTCCGTCCGGCACAGCGATGTTTTCGTCCCGTCGGCGAGTCAGGAGGCCGCCGACGGGGCGGGCGATTCCTCTCTGTCGAAGAGGCCGGACAGCGCCAGCGAGGTCAGGTAGGCGACGACGACGCCGACGATGATCAGCGGGCCCGCGCCGAGGCCCGACTGGGAGGTGAGCAGCACGGCGAGGACGACCGCCGCCAGGGGAAGCCGCAGCACGGCGGCGACGGCGGCGCCGAGGCCGACCGAGACGGCGGCGGTCAGCTCGAAGCCCGGCAGTTGCGCGGCCATCATCCCGGCCGCTGCGCCGAGGAACATCGCCGGGAAGACCGGGCCACCACGGAAGCTGCCCAGCGCCAGGCCGTAGGCGACCCCCTTGAAGGCGATCAGCAGGGCGAGCGCCGAGAGCGACCAGGAGGCCGGGTTCGCGACCAGCGGCCCGATGCTCTCCTGGCCGGAGAAGAGCACCTCCTCGACGTTCTTGCCGGCCGCTTCGGAGAAGCCGATCGCGCATCCGGCGACCATGAGGCCGACCACCGGCAGAACCAACATCGGCCGCGACGCCGCGAACCGGTGGGTCAGCTTGCCGATGCGAAAGACGACGAAGACGCCGACCGCGATCGCCGCGGCGAGCGGCACCGTCCAGAGGAAGTCGACCAGGTCGGGCCGCACGTACTCCGGCAAGCGCAGCGCCTCCAGCGAGATGTCGCTGGTGTCGACTCCCGTCCAGGAGCCCATCCCAATCGAGACCAGGGTGCCGATCCCGGCGGCGAGCAGCCCCGGCACCAGCACCAGCGGCAGGCGCGGCCCGCCCAGCCCGCTTGCTTCCATCAGAAAGACGGCGGCGATCACCGGCGAGCCGAAGAGGAAGGAGATCGCCGCGAAGATCCCGGCGCTCGCCACCAGGTTCTGAAGCTCTTCAGGCGCGTCCTTTCGCAGGGTGCGGATCGCGAGGAAGCCGAGCGCCCCGCCGAGCCCGATCAGCGGCGCCTCGGGGCCGAGCACGATGCCGAAGCCGATCCCCGCCGTGGCGGCCAGCAGCACGCCGGGCAGGTCGACCGGCTGGGTGGGGCTTGCGTTGAGGCCGTCGACCGGCACGTGCCCGCCGTCGCCGGGCAGGCGGGTGATCGCGAGTGCGGTGGCTGCGCCGGCGATTCCCAGCACCGGCAGCGACCACCAGATCGGCGCGCTGTCGTAACCGAGCGCGCCGGGCAGGTCGTCGAAGACCCAGGGCTGGATCTCGTGCATCAGCTCCAGTACGCACCAGGCGGCGAAGGAGGCGATCAGGCCGACGCCGGCGGCCAGGGCGAGCAGGACGACGAAGCGCCTGCTGCGCATGATCGAGACCGGGTCCGGCCGCCCCATGCCCTGCCCCGCGCCCATCAGTGGCCCGGCCCGGTCTGCACCCGCTTTCGCTCGGCCTCGTGGGCGCCGCCCGTCTCGTCGAGGGTCTTGCAGGCGTGGCCGATGTCGTCGGCGAGCCGGTCGATCTGGGCCCGGCTCAGGGTCTCCTTGCAGAGCGCGCGCATGATCGTCACGTTGTCGGCGTTCGGGGGGAGGGTGTAGGCGGGGACCATCCAGCCGCGCTCCGCCGAGAGCTGCCAGGCGACGTCGAACTCGTCGTAGTCGCGCGCGCCGGTCAGCCGGAAGGCGACCAGCGGCAGCTGCTCGGAGCCTTCGCCGATCAGCTCGAAGTGCTCGCCTTCGTGGATGCGCTCGGCGAGCGCCCGGGCGTTGGTCTGCATCGCCTCCATGATCGCGGTGTAGCCCGCGCGCCCGAGGCGGACGAAGTTGTAGTACTGGGCGAGCATCATCGATGAGCCGGTGGAGAAGTTGAGGGTGAAGGTGGCGTCGGTCTCGCCCAGGTAGTTCTCGTAAAAGACGAGGTCTTGGGCAAGGTCGGACTCCTCGCGGAAGATCAGCCAGCCGACGCCCGGGTAGACGAGGCCGAACTTGTGGCCGGAGACGTTGATCGAGCGCACCCGCTCCAGCCGGAAGTCCCACTCGGAGTCCGGGTGGAGGAAGGGCCAGACGAAGCCGCCGCTGGCGGCATCGACGTGAAGCGGCACGTCGAGACCCTTCTCCTTCTCCAGCCGGGTGAGCAGCGCGTCTATGCCGGCGATGTCGTCCATGTGGCCGGTGAAGGTGGTGCCGAGCACGGCGGCGACGCCGATCGTGTTCTCGTCGACGTGCGGCTCCACGTCGTCGGGGCCGATCGTGTACTTGCCCTCCTGGAGGGGGACGGTGCGCGGCTCGACGTCGAAGTAGCGGCAGAACTTCTCCCAGACGACGTGCACGTCGCCGCCGAAGACGAGGTTTGGGCTGTCGGTCGGCTTGCCCGCTGCCTTGCGCCGCTCCCGCCACTTCCACTTCAGCGACAGCGCGCCGAGCATCACCGCCTCCGAGGAGCCCTGGGTGCGCGCGCCGGTCGTCTTGCCCGGGGCGTGGAAGAGGTTGGCCAGCATGCGGATGCAGCGCTGCTCGATCTCGGCGGAAATCGGGTACTCGGAGTGGTCGATGAAGTTGCGATGCAGGTTGCTCTCGATGATCTCCCGCGCCTCGGGCTCCATCCAGGTGGTGACGAAGGTGGCCAGGTTGCGGGCCGGGTCGCCCTCCAGGGCGAGGTCCTCGTCAACCAGGCGCATCGCGCGCTTCGGTTCCATCCCTTGCTCGGGGAACTCGTTGTCCGGGGCGGACTCCGTGAGGAAGCGCCCCACGTACTGGATCGCCTCTTCACGCGCTCGACTGGACATCGCTCTACCCCCCTTGGCCGGTGGCTGTCACCGGCAAGGTAGGTGATCGGCACGGCGAACGTCCCAGAGTCCCTGATATGCGGGGCAGTCCGGGACGTTCGGGGTAAGATGCCCGGCGGTGATCGCGCTGCGCCCAGATCTGAGGCGGTTCGGGCTCCGGCTCTCGCTGGCGCTTATGGCGGGGCTCCTGGTGACGGCGCTGGTCCCGCAGGGGGCGAGCGCGGCACGCGTCCAGTGCCCCGGCACCTTCCGCGTCCTGCACAACGACCACATCGGCAACCTCTCGCTGCCGAAGGGCAACTACCGGATCACGACCCTGCGCAGCGGCCGCCCCAACTGCGTGCGCGCCGCGGCGCTCTTCACCCGCTTCCTCGAGGACTGGGACGGAGTGCTGCCGGGCGGTTGGAGGGTCAGCGTCCGCAACGCGGCCTTCGTCCGCAGGCCCGGCGTCGGCTTCGCGGTCAGGCGGGTGCGCCGCACCTCCGGCGGCGGGGGCGGTGGTCGTCACCCGAGCAACGGCGGACGCTTCTGCCCGACCTTCCGCGTCCTGCACAACGATCGAATCGGACAGCTGCGGCTGCCCAGGGGCCGCTACTGGATCATCCTGCTCCGAAACCGAGGCCTGACCTGCGGCCAGGCCGCGGCGCTGTTCACCCGCTTCCTCGACGACTTCGAGGGCAACCTGCCCCGGCCGTGGCGCCTCAACCCCAACACGGCCAGCTTTATCCGCGGCGGCACCGGCGTCGGCTTCCGGGTCAAGCCCGTCCGCTGAGCGAGGCCCCGCCGCCGAACGTCCGGGAGTCCGGGCCACAGGGGGGGGCGTCCGGGACGTTCGGCGGAAAGGGCGCAGCGGTATACCCTTCGCGCCGATGGCTTCGTTCAAACTCGAGCGCACGGTGGCGGCGCCGCCGGAGACGGTCTTCGAAGTGCTCACCGACCACCGCCGCTACGCGGAGATCACCCCGATGCGCCGCTCCGTGCTGGAGCGGGAGGGGGAGCCGGCGCCAAACGGCGTTGGCGCGGTGCGGGTGCTGAGCTCCCTGGGGCCGCCGCTGCGCGAAGAGGTGATCGGCTACGAGCCTCCCGGCCGCTTCTCCTACCGGTTGCTCTCCGGCGCCCCGGTCCGCGACCACGTGGGAAGCGTCGCGTTGGAGCCCGAGGGCGAGGGTACGCACGTCTCCTACACGGTGCGCACGCACCCGACCGTGCCCGTCGTCGGCTTCGTCGTCGTCGCCGTGGTCAGGCTGGCGATCCTGCTGTTGCTGCGGGGGATCGCTTCGGAGTCGGAGCGCCGTTCCCGAGCCGGCGCTCGGCCCTGATCAGACGCTTCTCGTTGACGTTGAGGTCGCGCCGCGCCGCCTCGGTTCAGGGGCGCCACGGCTCGTACCACTGGCAGACGCCGCGGGTGAGCTTCTCCGCCTCCGCGGGCCCCCAGGTGCCGGGCTGGTAGGGGGCGACGGGCGGCGGGTCGTCGAGCAGCGGTTGCACGATCCGCCAGGTCTCCTCGACCGCGTCCTCGCGGGTGAAGAGCTGGCTGACGCCGTGGATCGCGTCGTCGAGCAGGCGCTCGTAGGGCTCGGGGTCCTCGCCGGGCGTCTTCTCGAAGAGGACGGTGAGGTCGACCGGCTCGACCGCCTGCTCACCTGCCTTCTTCGCCATGAAGCGCAGCCGCGCGCCGGGTGTGGGGTCGATGCGGATCACCATCTGGTTGGGGTCCGGGTGCCCCCCGTCGGGCGCGAGGCCGAGGCGCGGCGGGCGTTTGAAGACGACGTTGATCTCGGTCTGCTTGACGGACAGGTTCTTGCCGGCGCGGACGAAGAAGGGGACGCCGCTCCAGCGCCAGTTGTCGATCGCCAGCTCCAGTGCGACGAAGGTCTCGGTGGTCGAGTCGTCGGCGACGCCGTCGACATCGCGGTAGCCCTCGTACTGCCCCCGCACGTAGCGCCGCGGGTCGGCGCTGCGCATCGCCTTGAACAGCTCCAGCTTCTTGTCGCGGACCGGGTCGGACTGGTTGCCGGCGGGCGGCTCCATCGCCACCAGCGAGAGCATCTGCAGGGTGTGGTTCTGGACCACGTCGCGCAGCGTCCCGACCGGGTCGTAGAAGCCGCCGCGGTCGTCGACACCGAAGTCTTCGGCCAGGGTCATCTGCACGTGGGAGACGTGCTCGCGGTTCCAGACCGGCTCCAGCAGGGTGTTGGCGAAGCGCAGGTAGCCGATGTCCATCACCGGCTCCTTGCCGAGGTAGTGGTCGATGCGCAGGATCTGCGGCTCGGAGAGCACCTCGTGTAGCTCCTCGTTGAGCTCGCGGGCGGACTCGATGTCGTGGCCGAAGGGCTTCTCGATCACGACCCGCGCGTTGTCGGTGAGGCCGGCGTCGCCGAGGCCGCGAACCACCACCGCGAACAGCGAGGGCGGGATTTCCAGGTAGAAGGCGGGATGCCTGCACTCTCCCATCGCCTGTTTCACACGCTCGAAGGTGTCGGCCTCGCCGTAGTCGCCGGCGACGTAGGTGAGCCGCTGTGCGAGGCGGCCGAAGACGTCCTCGTCGGGATCCTCGATCGTCGTGGAAATCGCCTCGCGGGCGTGCTCGCGCAGCTTGGCGTCGTCCCAGTCGTCGATCGCGACGCCGACGATCGGGCAGCTCAGCCGCCCGCGCTCCTCCAGCCGGTAGAGCGCCCGGAAGGTCATCTTCTTGGCCAGGTCGCCGCTGATGCCGAAGATCACCAGCGCGTCTGCGACATCCCCTTCGGCGACTCTCGGCTTGCGGGTCATCGGCCCCGCCAGGCTATCTGTCCGAAGTGCGGCAGCGTGTGAATAGGATGGGTCGCGTTGGGGCGACGAGGCGAGGACGGGAGGTCCTGATGGAGCTTGGAATGGTCGGGCTGGGACGGATGGGGGCCAACATGGTCCGCCGGCTGATGCGCGACGGCCACCGCTGCGTCGTCTACGACGTCAACCCGGACGCGGTGTCCGAGTTGGCCGGGGAGGGGGCCGAGGGCGCCTCCTCGCTGGAGGAATTGGCCTCGAAGCTGAGCGCGCCGCGCTCGGTCTGGGTGATGGTTCCCTCCGGCGAGATCACCGAGAAGACGGTGGAAGGCGCTGCGGCGGCGCTCGACTCCGGCGACGCGATCGTCGACGGCGGCAACTCCTACTACCGCGACGACATCCGCCGCGCGGAGATGCTGCGCGGGCAGGGGGTCGACTTCGTCGACTGCGGCACCAGCGGTGGCGTGCACGGCCTCGAGCGCGGCTATTGCCTGATGATCGGCGGCCCGGACGGCGCCGTCGAGCGCCTCGACCCGATCTTCGCCTCGCTGGCGCCGGGCGTCGAGCAGGCGGAGCGCACACCCGGGCGCGACGGCGATCCTTCGCCCTCGGAGAACGGCTACCTGCACTGCGGTCCGAACGGGGCTGGGCACTTCGTGAAGATGGTCCACAACGGGATCGAGTACGGGGTGATGGCGGCCTACGCCGAGGGTCTCAACGTGCTGCGCAACGCCAACGCCGGCAAGGTCCAGCGCGAAGCCGACGCGGAGACGGCTCCGATGGAGCATCCCGAGTACTACCGCTACGACATCGACCTGCCCGAGGTCGCCGAGGTCTGGCGGCGGGGCAGCGTGATCGGCTCCTGGCTGCTCGACCTGACCGCGGCGGCGCTGCGCGAGTCCCCGGACCTGGCCGGCTTCGAGGGGCGCGTCTCCGACTCCGGCGAGGGCCGCTGGACCTCGATCGCGGCGATCGACGAGGGGGTGCCGACCCCGGTCCTGACCACGGCGCTGTACGAGCGCTTCTCCTCGCGCGGGCTCGACGACTTCGGCGACAAGGCGCTCTCGGCGATGCGCAAGCAGTTCGGCGGCCACGACGAGAAGAAGTCGTGACTGAAGGCCGCCGGTGGGCCTGAAGCTCGAGGTCCTCCCGGACGGCGACGCCGCCTCGAAGCGCGGCGCGGAGTTGATCGCCGCCGCCGGCAAGGAGGCGGTCGGCGAAAGGGGGGAGTTCGCGCTCGGACTGAGCGGGGGCAAGACACCCTGGCGGATGATCGCCCTGCTCGGTGACGACCCGCGGATGCCCTGGGAGCAGACGCAGATCTTCCAGGTCGACGAGCGGGTGGCGCCACCGGGAAGCGAGGACCGCAACCTCACCCACCTGATCGGGATGCTCTCGATCTCCCACCAGCCGGCCGTGAAGCCGATGCCGGTCACCAGCCGCGACCTGGAGGCGGCGGCGCGCGAGTACGAGGAGCAGCTGCCCGAGCGGCTCGACTTCGTCCACCTCGGGATCGGCCCCGACGGCCACACCGCCTCGCTCGTGCCCGGCGACCCGGTGCTCGATGTCACCGACCGCCGTGTGGCGATGACCGGCGGCGAGTACCAGAGCCACCGCCGGATGACGCTCACCTACCCCGAGCTCTCCCGCGCCCGGCAGATCCTCTGGCTGGCGATCGGCGAGAAGGCGCGCGACCCCCTCGGCCGCCTGCTCGACGGCGACCGCTCGATCCCCGCCGGCCGGGTCGAGAACGACGCGATGGTCGCGGTCGTCGACGAGGCCGCCGCCGGCGACCGCCGCTCCTAGTCGAACAGCGCTTCGGCGCTGGAGCCCCGGCCGACGATCACCTCGGCGACCATCGACGGCGGGAAGAGGCCATGGGCGGCGACGCCGGCGTCGGCCTCGAGTCGGGCGGCGAGCGCAGCCGGGCCGCCGACCTCGCCGCGGTAGTCGGCGATCGCGCCGCCGTCGGGACTGCGCGGAACGTCGCGCAGCTCGACGTCCGCGCCGAGGCGGGTGAGCGTGGAGCGCAGGCCGAAGGCGAACAGCTCCAGCGGCACCGGCGGGGAGAGGGCGTCGACCGGCTTGCCGGAGTCGGCGATCACGACGAAGCGCTCCGCCGCGGCCGCGACGATCTTCTCGCGCAGGTGGGCCGCGCCGCCGCCCTTGATCAGCCAGCCGTCGGGGGTCACCTGGTCGGTGCCGTCGATCGCGATGTCGAGCCGCTCCAGCTCGCTGAACTCCTCGACGGGAATGCCCAGCCCGCGCGCCTGCTCCTCGGTGGCGACCGAGGTCGCGACGCAGCGGATGCCCTCCAGCCCGCGGGCGGCGATCGCCGGCAACAGGTGGGCGACCGTCGACCCCGTCCCGAGGCCGATCGTCATCCCGTCCTCGACCAGCTCCGCCGCCGCCTCGGCGGCGATTCGCTTCTCCTCGTCGACGCTCACGGCCGGGACTCTATGCGGACGATTCCCGGTCCGTGGCGTCGGTCGCCGTGCTCGTCGTCAGCGCCGCGGCGGAGCCGCCGGAGAGGACGCGGCGGGTGAGGCCGGGGAAGAGGATGCGAGCGTAGGCGGCGAGCGCGTAGGGGCGGGGCACGTAGCGCTCGGCCTTGCCGCGCAGGCCGGTCTCGACGATTGCCTCGGCGACCTTCTCCGGCTTGGAGACGATCCAGCGGGTGAGGGCACGCTCGCGCAGCTCGGTCGCGGGGAAGCCCTCGGTCTTGATGAACCCCGGCAGCACCAGGCCGACGTGGACGCCGTGCGGTTTCTCCTCCGCGAAGAGCGAGTCCGACCAACCGGCCAGCGCGAACTTGCTCGCCGAGTAGGCGCCGGCGCCGCCTCGCGCGACCCGCGCCGAAGTGCTCGCCACGTTGACGATCGCGCTCGGGGCCGAGGCGCGCAGCGCCGGCAGCAGCGCCTCGGTGAGCCGGACCGCCGCGTCGAAGTTCAGCTCCATCGCCCGCCTGACGGTCTCGTAGCCGGTTTCCCCGAACGCCCCGCGCCAGCCGGCGCCGGCGTTGTTGACCAGCAGCGCCAACCCGTCGCACTGCTCCTCGACGTGGGCGAGCACCCGCTGCGGCGCGTCCTCGTCGGTCAGGTCCGTGGCCACCCAGGTCGCCGGCGCCGGCAGCTCTCCGGCCAGCGCCCGCAGCCGCTCCTCGCGGCGGGCGACCAGAACCAGCCGCATCCCCGGTTCCCGCGCCAGCCGCCTCGCGGCCGCCTCGCCGATCCCGCTGGATGCGCCGGTGACCAGCGCGACGGTTTCATTTGCGTGCACCCCTCCAAACTAACCAAACCCGACGACCTCGCGAACGTCCCGGAGTCCCCTGTATGGGGCTGCTCCCGGGACGTTTGGTAGGAAGGAATCGGTAGGGTCGCGGGCGACGGATGGCACCTGACGCAGGCACAGATCGCGGCAGGGACGCAGAGGACATAGACACGCTCTGCGTCAACACGATCCGCACCCTCTCGATCGACGCGATCCAGAAGGCCCAGTCCGGCCATCCGGGCACGCCGATGTCGATGGCGCCCGTCGCCTACACGCTCTGGCAGCGGTTCCTGCGCTTCGACCCGGCCGAACCGATCTGGCCGGGTCGCGACCGCTTCGTGCTCTCCGCCGGGCACGCCTCGATGCTGCTCTACGCCCTGCTCTACCTGGCCGAGGTGCAGGCGGTCGACCCCGACTACGAGGTGGTCGGCAAGCCGGCCGTCTCGCTGGAGGACATAAAGCGCTTCCGCCAGCTCGACTCGCGCGCTCCCGGCCATCCGGAGTACCGCTGGACCTCCGGCGTGGAGACGACCACCGGGCCGCTCGGCCAGGGCATCGCGACCACGGTCGGGATGGCGATCGCCTCCAAGTGGCAGGCATCCCGCTACGGCGCCGACCTGTTCGACTTCGACGTCTACGCGATCGCCGGCGACGGCTGCCTGATGGAGGGCGTCTCGAACGAGGCAGCGTCGCTGGCCGGCCACCTGAACCTGGACAACCTCTGCTGGATCTACGACAACAACCACATCACGATCGACGGGCGCACCCGCCTCGCCTATGGCGACGACGTCGCGGCCCGGTTCATGGGCTACGGCTGGAACGTGACCCGGGTCGGCGACGCCAACGACACCGAGCTGCTGGCCCGCGCCTTCGAGGAGTTCAAGGGCGAGGAGGGGCGGCCCACCCTGGTCATCGTCGACTCCCATATCGGCTACGGCTCCCCCCACAAGCAGGACACCGCCGCCGCCCACGGCTCTCCCCTCGGCGAGGAGGAGGCGCGGGAGACGAAACGCGCCTACGGCTGGCCCGAGGATGCGCAGTTCCTCGTCCCCGACGGGGTGAAGGAGCGTTTTGCAGAGGGAGTCGGCAAGCGCGGCGCGCAGGCGCGCGCCGAGTGGGAGGAGCACCGCGACTCCTTCGCAAGGGAGAACACCGCCCTCGCCGCGGAGATCGATGCGATGCAGGAGCGGGCGCTGCCCGACGGCTGGGACGCCGACATCCCCTCCTTCGAGCCCGATGAGAAGGGCCTCGCGACCCGCAAGGCCTCCAACCGGGTGCAGAACGCGATCGCCGCCCGCCTGCCCTGGCTGCTGGCCGGCTCCGGCGACCTGACCGACTCGACTTCGGTCCGCATCGACGAGGACGTCGAGGGTGGCTTCGACTTCGAGCCGGGCAGCTTCGACGGCCGCCAGCTCCACTACGGGATCCGCGAGCACGAGGCGGCGGCGATCTCCAACGGGCTGTCGCTCTCCAAGCTGCGGCCGCTGTGGTCGACCTATCTGACCTTCTCCGACTACGCGCGCCCGGCGATCCGGCTCTCGGCGCTGATGGAGCTGCCGGTGATCCACGTCTTCACCCACGACTCGATCGGGCTGGGCGAGGACGGGCCGACCCACCAGCCGGTCGAGCAGATCGCCTCGCTGCGGGCGGTGCCGGGCCTCGACGTCTTCCGCCCGGCCGACGCCAACGAGGTCGCCGAGGCCTGGCGCTGCGCGATCGACCGCACCCACCAGCCCGCGGCGCTGGTGCTGACCCGTCAGGACGTGCCGATCTTCGACCGCTCGCGCTACGCGCCCGCCGGGGGCGCCCGCCGCGGCGGCTACGTGCTCGCCGACGCCGAGGGAGGGGAGCCGGAGGTGATCCTGTTGGCCACCGGCAGCGAGGTGGCGCTGGCAATCGCCGCGCACGAGGAGCTGGCCGCCGACGGGGTTCGCTCTCGCGTCGTCAGCCTGCCCTGCTGGGAGCTTTTCGACCGCCAGGAGCAGTCCTATCGCGACGAGGTGCTGCCCCCCGCGGTCACCGCCCGCGTCTCCGTCGAGGAGGCCTCTACGATCGGGTGGGACCGCTACGTCGGGCCGGGCGGCGAGAAGATCGGCATGCACACATTCGGCACCTCGGCGCCGCTGAAGGACGTGCAGACCAAGTTCGGCTTCACTCCGGACCGCGTCGCGGACACCGCCCGCGAGGTGCTTGCCCGAGCGAAGCAAAACGACTGAGAGACGGAGGAAGCGATGAAGCCGACCGAGCAGCTGCACGACCTGGGGCAGAGCCTCTGGATCGACAACATCACCCGAACGATGCTCGCCGACGGCACCCTGCGCCGCTACATCGACGAGCTGTCGGTCACCGGGCTCACCTCGAACCCGACGATCTTCGACAAGGCGATCTCCGGCGGCGACGCCTACGACGCGCAGATCGCCGAGGTCGCGCCGACGACGGGCTCCACCGAGGAGACCTTCTTCGAGCTGGCGGTCACCGACCTGCGCCAGGCCGCCGACATGTTCGCGGCCGAGCACGAGCGCACCGACGGCGTCGACGGCTTCGTCTCGCTCGAGGTCTCGCCGCTGCTGGCCGATGACGCGCCGGCGACGATCCAGCAGGCGGCGCAGCTGCACGGCAAGGCCGACCGCGACAACCTCTACATCAAGATCCCGGGGACCAAGGCCGGCCACGAGGCGATCGAGGAGACGATCTTCGCCGGCATCCCGGTCAACGTCACCCTGCTCTTCGACGCCGAGCACTACCGCGGCGCCGCCGAGGCCTACATGCGCGGGATCGAGCGCCGGATCGAGTCGGGGCTCGACCCGGCGGTCGGCTCGGTCGCCTCGCTGTTCGTCAGCCGCTGGGACAAGGCGGTGATGGACACCGTCCCCGACGAGCTGCGCGACAAGCTGGGGATCGCGATCGGCAAGCGCGCCTACCGCGCCTACCGCGAGCTGCTCGACTCGGAGCGCTGGCAGCGCCTCGCCAACGAGGGCGCCCGGCCGCAGCGGCTGCTCTGGGCGAGCACCGGCACCAAGGACCCGAACGCCTCCGACGTCCTCTACGTCGAGGCGCTTGCCGCGCCGTTCACCGTGAACACGATGCCGGAGAGCACGCTGAACGCCTTCGCCGACCACGGCGAGGTCGGCGAGCCGCTGCCCGAGGACGGCGGCGACGCGGAGGAGCTGCTGTCCGCCTTTAACGAGGCGGGCATCGACGTCGACGCGCTCGCCGCGCGGCTACAGGAGGAGGGCAAGCAGGCATTCGTCGACTCCTGGAACGAGCTGCTGAAGTCGATCGAGTCGGAGCGGGCGGCCAGCGAGTGACCGCCCTCCGCGAGGGCGAGGCCTGGGGGGAGCTGGAGGCGCACTTCGGCGAGCTGCGCGACCGTCGGCTGCGCGACCTCTTCGACGGCGACCCGCAGCGCGGCGAGCGGCTGGTCGCCGACGGCGCCGGCCTGCACCTCGACTTCTCCAAGAACAGGATCACCGACGAGACGGTGATGCTGCTCGGCAAGCTGGCGCGGGAGCGGGGGGTGGAGGAGCGCCGCGAGGCGATGTTCGCCGGCGAGCACATCAACGTCTCCGAGGACCGCGCCGTGCTGCACGTGGCGCTGCGGATGCCGAAGGAGCGCTCGCTGGTCGTCGACGGCGTCGACGTGGTCAAGCAGGTGCACGAGGTGCTGGGTCGGATGAGCGACTTCGCCGAGCGGGTGCGCTCCGGCGAGTGGACCGGCCACACCGGCAAGCCGATCCGCAACGTCGTCAACATCGGGATCGGCGGCTCCGACCTCGGCCCGGTGATGGCCTACGAGGCGCTGCGCCACTTCAGCCGCCGCGAGATGGCCTTCCGCTTCGTCTCCAACGTCGACGGCACCGACTTCGTCGAGTGCACGCGCGACCTCGACCCGGAGGAGACGCTGTTCGTCGTCTCCTCGAAGACCTTCACCACGCTGGAGACGATGACCAACGCCCGCACCGCCCGCGAGTGGGCGCTGGCCGGCCTGGGTGGCGACGAGGCGGCGGTGGCCAAGCACTTCGTCGCCGTCTCCACCAACGCCGAGGAGGTGTCGAAGTTCGGCATCGACACCGACAACATGTTCGGCTTCTGGGAGTGGGTCGGCGGCCGCTACTCGATGGACTCGGCGATCGGCCTCTCGACGATGCTGGCGATCGGCCCGGCCCGCTTCCGCGAGATGCTGGCCGGCTTCCACGCGATGGACGAGCACTTCCGCGAGGCGCCGCCGGCGGGAAACCTGCCGGCGCTGATGGGGCTGCTCTCGGTCTGGTACGGGGGCTTCTTCGGCGCCCAGACCAGCGGCGTCTTCCCCTACAGCCAGTACCTGCACCGCTTCCCCGCCTACCTCCAGCAGCTGACGATGGAGTCCAACGGCAAGCACGTGACGCTGGACGGCACCCGGGTCGACTACGACACGGGCGCGATCTTCTGGGGCGAGCCGGGGACCAACGGCCAGCACTCCTTCTACCAGCTGATCCACCAGGGAACCCGGCTGATCCCCTGCGACTTCATCGGCTTCACGCACAGCAACAACCCGCTCGGCGACCACCACGACCTGCTGGTCTCCAACGTCTTCGCGCAGAGCGAGGCGCTCGCCTTCGGCAAGACGCCGGAGCAGGTGCGTGAGGAGGGCACGCCGGAGGAGGTCATCCCGCACCGGGTGATGGAGGGCAACCGGCCCTCCAACACGATCCTCGCCGAGCGGCTCGACCCGCAGACCCTGGGCAAGCTGGTCGCCCTCTACGAGCACTCGGTCTTCACTCAGGGGGCGGTCTGGGGGATCGATTCCTTCGACCAGTGGGGGGTGGAGCTGGGCAAGGTGCTGGCGAAGCGGATCGTGCCGGAGCTGCAGGCGGATGAGGAGCCGGAGCTGACCCACGACAGCTCCACCAACGCGCTGATCCGCCGCTACCGGCAGGCGAGGGCGCAGCGGTAGGCGATGCCGCTCCTCGACGCCCTCCCGCTCGCGGCGTCGGATTCCAACCTGCTCGCCGCGCGGGAGTTGATGGCGTTCACGCTCGGCTTCCACATCGTGCTGGCCTGCATCGGCGTCGCCTTCCCGGCGATCATCCTCACCGCCAACTACCTTGGCCTGCGCCGCGGCGACGCCGATGCGATGCGCCTGGCGCGGCGCTGGTCGAAGGTGATGGCGGTGACCTTCGCGGTCGGCGCGGTGACCGGCACCGTGCTGAGCTTCGAGTTCGGCCTGCTCTGGCCGGAGTTCATGGAGCGCTTCGGCGACGTCTTCGGGATTGCCTTTGCGATCGAGGGGATCTTCTTCTTCACCGAGGCGATCTTCCTGGCGATCTACATCTACGGCTGGAAGCGGCTGGGCGGCTGGGCGCACTTCGCCTCCGGGGTGCCGATGGTGGTGACCGGGATCGGCGGCGCCTTCTCGGTCGTGACCGCCAACGCCTGGATGAACCAGCCGCAGGGGTTCACCCTCGACGCCGCCGGCAAGGTGGTCGACACCGACCCGCTCCAGGTCCTCTTCAACCCGGCCTGGAGCTACGAGGTCCCGCACATGATCCTCGCCGCCTACATGGTCGCGGGCTTCCTGGTCGCCTCCGTCTACGCGGTGGGGATGCTGCGCGGCCGGCTTGACCGCCACCACCGGCTCGGGCTGCTGATCCCGCTGACGATCGCCTGCATCGTGACGCCGGTGCAGATCTTCGTCGGCGACGTCGCGGCGCGGGGGGTCGCCGACCACCAACCGGCCAAGTTCGCCGGCTTCGAGTGCATCCAGGAGACCGGGCCGAACCAGACCGAGTACATCGGCGGCATCTGCACCGACGACGGGGTGAAGGGGGGGATCGGCATCCCCGGCCTCGACTCCTGGCTGGTCGGCTTCAGCACCGACACGGTGGTCACCGGGCTGGAGGACATCGCTCCGGACGAGCGGCCGCCCGCAAACACGCTCTTGCACCTCTCCTTCGACACGATGGTCGGGATCGGCTTCGGTCTGCTGGCGCTGGCCGGCTGGCTGGCGTTCGCCTGGTGGCGGCGGCGCGACATCCCGCGCACGGACTGGTTCCTGCGCGCCGTCGCGGTCTCGGGGGTCGCCGCGATCGTCGCCGTCTGGGCGGGCTGGATCGTCACCGAGGTCGGGCGCCAGCCCTGGATCGTGCAGGGCTTCATGCGCACCGAGGAGGCGGTGACCGAGGCGGATGGGATCTGGTTCGCCTTCGCCGGCGTGATGCTGCTCTACGCGGCGCTCGGCACGGGCCTGATCCTGATCCTGCGCGGGATGGCGCGGCGCTGGCGCGAGCAGGGTGAGGGCGATGAGGCGGAGACGCCCTACGGCCCGGCGGCGACGAGCGAGGAGGCCTCCCGGTGAGCAAGGCCGACGCCGCGGCGGCGATCCTCTGGATCGGCGCGACGCTCTACGCGGTCTTCGGCGGCGCCGACTTCGGCGGCGGCCTCTGGGACCTGATCGCCGGCGGCGCGAAGAGGGGCGAGCGGCCGCGGGCCCGGATCCAGCGATCGCTGACGCCGGTCTGGGAGGCCAACCACGTTTGGCTGATCTTCATCCTCGTCGTGCTCTGGACCGCCTTCCCGGAGGCGTTCGCGGCGATCATGTCGACCCTCTACGTGCCGCTCGCCCTGGCCGCTCTGGGGATCGTCCTGCGCGGCGCCGGCTTCGCCTTCCGCAAGTCGGTCGACTCGCTGCCGGCGCAGCGGGCGCTGGGCGCCTGCTTCGCCCTCTCCTCGGTGATGACACCCTTCTTCATGGGCACGGTGGTCGGGGCGGTCGCATCGGGCAACGTCCCCGCCGAGGGCAACGGGGAGGCCTTCTCCAGCTGGATCGAGCCGCTGCCGCTGCTGACCGGGGCGCTGTTCGTCGTCTCCGGCGCCTACCTGGCGGCGATCTTCCTGATCTCCGACTCGCGGCGCGCCGGAGACGGGGAGATGGAGGAGTACTTCGCGTTCCGGGCCCTCTCCGCGGCCGCCGCCGCGGGGGCCCTGGCGCTGGCAGGGATCTTCATGCTTCAAGCCGACGCCCGCTACGTCTACGACGGGCTGATCGCCGAGGGGCTGCCGCTGGTGATTCTCTCCGGCATCTGCGGGCTGGCGGTGCTGGCGATGCTGATGCGGGGCGCCCGGCGCGGCCTGCGTCCGCCGGCGGCGCTCGCGGTCGCCGCGGTGATCTGGGGCTGGGGGGTCGCCCAGTACCCCTACCTGTTGCCGACCTCGCTCGACATCGCCACAGCGGCGGCGCCCGGGCCGACCCTGACCTCGGTGCTGGTCGTCTTCGGAGTCGCGGCGATCGTGGTCCTGCCCGCGCTCGGCCTGCTCTACACGCTTAGCCAGCGCGAGATCGTCGGCGAGTCCTCGGAGTAGCCCAATGCAGGCCGTTCTCTTTGACATTGACGGCACCCTGCTCGTTACGGGTGGGGCGGGAGGCGCCGCCTGGCAGCGCGCCTTCGAGGAGCTGCACGGGATCGAGGCGAATATCGCCGAGCACACCGACGCCGGCATGACCGACCCGGAGATCGTCAAGATCGTCTTTCGCGAGGTGCTCGGCCGCGAGGGCAGCCGGGAGGAGCGGGCAAAGGCGATCGCCGCCTACCTGCGCCACCTGCCCGACACGGTCGCCGAGTCGGACGGATACGAGGTGATGCTGGGCGTGGGGGAGCTGTTGCCGCAGCTGATCGAGCGGGGCGTGCTGCTCGGCCTGGTCACCGGCAACATCGAGGCCGCCGCCCACGTCAAGCTCGCTCGCGGAGGCCTCAACCGCTTCTTCAGCTTCGGCGGCTACGGCTCCGACTCGCCCGACCGCACCGAGGTGACGAAGACGGCGCTGCAACGCGGCGAGCTGGTCTCCGGCGGCACCCTCGCCGACGGCGCCGCGATCGCGGTCGGCGACACCCCGCGCGACGTGACCGCGGGCCACGGCGCGGGGATCAGGGTGGTCGGCGTCGCGACGGGCAGCTATTCGGTCGGCGATCTCAGCGACGCCGGCGCCGACTGGTCCCTCGAAACCCTTGAGAGAGGCTTTCCGGCTTGACCCGGCGGGGGGTTTGTGAGTTTGACCCCCATATATGGGGGTCAAACTCACAAACCCCCCTCAGGAAACGGCCTTCGCGGCCTTGCGCTCCGGCGTCGGGCGCACCACGTCCCAGGCAAGCCCCAGCTTCTCCAGCAGCCAGATCACCGCGGCGGAGATGTCGACCTGCCAGCGACCGAGGCCATGCACCGCGGAGGTCGGGAAGGCGTGGTGGTTGTTGTGCCAGGCCTCACCGAACGTGGGCAGCGCGGTCAGCGCCAGGTTGCGCGACTCGTCCTCGGTCTCGTAGTCCTGGCGGCCGAACACGTGGCAGAGAGAGTTGATCGAGTAGGTGAAGTGGTGCAGGACGAAGACGCGGACCAGCCCGCCCCACAGCACGCCGGTCGCCGCGGCGAACAGCGTGCCGCCGATCAGGTAGCCAAGCACGCCGGGCAGCACCAGGCCGAGCACCGCCCAGACGAGGAAGGTCCGGTCGACCCAGCTGATCACCGGGTCCTCCAGCAGGTCGGGCGCGAAGCGCTCCTTGTTGCCCCGCTGGGTATGAATGAACAGCCAGCCCATGTGGGCGTGGAAGAGGCCGCGCAGCTCGCCGCGCAGCCCGCCGCCGTGGTCGACGTGGGGGCTGTGAGGGTCGCCCACCTCGTCGGAGAAGGCGTGGTGCTTGCGGTGATCGGCGACCCAGGAGATCACCGGCCCCTCGATCGCGGCGGAGCCGAGGATCCCGAACAGGCCGCGCAGCCAGGGGCTCGTCTTGAAGCTGCGGTGGGTGAGCAGGCGGTGGAAGCCGACCGTCACCCCCAGGCCGGTCAGCAGATAGAAGCCGAAGAAGAGGAAGACGTCGCTCCAGTGCAGCGCGCTCCCCCACACCTGCCAGCCGGCGATGCCGAGCGCGAGGAACGGGATCAGGGTCACCAGCCCGGTGATGATCCGGTCACGCGTCTCGTTCTCGACCGGCTGGATGTCCGAAGGCTGCGGTCCCTGCACTGCTCTGATGATATGCACAAGCGCCGATAGAGTTACGGCGATGTTCGCGACCACCGCGCCGCTGCGCCGCGAGATCGAGGCGGCGATCCCGGAGCGTCCCTTCACGGTCGAGTTCTGGGACGGAACAAGCCTGCCGGCGACCGACGGTGAGGGGCCGACCTTCCGTGTCAACTCGCCCCGCGCCGCCGCCCACGCGCTGCGCGCGCCGGGCCAGCTCGGCCTCGGTCGCGCCTACGTGAGCGGCGAGGTCGAGGTCGACGACATCGACGCTGTGATCGAATTGCTCGACAGCTGGAAGCCGCCGCCCCTCGACCGCGGCGAGAAGGCGCGGCTGATGCTCGCCGCGGTCCGGGCCGCCGGGCTGACCCGGCCGCCCCGGCGCCCCGCCTCGGAGCTGGTGCCCAGCGGCCGCCGCCACAGCAAGGAGCGCGACGCCCGCGCCGTCCGCCACCACTACGACGTCTCCAACGACTTCTTCAAGCTCTTCCTCGACGAGTCGACCACCTACAGCTGCGCGATCTTCTCCCGCGGCGCCGAGACGCTCGAGGCCGCCCAGGAGGAGAAGCTGGAGATGGTCTGCCGCAAGCTCGACCTGAAGGAGGGGGAGCGGGTGCTCGACGTCGGCTGCGGCTGGGGCAGCTTCCCGCTGCACGCGGCGACGCGGCACGGCGTCAGCGTCGTCGGCATCACCCTCTCGGAGCCACAGGCCGCGGAAGCGCGGAGGCGAGCCGAAGCGGCGGGCGTCGCCGATCGGGTCGAGATCCGCGTTATGGACTACCGCGAGCTGAGCGGGGAGCGCTTCGATGCGATCGCCAGCATCGGCATGGTCGAGCACGTCGGCGCCGAGCGGATCGACGTCTACGCCCGCGCCCTGGCCGGGCTGCTGGAGCCGGGCGGACGGCTGCTCAACCACGGCATCGCCCGCCTCCGCCACGGCGATCCCGAGGCGGGGGCGTTCTCAGAGCGCTACGTCTTCCCCGACGCCGCCCCCCTGCACCTCTCCCGGGTGTTGCTGGCGCTGGAGCGGGCCGGCTTCATAGCCCGGCACGTCGAGGAGTTCGGCGCCGACTACGCGGAGACCCTGCGCCACTGGGCGCGCCGCCTCGACGAGAACCTGGACGAGGCGATCCGCCTCGCCGGCCCGGAGCGCGTCCGCGTCTGGCGCCTCTACCTGCGCGCCGCCCGCAACGGCTTCGAGAACGGCTTCACCTCGATCTACCAGGCCCGCTGCACGCTGGGTTGAGGGGGTTTGTGAGCTTGACCCCGTATATGAGGGTCAAGCTCACAAACCCTCACGGTGCCGCGTCCGCCCGGTACCAGTCGACCCAGTTTCCGCAGGCCTCGCGCAGCGGCGCGCTGCGGCGGGAGTCGGCGGGGATCGCGACCAGCTCGCCGAGGTCGGCCTTGCCGTTGTAGCCGGTGAGGCGCTGGATCGCACTCGGCTCGTCGGCGGAGACCGTGAACCGAACGGGTCCGCCGTCGCTGACCACCTCCCCGGCCGGCCAGAACTGGCCGTTGTTGATCAGGCTGATCGTGTTCGGGCGCTGCCCGTCGAGCGCCGCCTTCAGCGGCTGCTCGAAGCCGGGGGCGGAAAGCGTCAGCCCGAAGGGTGAGAAGTACTGGAGCGAGAGCTGCCAGCGGCCGGCCGGCAGCTTCAGCACCTGGCTGGCCTGCTCGCCGGCGCGCAGCAGGTTGCCGGGGCTCCAGGCGTCCTTGGGCCCGATCGCCGGGGTGCCGACCAGCGAGGCGCGACCGGGGTTGGAGACGAGGATTCGCATCTCCGGCGAGGCGCAGTCGACCGGGGCGGCCGCCTCGGTCCCCTCCAGCACCGTGTGGCGGTTCTCGCGCGCCTCGCCGTGGCGCTCCCAGAGGAGGTACGAGGGAGTGGCGTCGATCCGGCGGAAGCCGGCGGGCGCCTGGCTCGTCCAGGCGGCGCGGCCGGCGACGACGTAGGGGAAGCGGTTGAGCGTCTTGTAGGTGAAGGAGTCGAAGTCGATCGGGCTGTAGGCCTCGCCGGTGTCGAACGGCTTCTCCGGGTTCTCGTCGACGTCCTCGTCGGGGAACTCGATGATCGGCACGACCGTGTCGGCGCCCAGCAGCTGGTAGGCGGCGAAGCGGTCCTGTCCCGCGTAGAGGACCCGCTCCCCGTGCAGGGTCGGCCAGAAGGCGCGCAGCTCGGCGCCGTGGCCGGGCGGGCCGACCGGGGCCTCGCGCAGCACGAGCAGGCTGGAGTAGACGGCGCCGCCGAGGAAGGCGACGGCGAGAGCAGCCCAGGCGGCGCGAGCCGCTGTCCCCGATGTCGCCGACGGGACGATCCCGTCCTCATCCGGGACGCTTTCGCCCCTCCGTGGGGGGAGGAGGTTGACGAGCAGGGGGCGAGCCGCGATCAGCATCGCCAGCGGAGCGGCGATCATCAGCGCCTTGGCGCGCGAGTAGTCGCCGCTGACCGGCAGCGAGGCGAGGTAGAGGGCGGCGCAGGCGCCCAGCGCGGCTGGCACGGCCAGCTCGCGCCGCCGGATCCACCAGGCAAGGCCGGCGATCAGCGCCAGAACGGCGATCGCCGCCGCGAGGGCCGGCAGCCGGGCGCCGCCCGCCGCGTCGAGGCGGTAGTTGGAGGAGGGCCAGACGCCAAGCGCCTCGACCGGGGAGACCGGGCCGTAGGTGTTGGTGCCGGCGACCCGGCTGAACTCATCGGCGAAGCCGAAGGGGCCAACCGCGGTCACCGCAATCGCGAGCACGGCCAGCACCACGACAACGGCGAGGGTCACCGGGCGGAGCAGGAAGCCGAGCAGGCGGCGCGGCGAGACCGCGGCTCGGACCGCGGGCTGCGTGGCCAGTGCCCAGAGCGCCACGATCGCCACCGGCCAGGCGAACCCGGCGAAGCTGTAGGCGAAGAAGGCGCCGGCGGCGATGACCGCGAACGGGAGAGCGAGCAGCAGGCGGTCGCGGGTGCCTGTGGGGACCGGGCCGAGCCGCATCAGCCCAACGGCAAAGGCGAGCGCAAAGAGCGCCTCGGCGGTCTCCTTGAAGATGCCTTGGGCGAAGTAGGCGGCGGCCAGGTATGGGACGGCGACCAGGGTCGCCGCGAAGGTGCGACGGACGGGGCCGAGGTCGCGCAGGGCAGCCAGCGCCGTCAGCCCGATGAGGGCCGGGATCGCGACGATCTCGCCGACGAACGCCTGCCCGAGCCCGATTCCGGGGAAGGCCGCCGCCGTGACGGCGACGGCGTGCGGCCCGAGCGGGTAGCCGACCTCGGGGACCGGTCCCAGGCCGCTGCGCAGCCACTCGCTCCATGCCAGGTGCAGGCCGAGGTCGTTGTTGACGCCGACGCCGAGAAGGCCCCAGCGGTCGTTGATCAGGAAGGGGATGGAGAGGACGGCGACGATCGTGATCGCGACCGGCAGGCCGTGGGCCAATGCCCCCCGGGCGGAGTAGGGGAGGCGCAGTGTTGCAAGCGAGGCGACGAGCAGCAGGACGATCCCGAGGCTCGCCGTCGTTCCGTGCCCCGGCGCCCGGGCGAGCAGGCCGGCGACCGCGACCAGCGCCGCGAAGCCGACGGCGGGCTCCAGCCATGACCAGTCTCTCCTCCCGCAGAGCGCGAGGATGGCGCGTCCGACCAGCAGCGAGGCGGCGCAGATCAGCGCCACCGAGGCATACGTCCCGATCATGAGGGGCGCAAACTAGAACATCGCTGACTCAGAACTTCTCGGCGGCCCGCTCCAGGGTGTCGCGGAGGTTGGGGCCGCGGAGGGGCTCGCCGTGGCCGGCGCAGACCGTGGCCGGTTCCAGCGCAGCCAGGCGGCGCAGCGACTCCTTCGCCTTCGCGTGGTCCCAGTTCCAGGCAGGGTGGGAAACGCTCGCCTCGCCCTCCGGCAAGGGCTTGAGTCGCGCCGAGTCGACCAGGTAGACCACGTCGCTGACCAGGGCGAGGCGGTCGGACTCGCGCCAGAGGCCGATCAGGCCGGGCGCGTGGCCGGGGAAGTGGAGGACCCGGAAGCCGGCGACCTCGTCGCCCTCGGAGACCGTGCCGGAGATCTGCACGGCGCCGCCGTCCCAGCGCCGCAGCAGGGTCGGGTAGATCCAGCGCATCGGGGCGACCTCGAGCTTGGAGAGGTCGAAGTAGGAAGTGAGCGAGGCGCCGCTCTCGGCGTCGGCGACGTCGTCCGGGTGGCAGTGGACCGGCACCCCGAGGCCGGGAGCGGTGCCGCGGTGGTCGGCATGCGCGTGGCCGAGGACGACCCGCTTGATTCCGCCGAGCCGCTCGCCCGCCGCCCGCGCCGCCTTCGTCAGCGCCTTGGTGCCCGCGTCGAATTGGACGACTCCGTCGCCGTCCTCGACGTAGTAGACGCTCATGCCGCGGCGGATGTCCCCGCGCAGCAGCCAGACGCCGTCGGCGACCTTCTCCAGCGTCGGCCCGAACGGCCTTCTGGGGAAAACCTTCTCCTCCACCATTCAACCGCCACCTCCTCCGCTCCAGTCCGGTCGCACTAATCATGACTGGCAATCTTGCGACCGGACTTCCGCGTCCGGGGGTGGCGGGTAATTGCGCGCAGCGTGCACCGGAGTCATCGGCCATCGTCACCGCGACTTCGTCGCCAGCCCGGGCGGCTAGGGTGCGGGTTAGTGCCTACCTCCTGGAAAGTCGCGATGGTCATCTTGGTGCTCTGCTTGGTCGCCTCGATGGTGATCGGGGCGGTGCGGCTGGCGACGACGCCGACCGAGGTGCTCGGCGACGGCTTCCGGGGCTGGCAGGGGGAACAGGCACGCAGGTGATGTTTGATTCCATGACCGCGCGCGACCGGGTCATCTAGTATGCGGCCGGCCTGCCCAGCGAACGACGAGAGGAGGCGGGGGGATGTTCTCTCGCATCGTGGTTGGAACAGACGGCTCGGAAACTGCTGAGGAGGCGGTGCGCCAAGCGGTCGACCTGGCGAAGATCGCCGGCTCCCAGCTGAACGTCGTCAGCGCCTACGAGCCCGTGTCGGATCGTCGGCTCGAGTCCGAGCGGCGCGAGGCGCCGGACGACATCCAGTATGAGATCGGGCCGCGCGAGGACGTCAACCTGACCCTGGATACCGCCGCGGCGGCGGCGAAGAAGGAGGGGGTCGAGGTGCAGACACTGGCCCGTGAAGGGGACCCCGCGGACGCGATCCTCGATGCCGCCGAGGAGGTCAAGGCCGACCTGATCGTGGTCGGCAACAAGGGGATGACGGGCGCCCGGCGCTTCCTGCTGGGCAGCGTGCCGAACAAGGTGTCCCACCACGCACCCTGCAGCGTCATCATCGTCCGCACTACTTAGACGTCCGGGTCGGTTGCCGCGGCGGCGTCGAGGAGGCCGGCGCCCTGCTGGGAGGGCGGTAGGCCAAGGTCGCGGGCGGTGTCGGTGAGTCGCTCGGCGACCTTGGCGGACGAGGGGTGCTTGCCGAGCACGCCTGAGGCGATCGTCATCGCAGCGACGCCGGAAACGTGCGCCGCGGCCATCGACGTGCCCGAGTAGATGCCCGGCAGGCCGAAGCGAAGTGTGGTGCGCGGCTTCAGGGTGACCTGCAGGATCGGACTGATCGCGGCGAAGGCGCAGTCCTTCGGGGGTGCGCCACCTCCCGGGGCAAGCAGGTCCACGTCGGCCCCTGTCAGCGAGTAGCCGCCGATGCAGCCGCCCCGCGTGGCGCCGCCGACCCCGATCACTCCGCGGGAGGTCGCCGGGGCGGAGACGCAGGACTCCGCGCCGCGGTTTCCCACCGAGGCGACGAGGACCGCTCCCTTTCGCCTGGCGAAGCGGACCGCCTCGTCGACGACGCGGATCGAACGTCCGCAGGCGAAGTTGAAGCTCATGTTGATCACGCGGGCCCCGCGCGCGGCGGCGAAGCGGATCCCCTTTGCGATGTCGCCGGCGAGCCCGGCGCCGCGACCGTCCAACACCCGAATCGGTATCAGCTTGGCCTTGTAGGCGAGGCCGGTCAGCCCCAACCTGTTGTTGGTCCGCTCCGCGATCGTCGCGGCGATGTGGGTTCCGTGACCGTTGTGGTCGAGCGGCAGGCGGTCACCGCCGACGAAGTCGTGTCCCCGTACGAACTGCCTCGGGCTGAAGTCGGGGCTGCGGCGGAAGCGCCGCCCGAGAGAGCGGTAGGCAACGCCTGTGTCGAGGACCGCTATCCGGATCCCCTTGGCGCCCGGACGTCCCGCCGCGATCAGGTTGCGCCAGGCGCCGACCGCGTCGATTCCCCCCGGCGAGGTCGGCACTCCGGGCTCGCCCTTCTCCCAGGGCAGGAAGCTCCACTGCCTGGATACCCAGCCGCCTACGGGGCGGCGATGGCGGGGGTGGCCCGAGTCGTTCGGGATCCAGGTGGAGGCGTGGGCGACGTGGTCGAGGGTCGCGTAGCGGACCCGCTCGTTGCGCCGCAGCGCGACGACGGCCCGGCGAGCGTCGACACCGGGTGGCAGGGCCTGGGGGTGGCCGAAGCGCTGCCCATCGAACTTGACGACCAGGCGGTTGGGCGCGTAGCTCACCCCGCCGCTCCCGGAGGCGGCCGCTGCCGGCGCAGGCACTGCCGCGGCGAGGGCGACCAGGGCCGCAATCGTGATGAGCTTCGTGGTCGTCGAGCGGGTCATGGGGCGGGCAGACTCTTACCCACCCTATGGATGGGAGGTAGGTGTCTATCTCGATAACACCAGGCTCTGGGCGAAGTTGTCGGGCGACACGATCGTTGCCCCTCTTCGCCGAACGTCCCAATTACCCCCACCTGGAGCGCAGGGACGGACGTTCGATGGCGGTGTCGCCGTACCCTGGGCCGATGCAGAGCGAAGATCAGGCGATGCGCCTCGCAATCGAGCGGGCGCGGCAGGCAGAGGAGCATGGCGACGTGCCGATCGGCGCGGTGATCGTCCGCGAGGGCGAGCCGCTCGCGGCGGCGGGCAACGAGCGGGAGCTGCGCGGCGACCCAACCGCCCACGCGGAGATCCTCGCGATCCGGGCCGCGGCGGAGGCCCTCGGCGGCTGGCGCCTGCCCGGCACGGCCCTCTACGTCACGCTCGAGCCCTGCCCGATGTGCGCGGGGGCGATCGTCCTCGCCCGCATCCCGCTGGTCGTCTACGGCGCCGTCGACCCCAAGGCCGGCGCCGCCGGCAGCGTCCTCGACGTCCTCGCCGAGCCTGCCCTCAACCACCGTCCCGAGGTGATCGGCGGCGTCCTGCGCGACGAGTGCGCGGGGCTGCTGGAGGAGTTCTTCGCGGCGCGACGCTCCCGCTGAACGTCCCGGAGTGCCTGCTATGAGGGGGACTGTGGGACGTTCGGCGTTTGGTTGGCGCGGTCTTGGGTGACGCGCTCAAGGAATCCGACCAGCAGCCGTTCCACGGTCTGCGGCGCGTCCGCGTAGGGCCAGTGGCCGCTGGCCGGCAGCACGTGCACGTCGGCGGACGGGAACGCGTCCCGCTGGCGAGTGGCGTATTTCGCCGGCAGGTAGGCGTCGTGCTCGCCCCAGATCACCAGCGCCGGGATGTCGCGCGGTGCCATCAGCGCCGCGAACTCCGTCCCCGCGGCGCCGGGGTCGTCCGTGGCGCGGTAGAGCTTCAGCACCGCGCGGCGGGTACGGCGGTCGTAGTGGTCATACATCCGGTCGAGGAATTCCCGCGGCAGGCCGCGCGGCTCGTTGCGGCCGGTGAGTCGGCGGAAGGCGCGCCGGGTGGCCGTCGCCTGGAACAGCTCGCCGAGCACGGGTGTGCGCCAGATGCGAGCAAGACGATGCCAGCGGTAGCCGGGCAGGATGCCGGTGTCGATCAGGGTGACGCTCGCCAGCGAGTCCGGATGCATTGCCGCCCAGACCAGCCCGATCGGGCCGCCGAAATCGTGGATCACCAAGTGTACACGCTCGACGCCGAGCTCTTCCAGCGCGGTAGCGAGGAACGTCGCGTAGCCGAGCACGGTGTGCTCGAAGCCCGCCGGCGCGACGGCCTCGCCGAAGTCGGGCAGATCGAAGGCGACCGCCCGCACTCCCGCCTCGCCGGCGGCGGCCGCCAGTGCCGCCCAGTCGTCCGCCGAGCCCGGGTTGCCGTGGACGAAGACGACCGCCTCGCTCGCCTCCGGCGGCCCCGCCTGGACCAGCCGGGTCTGCGTCCCCGCGATCGAGAAGGGGGTGGGCTCGACCGCGGTGCTCATTCGCCGACTCGCCGCGGCGCGTGCGCCGCGGCCACGGGCGACTCGCCCGAGCGACGGGTAAGCGCGTGCCTGGCGTTGACGGCGATCGCTCGGGGCATCACCTTCGCGATCGTGCGAACGGGCTTGGTGCGGCGGGTGGCCATCGACTCGAGCGCTTCCGCAACCTTCCGGTCGCGCACCGCCGCGGAGAACAGCATCCGCTCCGGCGGCTGCATGCGCCGGCCGGTTGCGTAGTCGTGAATGAAGAAAGCGTGGCCGCGCAACTCGCTGCGGTGGCGGCGGCGGTAACGGGAGAGGCCGCGTTCCAGCGGCTCCTCTCCGCAGAGGGCAGGTGCGACGCAGTCGGAGAGCCACTCGGCCGACTGGACCGCCCAGCCGCAGCCGACGCCGAAGAGGGGATCGGTCGCGAGCGCTGCATCGCCGACCAGCGCCAGCCCCGGCCCGACCACCTTTCGCACGCGGTTCGGCATCTCGACCTTGCCGAGCATCGGCCCCACCTGCCGCTCGGCCTGGATCGGCGGCGGCTCTGGGAGGTTCGCCATGAACGAGATCAGCTCCCCCCGCGGGTCGCGCTTGAACTCCGGGAGACGCTCCTTGGTCGGCATCGCCGCGTAGAAGGTGAGGCCGGAATCGGTCGGAAAGGCGGCAGCCCACTGCGGATCGAGGAACCAGATGGTGCTGTCGGGGGCATTCGTCGGCAGAGGGCCGTCGAAATAGGCGCCGTAGGCGAAGCGCCCGTGCGGCAACGTCTTCTCGTCGACACCCGCCCACTCGACGACGCGCGAGTCACGGCCGTCGGCGCCGACGACGAGGCGGGCGCGCAGCGCTATGACCTCGTCACCCTGATCGCGGACCGTGACGCCGCTGGTGGCATCGCCTGTGCGCAGCAGGCCGGTCGCCGTGTGCCCGAGCAGAAGTTCGACGCCGGCAGTCTCCGCGGCCGTCTCACGCATCAGCGGGTCGAGCAGCTCGCGGCGCAGGTTGACCCCGGGCACTGACTCCGGCGGCTCGATCCAGCCCCATCTGGTCCAGATGTGGATGCGCGAGCGCACGGCGCCCGTCGACTCGATCCGATCAAGCAGGCCCAATCGCTCCAACGTCGGCACCGCGGAGGCCTGGATGAAATGCGAGCAGATCCGCTTAAAGGCCTTCGGGTCGGGCTGCTTCTCGACCAGTGCCACCCGGGCACCCGCCCGCCCGAGCATGATCGCCGCTGTGCAGCCCGCCAGGCTGCCCCCGACGACGATCGCGTCGTAATCCGTCGATTGCGGGCCGGGTTCCTTTGTGGTCTGGGGCATGGACACTCCTGCTGGCTTCGACAACGGACGCTTCGTCCCGTACTATACGGGCCGAAGCATGAAAAGCAAGCCGATCCGCCTCTCCACGACCTCCTACGCTCTGCTCGCCCTTCTCGATGAGATCGGCGAGGCAACCTCCTACGACATAAAGCAGGCGCTTGAGAAGTCGATCGAGAACTTCTGGCAGGTCCCTCACACGACGGCCTACGAGGAGCCCGCCCGCTTGGCAGAGGGCGGCTACCTGTCGGTGAAGCAGGAGTCCGGCGGGCGCCGACGCAAGAGCTACTCGCTCACCGAGGAGGGGCGGGAGGCGCTGCGAGCCTGGGCGGCCGAGCCGAGCGCCGCTCCTCCCCAGGTGCGCGACGAGGCGATGCTGAAGGTCTTTGCCGGTGCCGACCCCTCGCCGCTGCTTGCAGCGCGGGCCGAGTGGCACTACGCAAAGCTGAGGGAGTTGCGTGGCTACCTCGACGCAGTGCGCGAGGCGGAGGGCTGGGAGCGCTCCGAGCGCACGCTTATCGCCGGCATCGCCTACCACGAGAAGATGCTGGAGTTGCTCGACACGGCAGTCGAGTGATGCGAGGAGCGGCCAGCACGGGCTGAACGTCCGGGAGCACGCCCTACTCGGGGGACTCTGGGACGTTCGGCATGTCAAGGTCTACCCGCTTCAGACCAGCGTCCCGGAGTACCCGTCATGCGGGGGATTCCGGGACGTTGGGTGGCGGTGGGGCCAGGTTGAGCAGCCGCCGGGGGCGCTCGTAGATGTCGTCGGAGGAAATTCGCCGCACCGTCCATCCGCCGGCCTCCCAGTGCCGCTGCTTGCGGTCGTCTTCCCCCTTGTCGAGATGGAACGGCTTGCCGTCGATCTCGACGATCAGGCGCGAAGTCGCCCAACTCAGGTCGGCCTCTTCGCTTGCGATGCGGGCATTTAGCCTGGGCATGAGATGGCCGGCCGCGCGGAGAATCTCCAGCGCCCGGATTTCTGCCCCACTGCGGGCGCGCTCAAGCGGAAGGCCCGCATAGCGCGCGACGGCAACGGCGAATCGGCGCGATCCTCGTTGCCCTCGATAGCCGCCGAGGTCATCTCCGAGCCTGTCAAGCGCAGTCAGTTCCAGCCGAACCGCTTCGCGAACCGACCGAGCCAGCGCCCGGTCGCTCACTTTTCGGGCGAGATCGAGCAACGTGCGCGATACCGAGGGAGTGCGGGACGTTCGCCCCCATGTATTCAGCGGAGAGGGTGGGATTCGAACCCACGAGGCGGTACAAGCCGCCCACGCGATTTCCAGTCGCGCTCCTTAAGCCACTCGGACACCTCTCCAGGTTGGCTCAAAGGGTATTGGCTGTCAGCCGGCGCCGCGACCCGAGTGGGACGTCCAGTGAGCTCAGAGACCCAGGTCGCGCACGCCGCGCTCGTCCCAGCCCAGGTGGTGGGCTACCTCGTGGCGGACAGTGCGCTCGACCTGGGCGCGGAGCAGGTCCGGGTCGTGGCCGAAGTCCCGCTCCAGCGTGTCCTGGTAGATGACGATCCGGTCCGGGTAGACGTCGCGGGCGATGGTGCCGCCGATGTAGTGGCCGTAGGCGCGGAACTCGTGGCCCTGGCTGGAAACGACGACCGGCGTCCGTTCCAACACCTGGCGGAACTGCTCCGGCAGGTCGTCGAGCGCTTCGATCACCAGCTCGTCGAACTCGGTCGGCTCGCGGTCGGGGGGTGGCTGGCGGGCGAGCGCTTCGCTGCGCTCCTCGAGGCGGCGGAACTCGGGCTCGGGCATCTCGCCGCGCAGCAGCGCCACGGTCACCCAGGCGGTGATCAGCACGATCGCGACGATGCCGGCCAGCAGCGCCAGCAGGTCACCCACCCCGGCGAAGGATGGCGGGTTGAGGAGCAGCATCACCAAGCCCGTGAGGAAGGCGATCAGCGCCGCCGCGCGCAGGGGTGGGCCGAAGATTTCCCTCATGCGTGACCCAGGTTAGAGCGCCCGTCTTGCCGCTGAGCGTCCCAGAACCCCCCGGATGGCGTGCATTCCGGGACGTTCGGCGTGGGGGGCGAGGCTCAGGCGGCGTCGAACTGCGGTGCCGCCGAGGCCACCGGCGGGGCGTCGGCCGGGACGGGGATCGGCTCGGCGGCGGGCGGGGGAGTGGCGGGGCGATGCCCGCGCAGGCGCTCGTGCGCGCAGACGACGTAGCACCACTCCATCAGCCGCAACCGCGAGGCGACGTCGATGCCGACGATCGAGGCGCCGACCAGGAACCGCTCACCGGACTGCCGGCAGGAACGCGCCTCGACGTGAGCGGCGATCTCTCGCCTCTCGCCGGCTGCGTCTTGGAGGGAGAGAAGCGCCAGCACACCCTCTCCCGGCTCGAGCGGCGCGTCCATGACCAGGCCCAGGCCGGAGGGGCTGGCGTCGACAAGCGTGCCGGCGATGTGGCCGTCGCCGCCGAAGCAGTGCGCGGGCGCCTCCCCCTCGAAGCGGTAGACGAGTCGCCGCTGCCGGCGGCCCCCGATCAACACGACTGTGCGCAGCACGCGGCGCAGCTCGATCAGCCCGAGCGCCGGCACGATGATCGCCGCCACCCCGGGCAGGTCCGGCAGCGGCCCGGCGCCGCCCAGATCGAGCAGCCGCATGAAGACGCCGCCGGCCAGCAGGAGGGCGCAGAAGGCGACGAAGTGCAGCTTCGCGACCGCGTGGATGCCGCCGGCGTCGATGCCTTGTTTGGGCGTCACCTTGAAGGCGGTGCGTGCCGGGCGGACGGCGCTGCGCAGCGCCCGCGTGAAGATCTCCATCGTCAGCAGCTCGTAGTGGGTGGTTTCGGCGATTCGCATGTAGCCGCGCGCCAGGCCGGAGCCGGCGATCAGGTTGAGCGCGAGTGACGGCAACCAGAGGGCCGCGAGGGCAACGACGCTGAGCTTCATCGGCAGCGCCCCGGCCCAGAGCACCAGCCCCAGGGTGAGCAGCAGCAGCATCCGCATCGGCGGCGCCAGGTAGGCGGCCAGGCTGGCGAAGTAGGAGAGGCGCTGGAGGGGCCGAAGCTCGCGGGCGCGCAGCGGCGACTCCGGCAGGGTGAAGACGGCGAGGTTGCCGCGCGCCCAGCGGTCGCGCTGCAGCAGGTAGCCGTCGAGGTCGTGGGGGGCCAGCCCCTGCACCAACACCTCGTCGTGGTAGCGGCTCTCCCAGCCGTGGCGCTGGAGGCGGATCGTGGTGTGGAAGTCCTCGGCGATCGTCTCGGTGGCGACGCCGCCGATCTCGAGCAGCGCCTCGCGCCGGATCAGCGCCGCCGAGCCGCACCAGAAGGCGGCGCCGTGGCGGTCCTTGCCGGGGCAGATCACCCGGTAGAAGAGCGACTGCTCGTGGCGACCGACGACGTAGTGCTGGACCGAGTCGTGGTTGAAGAAGTCGTGCGGGCTCTGCACCAGCGCCATTCGCTCATCGTCGAAGTAGCCGACCATCGCGTCCAGGGCGTCGGGCATCGGCACGTGGTCGGCGTCGAGGATCAGGACCAGGTCGCCCTCCGTGCGCGGCAGCGCGGCGTTGATGTTGCCCGCTTTGGCGTGCGTATTGTCCTCGCGGGTCAGGTAGCAGGCGCCGGCCTGGGCAGCCAGCTCTTCCATCTCCCCCCGGCGGCCATCGTCGAGCAGCCAGGTGGTGTGCGGATAGGCGAGCGCCCGGCAGCCGGCGAGGGTCGCCATCACGACCTCGACCGGCTCGTCGTAGGTGCAGACGTAGACGTCGACCTTGTGGCCGGGGGTGGCGGGTGGGCGCTCGACTCGCCGCTTCGACCAGGAGAACCAGGTCAGCGTCGCCAGCGCCCAGAGGCCGTAGACCTCGGTGGCGAGCAGCATCCCGAAGGCGATCGGGTTGGCGCCTTCGCCGCTCCAGCCGACGCGCCAGGTCAGGTAGGCGAGTCCCCAGAGCAGCGCCCCCAGAGCGAGGCCGCGTAGCAGCAGGGGGCGGCGGTCGAAGAAGCGCCCGAAGCGCGTCTGCCGCAGGCCGGTGTCGTCGGGATCGCCAACCCGGCCGGTGATCCACGGCACTCCGAGTGCGAGTCGGAGCAATCCGCTGGCCGCGTCGCGGGACCGACGGGGGTTGGGCTCGGCGACTTCCATGCCCGGCTCATCGGCAGTCTCGCGAGGCCCTTGAATGGCGCAACTGCCTCGGTGGATTCGCAGCAGGGGGACAAACGGACGTCGCCGTGCCGGGCGAATCTCCCCGGTGGCGGCGTGGATAGGGTCTCGCCGGATGCCCTCCCAGCCGCAGCTCGCCCTCCACGTGGTCCCGTTCTCGCATCCCTGCCTCGCCGTGAGCGCGGCGCTCGACCGGCTCGACCTCGACTACGAGACGGTGACGCTGGTCTCCGGTGGGCACGCCGAGGAGGTCGAGAGAATCTATGGCGAGGGGCGCACGACCGTCCCAGGGCTGCTCGTCGACGAGGAGCCGGTGCACGGAACGGCGTCGATCTTCGCCCGTCTCGACGAGCTGCTCCCGGAGGCCGGCCTCTACCCGCAGGCGACGGCGGCCGCCATCCGCGAGGCGGAGGCGGGGATCGCCGAGGACCTGCAGAGCAGCGCCCGCGTGCTCGTCTTCGGCGCCCTGCACTTTCGTCCCGAGTCGATGGGGACGTTCGCCGGGGCCGGTCCGCTCGACCCTGCCGGGGTCGACTTCGCGATCAGGACGGTGCGCGCGTCCTGGCGCTACATCGGCATCACCGCCGAGCGCGTCCACTCCATGCTTCAGGAGTTGCCGGCACAACTCGACGCGGTCGACGCGCTGCTGGCGGCGGGCGCGATCGGCGGCGATGCGCCGACGGCTGCCGATTTCCAGCTCGGCTCCTCACTGCGCCTCCTGGCCCAGGTCGGCGACGTTCGCCCGCTTCTCGAGGAGCGACCCCCGGCAACGGTCGCTCCCAAATGGTTCGACCTCGGCAGCGGCGACATCCCGGTTGGCGCCTTCCCACCCGGCTGGGTTCCCGCTGCGGCGTCGTAGAGCGGCGTCCGCTCCCCGGGACTGTCAACGTTAGGGTTGCTTGCCAGCCCCGGAGGGGTGCCGGAGTGGTCGAACGGGGCGGTCTCGAAAACCGTTGTGGGCCTTACGGTCTACCGTGGGTTCGAATCCCACCCCCTCCGCTTTGTCCTGAAACCGGACACCACCCCCTCCGCTTGTAGCGTTCTTGGTGCGATCGAGATCCACACGCCATTCGATTAGTTCCGCGAGCCTGCCCGGTCACTACTTGCAAACGCAAGCGACGGAGGAACCCCGATGCAGAAGATCGTCCCTCACCTGTGGTTCGACACCGAGGCGCGTGAGGCGGCCGAGTTCTACTGCGGAGTCTTCGCCGACTCCGAGGTCTCCAGCATCACCACCCTGACCGACACGCCCTCGGGCGATTGCGATGTCGTCTCGTTCCGCCTCCGCTCCTACGAGTTCATGGCGATCAGCGCCGGGCCTCTGTTCCGAATCAACCCCTCGATCTCGTTCATCGTCAACTTCGAAGGCGACGATCCCGGCGCGGCCGAGCGGCTCGACAGGACCTGGGATGAGCTGGCCGACGGCGGAGCGGAGCTGATGCCCTTGGGCGAGTACCCGTTCAGCAAGCGCTACGGCTGGATCCAGGACCGCTATGGAGTTTCCTGGCAGCTGATCCTCTCCAACCCCGAAGGCGACCCGCGGCCGGGGATCGTGCCCTCGCTGATGTTCACAGGCGAAGTGTGCGGCAGGGCCGAGGAGGCAATGAACTTCTACCTCTCGGTCTTCTCTGACGCGGAGCGTGGACAGGTCGCCCGTTACCTCGAAGGGGTCGAGCCCGACGAGCCGGGCACGGTCATGTTCGCGGACTTCCGGCTGCACGACGGCTGGTTCGCCGCCATGGACAGCGCCCGCGAGCACGACTTCGGCTTCAACGAGGCCGTCTCGCTGATGGTCAACTGCGCGGACCAGGCCGAGATCGACCGCCACTGGGAGAGGCTCTCCGCCGTCCCCGAGGCCGAGCAGTGCGGTTGGCTCAAGGATCGCTTCGGCGTCTCCTGGCAGGTCGTGCCGGCCGAGATGGGGGAGATGATGGCCTCGGGTACTCGCGAGCAGATTGACCGCGTGACCCGGGCATTCCTGCCGATGAAGAAGTTCGACCTGGCAGAGCTGCGCCGCGCCTATCGGGGCGCCGGGTGACCCATGAGAGACTGAACTGCGGTGGGCAACGAAGTCAACCTCACAGGGAAGATCGCGGTCGTCACCGGTGGCGGCTCAGGCATCGGGCGGGCGACGGCGCTGCTGCTGGCCCGACATGGCGCCAGGCTGCACGTGGCCGACATCGACGCGGAGTCGGCAGCAGCGGTCGTGCGGGAGATCGAGGCGGCGGGCGGCAGCGCCGTCGCCCATCAGATCGATGTCTCCGACCCCGATGCGGTCGAGCGGTTCGCGGCTGGAGTCTTCGAGGCCGAGGGCGGGGTCGACGTCCTCCACAACAACGCCGGCATCGGCCACGGTGGCAACATCGAGTCGACGACGGTCGAGGACTGGCAGCGGGTGATCGGGGTCAACCTGCTCGGCGTCGCCTACGGGATCCAGGCCTTCGTGCCGCGGATGCTCGAGCAGGGCCGGCCGGCCTCTGTGATCAACACGGCCTCCATGGCGGGCATCTTCCCGGCGGCGAAGCTGGCCCCCTACAGCGCCTCGAAGTTCGGCGTCGTCGGCCTGACCGAGTCGCTGAACGCGGAGCTCTCCAAGCGCGGGATCCACTTCAGCGCGATCTGCCCGGGCATCATCGATACGTCGATCGTCGAGACCGGCACGATGCGTGGCGACCTTGCGCGCAAGCACGGCAAGATCACCGACTTCTACAAGAAGCGCGGCGTCTCTCCCGACGAGGTTGCGGAGGCAGTGCTGGCGGCGGTCACCAAGCCCAAGGTGATCGTCCCGGTGCCGCGCCGGCAGGTCACGCTTCCCTATCTTCTGCATCGTCTGTCGCCGCGCTTGGTCCAGCCGCTGGCGCGCGGCATGGAGCGGATCGTCAGCAGGGGTTAGGTGGGCCTCTCCACGAGACTGGCCAGCCAGCCAGTCAACCGGTAGAATCCGCGCATCGAGAGCGGCGAGAAGACCCAGGGAGAGAAGAGCGCCCCGGTCGACGGTGACCTGAACGACGTCCTCGTCACCGAGCGCGAGCACTGGCCCGAGGGGCCGCCGCTCGAGCTGTTCAAGCGGATGCGCTCCGAGTGCCCGGTTCACTGGACCTCCCACGTCACCGAGTTCCCCGAGTCGCCCGGTTTCTGGTCGGTGACGACCGCCGACGACGTGCACGCGGTGAGCCGCGACTGGCAGACCTACTCCTCGGAGCGGAACGGCATCACGGCGATCAACGCGGTGATCCCCGTGGAGCTGATGAGGGCGATGTTCATCGGCATGGACCCACCCAAGCACGACCGGATCAAGGCGCTCTTCCAGGCCGGGTTCACGCCGAAGCGGATCGCCGCGCACGAAGAGGAGATCCGCAAGATCGTCGTCGGGGTGCTGGACGGCCTCGAGGGGCGCGAGACGTGCGACCTGGCGACCGACGTCGCCCAGCCCGCGGTCTCGCGTGTGATCGGCAGCTTCATGGGCATCCCGAAGGAGGACGACGCGGTCTGGGCCGAGCTGATGAATTCAACCCTGGGGGCCAGCGACCCGGACCTCAATCCCGACGGCATCGACGGAGCCGCCGCGAAAACAGTTCCCGAGATCTTCGAGCGTTGCGGGAGGATGATCGCCGAGCGCCGCGAGAACCCCACAGACGACCTGACCAGCGTCCTCGTCCACGCCGAGATCGACGGCGAGAAGCTCGAAGACCACGAGATCGTGATGGGTTTCTTCCTGCTGGTCGCCGCCGGTAACGACAGCACCAAGGCGACCTACTGCAGCGGCATGCGGGCGCTGATCGAGAACCCCGACCAGCGCCGGCTGCTTCTAGACGACCCCTCGCTGATCCCGGGCGCGGTGGAGGAGGCGCTGAGGATGTACCCCGCGTTCGCACACTTCGCGCGCTCCGCGACCAGCGACACGGAGCTGAACGGGGCGGAGATCAAGGAAGGCGACAAGGTCGTCATGTGGTACGCCTCCTCGAACCGCGACGAGACCCGCTACGAGGATCCCGACCGCTTCGACGTGCTCCGCAACCCCGAGCACCAGGCCTTCGGCGCCGGCGGTCGCCATTTCTGCCTCGGCACCGCCCTGGCCCGCCTCGAGCTGAACATCCTCTTCGAGGAGACTCTCGCCCGCTACCCGGAGATGACCCTCGCCGGCAAGCCCCAGTTCGTCGAATCCGCCTTCCTCAACCAGCTGAAGACGCTGCCGGTGCGACTCACCGCATAAATCCCAGCAGCCCACTGCACTTCACGCGAGGAAAATCGACGTTTCTGCACTCCCTCCTATGGCGTAGGCTTTGCTCAGGGTATTCTGGCCATGTACGGAGTTGCTTACGATGAACCCGCGCCGGACCGAGCAAAGCCCACCCGAAGACGATTGTGAAGCGATCGAGGGGGAAGTTACGTCGACGCAGAGAGATCTGGAAACGGATTGGGTGAGGGAGGCGCTTGGGGAGGTCGCCGATGCCGGCTGAGCGGATCCTCGTCGTCGACGACGAAGCGCCTGTGCGGCGGACGCTTTCCCGGGTGCTCGGCTCCTTCGGCTACGAGTGCGGCTTGGCGGGCAGCGTCGCGGAGGCGCGCGAGCAGCTCGGCTCCTCCAGCTTCGACATCGTGATCTGCGACCTGCGGATGCCCGGCGAGAGCGGCATGGCGCTGGTCGAGGAGTTGGAGCGGAACGGGACCGAGATTGCGGTGCTGATGGCGACGGGGGAAGACGATCCGCAGATCGCCCACGCGGCGACCGAGCGCGGTGTCGACGGCTACCTGATCAAGCCGTTCAGCAGCAACGAGCTGCTGATCAACGTCGACTGCGCTCTGGAGCAGTCGCGCCGGCGTCACCGGCAGAAGCGAGAGAGCGAGCGCTCCCTGCGCGAGGCGCACGAGCGCGCCAGCGACGTGCGGGCGGCGCTGATCGCCGCTGCTGCCCAGGAGAGGCTGATCGACGAGCAGGGCACCGAGATGCTGAGCCGGCTGAGCGAGGTGGTCGGCCAGCGCGACCTGGAGACCGGCACTCACATACGCCGCATCGGCAGGCACTCGGAGCTGCTGGCGGGCGCCTACGGATTGCCGGAGGGGGAGGCGCGAGGCATCGGCCTCGCGGCCCCCATGCACGATGTCGGCAAGGTTGCGATCCCCGACGCGATCCTGCTCAAGCCGGGCCCTCTGACGCCCGGCGAGCGGGAGGTGATGCAGCGCCACTCTCAGATCGGGCACGACATCCTCGCCCACTCCGGCTCGCCGCTGCTCGACCTCGCCGCGACGATCGCGCTCACCCACCACGAGCGGGTCGACGGCAACGGCTACCCGGGCGGGATGCGCGGCGAGGAGACCCCGATCGCCGGGCGGATCGTCGCGATCGCAGACGTCTTCGACGCGCTGACCAGCGAGCGGCCCTACCGGGAGGCGATTAGCACCGAGCAGGCCCTGGGGATCATGCGCGACGGGCAAGGGACCCACCTCGACGCCGGCCTGCTGGACTGCTTTGTCGACAACCTCGTGGCGATCGAGCGGGCGAGCGCCGAGGTGGCGGCGAGCACCCCCTAGGATCGAGGTATGAGCGAAAGAACCTGGAGCGTCTACCTGGCGGGAGAGATCCATTCCGACTGGCGCGAGCGGATCGAGGCCGGCGCCCGCGACGCGGGCCTGCCCGTCGCCTTCTCGGCCCCGGTCACCGACCACGCCGCCTCCGACGATGCCGGCACCGGCACACTGGGCGAGGAGAGCGACTCGTTCTGGCGCGACCACATGGGCGCCGGGGTCAACGCGATCCGAACCCAGACGCTGATCCGCGACGCCGACGTGGTCGTCGTCCGCTTCGGCGACAAGTACAGGCAGTGGAACGCGGCCTTCGACGCCGGCTACGCGGCCGCGCTCGGCAAGCCCGTCGTCACCCTGCACGACGAGGACCTCGACCACGCGCTGAAGGAGGTCGACCGCGCCGCCCAGGCGACGGCCCGCACCGCGGAGCAGGTCGTCGCCGTGCTGCGCTACGTGATCGAGGGCGAACTCGAATAACCGCCGCCTCCTCCGCTCCCGCTCGGCCGCGCTATAACAACCGGAGATCTCGCGCCCTCGCTCCCGCGTCCGGGGGCGGCGGGCAATTGCGCCAGCGTGCTCCGGAGTCTTCGGCCGATGTTTCCGCGACTTCGTCGCTAGCCCGAACGCCGGACCCTGCAAAGTCTGTTGCGGTTTGACGGAGGCGTCCGATGTCCATGCGAACGTGAGTTCGCATGCGCTGGGATGAGCAGAAAGTGGAACGGGACCTGCGGCTGCCGGGCATCGGCGACGGTGCCGTGGTGCGCACTTTCGACGCGCCGGAGGCGATGGGGATCAACTTCCACGAGGTCCGCGCCCGCTCCGCCCTGAACCGCGTCCCCGGCGGCCGCTACGGCTTCAACTACACGATCAACCCCTACAGGGGATGCACCCATGCCTGCGTATTCTGCTTCGCTCGAAGAACCCACACCTTTCTCGACCTGAACGCAGGTAGGGACTTCGAGCGGGAGATCGTGGTGAAGGTGAACGTGCCGGAGCTGCTGCGAGCGGAGCTGGCTCGGCCGAGCTGGCGGCGGGAGTTGGTCGCGCTGGGGACGAACACCGACCCCTACCAGTGGGTCGAGAGCCGCTACCGGATGATGCCGGAGATCCTCGAAGCGCTTGAGAAGGCGGACACGCCCGTCTCGGTGCTGACCAAGTCCTCGCTGGTGATGCGCGACGTCGACCAGCTCGAGCAGATGTCCAAGCGGGTGCCTGTCTCGGTCAACCTCTCGGTGCCGACCCTGGACGAGAAGGCGTGGCGCGCGACCGAGCCGCACACGCCCCATCCGCGCACCCGCCTCGACGCGGTCGCGGAGCTGCGTCGCCGCGGGATCGACTCCGGCGTCCTGATCGCGCCGCTGATGCCGGGCATCAACGACCAGCCGGAGCAGGTGCAGCCGATCGTCGACCGCGCCCGCGAGGCCGGCGCCACCTTCCTCGGTGGCGTCGCCCTCCACCTGCGCGACGAGGTCCGCGACGTCTTCTTCGGCTGGCTCCAAGCCAAACGCCCCGACCTCATCCCCCGCTACGAAAAGCTCTATCCCAACGGTCGGGCCTACATGACGCCCGAGAACCGCAAGCTGGCCACACAAGCTGTTCGTGGCTGGCGAGGGAAGCGCGCTTCGAGGGGGGAGCGGGGGTCCCCTCAACGGGCGGATACTCAGAGCAGCCCGAAGGGCTGCGAGTCCGGGGAGGGGGCTCCCGCTCCCCCCTCTCAGAAGTCACTCTTCTAGGTCCTCGAACCGGCACTCCTCCGGTGCCTTGTCGTCGCGGAACCGCATGAACCTCGCCCCGTGCCTGATCCTGCCGGCGCTCGCATGGTCGTACCCGACCTCGACCACCAGCTCGGGCCTCAACGCCACCCACTCCAAATCCCGATCGCCCGCCCACCGGCTCGGGTCCGCTGACCCCCTTTCGCCCGTCTCCAGCGGCGCCAGCAGGTCGCGCAGGTCCCGCTTCGCCTGCGCGGTGAAGCCGGAGATGTGCCCGACCGGCCGTAGTTCACTGCCGTCGTAGAGGCCGAGGATCAGCGAGCCGACCGTGCCCTCTTCCTTGCCGGGCCGCCAGCCGAGCACGACGCAATCGATCGTCCGCTCCCGCTTCACCTTCGCCATCCCCTTGCGCTTGCCCGGCACGTAGGGCGCATCCAACTGTTTCGCCATCACCCCCTCGGCGCTGCGCAGCCACCGCTCCGCTTCGTCCGGGTCGGTGGTGAGCGGAGTCAGCTCGATCCCGTCCCGCTTCGCGATCGCCTTCAGCCGCGCCCGCCGCTCGCCAAGCGGCGTGTCGAGCAGCGCCTCGTCTCCCTCGGCGAGCAGGTCGAAGGCGACGAAGTTCGCCGGGATCTCCTTCGAGAGCAGTGAGATGCGCGACTCCGCCGGGTGGATGCGACTCTGCAGCGCGTCGAACTCCAGGTTGCCCTCCGAGTCGCGGATCACCAGCTCTCCGTCGAGCACGTGGCGGCCGGCCGGAAAGCTCAGCTCCGGGAAGTAGCGGGCCAGCGCCTTGCCGCCTCGCGACTGGATGTAGGCCTCCTTGCCGTCGACGAAGACGATCGCCCGGAAGCCGTCGAGCTTCGGCTCGTAGGCCCACTCTTCGCCGCGCGGCAGCTCCTTGCGGGTCAGCGCCAGCTGCGGCTTCAGCGGGGGCGAGAGGGGCAGGCTCACTGTCGCGCCGCCTCTCGCGAGCGACTCTCGCGCGGGTCGGGAACCGGCACCGCGGCGAGCAGCTCCCGCGTGTAGGGGTGGCTGGGCCGCTCGCAGACCTGATCCGTCGCGCCGACCTCGACGATCCTGCCGTCGTGCATCACCGCGATCCGGTCGGACACGTGCCGGACGACGCCGATGTCATGGGCGACGAAGAGGTAGGAGAGGCTGAGCTCGTCCTGCAGATCCTCGAGCAGGTTGAGGATCTGCGCCTGGATGGAGACGTCGAGGGCGGAGACGGGCTCGTCGGCGATCACCAGCTTCGGCTTCAGCGCCAGCGCCCTGGCGATTCCTATCCGCTGCCGCTGGCCGCCGGAGAACTCGTGCGGGTAGCGGTTGTAGTGCTCGGGGGAGAGGCCGACCAGGTCGAGCAGCTCCCGCACCCGGCTGCGCAGCTCCGCCCCCTCGGCGACCCCGTGCAGCTTCAGCGGCCCGCCGACGATTTGGCCGACCCGCTTGCGCGGGTTCAGCGAGCCGATCGGGTCTTGGAAGATCATCTGCATCTCGCGCCGCAGGGGCCGCAGCTCGCGCCGGCCGAGGCCGACGATCTCGGTGCCCTCGAAGCGGACCGAGCCGGAGCCGGGCTCGACCAGCTGCAGGATCGCCCGGCACAGCGTCGACTTGCCGCTGCCGGATTCTCCCACCAGGCCGAGCGTCTCGCCGGCGCCCAGCGTCAGGCTGACGCCGTCGACGGCGCGCACCCTGTCGACCTCGCGGCGCAGCAGGACGCCGGAGTGGACCGGGAAGTGCTTGACGAGGTCGGTCGCCTCCAGCAGCGGGACGGTCATGAGCTCCCTGTCGGCGCGATGCGGTCGCCGGCCTGTCGCTTGTCCGCCTTCTCTTCGGGAGTCAGCCAGCAGCGGTCGAGGTGGCCGGCCGCGCCGGCCCGCGGCTCCAGACCCGGCACCTCCCCGCAGCGCCCGAACGCGTGCGGGCAGCGCGGCCGGAAATGACAGCCCGCGGGCGGCGCGACGAGCGAGGGTGGGGAGCCCGGGATCTGCGCGAGGCGCTTCGGCCGCGGCCGGTCGAGCCTTGTCAGCGAGCCGAGCAGGCCCCAGGTATAGGGGTGCTGGGGGTCGTAGAAGATCTCGTCGAGGGTGCCCTGCTCGACGACCCTGCCCCCGTACATCACCAGCACCCGGTCGGCGATCTCGGCGACGACGCCGAGGTCGTGGGTGATCAGGACCACCGAGAGACCGCGGCGCTCGTTCAGCTCCTGCAGCAGGTCGAGGATCTGGGCCTGGATCGTCACGTCGAGAGCGGTTGTCGGCTCGTCGGCGATCAGGATCTCCGGCTCCAGGGAGAGCGCCATCGCGATCATCGCCCGTTGGCGCATGCCGCCCGAGAGCTCGTGCGGGAAGGCGCGCGACCGGCCTGCGGGGTTGAGGATCCCGACCGAGCCGAGCAACTCGACGGCCCGCTCGTGCGCGGCCTCCTTGGACGCGTCGGTGTGGGCGCGGATCTGCTCGGCGATCTGGTCGCCGACCCGGTGGACGGGGTTGAGCGAGCTCATCGGGTCCTGGAAGACCATCGCGATGCGGTCGCCGCGCAGCCGGCGCAGCTCATCGTCACCGGCGCTCGCCAGGTCGATCCCGACGAAGCGAGCGGTGCCTGAGATCGTCGCGTTGGGGCCGCGGGTCAGGCCCAGCAGCGTCAGCGCGGTGACCGACTTGCCGCTTCCCGATTCGCCGACGATCGCCAGGAACTCGCCGGCGCGCAGGTCGAAGCCGACGTCGTCGACCGCTTGCAGCACACCCTCCTCCGTCCTGAAGGCGACGGCGAGGTCGGAGACCTCCAGAATCGGGGCCGCGCTCACCGCCTCTCGCCCCCTTCGAGCCGGATCTTCGGGTCGAGCGCGGCGTAGGCGATGTCGACCGCCGCATTGAGCAGGACGATGAAGAAGGCGCCGAACATCGTCACCGCCATGATCGGCGGCAGGTCGAGCTGGCCGATCGCGTCGGCCGCGTACTGGCCGACGCCCTGCAGGTTGAAGACCGTCTCGGTGAGGATCGCGCCGCCGCCGATCACGGCGCCGAAGTCCAGCCCCCAGAGCGTCACGACCGGGATCAGCGAGTTGCGCAGCACGTGGGAGAGCAGCACACGTCGCTCGGAGAGCCCCTTGGCACGGGCGGTGCGCACGTAGTCCTCGTCCATCGTCTCCAGGATGTCGGCGCGTAGCACCCGCGAGTAGAAGCCGATGAAGAGGATCGCCAGGGCGAACCAGGGCAGGATCAGGTGCCAGAGCCACTGCGTCGGGCTGTCGAAGAACTCGACGTAGCCGCCGTTGGGGAAGATCCCCGCCTTGTAGCCGAGGTAATAGCTGAGCAGCGCCCCTACCCAGAAGACCGGCATCGAGATGCCGATCAGCGCCAGCACGGTCAGCAGGCGATCGGAGAATCGCCCCGCCCGCAGCGCGCTGTAGAGGCCGAGGGCGACCGCGAACGCCATCCAGATGATCGCCGCGCCGATCGCCAGGGAGAGGGTGCGCGGCAGGCCCTTCCAGATCTCCTCGTCGACGTTCAGCCGGGTGAAATAGGAGACCAGGTCGCCGGTGAAGATCTTCTTCATCATCGTCGCGTACTGGACGTAGAGCGGCTCGTCGAAGCCCCACTCCTCGCGGATCGCCTCGACCTGGGTCTCGGTCGGCACCTTGCCCGCCATCCGCACGGCCGGATCGCCGCTGGGCAGGACGTTGAAGATCAGGAAGACGAGCACGGAGACGGCGAACAGCACGAACAGCATCGAGACGAGGCGGCGGGCCGCGAAGCGGGCCATCGGGCCCCCCATCAGTGCTCGATCCTGACCCGGGCGCGGGGGTCGAGCGCGTCGCGCACGCCTTCGCCGAAGACGTTCAGCGAGAGGACCGTGAGGACCAGCATCGCGCCCGGGACGATCGCCAGGTGCGGGGCGGAGACGATCCGGTCGACCCCCTCGGAGATCATCGTTCCCCAGGAGGGGTTCGGTGGCTGCACGCCGGCGCCGAGGAAGGAGAGCGCCGCCTCGAGCAGGACGGCGTTGGCGACCAGCAGCGGCAGGAAGACGACCACGGTGGTGGCGACGTTGGGCAGCACCTCGGAGAAGACGATTCGCGCCGAGCCCATTCCCTGTGCGCGGGCCGCCTCGACGAACTCGGACTCGCGCAGCGCCAGCGCCTGGCCGCGGACCGGCCGGGCCAGGTACGGGATGTAGATCACGGCGATGATCAGGATCGGGATCGCCAGCGAATCGCCCTCGATCGTCAGCGGCCCGAGCCGCAGGCCGCCGAGCGCCAGCGCGGTGCCCAGCGCGACCCCGATCAGGATCACCGGGAAGGCCCAGAGGACCTCCATCGCCCTGGAGATCACCCCGTCGGCCCAGCCTCGGTAGTAGCCGGCGATCAACCCGAGCGCGAGGCCGAGCAGGATCGTGCCGAGCGCCGCCGCGATGCCGATCAGCAGCGAGTTGCGGCCCCCGTAGAGGAGCCGCACCATGATGTCGCGGCCGTTGCCGTCGGCGCCGAGGAAGAACTCGCCCCGCCAGGTGGGGCCGATCGGCGTGCCGAGGAAGTCGACGACGTTGCGGGTCTCCCCGTCGACGACGACCGTGTCGGAGAGGTGGTTCTCCTCAGGCGTGGTGTGGGCGACGTGCTTGGCCCACAGCGGCGCCGCCAGGCAGGCGAGGACGAGGGCCAGGAAGAGGGCGCCGAAGGCGAGCGCGACGCGGTTGCGCCGCAGGCGCCGGGCCGTGAGTCGCCACGGCCCGGCGCCGTGCTGCTCGGCTCCGGCCTCTACTCGCCCTCCTTCAGGCACCAGCTCGAGTAGTCGTTGTTGTAGAGCGGGTGGACCAGGGTGCAGTCCTCGAAGTCGATCCTGTCGGAGACGAAGGTCGACAGCTTGGTGTGGCCGTAGGGCGCCAGGTAGGCGCTCTCGACCAGGTAGTCGTTCAGCTCCTCCCAGCGGTCGGTTACCGCCGTCAGGTCCTCCTCCCCGCTCAACTCCGCGATCTCACGGTTGATCCGCTGATCGTCGACGTTGCTGAAATTCTGGTTGTTGGTCGGCTGGATCGTGTTCCCGTCGACCAGAAAGAAGAAGTTGAGCGGGTGCGGGAAGTCCGCGAACCAGTTCGCGAACCCGGTCTGCGCCGCGGTCCTCTCGTTGCCGATCGTCTGGAAGTAGACGCCGCCGTCGATGATCCTCGGCTCCGCGTCGAAGCCGAGCTGGTTGAGCTGGTCGGCGTAGGCCTGGGTGACCCTCGGGGTCGGGTCGTCGGTGTTGCCCCAGACGGTCACCTCGGCGCCCTCGGCGCCCGCCTGCCGGATCAGCTGCCGGGCGCGCTCGACGTCGGGCGCCTCGTTCGGGTTGCCGAACGGGCAGTCGTCGACGTCGATCGCTTCGGTGTAGCCGGGCATGCCGGGGGGCAGGAAGGAGCAGCCCGGCGTCAGCTCGCCGGCGAAAAGCCGGGCCAGCGCCGGCTTGTCGATGCCGACGTTGACGGCCTCGCGGACGCGCGGGTCGTCGAACGGCTCTTCCCTCGTGTTGAGGAAGAAGTAGTAGGTGGAGAGCGTCGGGAACTCCTTGTAGCGCTGCTCCTCGCTGCCGTCCGGCCCGAACCGCTCCAGCACCTCCGACTTGAGGTCGGCGGCCGGCGGATCGAACATGTAGTCGAGCTCGTTGTCGATTACGTCCTGGGTCTGCTGGGCCAGGTTGGGAACGATCCTCGCCGTGATCGTGTCGATCTGCGCCACCGGGATGTCGGGGATGTCGAGCTCCGCGAAATTGGGGCTCTTCTCGAGCACGAACTCCCGGTTGGGCACCGATCTCGTGATCTCGTAGGTGCCGACCCCCGGCGCCGGGTTCTCGGTCATGTTCTCGAAGGGTGTGTCCCCGGGGACGATGCCGGCGAAGTTCATCGCCAGCACGTTGCTGAAGGAGGCGTCCGGCTCGGCCAGGTTGATCGTGATCTCGCCGGTGCGGTCGTCGGTTTCTATGCCGGCGATGTCGGCGTTCGCGTTGCCGCCTTCGAGGTAGGCACCGGCGCCCTCGATCACCTCGAAGAAGCCGGCGCCCGGAGACTCGAGGTTGAGCACCCGCTTGATCGTGTGCTCGAAGTCGCTCGCTCTGACGGGGGTGCCGTCGGAGAACTTCAGCCCGTCGCGCAGCGTCAGCCGGTAGGTGGTGCCGTCGGCGGAGACCTCGGGCAGGTCCTCGGCAAGGCCGGGGATCAGCTCCGCGCCATCCTCGCCCTCGGTGTGCCGGTAGGTGAGCAGCGGCGTGTAGACGAGCCACATCGCCTCCCAGCCGTTGGCCGCATAGGAGAGGGCCGGGTCGAGGAAGTCGGGCTGTGAGGTCTGCGCGATCGTCACCGCGCCACCCTGCGCCTGCCCACCATTGCCGTCGTCGTCGCTGCCGCAGGCGGCGATGCCGACCGAGAGCGCGGCTGTCGCAAGCGCCACCCCCAGGACTGTCACGAGCTTCTTCAAGACGACCTCCTCGTCGGAATTGTGAGTACCCCGCCGGTCACTCTTCCGGGGCGGCGGCCAAGTCCCTGCCCCGGCCACCCGCGAATCCCCTTGCGCGCAACTCCACCACAATCTCATCGGCCTCGTCAACAGCCGCTAAGCGCTTTATGGAGCGTTCTGGCCACTTTGTTCCAAGTAGCGGCGCGGCGACCGCGACGATCGCGACGACGCCAACTCCCGCTACGAGAAAGGTGGCGCGGGGACTGAAGCCAGTGGCGATCAGCCCGCCGACGGCATAGCCGAGGCCGGGCATCGCCGCTCCGATCGACTCGAGCACGCTGATCACCCGCGCCTGCATCGACTGCGCGGTCAGCTCCTGCACGGCGCTGATCAGGGAGACCCACTGCACGCCGTTGCCCGCCCCACCGAGCGCGGAGCCCGCGCAGGCGACGGCGAGGGTCGGAGCAGCGGCCATCCCCAGGTAGCCGGCGCCGACGGCGAGCGTGCTGAAGAAGAGCAGCAGCGGCAGCGGCGCCCGTCGCAGGGTCGCGAAGACGAGGCTGCCGAGGACCATGCCGCTGCCCCAGGCGCCGAGCAGCAGGCCATAGCCGGTGTCCCCGGCGCCGAGCGTCTCCTTCGCGTAGATCACCTCGATCGGGATCACCGCCGAGAAGAAGACGAAGACGGCGGCCTGGGCGCCGAGCAGGCGGCGCAGGGTGGCGCCGCCGCGGATGTAGCCGAGGCCGGCGCGCACCCGCTCTCGCAGCAGGCCGGGCTCGGGTTCGGCGTGGGGGAGCGGCCCCGCGGTGAGCAGGACCCAGGCGATCGCGTAGAAGGAGACGGCGTCGAGCAGCAGCGCCGACTGGACGCCGAGGACGGCGACCACGGCGCCCGCGATCGCGGGCCCCACCGCGGCGCCGCCGGTGAAGGCGACGTTGAGGATCGCGTTGCCGGCGCGCAGCTCCCCCTCCGGCTCCAGCATCGATGCGGCGACCGCGCGGGTCAGTGCCCGGGCGGTGAGGGCGAGGGCGCCGTCGAGCGTGGCCACGGCGACGACGGCGGCGAGGGAGAAGTGGTCGGCGAGCAGCGCCAGGGCGCCGAAGGCGGCCGCCTCTCCCGCGTAGATCGTCGGTAGCGCGAAACGGGGTGGGGGCCTCTCCATGCGTGCGACCAGAACAGGGGTCAGCAACGCCGGCAAGAAGCCGGTGCCGAGGAAGAGCGCCGCGGTGGCAAGGGCGCTGCCGGTCAGGTCGAAGACGAGGACCGAGAGGGCGACGATGCCGAGCCAGTCGCCCATCTCGTTGACCGCGTAGGAGAGCGCCAACCGGCGGAAGGCCGGCCGTCGCAACGGGTCACGCAGTCGTGGGGTGCTCATTTCCTGGCCACTCGTCCTACAGGGTTCTGCACAAGTTTTCGTGCATTTGCACAAGTTTCCGCCAAGCTGTGCTACAAAGTTGCAAGCTATTCACGAGTTTCTCGCTCGATCACCAGTAAACGGGAGAAGGGAGCACAGACATGGGCTACCGTCACTAAGACTTAGAAACAGAGCGAAACGCTACTTGCAAGCTTCGCTTTGAAGCGAAGGGCGTCCGACTGAGGGCGCCCTTCGTGCGTTCTGGGGCCGAAGCTGCGGTTTCGCGCGCAATTTGCAAGGTATTGGTCAGGTGGTCCAGACGGGTTGTCCGGGCTTCGCCGACCCTCTACCGTGGTCTCTCGCAAGTAGCTTTCGCCGCAAGGCCCAGTCTTCCGGCAGGGGAATTCGCATCGGTTCGCGGAATCTCAATAGGGCTGGCGGGCTGGACCCCGATCGGCGGTAAGACAAGGATGCCCGGAGAGCGACCGACACCGCTGATCATCTTCTTGGAGTTGCTGCTGCTCGCGATCATCGCGGCGGCAGGTGTCGGCTTTGCATTCGCCAACTGGGACCTGGCGCTGTTCGGAATCCTGCTCGGCTTCTCGGTTTTCAGCGATCTCACCGCGATCGAGACCGACTCGAAGGTCAAGATATCCGGCAGCTTCCTGGCGCTGGTGCTGGCGATGGTCTTCCTGGGCGGGGCGCCGGCAGCCATTATCGGCGTGCTGTCGATCCTCGTCGGCTGGGTGCGCTGGCGAGACGCGCCCCACTACCTGCTGAATAACTTGGTCACCTACGCGACGTTCCCTCTGGTCGGCGGGATCGTCTTCCATCGCACGACGGAGGCCGCCGTGATCACGCCCTCCGATCCGGCTTTCTACACGCTCGTTTTCGGTGTCTTCATGCTGGCATTGGCGATCAACTTCTCGATGATTGCCTCCTACGCGTGCTACCTCGAGCGCAGCTCCTTCGCGGAGAAGATCCGCACCGCGCTCTTCCCGCTGCTGCCTTCGGAGATGGCGGCGGCGCTGATGGCGGTCGGCGTCGCCTTCATCTACAACGAGATCGGCCTGGCCGCGGTCGCCCTGTTCGGCATCGTGCTGGTCACCTTCCAGTACCTGCTCGGCGCCCTGCTGATGTCGCAGAAGCGCGCCGAGGAGCTGGAGGACCGCACCAAGCAGCTGGCCAGCTTCCAGGTCGGGATGCTGAGCGCGCTGTTGCGCACTCTCGACCTGCGGGACCAGATGACCGCCCGCCACAGCGCCGCGGTCGCCCGCTACTCGCGCGCGATCGCCCAGAAGGCCGGCTTCTCCCGCCAGGAGGAGGAGCTGGTCCACATCGCGGCGATCCTGCACGACATCGGCAAGTTCATCCTCCCCGACCGGATCCTGAAGGCCAACGTGCCGCTCACCGACGAGGACTGGATGCTGATCCGCCGCCACCCCCAGCAGGGCGCCCGCGTCGTCTCCTCGCTCGACGGCTACGGCCCGGTCGCGGAGATCATCCTCGCCCACCACGAGCGGATCGACGGCAAGGGCTACCCGCGCGGCATCGCCGGGGAGGACATCCCGGAGCTGGCGCGGATCATCTCCGTCGCCGACACCTACGACGTGATGACCTCGCGCGACTCCTACCGCTCCCCGGTCTCCTCCTTCGAGGCGATCCAGGAGCTGCGCCGGGTCGCGGGGACGCAGCTCGACGCCCGCTTCGTCGAGCTGTTCGTCGAGCTGCTGGAGGGCAAGGACCTCTCTTTCCGCCACGGCGAGGACGCCGACTTCGAGGCGGAGCTGGCGCTGGAGGCGCGGATCGCGGAGACGGCCAGCCCGACCGTCAGCGGCGCCGGCCGCTTCCAGGTGCGCAGCGCGGTGCGCTGAGCCCACCGCACTTCCGCGAACGTCCCGGGCTCTCCCCCATATGGAGGATTCCGGGACGTTGACCGCTTGACGACGCGCACCGCGCGTAGCGCCGATACGGTTGCACAGTGCGCGCCGTCACCTTCCAAGCTCCGGGCGAGGTCCGGCTGGATGAGAAGCCCGAGCCGGAGATCGCCGCCCCCGACGAGGCGGTGGTCGAGATCGAGGCGACCGGCATCTGCGGCTCCGACCTGCACATCCTCCATGGCCGCGTCCCGGTCGAGCCCGGCTTCACGATCGGCCACGAGTTCGTCGGCAAGGTGCTGGAAGCGGGCGACGGGGTCCGGCGCGTCGACGCCGGGGACCGGGTGCTGGGCTGCTTCCACACAGCCTGCGCGACCTGCGCCGCCTGCGTTCGAGGTGACTACCACCGTTGCGCCGACGGGCGGACTTTCGGCCACGGCTCGAAGCTGGGCGACCTGCAGGGCGCCCAGGCGGAGAAGCTGCTCGTGCCGCAGGCGAACCTCACCCTGCGCCGCGCCCCGGAGGGGATGTCCGCCGACGTGGCGCTGTTCGCCGGCGACGTGATGGGCACCGGCTACCACTCGGTCGCCCACGCCGGCATGCGGGCCGGGGACACGGTCGCGGTTCTCGGCCTCGGCCCGGTCGGCCTCTGCGCGGTGCAGGCCGCGCGCGCCGGCGGCGCCTCGCGAGTCTTCGCCGTGGACACCGTCGAGCAGCGGCTGGAGCTGGCCGGTGAGCTGGGGGCGACGCCGCTGCACCTGGAGGAGGCGGACCCGAAGCGGGCGGTGCGCGCCGAGACGGAGGGGCGCGGCGTCGACATCGCCGTCGACGCGGTCGGCGACCCGGGGCCGCTGGAGCTGGCGATCAGCCTCGCCCGCGACGCCGGCACCGTCTCCGGGATCGGCGCCTACGCGGGCCGCGGCGACGTGCTGCTCGGGCTCGCCTGGCTGAAGGGGCTGACGCTGCGCCTCGGGCTCGCCAACGTGATCGCCCATGTCGACCGGGTGCTGGAGATGATGTCGGCAGGCCTGCTCGATCCGACCCCGCTCGTCACCCACCACATGCCGCTCGACCAGGCGGCCGAGGCGTACGCGCTGTACGACAACCGCGAAGCCTTGAAGATCGTCCTCACGCCCTGACGGCGCTCCGCCCAGAAGTCGCCGGGGCATCGGTGCCGCGGCGCCCGCCGGTCGGCGCGCGCCGCCTGTCCTTGTCCGAGTAGAGCCGGTTGTCGGCGATGCTCAGGGCTGCAGAGGTATCCAGCGCTTCGGTTGGAATTTCCACCGCACCCCAACTGGCGGTGACCATGTGGTCATTCACCTCTTCCGAGAGAGCGTCGGTCAGGGCACGAATCTCAGCATCGGCCTCTGAGAGCCTGCCCCGGAAGAGGGCCGCGAACTCGTCGCCGCCCATGCGGTAGGCGGTGCCACCCTCGGGGGTCGCCTCCGCCAGCCGGGCGCTCAGCCGGACCAGAAGCCCGTCGCCGGCGGGATGGCCGAGGCTGTCGTTGTAGGCCTTGAAGCCGTTCAGGTCGAAGAGGACGAGGACGTGGTTGCTGCGGTTCGAGCAGGCGCGGTCGAGGTCGATCTGGAGCCTGCCCCGGTTGGAGATGCCGGTGAGCGCGTCGGTCTCCGCCCGGGCCAGGAGCCTCTGGTTCTCCCTGACGGCGAGCAGCAGCCGCGCCACGAATGCGACGCCGGCAAGTGTCACGAAGACGTCGGCGATCGGTTCGAGGCTGCCGAGGCGCCCGTAGATGCGGGCGCCGGCGAAGAGGGCCATGAAGAGAGCGGCGACCGCCAGTGGGTGGTTGAGGCGGTCGGGCTCGTCGAGGTTCTCGGAGGCGGGCGTCCAGGCGGCCCAGGCGATCAGCGCGAAGCCGAGCGGCCATAGAACGTCGACGATTCCACCCTCCGCGTAAGTCCCCGTCGTCGAGGTGTAGCTGTAGGCGACGTCGACGGCGGCGATCGACAGCAGGCCGCCGGCCAGCAACCAGAGCGAGCGGCCCGGCCGGCCGGCGGTGGAGATCAGGATTGCGCCGGCGAAGGCGAGCAGGGCGAGGTCGCCGATCGGGAAGGCGATCGCGGTGACGAACTCCTGCGCGGAGTCGCTCGCGTGGTCGAGCACGGTGGACAGAAGCACCTGGGTGCCGACGGCCGTGATCGCCAATCCGCCGATCGCCCCGTCCAGCCAGCGGCCCGCGCTCAGGCCCCGGTAGCGCAGGTGCAGCAGCGTGGCGATACCCGCGAAGAGCAGCGGGTACATGGCGAGCATCAACACGTCGCCGGGGGAGGGGACGGGGTGGTTCGGGTCGTCGACGATGAAGAACGTCCAGTAGGCGTCGCCCAGCGCGCTCAGCAGCAGCCCGGCGCCGATCAGCATCCAGGCCGCGCGCTCCTCGGCGACGCGAAAGGCGCGCGTCAGGCAGGCCAGCGCCGCGGCGACGCGCAGCCCGTTGTAGAGCCAGTGGTCGAAGAGGGGATTGGTGCCCTCGCCGCCGAAGCCGACCACCAGGTGCACGGCGAACAGGGCGATGCCGGCCGCCATCGTCAGCGCGAAGAGGCGTCCGAAGCGAGGTCGGAGCATGGTGGATATGTGCGTCGAAATTGCGATAGGCGGGCCCGATCCAGGCATCGGCAATAGGCTCACCCGCCATGAGCCGCGGCTCCTTGATCGTCCTTCTGCTGGGCACCGGCGCCGCCTGGAACGCGGGCAACGTCGGCTCCGTGATCGGTGAGGTCAGCCGCGAGTTCGACCTCTCGCTGGCGACGGTCGGGCTGCTCTCCGGCACGCTTCTGCTCGGCTTCGCCGTGCTCGGGACGGTCCTCGCGCCTCGGGTCGGCGAGGCGATCGGCGTGGTACGCACCATGGTCGTTGCCGCCGGGCTGTGCGTCGTCGGCAACCTGGTCTTCGCGGTGGCTCCCGACTTCGCCGCGCTCTCCGCGGGGCGCGCCCTGGCGGGCTGCGGGCTGGGGCTCGCCGCTGTCGCGGGGCCGATATACGCTCGTGCCACGGGCGGTGTTCGCCGGGTCGGGCTCTTCGGCGCGGCGTTTCAGCTCGGGATCGCCGGCGGCTTGGGCTTCGGGGCGATACTCACCGACCTGGGCGCCGACTGGCGCCTCGGCTTCCTGCTCTCCGCGGCGGTCGCCGCCTCGCCGCTGCCTCTGCTCGCCGGGGTCGACAGCCGGGTGTCGGTGGAGCGGCGCGGCGGCGGCTTCCTGCGCCTCGCCCTGCGCAGCTCCCGCGTTCTGCGGCTGACCGCGCTGTTTCTGGCGATCTTCGCCGTGCCGCTGACACTCGGCAGCTGGCTCGTCCACTACCTCAGCGTCGACAGCGGCCTCAGCGCCGGATTCGCCGGCGCGCTCGGGTTCGTCCTGTTCGGCGTCTCGGCATGGGCTCGCGAGATCGGCGGCGGGCTGGCGTCGCGGGGCGTCGGCGCCATGTACCTGGCGGGGCTCGCGCCGCTGCTGGCGGCCGCCGGGCTCGCAGCGCTCGCGCTCGACGACTCGGCCGCGGTGGCGACCGTGGCGGTGGTGGCTGCCGGCGTCGGCTTCGCGCTTCCCTACGGCACGGGCATCGTCGAGGCCCAGAAGCTCTTTCCACGCGAGCCGGCCGAGCCGGTGGCATTCGTGACGATGATCGGGTCCGCCGCCCCCGTCGCCCTGGTGCCCGTGATGGGGTCGCTGCTCGGCGCCGGGGACGGGGAGGCGGTCTTCCTCGCCCTCGCCGCCTTCGTGCTGCTGGCGGGGATCCTCAACCTGCGGCCGGTCGAGGGGTCGCTGGAGGGCTGACCCGACGCGTCCGCGGCGGCTTGCTCAGCGGTGCTCCGGGTTGGGGAAGTCGAAGCGGCAGCCGGCTTCCCACTCGGAGCGCTGGTTGCCGTGTGCGGGGATCCCGCCGGCGTCCTTCAGCATGCGCGCCAGGTGGAGCAGGTTCCAGGTCATGAACGTGGTGTTGCGGTTGGTGAAGTCGTTCTGGGGCCCGCCGGAGCCCTCGTCGAGGTACGACGGTCCCGGCCCCGCCTCGCCGATCCAGCCGGAGTCCGCCTGCGGGGGGATCGTGTAGCCGAGATGCTGGAGCGCGTACAGCACCTCGAGCGCACAGTGCTTGACTCCGTCCTCGTTGCCGGTGACCAGGCAGCCGCCGACCCGCCCGTAGTAGGCGGACTGGCCGGCCTCGTTCAGCAGGTGCGAGTTGCCGTAGAGGCGCTCGATCACCTTCGTGCAGACCGACGACTTCTCGCCCAGCCAGATCGGCGTCCCGAGGACGAGGATGTCGGCGGCCATCACGCGATCGAAGATCGCCGGCCACTCGTCCACCTCCCACCCGTGCTCGGTCATGTCCGGCTGGACGCCGGTTGCGATCTCGTGGTCGGTCGCGCGGATGCACTCGACCTCGACCTCGTTGCGGCGCATGATCTCGATCGAGATGTCCATCAGCCCCTGTGTATTGGAGGCCTCGGGGCTGCGCTTCAGCGTGCAGTTGACGAACAGCGCCCGCAGGTCCGAGTAGTCGGCGGGACGCTCCTCACACATCCGGGCCTGCCTCTCGTCGAGGACGTCTCGTTCGCGCACCGCTCGCTCTCCTCCCTGGCGCTCGGGGTTGCGCCACAGCCTAAGGGAAGCCTTCCGGTGGGACCATACGCTCGGTCATCGGCTACGTTGAGCCGGATGGCGGAGGAGTTGCGGGTCACCGACGGGCTCTCGATCCCCATGCACGAGATCGAGCTGCGCACCAGCCGCTCCTCCGGCCCCGGCGGCCAGCACGCCAACGTCACCGCTTCCCGCGTGGAGGCGGTCTTCGACGTGGAATCGTCGACGGCGCTGGACGAGGTTCAGCGGAACCGCCTGCGCGAGCGGCTCGGCCCGATCGTCACCGCCGTCGCCCAGGAGGCGCGCGGCCAGGCCCGCAACCGTGAGCTGGCTCTGCAGCGCCTCGCCGAGAAGCTGGCTAAGGGCCTCGCGACCCGCCGCCGGCGCCGCCCGACAAGGCCGACCCGCGCCTCCCGCCAACGCCGCCTCGCGCAGAAGCGCCGCACCGCCGAGCGCAAGCGCGCCCGCCGCAGGCCGACGCAGGACGATTAGTCGACCTCCGCGCTGACCGGCCAAGAGGCGTTTGGCGAATGGGCGCGGCTGGTTTCGAACCAGCGACCTCTCGCGTGTGAAGCGAGCGCTCTCCCACTGAGCTACGCGCCCTGGGGCACGGATCATATGACGGGCGGGGAGGGCGCTAGCCGCCCTGTGTCGCTACGTCCACCCCTCCGGGGATTGGCGGCTCCCTCTCCGCGCCCCGCTTCAGCGCCAGCGCCACGAAGGGATAGATCAGGGTGGAGAGCATCGCGGCGCCGACCAGGCCGGCGGAGGTCGAGGTCTCCATGTGGCCCGCGTCGACGGCGAGGGTTGTGATCGCGACGACGAGGGGCAGCTCTGTGGCGCAGTAGAAGGCCAGCGCAGCCCGCTCGCGGGCGCGCAGGACGCTGCGGTAGAGGAGCAGCGCCGGAGCCCCCCGCACGACGAGGAAGAGGCCGAGGAAGAGGCCGAGCTTGGCGAGCGCCTCGACAGAGCCGAGCGCATCGAGGTCGAACTCGATGCCGCTGGTGACGAAGAAGAAGGGGACGAGGAAGCCGAAGCCGACCGCGGTCAGCTTCGACTCGAAGACCTCCAGCTCCCGTCCGCGCAGCGCCAGGCGGGTGATCATCCCGGCGACGAAGCCGCCCAGCAGGATGTCGAGGCCGAGCTTGCCGGCGAGGCCGACGAGGCCGAAGATCAGCACCACCGTGACCCGGACGGCGAGCTGGCTGCTCGCCTCGAAGGTGCGCTCCAGCGCCGGCCAGCCGCGCCAGGCAAGGCCCATCGAGAGTAGGGCGACGGCGATCGCCAGTCCGATGAAGGCGCTCAGGACCACTGCCTCGTGGATCGGCTGGGAGGTGGAGAGGAACAGGGTGACGAGCAGGATCGGGCCGAACTCTCCCACCGCCCCCGCCCCCAGCAGGTAGGTGCCGAAACGGGTGCGCAGCTCCCCCTCGTCGCGGAGGATCGGGATCAGGGTGCCGATCGCCGTGGTGGCCAGCGCCGAGCCGGTGAAGACCAGGGAGAGGATTACCCCGGTGGCGGCGAGGATGCCGCCGATCGCGTAGGCGATCGCGACCGAGAGCGCCCAGCCCAGCCCGCCGAGGACCAGCGGCCGTCCGCGGATCCGCTGGAAGTCGATCTCGTATCCGGCGAAGAAGAAGAGCATCCCGAGGCCGAGCGTGGCGAAGAACTCGATGAACTCGTCGCTCTCGGCGATGCCGAGGATCTGCGGTCCGATCACGATCCCCAGCGCCAGCTCGAGAACGACCACCGGTGGGGCGAAGGGCTTCGGCACGACAGCCACCGTCAGCGCTGCCACCGCGGCGACGAGCACGATCGCGAAGAAGGAGACTGTGTCGACGTCGATCATGGGGTCGGGCGATCCTATGGCGCGCTAGGATCAGCTGCGGACCGTGCTAGGCGGGGAATTAGCGGTGCCCTGTAACCCGCAATCCGCTCTAGCGGGGCTGAATACCGTTCTGAGGAGCTGGCCCTCGGGGTCAGTGCGCCGCGGGCGGCGTTGACGGCCGGGTCCTGCGCGACGTGGGCACGTGAATCAGGTCAGGTCCGGAAGGAAGCAGCCTTAAGCGGAAGCCGCGGGTGCCGCAGGCCAGCCCGGCCCGAGCCAGAACGCGGCGGACACGCCCGGGGACCTCGCTTCGAGGTCCGGTGCACGGTCCGTTTTCAATCCTCCGGCTTGGTCAGCAGCGGCGGTAGAGCAGCCAGGACTTGTTGGCGGCGACGCGGCGAAAGCCGGGTGGCACCGGCACGTCGGGCCGGGCCGGGTCGTTCGGATCGAGGATGAAGTTGCGGACGACGAAGTCGCCGGCGGGGGCGAGGAAGTAGCCGCTGCGCGGCTGGCGCTGCTGGGTCGAGCTGACGATCGAGGAAGGCTGGACCTCCAGCGCGAAGGCGAGCCGCGGCACGGCGCGATGGTTGGGAACGGAGATCGGCAGGCAGAGCGGCCGAAAGGCGCCGGAGCCCGCCAGGTCCTCGAGGTCGGCCTCGATCCGTCCCTGGTTGGTCAGGTCGGTGTCGACGCGGGAGAGGAGGTCGTACTGGTTCGGCCCCCAGACCGCGAACAGCAGCAAGACGACCGCGGCGAATGCCTGCCATCCGCGCCGCCAGGGGTGGCCCTGCTCCAGCAGCCGCCAGCCGAGCAGCGCCAGCGCGCAGAAGACGGCGAGTACTGCGGCGGCGAGCATCGTGTAGCGGGGGATGATCGCCAGCCCGGCGCTGCCCAGCACCGCGAAGGCGGCCAGCGCCAGCGCCGCGGCGGCGACGCCGACGAAGGATCGCCGCCGCAGGAAGGCGAGCCCGAGGATGATGCCCCCGGCGGCGCCGACCATCCCCGGCCACTGGAGCACCTCGCCCAGCCGCCGCGGCCCGTAGAGCACGAGGTCGACCGGCCCGGTCTGCCGCTCCAGCGTCTCGACCGTTTCCCGCGTGCCGGTGAAGGAGTGGACCGGGCTGCCCGCGGTGATCCAGTCGAACAGCGTCCAGAGGAGCGGGCCGGACAGGGCCATCAGAACGAGCGCGGCGGAGGCAGTTGGGGTACCCCCCGCCCGGACAAATGCCGGTCTAATGAGACCGGCATTTTGAGTATCCGCCCGTTCGGAGGGCACCCCAACTGCCTCTTCACGGGACGCTCTCCCGGGGTCGAGCATCAGGTAGGCGAGGTAGGCGATCGAGAAGAGCCAAGCCTCGGGGCGCAGCAGGCCCGCCAGCGTGAGCAGAGCCAGAACCATCCACTCTCTACCCAGCCCGTCCTTCTTAGGCTCTTGCTGCCTGCGGGTCTCTATGACGAGCGCTCCGAGGCACAGCGCGATGTACGGGAGGTCCACGTAGGCACGCAGGCCGTTGGAGAGATAGGGGGCGCGGGTCATCACGATCAGCGCCGCCAGGGCGCCGATCGGCCGGTCGAACCACAGCGACCCGAGCCGGTAGACGAGGTAGGCGACGAGGCCGAGCGCGACGTAGGCGAGCGCCACCGTGACGTCGATTGCGCCGTCGCCGAGCGGCGCCGTCGCCATGCCGAAAAGGTCGGCGAGCGGGTGGGGGGTGGGCGGCAGTGCCGCGCCGTAGTCGGGCCTCATCCCCTGGGCCAGCTCCCGACCCCACTCCAGCGCGTAGATCGTGTCGTAGTTGGGGAAGCCGAGCGGGAAGAGCAGCAGCAGGATCGCCGTCAGGCCGGCGACCCAGGCCAGCGGCACGAGCATGCTCCGCACCCCCGAAGGCATCGGCGCAACCTACAGATGGCGCCCCTCGGTGCGCCGGCGGAAGGCACGGGGGCCGTAGATACACTGGCCCGCGTCACCTTCGACACCTGAGATGACCGAGTCAACCTCTCTCTACCGCCGCCACCGACCGGGCTCGTTCGACGAGGTGGTCGGCCAGCGCCACGTGGTTCGCACCCTGCGCAACGCGGTCGAGAGGGACAAGGTTCACCACGCCTACCTCTTCGTCGGCTCGCGCGGCACCGGCAAGACCTCGATGGCGAAGATCCTCGCCCGCTCGCTCAACTGCGAGCGGGGCGGGCCGACCACCACTCCCTGCGGGGAGTGCGAGTCCTGCCTGACGATCGCCGCCGGCACTTCGGTCGACGTGATCGAGATGGACGCCGCCTCCAACCGCTCGGTCGACGACGTCCGCGACCTGCGCGAGCGGGTCGCCTACGCACCGGCCGCCGGGCGCTGGAAGGCCTACATCCTCGACGAGGCCCACATGCTGACCAAGGAGGCCTGGAACGCCTTCCTCAAAACGCTCGAGGAGCCGCCGCCCAACACCGTCTTCGTGCTCGCCACCACCGAGGCCCACAAGGTGATGGCGACGATCGCCGACCGCTGCCAGCGCTTCGACTTCCAGCGCCCCTCGCTGGAGCAGATCTCCGAGGTGCTGCGTCGCGTCGCCGACGCCGAGGGGATCGAGATCGACGACCCGGCGGTGGCGGTGATCGCCCGCGCCGCCTCCGGCAGCTTCCGCGACGCGCTCGGAACGCTGGACCAGCTGGTTGCCTTCGGCGGCGAGCGGGTCGCGCTCGACGACGTGTTGGAGCTGCTCGGCGCTGCTGACGCGGAGCTCCTCTTCGAGGCGGTCGAGGCGATCGCGGCCGAGGATCCGAAGGCCGTCCTGCTGGGCGTCGAGCGGATGTCGCGCTCCGGCCGCGACCCGGTCCAGTTCGCCCGCGACCTGCTCGCCCACCTGCGTCACCTGCTCGTCGCGCAGACGGTCGGCGAGGTCCCCGAGTCCTTCGTCGCCACCGCCACCGACACGGAGCGGCTCGCCGCCCAGGCAAGCGCGGTCGGCCCGGCGGCGCTGGTCCGCGCGATCGACGAGCTGGCGGCGGCGCTGACCGCGGTGCGCGAGGGGGACGAGGCGCGGATGGCGGTCGAGATCGCCCTGCTGAAGGCGGCCCGCCCCGATCTCGACCCCTCCACCGAGGGTCTCGCCCGCCGCGTCGAGCGCTTGGAACGAGCCGGGGCCGGGGACGCCGCCCCATCGCCCCCCGCACCCACCGCCGAACGTCCCACACCTCCCCCCACAGAGGGGTCTCCGGGACGTTCGCCGTCAGTCGGGCTGGAGGATGTCGTGCGCCTCTGGCCGGCCGTCGTCGACCATCTGCGCCAGTCGAGCGCGCCGGCGCTCGCAGCCTTTTTCGAAGGCGCCCGTCCGATCGCCGTCGACACCGGGGCGGCCACCGTCACGATCGGCTTCCCGGTCGGCGCCGGGTTCAACAAGCGCAAGGCGGAGGCACCCGAGCAGCGGGAGCGAGTAGCAGAGTCCTTGCAGGCGGTGACCAGCCACCGCCTGCGCCCCGTGTACGTGTTACTCGACGGCGACTCGGAAGAGGGCTCGGACGAGGAGGACCAGGGAGCCGACGAAGGCGACCTGCTGGAGCGGCTGAAAAGCGAATTCGACGCGGAGGAGGTCAGCGAGATCTGATGGCGAGAGGTGGAGGCCCGGGGGGCATGGACATGAATGCGCTGCTCAAGCAGGCACAGCAGATGCAGGCCGAGATGACGCAGGCCCAGGAAGCCCTCAAGGAGGAGAGCGTCGAGGCCAGTGCCGGGGGCGGCATGGTCAAGGTGAAGATGAGCGGCGACCTGCGGTTGCTGGGCCTGGAGATCGACCCCGAGGCGGTCGATCCCGAGGAGACGGAGCTGCTCGCCGACATGGTGCAGGCGGCGGTCAACGAGGCGCTGCGCTCCGCCCAGGAGCTGGCGGCCTCGAAGATGGGCGGGATCACCGGCGGTATGGGCGGCGGCGCGGGAGGCCTCGGCGGCCTCGGCCTGCCGGGAGCCTGATGCGCGCGAGGCGCCGTTGAGCGACTCCGGCCCCGCCCCCCTGGGGCGCCTCGTCGCCGAGCTTTCGCGGCTGCCGGGGATCGGCCGCCGCACCGCGCAGCGGCTCGCATTCCACCTTCTGCGCGCGCCCGAGGAAGAGGCCGCGGCGCTTGCCGCCGCGATCGTCGAGGTGAAGGAGAAGGTGGGCCTCTGCGAGGAGTGCTTCAACCTCGCCGAGGGGCCGCGCTGCCGGATCTGCGAGGACCCCTCCCGCGACCGCTCGACGATCTGCGTCGTCGAGGAGCCCGCCGACGTGATCCCATTCGAGCGCACTCAGGAGTACCGCGGCCTCTACCACGTGCTCGGCGGAGCGCTCTCCCCGATCGACGGAGTCGACCCCGAGGACCTGAAGATCGCGGAGCTGCTGCGCCGCGTCTCCACGGGCGAGATCCGCGAGGTCGTGCTCGCCACGAATTCGACCACGACGGGAGAGGCGACCGCGCTGCACATCGCCGAGCGGCTGGACGACCCGGTAACCGTCACCCGCCTCGCCAGCGGCCTGCCGGTCGGCGCCGACCTCGAGCACGCCGACGAAATCACGCTCGGCAAGGCCTTCGCCGGGCGGCGGGTGCTGGGCTGAGCCCCGCCGGCATCGTGGCTGTGTCCGACCGCTCCGGCAAGGTTGCGGCGTGTCGAGCCGTCCCCCGACGAGCCCGCCTGCCCGCGACGGCGCCGCGCCGGCGCAGATAGCCCGTGAGGTCTCCGCCCTGCAGGCGACCCTGCTGGGCAGGCTGCGCGAAGAGCTGACCCCGGCCGAGCCGGAGCGCTTCGCCGAGACGGCGGCTCGTCTCGCCACCGCCTTCGGGGAGGTGACAGCGGCGGCGGTCGAGGCTCTCTACGACCCGGGCGACGGCGGCCGCGACCCGGCGACCGGGCTGCATGGGCAGGCGCAGATGCGCCACCGGCTGGCCCAGCTGATCGAGTGCGCGCGCCGCTATGGGCACCCGTTCTCCCTGGTCCTGCTCGACTTCGAGGGCCCGGGTGCCGGCAACGGACAGGGCGTGGACGGGGATCGTGGGCCCGCGGCGCTGCCGATCGTGGCCACGGCGCTGCGCGAGAGCATCAGGCTTGCGGACGAGGCCTACCGCCTCGACGAGGACGGGCTGTGCGTGCTGGCCCCGGAGCAGCTGACCGGCGGCGCGGTGAAGATGGCCCGGCGCCTGGCGCGGATCCTCGACGAGCTGGAGCAGGCCGGGGGGCTGAAGATCACCGTCTCGGCGGGAGTCGCCTCCTGCCCGGAGCACGGCAACCAGGCCGAGGAGCTGCTGCGCGAGGCCGACACGGCTATGTGGAGGGCGCGGGCCACCGGTCAGCCCGTCGCGATCGCCGGCGTGCAAGATCGCTGACAGTTTGCGAAAACCCGTCCATAACCAGGGTAAACCTGTGAAAAGGGTGGGAGAATCCGGCCTCAGCGCGAATGGGCATAGCCCCTGAGCGGAAGAGGAAGAGCAGATGAGCCCGGGAATTCGAACAAATGCCGCAGCCGAGGTGCTCGGCGTCAGCGCCAACACGCTGCGCAGCTGGGAGCGCCGCTACGGGTATCCGCAGCCGAAGCGGACGCCCGGCAACCATCGCCACTACGAGCTGGTCGAGCTGCAGACGCTGCGCGACGCGCTGGCCGATACCGGCAACATCTCCTCGGCGATCGAGCTGGCGCGCCAGCGCCAGTCCGAGCCGGCGAGCAGTGGCGGCCTTCGCACCGCGCTGGAGAGCTTCGACGAGCAGGCCGCCGACCGCGCGATGGAGGGGAGCCTGGCGCTGCGCCCGCTGGAGCGGACTGTCGAGGAGCTGCTGCTGCCGACGGTCGACGCCCTGGCCGATGACGCCGAGGGTGCCGCGGAGCTGGAGTTCGCCTGCCGCTGGGCGACGGGCTGGCTGCACGGGGCGCGGCGGATGGCGAACGTCGCCTCGCGCCCCGCCGGGATCATGCTGCTCGACGCGACCGGCGGCAGCCCGCTCGAGGCCGTCCACCTGCAGGCGCTCGACCTTTCGCTGCGCCGCGCCGGCTTCCGCGTCCTCACCCTCTCCAGCGAGATGGGCGACGAGCGGCTGGAGCGCGCCCTGCGCGCCCTGGAGCCGACCGCGATCATCCTCTGCGGGCCGGCCGCGGGGGCCGAACAGGCGGACCGGCTGGTCTTCAAGACGACGGAGCAGGGTTTCGCCGCTCCCGTATACGCCTTCCGCGCCGTGGGCCTCGCCGCCGAGGGCGAGGGCGCTCCGGAGCCGCTGCGCTCGCCGGGCCAGGTGACCGCGATGCTGGGCGCCGACCTGCGCCGCCGTGCCACCCAGGCCTACGCCTGAGGCGGCCTGACACGGCGCACATCTGCGTCCTCGGTCGCTCGCGTGCAGAGCACGCCACGCTCCCTGCGTCCTTGATCTGCTTGGTCAGGTCGCCTCAGGGGCTGGGCTTGGCTCGGGAGGGGTTTCGCTGATCCCGAAGCGCTCGTACAGGCGACGCAGCGGGCCGGGCGCCCACCAGTTCCACTTGCCCAGCAGCTCCATCAACGAGGGGACGAGCAGAGCGCGCACGATGCTGGCGTCGATCAGCACCGCGAGCGCCACGCCGATCCCGTTCTCCTTCATGAAGATGATCTCCGAAGTGGCGAAGGCGCCCATCACGATCGCGAAAAGCAGCGCCGCCGCGGTGACGATTCGCCCGGTTCGCTCCAGCCCCACCGCCACGCACTCCGAGTCAGAGGCCCCATTGTCACGGGCTTCCTTGATTCGCGAGAGAAGGAAGACCGCGTAGTCGGTCGAGAGCCCGAAGGCGATCGCGAATAGCAGGATCGGCATCGTCTGCTCGATCGCGCCGGTGCTCTCGTAGGCGAGCAGCCCTTCCAGCCTGCCGTCCTGGAAGATCAGAACCAGCAGCCCGAAGACGGCGGCGAGCGTGAGGAAGTTCATGATCAGCGACTTGATCGGCAGCACGACCGACCCGGTCATCAGGAAGAGGATGACCAGGGTGGAGACGATCACGATCGCCAGCGCGACCGGCCCGTGCCGGGCGAGGCTGTCCTGGAAGTCGACGAAGTCGGCGGTGGCGCCGCCGACCAGGACCTTTCCGCCGGGAGCCTCGATCTCGCGCACCCGCTCGACCGTATCCTGGCTCGCATCCGCGACGAAGGGGTTGGCGGAGATAGCCTGGATGGCGGTGAGGCCACCCGCAAGCGGCTGCGGGGGGCGGACGGCGGCGACCCCGTCGGTGCGAGCGAGGTCCCCGCGAACCGCCGCGACGGCTTGGGACCCGCCTCCCTGCACCGCGATCCAGATCGGCGTCTCCCGGTAGGGCGGAAACTCTTCGCTGACGATGTCGTAGGCCCGGTGGGCGCTCGCCTCGTCGGGCAGCACCGTCGGGTCGACCGTGTCGAACTTGATGCCGAGGAACGGGACGCCGAGCGCGATCAGCAGCGTGGCGCTGGCGGTCGCGACTCCGATCGGGCGGCGCATGACGAAGCGTGAGAGCCGGTACCAGAAGCCCTCCTCGTCGGGGTGCGCGTCGGCCTCGGCGCGGCGCTGGAGGAAGCGGGGCGCCAGTGAGTTGACACGGCTACCGAGCAGGGTGAGGACGGCGGGCAGGACCGTCAGCGCGATCAGCGCGGCGAAGATCGCCACCAGTGAGCCGCCGAGCCCCATCGAGTACAGGAAGCGCTGCGGAAAGACGAGCAGCGCGGCGAGCGCCGCGGCCACGGTCAGCGAGGAGAAGAAGACGGTTCTCCCGGCCGTCGCCATCACCCGCCGCATCGCCGCCAGGCCCGGCCCGTCCTTGGCTATCTCCTCGCGGTAGCGGGAGACGACAAAGAGGCTGTAGTCGATCGCCAAGCCGAGCCCCAGCGCCGTGGTCAGGTTGAGCGCGAAGATCGAGATCGAGCCCAGCTCACTTGCCACCCTGAGGATCAGGAACGTGCCGACGATCGCCAGCGCGCCGATCATCAGCGGCAGCAGCGCCGCGACCAGGCTGCGGAAGAAGAGCAGCGTCAGCAGGAAGACGAGCGGGAAGGCGAGCAGCTCCGCCCGCTGCAGGTCGCTCTCGACCTGTTCGTTCACCTGCTCCTGGGCGACCGCTGCGCCGCCGACGATCAGCCCGGAGCGGTTCTCGAACCGATCGACGACGGCGGATCCTGCCTCCTGCCACTCCTTGTCGTCAGTCGGGGCCAGGGCCACTGCGAGGTAGGTGGAGTCGCCGTCGTCGGAGACGAAGTCTCGCGAGCGGGTGCTCAGGTAGCCGGTGACCGACTCGACTCCCTCGACCCCGCGGGTCTCGCGTGCGATCGCCGCGGCCCGCGCGCGGCCGGCGGCGGTGGCGACCGGGGCGTCGCGAATCACGATCACCGCACCCGGGCCGCGGAAGCCCGCATCCTGCAGCGCGTGGCGTGCCTGCACCGCCTCCGTGTCGGGGTCGTCGGCTCCGTAGGGGTCGAGCCGGTCGGCTACGGAGCCGCCCAAGGCCCCTGCGAGCAGGAAGAAGGCGACCGCCAGTAGCCCGACGCGCCGCGCACTGCTGTCCGCGAGGCGAGCGAGGGCGTCGAACATGAGTTCCTGTCTATCACGCTCCCGGTTGGGGCAGGGTTAGGGCCGTCACAGATCGACAGCCGCCTCCTCCGTTCCCGCTCGGGGCTATCCTCGCCCACCATGCCGGGCAGCGACTCCGACATCGTGGTGATGAAGTTCGGCGGCACCTCCGTCTCCGGGGCCGAGGAGATCAAGCGCGCCGCGGCGCGGATCGTCGCCGCGCGCGAGGCCGGCAACAGGGTCGTCGCCGTCCTCTCCGCGCGCGGCAAGACGACCGATGACCTCGTCGCCCAGGCCTTCGAGATCTCGTCCCGGCCGACTGGGCGGGAGATGGACATGCTGCTCTCCACGGGGGAGCGGATCTCCTGCGCGCTGTGCGCGATGGCGATCCACGACATGGGCCACGAGGCGATCTCGCTGACCGGCTCGCAGGCCGGCATCGTCACCGATTCCTCCCACACCAAGGCGCGGATAATCGACGTGCGCGCCGATCGCATTCGCGAGGCCCTCGACGAGGACCGGATCGCCCTGGTCGCCGGCTTCCAGGGGGTCTCCACCGCGAGCCGCGACGTGACCACGCTGGGGCGCGGCGGCTCCGATACGACCGCGGTCGCCCTCGCCGGCGCGCTGGGCGCCGGCGTCTGTGAGATCTACACCGATGTCACCGGCGTCTTCAGCGCCGATCCGCGCATCGTCCCCGACGCCCGCAAGCTGCCCGTCGCCTCCTACGAGGAGATGCTGGAGATGTCCGCGTCCGGCGCGAAGGTGCTGCAGCTGCGCGCGGTCGAGTACGCGCGCAACCACGGCGTCCGCATCCACTGCCGCAGCTCGTTCGAAGACGGCCCCGGTACCCTCGTCCTCTCCGAGGAGGAGACGATGGAACAGCCGATGGTGACAGCCGTGACCCACTCCGACGGGGAGGCCCGCGTGACGCTGACCGGCGTCCGCGACGAGCCCGGCGTCGCCGGGCGCATCTTCGGCGCGCTTGCGGCGGCCAACGTCAACGTCGACGTGATCATCCAGAACGAGCCGGTCGGCGACGATCGCCTCGCCGAGCTGTCCTTCACCGTCGACCGCTCCGACCTCGACTCCGCCAGGGAGGCGATCGCCGGGCTGGGGGGAGTCAGCGCCGGCCTGCAGGCGGACGAGCGGATCGGCAAGGTCTCGATCGTCGGCGCCGGCATGCGCAGCCACCCCGGTGTCGCCGCCCGGGTCTTCGAGGTGCTCGGCGAGCAGGGGATCAACATCGAGATGATCTCCACCTCGCCGATCAAGATCTCGTGCGTGATCGACGCCGACCGCGTCCCCGACGCCGTCAAGTCCCTCCACAAAGCCTTCTCCTTGGGCGAGGACGCGATCAGCCCCGAGGACCCGACCGGCCCCCGTCACCGCCCAACCGTTTCCGGGTAGTCATGTGCGCCAAAGACTCCGGCGCACGTTGGCGGCATTGCCCGCCGCCCCCGGACGCGGGAGCGAGGGCGCGAGATCGCCGGTTGTGATTGGCGCGCCCGAGCGGGAGCGGAGGAGGCGGCGTTTGATGGCGACAGGACCCGCGGCCTGAGCGCTAGGTCATACTCGGACCATGGCGGGTGACGGCTACAGAGTCGGAGTCGTGGGCGCGACCGGGCTGGTCGGCTCGACGATCCTCGGCCTGCTCGCCCAGCGCGATTTCCCCTTGGCGGAGGTGGTCCCCTTCGCGTCGGAGCGCTCCGCGGGCCGTGAGATCGAGTGGGGCGACACGGTGCTCGAGTGCCGCGCCCTGGGCGAGGAGGCGATTCAGGGCCTCGACCTCGTCCTCTCCTCGGCCGGCGGCAAGGTCAGCGGCGAGTGGGCTCCGAGGTTCGTCGACGCGGGCGCCGTCGTGGTCGACAACACCAGCCGCTGGCGCATGCACGACGAGGTGCCGCTGGTCGTCGCCGAGGTGAACCCGGACGCGGCAGCGGGCCACAAGGGGATCATCGCCAACCCCAACTGCTCGACCATGCAGATGGTGGTCGCGCTGAAGCCGCTGCTCGACGAGGCGGGGATCGAGCGGCTGGTGGTCTCCACCTACCAGGCGGTCTCCGGCACGGGCAAGGAGGCGGTCGACGAGCTGCTGGCCCAGTCCAAGCGGGTGCTCGCGGGGGACGAGAGCCCCCCGGTCGCCGCCTACCCGCACCGCATCGCCTTCAACGCCCTTCCCCAGGCGGGCGCCTTCCGGGACGGCGACGACCACACCGAAGAGGAGCGCAAGCTGATCGGCGAGACCCGGAAGATCCTCGACAAGGACTCGATCCGGATCAGCGCCACCTGCGTGCGGGTTCCCGTCGTGACCGGCCACTCGGAGGCGGTCAACGTCGAGACGCGCGAGCCTCTGTCTCCGGAGCGGGCGCGCGAGCTGCTCGCCGACGCGCCCGGGGTGACGGTCGTCGACGACCCCGCCGCGGCGCGCTACCCGATGCCGATCGACGCCGCCGGCCGCGACGACGTGCTCGTCGGCCGCATCCGTCGCGACCCCGGCAACGAGCGGGCTCTGGACATGTGGGTCGTCTCCGACAACCTGCGCAAGGGCGCCGCGACCAACGCGGTGCAGATCGCCGAGCTGCTGGTCGAGCGCGAGCTGCTGACGTCCGGCTGAGGCCGGCCAGCGTCAGTCCGTGTCGGGGGCCTCTTCGACCGGCTCGCCCCCGGCGTCGACCAGGCCCCGGCGCGACTCGTCGATCGCGTCGGCGGAGACCATCGGCTCCCCGCGCTTGTAGGAGGCGCGGGCGATCACGTGGGCGGCCACCGGGGCGGTGAGCACGAGGAAGAGGGCGATCAGGATCGCCTTGGCGTCGACGGCCCCCTTCCCTGCGACAGTCGCGGCGGCGAGGAACGCCAGGGTGCCGATGAACGCCGCCTTGCCGGACGCGTGGAGCTGGGTGTAGACGTCGGGCATCCGGTAGATGCCGACCACCCCGAGGGTGGTGAGGAGAAGCCCCACCCCGATCAGCAGGTCGCCGAGGACGGCGCCGACGTCGAGCCCGCTCAAAACAGCCTCCCGTCGCTGTGGAAGTGCGCGGCGGCGAGCGTCCCGATGAAGGCCAGCACGGCGAGCATCAGCGCGGCGTCCATGAAGAAGGGAACCCCCTCGGCGTTCGACCAGAGCACCAGCAGGCCGATCAGCACGACGACGAGGGTGTCGAGCGCGAGGATGCGGCTCCCGGCCGAGCGCGCCAGCAGGACCTTCGCCCCGCAGGCGACTCCCAGCACCGCCAGCCAGAGCACCGCCACGTAGAAGACCGTCTCGTGCATCAGGGGAAGACCTTGCGCTGGAAGCGATCGTAGGTGTGCTGGAAGCGATCGCGCACGGCGTCCGGGTCGGTCGCGTCGAGGACATGGATCAGCATCACGCCGCGCTCCTCGTCGGTGTCGACGTAGAGCTCGCCGGGCGAGAGCGTGATCGTGAGCGCCGTCACGGCCACGCCGGTGGCGCTACGCTCGCCGACCGGGACCGCGACGATGCCGGGCCGGCGCAGCCTCTTCACCCCGGCGACGACCAGCGCCACCTGCCAGGTTCCGCGAACCACCTCCCAGCCCACCACGAGCGCGTAGGCCGGAAGGCGCGCGGCTCGGGAGGCGAGCACGCGCGCGGGGAGCGGCGGCGCCTCGAAGAGGAACCTCTCCAGGCCGATCACGATCGCCGCCCCGACCAGCAGCCCCGCCGCGAGGTCCCACGCGTCGAGGCTCGCGAGGGTGAGCAGGTAGATCGCGGCGAGCAGGGCGACTGCCGCCGGCCGGCTCACGCCTCTCCTTCCGGACGGGGTCGGCTCGGGACGCGGGGTCATCCGCCCCCTCCGAGGACCCCGGCCGCTTCGCGGCTCGCGGAAAGCAGCGGCTCTGGCCAGAGGCCGACCGCGATCACGAGCGCCGCCAGCCCGACCGCGACGGCGCGAACGGCGGCGGGGCTCTCGGGGCCGCTGCGGCGGCTCGGCCCCCAGAACTCGTGCTGGTAGATCTGGAACATGTAGACGAAGGAGAGCGCCCCGCCGAGGAAGATCAAGGCCACGAGCGCCGCGCTGTCCTCGACGACGCCGGCCCTGAACAGCTCGACCTTGCCGAAGAACCCGGCCGATGGCGGCACGCCGGCGACGCTGAACGCCCCGACCACGAAGGCGGCCCCGACCAGGAACCCGCGCACCCCCGTGGAGAGGAAGAGGAGGGCCTTGTTGAGGGAGTTGACGACCGCGTAGACGATCGCCGCCGTGAGGCCGGCGGGCCCCCCGAGCCCGATCGCGATCAGGACGTATCCGGCCTGGCCGATCGCGGAGTAGGCCAGCACCTCCTGCGAGCTGCGCCGCGAGATCGCCTGCAGGGCTCCGTAGAGGATGCTGAGGGTGCCGATCACGATCAGAACCGTCGCGCCGAGCCGCACTCCCTCCGGCAGGATCCCGGGGCCGAAGCGCAGGATCCCGTAGCTGCCGATGTTCGCAACCGCCCCGCTCAGCATCGCGGCAACCCCCGGGGTGGCGCTCCCGTACACGGTCGGCAGCCAGAAGTGGAAGGGGAACAGCCCCAGCTTGACGCCGAATGCGACGAAGATCGCGATCGCGATCAGGATCACGGCGTTCGGCTCGACCGCCGCGATCCGCTCGGCGACCGCCGCCATATCCAGAGTGCCGGTGACGTGGTAGATCGCGGCGATCCCGATCAGGAAGAGGAACGAGCCGAGCAGGTTGACGACCGCGAAGATGAAGCCGGCCCGCAGCTGACGGGCTTCGTCGCCGTATACCGCGAGGGAGTAGGCGGCGATCATCGCCAGCTCGAAGAAGACGTAGAAGTTGAAGACGTCGGCGGTCAGGAAGAGGCCGGTCAGCCCAGCGGAGAGAAAGAGCGTGAGGGCCGGGAAGAGGCGCGATCGCACCCCCGCCGAGACCTCGAAGACCAGCGCGGCGAGGAGCACTCCGTTCGAGATCACGGCGAAGAGGACGCCGAGCGCGTCGGCCTTCAGGGCTATCCCGACACCGGCCGGCCAGCCGCCGGCCACGGTGACGCTGTTCTCGCCCCCCGCGACGGCGGCGAGAGCGCAGGTCGCGACGAAGGTGGCGGCGAGCGCGCCCACCGCCGACCACGCGACCCAGCGGCGCCGCCCGTCGAGCAGCGCCAGGGCGGCTCCGGCGAACCAGGGTATGAGCAGGGGGACGGCGATGCTCACACCGAGACCTCCTCGCGCTCCAGCTCCTGCTCATGGCTGGCCTCCGCGTGCGAGAGCTCGTCGAGGTCCACGGTGCGCGAGGTCGCGTAGATCCGGTAGGCCAAGCTGAGGAGCAGCGCGGTGACGCCGAACCCGATCACCACGGCGGTGATCGTCATCGCCTGGACCAGAGGGTCGGAGACGACGCCTTCCCCCAGCGGCTGGATCGGGCTGGCGCCCCGCCCGAGGCCGCTCGCCATCAGGGTCAGGTTGGCCGCATTGGCGACGAGGACCACGCCGACCACGGTGCGGAACAGGTCGGGCTTCATCAGCAGGAACGCGCCCGAGCCGAACAGGACTCCGATCGCCGCCGCCAGGATCAGGGTCATGAGCCCTCCTCGTCGGCGGCCTCGGCGATCGTGTGGATGACGCCCACCGCCGCGCCCAGCACGAGCAGGAAGATGGCGGCGTCGAAGGCGACCGCCGTGACGAGCTCGAGCGTCCCCAGCGTGGTCACGTCCGCGCCGGGGGCGGGCACGTGGGTGAGCAGAGGGTCGCCGCGCAGCAGCGGGATCGCCGCGACGACGAGGGCGCCCAGCAGGCCGACGAAGGCCATCGCCGGCACCAGTCGTATGGGCAGCGCGCGCTCGGTCGCCTCGCGGCCGAGGGCCAGGTACTGCAGCAGCAGGCCGAGCGCCGCGATCACGCCCGCGGAGAAGCCGTCGCCCACCGACTCGTAGCCCTTGACCAGAACCGCGACGGCGATCACCAGGATCGGCGCCAGCAGCAGGCGAGCCGTCAGCTTCGTCAGCCCGGTGCTCACCACAGCCTCCCCCTGCGCAGGAGGGTCGCCACTCCGGCGAACGCGATCGCCACGACCGTGATCTCGCCCAGCGTGTCGAGGGCGCGGAAGTCCGCCAGGATCGCGGTGACGACGTCCTTGGCATGCGCGTCCGATGTGAGGCGCACCTGCTCCCGCGCCACGCTCCCCCCGGCGGCCGGCCGCGAGAGGGTCCCCCAGGCGACCACGAAGGCGACGCCGCCGGAGACGAGCCCCACCAGCGGGTCTCGCCATCGCCGGTTGGGCTTGGTCGGCAACTCGGCTTCCCGCTTCAGCACCCGGGTCGGGAGCATCCCGAAGACGCCGACGAAGAGCAGCGCCAGCGTCGTCTCCACGAGGATCGCGACCAGCGCCACGTCGGGCGCGCCGAAGAAGGCGTACACGGCCGCGAGCGCGAAGCCGACGGTGGCAAGCGTCAGGGCCAGCGTCAGGTGGTGGCGCGGCACGGTCGCCCCCAGCGCCGCCACTGCGGCCAGCGCCAGGGCGAGGACGAGGCCGAGCTCCCCCGTGTCCACCCTCCCGACCACGTAGGCGCCCTCCGTGGGCGTCGCGATCACTCCCAGCACGACCAGCAGGCCGGCCGGGAGGAGGACGGCGGCGACGCGCGTGCGCAGGTCGCGGACCTCGAGATCGTGCACCGCGTCCGACGCCCTGTTCAGCGCGTTGAGGGCGACGCTGTAGAGCCGGTCCGGGCCGATCGCCTCGCCCAGCCGGGCGAAGCCGCGCAGCGCACGGTCGGTGAGGCTCAGCGAGGCCAGGGCCAGCAGCCCCAGCCCCCAGCCCCCGAGGGCCATCAGGTTCTCCGAGCGCAGGTCGAGGTGGTAGGCGACGCTCACCGGCGCCGGGCCGCCGACGCTCGCCGCGCCGGCGTCCCCGGCCAGCGAGGAGATCGGCCCGGAGACGATGCCGCCTACGACCGCGACGGCGGCGAGCGTCGCGATCGCACCCACCATCGGCAGGGGCACCGGGTGGGGGTTGCCGCGCGGCCCCCCGCCGAAGGCCCCGAGCCAGAAGCGGGCCAGGTAGGAGAAGGTCAGCCCGGCGGCGGCGGTCGCCGCCAGCGCGTAGCCGGTGCCGCGCTCGATCGCGGCCTTGAAGAACAGCTCGTCGGCGAAGAAGCCGACGGTCAGCGGCAGGGCGACGACGGTCGCCACGGCGACGGCGCTGGCCCCGGCGAGGAGGGGCAGCGAACGCCCCAGCCCGCCGACCTGCGAGAGCAGGGTTCGCCCTCCCGTCGCTTCCGTCACCGCCCCCGCCGTGAGGAAGAGAGCGCTCTTCGCGATTGCGTGCGAGACCACGTAGAAGGCCGCGGCGGAGGCGCCGATGGGGCCGCCGAGCCCGTACATCGCGACCACGTACCCGTACTGGGAGAAGGTGGAGCAGGCGAGGATCCGCTTCAGGTCGTCCCGGGTGAGGGCGAGCAGGCCGCCGACCAGGATCGACGCGCCTCCGACCGCCAGCAGCAGGTCGAGCACGAGCCGGCTCTGCTCGAGCAACGGATACGCGCGGCCGATCAACAGCACGCCGGCGGCGACCATGGCCGCCGAGTGCAGGTAGGCGGAGACCGGGGTCGGGGCGGTCATCGCCCGCGGCAGCCAGAAGTGGAAGGGGACCTGCGCGCTCTTGGCCAGGCCGGCGAGGGCGATCAGCACGCCGGCGACGGTCAGCGGCGTCCCCGGCTCGGCCCTCGCGACCAGCTCGCCGAGCTGGAACGTCCCGTACTCGCCGTGCAGGATCAGCGCCCCGATCAGCAGCAGCACGGCGCTGACCGCGGTCACCAGCAGGGCCATCAGGGCGGCCCAGCGCGACTCGGCTTCGTGGCGGTCGTAGCCGATCAGGAAGTAGGACGAGATCGCGGTCAGGTCCCAGAAGACGAAGAGAACGATCAGGTCCTGCGCGGTCGCGAGGCCGACCATCGAGAGCATGAAGAGGGCGAGCAGCGCGTAGAAGCGCGCCGACTCCGCCCGGTGCCTCCCCTGGTGGGAGAGGTGGAGGGGCAGGTAAGGCCACGAGTAGGCAAAGACGACCGCGCCGATGCCGGTCGCCAGCAGGGCGTAGAGGGCGCCGATCCCGTCCAGCTCGAAGTTGAGGCGGAGGTCGAGCGAAGGCGCCCAGGCGACGTCGAATCCCCCGCCGCCCGCGAGCCAGGTGGCGAGCACGGCGACGAAGCCGGCTACGGCCAGGAGCAGGGAGAGCGGCGGCGCGACCCGGGCCGCGGTCGCGCCGTGTGGGGGGTCGTCGGGACTGCCCGCGGCGGGCTGATGAGTCATCTGTCCGGAAGCCGCGTAGCGCCGCTCTCGGACACGCTTGCTAGGCGGGGGCCCCGGCTTCGAGGCGCTCCCTCACCCAGTCGGTCGAGGCGATGTGGCGGCTCATGCCGAGCTGTTTGGGCTCGAAGCCGAGCGCCAGGCCGACCAGCTGCGGCAGGTGCAGCACGGCCAGGTCGAGGTCGCGGTTGACGACCTTCGCCGCCTCGGGCTGCTGCATGTCGAGGTTGAGGTGGCAGAGCGGGCAGGGCGTGACCAGGCAGTCGGCCCCCGCGTCCAGCGCGTCGCCCACGTGCGTGCCCGCCTGACGCAGCGAGGTCTCCCGATTCATCGTGATGATCGGGAAGCCGCAGCACTTGCGGGCGCCGTCGTACTCGACGACCTCGCCGCCGAGCGCCTCGATCACCTTCTCCAGGTAGAGGTCGCGCTCGGGGTGCTCCTCGTAGCCGAGCCGGTCCTTGGGCCGCACGACGTAGCAGCCGTAGAAGGGGCCGACCCGCAGCCCCGAGAGCGGACGGGTCACCAGCTCGGAGAGCTTGTCGAGCCCGTAGTCCTCGACCAGCAGCCAGAGGAAGTTCTTGTTGGCGAAGCCGTCCTTGCCCTTCACGTACTCCAGGCCCTGGCCGGCCAGGGCCTCGTTGATGTGGGCGCGGTAGGCCGAGTCCGCGTCGAGCCGCTGCTGGCACTCCGACTGGGCACCCTGGCAGGTCGAGCAGATGTTCATCATCCCGAGGCCGGTCTGCTGGGCGAGGGCGAAGGTGCGGGCGTTGAGCGTGTCGGCCAGCTCCTGGTTGTGCTCGGCGATCACGCCCGCCCCGCAGCAGTTGGCGCGGTCCAGGGTGACCAGCTCGATCCCCATCCGCTCGGCGATCAGCTCCATCGAGCCGTGCAGCTCGGTGGTGAAGCCGCGCGAGACGCAGCCGGGCCAGTACGCGACCTTCATGCCGTCGCCTCCTCCTCGTCGGGCTCGGGCTCGAGGTCTTCCTCGCCCTGGATGTAGATGTTGAATTCCTCGCGGTGCTCCTCGGCGTGCTTGTAGATCGCCTTGACCTCGTCCTGGGCGCCGCCGGGGAGCTTCGGGTGGACGCCCGGGATCAGCTTGCGCAGCGAGCGAGCCTTGCCGCTCCTGATCGCGCGCAGCACGGTGGGCAGCGACTTGCCCAGCCCTTCAATCGCTGCCTTGCTGGGTTTCAGCTTGCCTTTGACCCCGGGCGCGTAGGACTCCTGCTGGAGGAGCGCCTCGTCCAGAGTGCCCTTCTTCTCGATGATCTTGACGAAGGCCGCTTCGTGGTTGTGGCCGTTGTGGGGGTCCTCGATCCCCTGCTCCCCGGCGCGGCGGCGCAGGCGCATGATCTGGTCCATCGGCGCCACCCCCTTCGGGCAGGCGTCGATGCAGCTGAAGCAGTGGGTGCAGTCGTAGATGCCGTGCGGGTCGTGGGCGAGGTCGTGCAGTCGCTCCTCCGTCTCCGCGTCGCGCGGGTCGCCGACGAAGCGGTAGGCCTTGGCGAGCGCCGCCGGCCCGATGAAGTCAGGATCCGCTTCCATCGAGAGGCAGGCGGAGACGCAGGCGCCGCACTGGATGCAGGCCATCGACTGGGTGATGTCGATCATCGACTCCGGCTCGACCACGTACTCGCGCTCCGGCGGCTCGCCGGCGGGCAGCAGCCAGGGGGTGACGCGGCGGACCTTCTCCCAGTGCGTCGATTCCATGTCGGTGATCAGGTCCTTGATCACGGGCATATTTCCCATGGGTTCCACGACAATCGCGGTGTCCTCCGCTCCCGTCCGGGCACCGCTCTGCGTCGCATTGGCGAACTTGCTCGCCTGTTCCTGGGCGTGCCCGATCTGCGTCTTGCAGGCCAGAGTGGAGGAGCCGTTGACCTTCATCCCGCAGGAGCCGCAGATCGCCGCCCGGCAGGAGCAGCGGACCGAGAGGCTGCCGTCATCGCGGTCCTTGGCCTGCAGGATGCCGTCGAGGACGGAGAGCGAGGGGTCGAGGTCGACCTTGAACTCCTCCCAGTAGGGGCCCTCTCCCGACTCGGGCTGGTAGCGGCGGACTTTCAGCGTGTACTCGGCCATCGGCGCCTCAGTATGTCCTTTCCTGCGGCTCCCACTGCGTGATCGTCACCTCAGAGTAGGAGAGCTCGGGGCCGTTGTCGCCGGCGACGAGGTCGATGTGCTTCAGCCACTCCTCATCGTTGCGCTCCGGGAAGTCGGTGCGGTACTGGGCGCCGCGACTCTCCTTGCGCTCCAGCGCCGCGACGCAGGTGGCCTCGGCGTTGTCGAGCATGTAGCCCAGCTCGATCGCCCCCAGCACGTCCTGGTTGAAGACGGCGCCCCGGTCGTCGACGTAGGCGGACCGCGCCTCCTCCTTCAGTCTCCGCACGTCCTCGAGCGCCTGCTGGATGCCGGCTTCCTCGCGGAACACCGCGACGTGGCGGTCCATCGTCTCGCCCAGCTCGCGCTTGATCTCCGAGACCCGACGGCCGGAGCCTTTCTCGCGCGCCAGGATCGTCTCCACCGCGCGGCGCTCGTCGGAGAGCGTCGCGCGCGAGGGCCGCGACCCCTCGACCCGCTTGGCACGGGCGGCGGCGTCGGCGCCGGAGCGGCGGCCGAAGATCAGCGTGTCGAGCAGCGAGTTGGCGCCCAGCCGGTTGCCGCCGTGGACCGAGACGCATGCCGTCTCGCCCGCCGCGTACAGGCCGGGCACGTTGGTGTGGCCGTCGACGTCGGTCTTCACACCGCCCATCGTGTAGTGGTTGCCGGGCTTGATCCGGATCGGCTCGCGGGTGATGTCGACGCCGGCGAAGTCGCGGCCGACCAGGACGATCTCGCGCAGCGCCTCGTGGACCCGCTTCTTCGGGACCACGGTGATGTCGAGCGCCACGGTGCCGTCGGGGAAGCCGCGGCCCTCGTCTATCTCGGTCTGCTCGGCGCGGGAGACGACATCGCGCGAGGCCAGCTCCATCTTGTTCGGCGCGTAGCGCTCCATGAAGCGCTCTCCCTTGGCATTGAGCAGGTGGGCGCCCTCGCCCCGCGCGCCCTCGGTGATCAGGAAGCCCTTGCCGGCCAGCGTCGTCGGGTGGTACTGGATCATCTCCATGTCCATCAGCGCCGCGCCCGCCCGGTAGGCGATCGCGATGCCGTCGCCGGTGCAGATCAGCGCGTTGGTGGTCGGCTGCCATACCTGGCCGTTGCCGCCGCAGGCGAGGATCACCGACTTGGCGGAGAACAGCTCCATCGAGCCGTCGGCGACGTTGCGGGTCACGGCGCCGCAGCACTCGCCCTCCTCGTCGAGCGCCAGCCCGGTCGTGAACCATTCCTCGTAGCGGGTCACCGCCTCGGAGTGCTTCATCAGCTGCTCGTAGAGGACGTGCATGATCGCCTGACCGGTGATGTCGGCGACGTAGTAGGTGCGAGCGGCGGAGGCGCCGCCGAAGGCGCGGGTGCCGAGCCGGCCCTCCTCGTTGCGGTGAAAGGTGACGCCCAGGTGCTCGAGGTGGAGGATTTCCTCCGGAGCCTCCCGGCACATGATCTCGATCGCGTCCTGGTCGCCGAGGTAGTCGGAGCCCTTCACGGTGTCGAAGGCGTGCGACTCCCAGGAGTCGTCGGGGTTCAGCGCCGCGTTGATCCCGCCCTGCGCCGCATTCGAGTGCGAGCGGACGGGATGGACCTTGCTGACGATTCCCACCGAGACGCCCTGCTCGGCGGCGGCGAGGGCGGCGCGCTGGCCGGCAAGGCCGGCGCCGATGACCAGTACGTCATGGGTCGGCACGAGCGCGATGCTATATGGCCCCGTCGATGACGGGGCTGGTGCAAAATCCGAGATCGCACTCGGAATTCCCGCCCTCAGGCGCCCGGTGTGCCGGCGTCGCGCAGGGCCCGGCCGACCTGGTCGGCGGTGATCACACCGGCGAGCCGTCCCTCGGAGTCGACCGCGATCAGGGCGCCGAAGCGGCGCAGGATCTCGTTGCCGAGCAGCGTGTCGAGCGGCGCGTCGTCGCGCACATGCAGGGTGTCGCTGTCGCGCTCGACCAGCTCGGAGACCAGCGAGGATGCGCGCGAGGCTTCCGGCACCTCGTCGGCGCGATCGCGGATCAGCAGGCCGCGGAAGCGGTGAGCGGCGTCGACGACCGGGAACCATGGCCAGCGATAGCGGAGGAAGTACTCGTCGAGGGCCTGCTCGACGCTCGCCTCTTCGGGGATCGCGACCGGGTTGGCGTCCATCACGTCCGCGACCCGGACCCCCTCGATGCGGCTGGAGATCGTCGTCTGCATCGCCGCCGCCTTGGCGGAGCCGTTGATCACCATCCCGATCAGCGCCAGCCAGAGGCCGCCGAAGACCCCGAGCCCCGAGTCGGTGACGATCATCAACAGCCCGCCGCCGATGAACGCGTAGGCGAAGACCTGCCCGAGCCGGGCGGCGAAGCGGGTCGCGGAAGTGCGGTCACCGGTGATCCGCCAGGCGATCGCCCGGGCGACGCGGCCGCCGTCCATCGGGAAGGCGGGCAGCAGGTTGAACAGAAGCACCAGGATGTTGATCGAGGCGAGCCAGGCGACCATCGCCAGCACCCCGGAGGTGTCGGCGCTGCCCTCGACGAGCATCGCCTTCTCGAACTCCTCGCGGCCGGCCACCCCGAGCCCGCCGGCCACCAGCAGCAGGGCGATCGCCAGGGTCACCGCCGGCCCGGCGATCGCCACCTTGAACTCGGTCCCCGGGCCGTCGGACTCGCGGTCCAGCCGAGCGACGCCGCCGAAGATCCAGAGCTGGATGCCGGAGATGCCGATCCCGTTGCGCATCGCGACGAAGGCGTGGCCCAGCTCGTGCAGGACGATCGAGCCGAAGAAGCCGATGGCGCTGGCAACCGCGAGCAGATAGGGGCCGGTGTCGTCCGCCGGATCCCCCAGCACGTCGCCGTAGAAGCCGGAGAGCCAGACGATGACGAGGAAGAGGACGATGAACCAGGACCAGTCCACCGAGATCCGGATCCCGCGGACGTGGAAGAGGGTTATCGAGCCGCCGCCCAGCATGAGCCAATGGTATGCGGTGCGTTGCCGAACGTCCCACGCTCCCCCGCGTAGCAGGCGCTGCGGGACGTTCGCGGCTAGGTGGTGGGGGCGTGGCGGTCGATGACGGCGCCGAAGTCGGTTCCGGCGGGAAGCGTGCCGAAGGCCCGGCCCCAGTCGCCGGCGAGGCGTGAGGCGCAGAACGCGTCGGCGACGGCGGGGTCGCCGTAGCGGACCAGCAGCGAGGCCTGCAGGGCGAGCGCCATCCGCTCGACGATGCGGCGGGCACGGGCCTGAATCGTCTCCAGGTCACCGGGCAACTCATCGCGCAGCTCGGCGGCGAAGGCGTCGAGGCGGGGCTCGGCGCCGGCTCCCTCGTCGACCTCGGCGAAGAACGCCTCGACCGAGCTCGGACTCTTCACCATCGCCCGCAGCACGTCGAGGCACTGGACGTTGCCCGAGCCCTCCCAGATCGAGTTGAGGGGGCTCTCACGGAAGAGCCGCGGCATCCCCGACTCCTCGACGTAGCCGTTGCCGCCCAGGCACTCGAGGCACTCGACGGCGTGCTCGGGCGCGCGCTTGCAGATCCAGTACTTGAGAACCGCATTCGCAATCCGCTTCAGGCTCTGCGCCCGCTCGTCGCCGGCGATCGCCTCGTCGTAGGCACGGGCCAGGCGCATCGCCGAGACCGTCGCCGCCTCGGACTCGACGCACAGGTCGGCGAGCACATTGCGCATCAGCGGCTGGTCGATCAGCTCGTCGCCGAAGACAGAGCGGTGGGTGGCGTGGTGGATCGCCTGCGCGACGCCCGCCCGCATGCCGGTCGCGCCGCCCAGCACGCAGTCGAGACGGGTGTGGTTGACCATCTCGATGATCGTCGGCACGCCGGCGCCCTCCTCGCCGACCAGCCAGGCCGAGGCGGCGTCGAACTCGACCTCGCTGGAGGCGTTGGAGCGGTTGCCGAGCTTGTCCTTGAGTCGTTGCAGGCGGAAGCGGTTGCGCTCGCCGTCGGGAGTCCAGCGGGGGAAGAGGAAGCAGGAGATGCCGCCGTCGGCCTGCGCGAGAACCAGAAACATGTCGCACATCGGCGCCGACATGAACCACTTGTGTCCGGTCAACTCGTACTCTGCGCCTGGCCCCCCGCCGTTCACCGGCCGGGCGACGGTGGTGTTGGCCCGCACGTCGGAGCCTCCCTGCTTCTCGGTCATGCCCATCCCTGCCAGCCCGCCCGGCTTCTCGGGGGCGGGAACGTTGCGCGGGTCGTAGGCGGAGGAGAGGATGCGGGGCTCCCACTCGGCAGCGAGCTCCGGCTGGGTGCGCAGCGCCGGCACCACCGAGTAGGTCATCGAGATCGGGCAGCCGATCCCCGCCTCCGCCTGCGACATGCACATGAAGGCAGCGCCCCTGGCCGCGTGCGCCCCCGGCTGCGGACGCTTCCAGGGCAGCGAGTGAAGCTCGTGCTCGACCGCCAGCCCGAGCAGCTCGTGCCAGGCGGGGTGGAAGTCGACCTCGTCGACCCGTTGCCCGTAGCGGTCATGGGTGCGGAGCTTCGGCGGGTTCTCGTTGGCCTCGGCGCCCAGCTCGACGATCCGCGCCGAGCCGGCCAGCGCTCCGACCGCGGAGATCCTGTCCTCGGCCCAGTCGGCGCCCTCGCGCCGGACTGCCTCGGCCAGCGGCCGGTTGGTCTCGTAGACGTTGTAGTCGATGAGCGGCGGTGGCTGGTTGGTCACCTCGTGCGTCGTCGCTCCCGGCCTCGCTCCCGTTGCGGCCATGCTCTGATCATCCCAGACGGCCTGCCCTCACGCCCGAACGCGCGCCGGTAGCATCGCCGCCCGCGTGGCCAAGATCAAAGTCGAGAACCCGATCGTCGAGCTGGACGGCGACGAGATGACCCGCATCATCTGGTCGTTCATCAAGGAGCAGCTGATCCTGCCCCACCTCGACATCGACCTCGTCTACTTCGACCTCTCGATCGAAAGTCGCGACGCGACCGGCGACCGGATCACCGTCGACGCCGCGCACGCCATCAAGGAGCACGGCGTCGGCGTCAAGTGCGCGACGATCACCCCCGACGAAGCGCGGGTGGAGGAGTTCGGCCTGAAGGAGATGTACCGATCGCCGAACGGGACCATTCGCAACATCCTCGGCGGCGTCATCTTCCGCGAGCCGATCGTGATCTCCAACATCCCGCGCCTGGTGCCGGGCTGGAAGAAGCCGATCGTGATCGGTCGCCACGCCTTCGGCGACCAGTACCGGGCCACCGACCTGGTCGTGCCCGGCGAGGGAATGCTGACCCTCACGTTCTCCCCGAAGGACGGCTCCGAGCCGATCGAGCTGGACGTGTACGACTTTCCCGGGGGCGGGGTGGCGATGGCGATGTACAACCTCGACGAGTCGATTCGCGACTTTGCCCGCGCCTCGATGCGCTACGGGCTGGAGCACGGCCTCCCTGTGTATATGTCGACCAAGAACACCATCCTGAAGCGCTACGACGGGCGCTTCAAGGACCTCTTCGCCGAGGTGTACGAGACCGAGTTCAAGGAGGACTTCGAGGCCGCCGGGCTCACCTACGAGCATCGGCTGATCGACGACATGGTCGCCGCCGCGCTGAAGTGGGAGGGCGGCTACGTGTGGGCCTGCAAGAACTACGACGGCGACGTGCAGTCCGACACTGTCGCGCAGGGGTTCGGCTCGCTGGGCCTGATGACCAGCGTCCTGATGAGCCCCGACGGGAAGACCGTGGAGGCGGAGGCCGCGCACGGGACCGTTACGCGCCATTACCGTCAGCACCAGGCGGGGAAACCCACTTCGACCAATCCAATCGCCTCGATCTTCGCCTGGACGCGGGCGCTTGCCGCCCGGGGCCGGCTCGACGGCACGCCCCAGGTCTCCGAGTTCGCGGCGACGCTGGAGCGTGTCTGCGTGGAGACCGTCGAGAGCGGCAAGATGACCAAGGACCTGGCGCTGCTGGTCGGAGGCGGACAGGAGTTCCAGACAACCCAGGAGTTCCTCGCCTCTATCGACGAGAGCCTGCAGCGGGCGATGGCGCCCGCCTGAACACCAACGACTTACAGGAGACGATTGCGTTGAGCACCCCCGTCAAGGTCACAGTCACCGGCGCCGCCGGCCAGATCGGCTACGCGCTGCTTTTCCGGATCGCCAGCGGCCAGATGCTCGGGCCCGACACGCCGCTGGAGCTGAGCTTGCTGGAGATCCCCGAGGCGGTGAAAGCGGCGGAGGGAACGGCGATGGAGCTGGACGACTGCGCCTTCCCGTTGCTGCGCAAGATCGACATCGTCGACAGTCCGGGGCAGGCATTCGACGGCTGCAACGTCGGCCTGCTGGTCGGCGCCCGGCCTCGCGGTCCCGGCATGGAGCGCTCCGACCTGCTCGAGGCCAACGGCGGCATCTTCAAGCCGCAGGGCGAGGCGATCGCAGCCGGCGCCGCCGACGACGTGCGGGTCCTGGTGGTCGGCAACCCGGCTAACACGAACTGCCTGATCGCTATGTCGAACGCCGACGGAGTTCCCCGGGAGCGCTTCACGGCGATGATGCGCCTTGACCACAACCGGGCGGTCGGCCGGCTCGCCAACAAGCTTGGGCGGCAGGTCTCCGAGGTGACCAACATGACCGTGTGGGGCAACCACTCGACGACCCAGTACCCGGATCTGGTCAACGCCAGGGTGGGGGGGTCGAGCGCCTGGGAGGAGGTCGACGACGAAGCCTGGGTCGCGGAGGAATTCATCCCGCAGGTGGCAAAGCGCGGCGCGGCGATCATCGAGGCGCGCGGCGCCTCCAGCGCCGCCTCGGCCGCGAACGCGGCGATCGACCACGTCCGCGACTGGGTGAGCGGCACGCCGGAGGGCGACTGGGTTTCGATGGGCGTTCCCTCCGACGGCTCCTACGGCGTGGAAGAGGGCTTGGTCGCGGGCCTCCCGTGTGTTTGCTCCGGCGGCGAGTGGTCCATCGTCGAGGGGCTGGAGGTGCCGGAGTTCTCCCGGCAGAGGATCGAGGCCAGCGTCGCGGAGCTGGCCGAGGAGCGAGACGCGGTCGGCGCCCTGATTTAGAACCTGTCTCACAGGTTCTTAGGAAAGAGAAGAGGCCGGCCCTTGCCGGGCCGGCCTCTTCAAAGTCATGGTCAGCGTCGGCTTAGCCGACCGGGTGGTACTCGCGGCCCTTCTTCTTGACCCGCTTCTCCTTTTCCAGGTCGCCGAGAACCCGGTACAGGTAGTTGGGCTTGATCTTCATCTGCTTGGCGATTTCAGCGGCGCTGATGCCGGGACTCTGCTCCACCAGCGTCACCGCTTGGTCCGCCCGGGTGCCGCCGCGGCGCCGGCGGCGCTTGCGGGGGGCCGCGGCCTTGCCGGAGCCCCGCGGCCGACCGGCGCGCCGGCGGCCGCCTTTGCCGCCGCTCAGGTCGGCGAGGGCGCGCTCGAGTCGCTTCTTCTCCTCCTCGAGCTCCGCGAGCCGGCGCTCGACCAATCCGCGAGCCTCGTCGAGTGTGTTGCTGGTGCTGGGCATGAACATCCTTTCAGGTAAATGAGACTTGTCGTGAGTGTCGCACAGTCACGGTGACCGTGACTTCCATCCAGTCGAATGGGCTGGGCAATGAACTCTTCCGGCGCGCGCTGACGAGAAAGGGGATCAGCCGGAGCCGCTGCCGGAGGTGGTGACAGTCCTCTGCGCCTGGCGCTCGGGTGAGATCCGAACGACGTTCCAGGCAAGCCCGGCCTTCTCCATGGCGGCTATCACCAGCGCCGAGGGGTCCGGCTCACGGCGGCGCAGCCCGTGTACCGCGGAGCGCGGGAATGCGTGATGGTTGTGATGCCACGACTCCCCCAGCGAGGGCAGGGCCAGCCAGGGGACGTTTGTGGACTCGTCATCGGTGTCGAAGCGCCGGCTGCCGAGGAAGTGGCAGATCGAGTTGACGCTCCACGTGATGTGGTGGACGAAGAAGATGCGGACCAGGCCACCCCACAGCAATCCGGTGCCCGCCGCCGCGAGCGTGCCGCCGACGGCGTAGCCGATCAGGGCGGGGAGCGCCAGGCTGAGGAACACCAGAGGGACGAAGCGACGGTTGATGCTCCGCATGCCGGGATCCTCGAAGAGGTCAGGCGCGTAGCGCCTCCAGTCAGCGCGCCCTTGAGTCGATAGCAGCCAGCCCGTATGCGCGTGCCAGAGACCGGTGAGCACTCCGCGCACCCCGTCGCCGTGGCCGACGTGGGGGCTGTGGGGGTCTCCCTCCCGGTCGGTGTGGGCGTGGTGCTTGCGGTGGTCGGCCACCCAGGCGATGACCGGTCCCTGGACCGCCATCGAGCCGAGCAGGGCGAAGGAATACTCGATCGGCTTGGAGGTCTGAAACGAGCGATGGGTCAGCAGCCGGTGGAACCCGACCGTGATGCTGATCGCGGTGACCATGTACATGCCGGCGGCTATCGCGATGTCTGTCCAGCTCACCAGGCTGTTCCATAGCAGCGCCATCGCGGCAATCGTCGCCAGGAAGGGGACTATCACCGCACCGACGTTGACCGCCTTCTCGAGTTGCGTCATTTGCTGCATGGGCAAGCACTACGCGCGCGACCCCGACCGGTTACAGGGGGCTGCCGCCCGTTCAGCCCCGTCTGCTGCGCGGCAGAGTCCGGAAGATCACGTCCCAGAGGGGGGAGGAGACGCCGAAGCCGAAGCGGTGGTCCTGGAAGTGGTGGCGCATGTGCTGCTCCCGCAAACGCCTGCCGAGCGGGGACTTCGGCACGAAGTGATGGACGTAGTAGTGCGTGTAGTCGTAGACCAGGTAGCCGAGGATCAGTCCGGCGAACAGCGGGTAGGCGGCGGGTGTGCCGAAGATCAGCACGAACGCGCCGAGGAAGAGGGCGGCCAGCGGAATGCTCACCGCCGGCGGCATCACCAGCCGCAGCCTGTCGTTCGGGTGGTCGTGATGGATGCCGTGGATGACGAAGTGCATGCGCCGGCCGAAGGCGTTGTCGGGCTCCCAGTGGAAGACGAGCCGGTGCAGCCAGTACTCGGTCAGCGTCCAGATCCCGACTCCCCCCAGGGTCAACAGGGCCAGCTCCCAAACGGCCTGGCCGCGGTCGGCGCCCAGCCAGAGCATCGCGACGACGACCGGCACGAAGATGAAGGCCGGGATCGACGGATGGACCCGGGAGAAGAAGTTGAGGAAGCCGCTCTCGAAGAGCGGCGGGGAAGCGGAGAGCTTCTCGGTTCGCTCTTGGGTTGCCATGTGTGTCGAATGGTAGCGCCGTCGGCGTGATCGACGGCGGGCAGGCCTCCTGTCCGAGGCTGCTACCGCAAGACGCGGGGAATATGTGAAGAAGCCGTGACGGAAGAGGCAGCGATTTGCGGAATTGGCGCCCGCGATCGTGACGAGCCGGTGCCATCATGCGCGCCGCGCCCGGCGAATGGGCTCGGGCATCGAGAAGGAAGCACCGGAGAGGAGCGAGATTGGCGCAACGAGGGGGACGCAGGTCGAAGAAGGCGCCGAGCTGCGACGACTGCTACTTCCGCAGGAACCTGCTCTGCGCGCTCGAGCTGGAAGAGCCGTGCGCGACCTTCCGCCCGAACCGGCCCGAGGGCCTCGTCCCGCCCCGTCAGCCGGTGCTGTTGATGCGCTCTCCGCGTTGGGCGACAGAGCCGCGCGCCGCCTGACACTAGGCTTGTGGCCGTGAAGGTCACGGTCCTCGGAAAGTCGCCGGCCTGGCAGGACGCCGGCGGCGCTTGCAGCGGGTACCTGGTCGAGGACGGCGATACCCGCCTTCTGCTCGACTGTGGCAACGGCGTCTTCGGCAAGCTGCGCGAGCGCTGCGACTACGTCGACGTGGACGCGGTGGTCATCTCCCACGTGCATGCCGACCACTGCATAGACCTGATCCCGTACTCCTTCGCCCTGCTGCTCTCCCCCCGCCAGCAGCCGGTGCCGGTCGGCGGCTACGAGGGCACGGACAACCCTGCCCGACCGCGCCTCTACCTGCCGCCGGGGGGAATGGAATCGCTGCAGACGATCGCCGGGATCTGGGGTGACGAGCACCTGGTCGAGGAGGCCTTTCACGCCGAGGAGTACAGCGCCGACGAGATCGTCGAAGCCGGGGGGCTGAACGTCACCTTCGCCGAGGTGCCGCACTTCATCCTCGCGCACGCGGTCAGGGTCAGCGGTGGGGACGGCGACCTCACCTTCGGCGCCGACTGCCGGCCCTGCGAGGAGCTTGTCGAGGCGGCCCGGGACACCGATCTGCTGATCGCGGAGGCGACCCTGCCGCGCCCGGAGCGCACCGGTGTTCGCGGTCATCTCACCCCCGCCGAGGCCGGCGACCATGCCCGCCGGGCAAACGCCAAGCGCCTCGTCCTCACCCATATCTCCGACGAGCTCGACCCCGCCCACGCCGCCTCCGAAGCCTCAGAAACTTTCGGAGCCCCCACCGAGGTCGCCGCCGAGGGCGCGGTCTACGAGATCTGACCCGGCTATCGTTTTCGCAATGCCCGAACGGGACATCTTCGCCAACTTCGTCCGCATGCGCCGCGAGATGGACCAGATGCTCGGCGACGCCTGGGGCCGGGCCGGATACGTCAACCGCCGCAGCAGCACTTTCTCACCGAACGTCGACGTCTACTACTGCGGAGAGCCGCAGCGCGCGGTCGTCAAGGTCGACCTCTCGGGAGTCGAGCTGGCCGCCGTCAACATCGAGGTCAGCGCCCGCCAGATGGCGATCAGCGGCGAGCGCCCGGTGCAGGAGACCGAGGGGCGGGTGTACCAGCAGGTCGAGATCCCCTCGGGCCGCTTCCGGCGGATCGTCGAGTTCCAGGTCGACGTCGACGCGGAGCACGCCAAGGCCACCTATGAGGACGGCATGCTGCGCGTCGAGCTGCCGCTGCGCGACCCGGCCGAGACGACCCGCCGGGTCCCGATCGACAGGGACTGATCGAATGGTCGACGACGGCAGAGGCGGCGAGGGCTTCGACGTTCGCGACGTGGAGCTGCTCGAGGACTCCCCGGTGCTGGAGGTGGTCGAGCCGGGCGAGGCCGAGGAGGTGATCCGCGCGGGCCAGCCGCTGCCCGACGCGCTGCCGGTCCTGCCGCTGCGAGAGACGGTCACCTTCCCGGACACGCTGACGCCGCTGGCCGTCGGCCAGGAGCGCTCGATCAAGCTGGTCGACGACGTGCTCGGCTCCAACCGGATGCTGGCGATGGTCGCCTCCCGCGACCCGGAGGATGAGGAGCCCGGCCCGGACGGCCTCTACGAAGTCGGCGTGGTCGGCGTCGTCGCCCGCATGCTGAAGGTGCCCGACGGGTCGATCCGCGTCCTCGTCCAGGGAACGCAGCGGGTCCGGCTCGGCCCCTACGTCGCCGAGGAGCCCTACCTGGTGGCGCGGATCGAGGAAGTTCCCGACGTCGTCGAAGAGACCCCCGAGCTGGAGGCGCTGACCCGCAACGTGCAGCGCACCTTCTCGGAGATCATCGAGCAGATCCCCTACCTGCCCGAGGAGCTGCAGATGGCGGTCGCGAACATCGACGACGCCTCCGCCCTCGGCCATCTGATCGCCGGGGCGCTGCGCATCCCCTCCGAGGAGAAGCAGGAGCTGCTCGAGGAGGCGGACGTCGGCAAGCGTCTGCGCCGCCTCTCGACGATCCTCGCCCGGGAGTTGGAGGTCGTCCAGCTCGGCAGCCAGATCCAGTCCCAGGTGCAGTCGGAGATCGACGAGGGGCAGCGCGAGTTCCTGCTGCGCCAGCAGCTGAAGGCGATCCAGGACGAGCTGGGAGAGGGAGACGACCAGCAGGCGGAGGTCAACGAGCTGCGCGCCCGCGTCGAGGAGGTGGGACTGCCCGAGCACGCGCTGAGGGCTGCCGAGCGGGAGCTGTCGCGGCTGGAGAAGCTGCCCGCCGCCGCCGCCGAGCACGGCGTGATCCGCACCTACCTGGAGTGGCTCGTGGAGCTGCCCTGGTCGAAGCAGACCGAGGACAACCTGGAGATCGACCACGCGCGCGAGGTGCTCGACGCCGACCACTACGACCTGGAGAAGGTCAAGGACCGGATCCTCGAGTACCTCGCCGTGCGCAAGTTGAACCCGGGCTCGCCGGGGCCGATCCTCTGCTTCGTCGGGCCGCCGGGGGTCGGCAAGACGAGCCTCGGCCGCTCGATCGGCCGGGCGCTCGGGCGTGAGTTCGAGCGCATCTCGGTCGGCGGGGTCCGCGACGAAGCGGAGATCCGCGGCCACCGCCGCACCTACATCGGCGCGATGCCGGGAACGATCGTGCGCGCCCTGCGCGACGCCGGCTCGCGCAACCCGGTCTTCATGATCGACGAAATCGACAAGATGGGCGCCGACTTCCGGGGCGACCCCTCCTCGGCGATGCTCGAAGTGCTCGACCCGGCGCAGAACGGCAGCTTCCGCGACCACTACCTCGACCTCGAGTTCGACCTCTCCGAGGTGATGTTCATCGCCACCGCGAACGTGCTGGACACGGTTCCGGCGCCGCTCCAGGACCGGATGGAGACGATCGAGCTGGCCGGCTACACGCTGGAGGAGAAGAAGCACATCGCGAAGCGCTACCTGGTGCCGCGCCAGATCGAGGCGAACGGCCTGAAGGCCTCCCGGATCGAGTTCGCCGAGCCGGCTCTGACCACGATCGTCGAGGAGTACACCCGGGAGGCGGGCGTGCGCAACCTGGAGCGGCAGATCGGCACGATCTGCCGCAAGGTCGCTCGCGACGTCGCCGAGGGCAGGGCGAGCGGGAAGGCGAGGATCTCCGCCAAGAGGGCTCGGGAGCTGCTCGGCAAGCGGCGCTTCTTCGCCGAGCAGAGGCGCCGCACCAAGGACCCCGGCGTCTCCACCGGCCTCGCCTGGACGCCGACCGGCGGCGATGTGCTGTTCATCGAAGCGACCGCGATGGAGGGGTCCGGCAAGCTGACGATCACCGGCCAGCTCGGCGAGGTGATGAAGGAGTCCGCGCAGGCGGCGCTCTCCTACGTACGCGGCCACCGCGAGCAGCTGGCGCCCGAGCTGGATCAGAATTGGTTCGCCGACCACGACATTCACATCCACGTCCCGGCCGGCGCGGTGCCGAAGGACGGCCCTTCGGCCGGCGTCGCGATCGCCGTCGCACTTGCCTCTCTGGTCAGCGGCCGCCACGTCGCCAACGACGTGGCGATGACCGGCGAGGTGACGCTGACCGGACAGGTGCTTCCGGTCGGCGGCCTGAAGGAGAAGTCGCTGGCCGCGCAGCGGGCCGGCATCTCGCGGGTGATAGTTCCCGATCGGAACAAGGGCGACATCGAAGAGATCCCCGAGCACGAGCGCAGCGGCCTGGAGTTCGCCTACGTCGACGAGGTTTCGGCGGCGATCGAATCGGCACTCTCCGGCTAGCTCGAGCGCTGCGGGTATATCCTCAGCTTGAAACCGCCACCAGTGAGGAGCAGAGCAATGGCCAAGACAGCACGGGCGACAAGGGCGGCGGACCGCGCCGCGGACGCCTACTCCGCCGCGCGAGAGAATCCTTATGTGCAGCGACTGATCGAGGACGACGAGCTGCGCGACAACCTGCGCCAGGCCTTCGAGGCCGCGCGAGGCGCCTACACCCGGGCAACCAGCAACGGCAAGGGCCCGATGAAGGCGGTGACCAGCAACAAGAAGGTCCAGAAGGACCTGCGCGAGGCCGCGGAGTCGCTGCGCGAGGCCTCCGAGCAGCTGCGCGCGCCGCGCAAGCGCCGCCGCGGCCGCCTCGGTCGGTTGATCCTGCTCGGCCTGGTCGCGGGCGGGCTGGCGCTCGTCTTCAGCGAGGGCGCCCGCAAGGCGGTCCTCGACGCTCTGTTCGGCCCCGAGGAGGAGTTCGAGTACACGGCCGCTCCCCCGGCCGGCGGCAACTCCGGCGGCGCGTAGGAATCACGCGTCGACGGGGAGCGGCCGGCAGCCGCCTCCGTCCCTAGACTGCCCGAGATGGAGGCGGCCCAACAAGAGCGAGAGTTGAGCGGCGAGAAGGCTCAGCGCATCGTCGACGCGATGCGGCAGAGCGTGGCCGAGCGCGGCGCCGCCGGCTCGACCTTCGAGCAGGTCGCATCCGAGGCGGGCGTCAGTCGCGGCCTGCTCCACTACTACTTCGGCACCAAGGAGCGACTGCTGGTCGAGGTGGTCAGGCGCGACGGGGAGATCCGCGTGGCGCGGCTGGACGAGTCTCTGGCGCACGCGAAGACCGTCGACGACGTGATCGACACGCTGGTAGCCAGCCTGATGGACCTGATCGAGAACGAGCCGGCCTTCTTCCTGGTGATCTTCGAGCTGTTCAGCGCCGGCCGGCGGAACCCTGACATCCAGCGGGAGGTCGGCCAGCTCTTCCAGCTGATTCGCTCCCACGTCGCCGAGATCCTGAAGACGAAGGAGCGCGAGGGCGTGCTCAACCTCCGCTACGACGCGGAGGCGATCGTCTCCTACCTGTTCGCGCTGGGCGACGGCTTCGCCCTGCAGGTCCTCTCGGACCCGGGCCGGGATCACACCGGGGCGCTGGCGGCCGGCACCGCATCGGCCAAGTACCTGCTGGTCAGCGACGAGTAGAGGGATGGACGACGAGGTCGCATTCGCCGGCGCGGCGGCCCAGGCGGAGATGGTTCGCTCCGGACAGGCCTCTCCCACCGAGTTGGTGCGGCTCTCGCTGGAGCGGATCGAGCGGCTCGACCGGCGACTCAACTCCTTTCGGGTGGTGCTGGACGAGCGGGCGCTGGTGGAGGCCGAGCAGGCGGAGGCGCGGCTGCGGGCGGGGGAGGAGCGGCCCCTGCTCGGTGTGCCGATCGCGCTGAAGGACAACGTCGACCTGGCCGGTGAGCTGACGACGAACGGCACCGACGCGTTCCCCGACCCGGCGCGCGAGGATGCTGAGACAGTGCGCAGACTGCGGGAGGCGGGCGCGATCGTGGTCGGCAAGACGCTCCTGCCGGAGCTGGCGATCTGCGGCTTCACCGAGTCGGCGACCTGGGGAGTGACCCGCAACCCGTGGAACCCTCAGCGAACCCCCGGCGGCTCCAGCGGCGGCAGCGCCGCGGCGGTGGCTGCCGGCCTGGTGCCGATCGCCCACGCCTCCGACGGCGCCGGCTCGATCCGCATCCCGGCGTCCAGCTGCGGCCTGTTCGGCCTGAAGCCGACCCGCGGCCGCGTCTCGCTGGCGCCCTTCGTCGAGCACTGGAACGGTATGTCGGTGAACGGCTGCGTCAGCCGCAGGGTCGCCGACACGGCGCTCTTCCTCGACGTCGTCAGCGGCGGCTCGGCGGAGCCGGGGGCGCCGCCTCAGCCGGAGCGGCCGTTCGCCGAGTATGCGCGCACGTCGCCGGGCAGGCTGCGGGTCGCGTTCTCGAGCGCGGCGCCGCGGGCGATCGCGCCCCCCACCGTCTCCGGGGAGGTGAAGGGCGCTCTCGCGGGGATGGCGGAGACGCTCGGCTCCCTCGGGCACCACGTGCACGAGCGCGACCCGGACTGGGGAATGATCGGAAACAACGTCAGCGTCAGGTACCTGAGCGGCGCCCGGGAGGACGTCGAGTCGGTCCCGCGGCCGGAACGCCTCGACAGGCGCACCCGCGGCTTCGGCAGGCTCGGTTCGCTGATTCCGAAGAGGCTGCTGGAGAAGGCCCGCGCGGCCGCCGCTGAGGATTGGCGGCGGATCGGCGCCCTCTTCGAGGAGTTCGATGTCTTGATGACGCCTGTGATGGGCGGCACGGCGCTACCCGTGCGCCGCTGGGAGGGACGCGGCGCGCTCTGGACGGTCCTCGGGATGAGCCGCTTCTATCCCTACTGCGTCCCCTGGAACCACCTGGGCAACCCGGCGATGGCGGTTCCCGCCGGCTTCGCCGACGACGGCATGCCGCTCTCGGTGCAGATCATCGGCCGGCCGGGCGAGGAGGGCACGCTGCTCTCGCTGGCCGCCCAGATAGAAGCCGAGCGTCCCTGGAAGGAAAAGAGGCCGCCTATTTCCTAGCTACCGCGAGGGGAAGACCTTGCGCATGCGGGCCAGCTCTCGCAGGGAGCCGCGGGGGCGAATGCGGCGGCGCAGCATCATCAGCCGCGGGCCCTCGCCGCCGACCGATGTCGCGGAGACCCAGTCCTTCCAACTCGTCTCCAGCGTCAGGTCGGGGTCGGGGGCCTCGCCGGGCTCGGCCCGGGTGGAGCCGTTGGCGATCACCACGTGCCAGGGATCGGCGTCCTCGAAGCGCCACTGGTAGGTGAGCTGCCCGCCGTTGACCGCGTCGGTGCGGACGCTGCGGGCGACCATGTCGAAGTAGAGGCGCTGCACCTCGGGCGAAGAGTCCGGTTGGCCGTTGGGCTCGCCGACGATGCCCGCCTGCAGCAGCTTGATCTGGCGCTCTGCGACCTCCTCCTCGGGAAGCTCCGGGTCGAAGGGGAAGACGCCGGGCGGCATCTCCTCGACCGGGTAGCCGATCATCCGCCAGCGCTGCTTGATCAGCCGCAGCCCGAAGGCGTAGATGTCCTCCAGGGTGAAGCCGTAGCACTCGGTGTACTCGCGGTCCCAGTTGGGTGGCGCGAAGACGGCCACCGAGTAGGGCATCACCTCGCGCAGCAGCTCGATGACCGCCGCCTTGCACTCCTCGGACTCGGCGAGCAGCTCGGAGAGGACCTTGACGCCGAAGCCGATGTGCCGCTGCTCGTCGCGGGAGACGTTGACCATGCCGGCGCTGAAGCCGGGCATCGTCCCCTCCTTGGTGAAGAAGTCCTCGATGAAGTGCTGGCCGGGCTGGGCGAGCGTTCCCTCGACGATCAGGTGGTAGAGGGTGATCGCCTGGGCGAACTTCGGCTTGGAGCGGTCCTTGCGCAGCTCGTCGGCCATCCGGTCGAGCCGGTCGAAGACGCCGCGGTAGCCCCAGCCCAGCTGCGGCAGCGTGTAGGCGAGGGTCGAGGAGATCGACTCGCCGGCGCCGATCACCTCTTTGAAGAAGCGGTGGAAGAAGATCGCGTGGCGCGCCTCGTCGACCTGCTGGGTCGTCAGGAAGTAGGCCTGCTCCTCGGTGGGGGCGGCCTGGATGTAGGGGGAGAGGGTGTCGGTGACCCGGTCCTCGCCGTAGAAGAACATCGAGTAGGTCCAGAGCGCCGACTTGCGCTGGATGTCGCTCAAACCCCCCCAGCTCTTGCGGTCCTCGGAGAAGTCGATCTCCGACGTCTTCCAGTTCCCCTCTTCCCAGCGTCGGTAGAGGTCCTCGTAGGTGATGTCCTGCGTCATGCTCTGGGCGGTAGCGCTCATGGAACTCCTATCGCTCGTTCACATTCCTGCGGCAGAAACCTGAGCTTACAACCTGTTGGCTGCTCAGCCAGTCGAACGCCGAGTTGCGCGAGTCACTGGGCGAGAGCGCGGTTTCGACTGCTCATCGCCCAGGCGAAGGCGCCGCCGGTGACGAGCATGAAGGAGGCGTAGACGGCGGCCGGGATCGTCACCTCGGTCGCCAGCGAGGCGCCGACCGCGATCGCCAGGGCTGCGTTGTGGATTCCCAGCTCCAGGGCGATCGCCGTCGCTTGGCGATCGTCGAGCCGGGCCAGCTTGGAGATCGCGAAGCTGAGCGACATCGCCGTCAGGTTGAGGGCGAAGGCGGCGCCGCCGACCTCGGCCGCGTTCTCGGCCACTGTGTCGTTCTCGCTGGCGATCGCGCCGAGCACGACCAGCGCGAAGAGGCTGAGGGAGATCGTCCGCACGCGGGAGTAGTGGGCGTCAACCCAATCCGGCCGGCGCTGCTTCAGGGCCATCCCGATCGCGACCGGGACGATCGTGATCGCGAAGACCTTGGCGACCACCCCCAGCATGCTCGCCTCGCCGATGTCGTCCGCTCCGAAGTGCGCGGCGGAGAGGCTGAGGAAGACCGGCACCGTGATGATCGCCCCGACGCTGGAGATCGCCGTCATCGTCACCGAGAGCGCCGTGTCCCCACGCGAGAGGTGGGTGAGCATGTTGGCCATCATTCCCCCCGGAGAGGCGCCGAGCAGGACGAGCCCCACCGCCAGCTCCGGCGAGAGGCCGAAGATCTGCGCCATCGCCAGCGCCAGCAGCGGCGAGAGCAGCGCCATGTTCAGCATCCCGATCGCGACGCCTCGCGGTGCGATCGCCAGCCGCCTGAAGTCGGCCGGCGTCAGCGCCATCCCCAGGCTGCACATGATTACCGCGATCGCGGCGGGCAGCACGACTGAGATCAGGACCGGGCTGTCCATCCGCCGCGGACCCTATTCGCGAGCGGGCGCTCCCTCGTTGACCACTCGTTACGACGAGCCCGGCTTCGGGCTCTGCCAGGGCTGCGCGAGGCGGGCGGCGAGGTCGTCGGCGAGGCCGTCGATCGGGACGCGGGTCTGCTCCAGGCTGTCGCGGTCGCGGAGGGTGACGGTGTCGTCCTCCATCGTCTGGCCGTCGACGGTGATGCCCCAGGGAGTGCCGATCTCGTCCTGGCGGCGGTAGCGCTTGCCGATCGAGCCGCCCTCGTCGAACTCGGCGGGCAGCCGGCGGCGCAGGGCCTCGTAGACGTCGCGCGCCTTCTCCGGCATCCCTTCCTTGGAGACGAGCGGCAGGACGGCGGCCTTGACGGGGGAGAGGCGGGGGTGGAGGCGCAGCACGGTGCGCCCGCGTCCCTCGACCTCCTCCGTGTCGTAGGCATCGACCAGGAAGGCGAGCGTGGCGCGGTCGGCTCCGGCGGCGGGCTCGATCACGTGCGGCACGTAGCGCTCCTTGGTCTGCTGGTCGAAGTACTCGAGCTTCTCGCCGCTGAACTCGGCATGCCGGGTGAGGTCGAAGTCGCCGCGGTTGGCGATCCCCTCCAGCTCCGACCAGCCGATCGGGAACAGGTACTCGATGTCGCTGGTGCCCGAGGAGTAGTGCGACAGCTCGTCCGCCTCGTGGGGCCGGACGCGGAGGAAGGAGGGGCGGATGCCGAGGCCCGTGTACCAGCGCTCCCGCTCTTCGATCCAGGTGGCGTACCAGCGTTGCGCTTCGCCCGGCGGCACGAAGAACTCCATCTCCATCTGCTCGAACTCCCGGGTGCGGAAGACGAAGTTGCCCGGCGTGATCTCGTTGCGGAATGACTTGCCCACCTGGGCAATGCCGAACGGCGGCTTCTTGCGGGCGAAGCTGAGGACGTTCTTGAAGTTGATGAAGATGCCCTGCGCGGTCTCCGGGCGCAGGTGGACCGCCGATCCCTCGTCCGCGACCGGCCCGATGTGGGTCTCGAACATCAGGTTGAACTGGCGCGGCTCGGACAGCTCGCCCCCGCACTCCGGGCAGCGCAGCTCGGCCTCAGGATCCTCCCCGGCCTCTTCGGCCGCCTCGCGCAGGTGGTCCTCCCGCCAGCGCCTCTTGCATTTGCCCAGGCACTGCACGAGCGGGTCGGTGAACCCCTCCAGGTGGCCGGAGGCCTCCCAGACCCGGGGATGCTGGAGGATCGCCGAGTCGAGCGCGACGATGTCGTCCCGCTCGCCGACCATCGCCCGCCACCACTCCGACTTGACGTTGTTCTTGAGCAGGACGCCGTAGTGGCCGTAGTCGTATGTGGAGCCGAGCCCTCCGTAGATCTCCGAGGAGGGGAAGACGAAGCCGCGCCGCTTGCACAGCGCGACGATCTCCTCCATCGAGACCTCTTCGTTCCGCTCCGCTGCCGGCGCTTCGCTCATCGGACGGGAACCGTATCGGTGCGCGCCCCCGAGCCCCGATCGGGCCTTTCGCCTCCGTGTTGCGATAATCGACACTGCCTTGCCCATCTACGAGTACAAGTGCGAGAACGGCCACGTCTTCGACGCGATCCAGAAGATGACCGACGATCCGCTCTCCTCCTGCGAGGAGTGCGGGGCGCCGGTCGAGCGCGTCTTCCACCCGGTAGCCGTCCACTTCAAGGGCTCGGGCTTCTACACGACGGACTACGGCAAGAAGAAGGCGCCGGCCAACGGCGGCGGGGAGTCGAAGGGGCCCGGCGAGTCGGGCGCCGACTCCAAGCCGAGCTCGAGCGGCAAGGAAACGTCGGAGTCCAAGTCGAGCGGCTCGGACTCGAAGGCAAAGGCCTCGAGCAGCACCGACCAAGGCTGAGAACCTGAGGCAGCCTCAGCCGTTCAGCAGCCGGTCCACCGCGCGCTGCCGGACGGATTCGGGCACTTCGACGCTGCCCCCCGGGCCGGAGACGCAGCCGGCGTTCTGGCCGGCACAGAGCACGTCGGCAGGGGAGTCGCCGCCGATCCCCGCGGCGAGGATCATCTGCGGCATCGTCAGGAGCCCCATGTCGCTGACGAATGCCTTTGGCGCCTCCCAGCCGATGATCGGCCCCTTGACGAAGTTGTAGGGGACGCGCAGCGGGTCGGTGAGGCGCCCCTTGATGCCGCTGATCACCTGCTGCTGGGCCCGCGCCCGGTCGAAGTCGCTGTAGCCGAGGGTGTAGGCGCTGCGACCCGGCCCCGGGCAGGGACTCGGCTTGCGGATCCGCGCGTAGCTGAGCGCCTGCTCGCCGTCGAGCGTGTTCTCGCCCTTGCCGAGTCGCAGCGTGAACCCTCCCTGGCCGCCGCCGGCGCCGCCGGAGATGTCGGCGCAGAGCTTGCGCGGCACGTCGACCTTGACGCCTCCGACCGCGTCGATCAGCTCCTGGAACCCGGTGAACTCGATGATCGCGACGTGGTCGATCTCGATCCCGAGGAAGTCCTCGACCGTCTCGATCTGCAGCTTGGCGCCGCCGAAGGCGTAGGCCCCGTTGATCTTCAGGGCGCCCTGGCCGGGGATCTCCGCGTAGGAGTCGCGGGGGATCGAGAGCTTTCGGAAGCTGCCGCCGCCGGCTCGGACGAGCATCAGGGTGTCGGCGCGGAACTGCCCGACCGAGCAGTCGCCGTGCGGGGCCTCGCCGCGGGACTGCTGCTCGAAGCACTCTTCCGCCGGGGCGGCGCCCGGCTCCAGGGTGTCGGGCGGCCGGGCGTCGGTGCCGAGGATGAGGATCGTCTGCGGGTCGGCGAGGAGCAGCGGGTTGCCGTTCAGCGCCTCGCGCGCGTCTCCCGCCAGCTTGAACGACTGCAGCTGGGCGGAGACGGCGAAGGCCAGGAGGCTGAGCAGGATCCAGCCCCCCGCCGCCAGCGCCGCCCACTTCAGCCAGCGCCGCGGGCCGCCGCGCTTCGTGCCCGGCATCGTGTCGCGCTGCCGCCGGCCCTTGCCGCGCTTTCCGTCTCTGCGGCTCCGCTCGCGCAGGCTGGAGAGGTCCGGCGCCCGGAAGCGCGGCAGGACCCTCTTCCGCGAGCGGTAGACCTTGTACTCGGGTGCCCCGGAGGGCCGCTGTTCGCCGTCGTCGGCCATGAAAGACTCAAAGATGATGCCGATGCCCACGGTCGCCCCCCTTGCTCGGACCCGATCCGCCCGCCCGCGGCGGACCCGATGACCGAGACGATAGGCATCGATCTGGGCGGCACGAAGGCCCTGGTCGGCGTGCTCGACGAGGAGCGCAAAGTGCTCTGGGAGAGCCGGGAGCCGTCCACGGGCCTTGACGAGAAGGGCCTGCTCGCGATGCTCGGCCGGGAGATCGAGCGGGCGCTGGAGGCGCGGCCCGCCGCGACAGCCGTCGGCCTCGGGATTCCCTGCACGATCGACCGCGACAACGGCGTCGCGGTGACCGCGGTCAACCTGCCGATCGAGAACGCGCCGATTCGCGATCTGCTGGCCGAGAGCACCGGCGCCTCCGTGTTCATCGACAACGACGCCAACGTCGCGGCGCTCGCCGAGCATCTCTACGGGGCCGGCAAGGGCATGCGCGACACGGTGATGCTGACGATCGGCACCGGGATCGGCGGCGGGCTGATCCTCGACGGCGAGGTCTACCGCGGCGCCACCGGGGCGGGGGCGGAGCTGGGCCACGTGCCGATCGAGATCGACGGGCCGCGATGCCAGGGGAACTGCCCGGGCCGCGGCTGCCTGGAGTCGCTCGCCTCCGGCACCGCGCTCGGGCGGGAGGGGCGAGCCGCCGCGGAGCGGGAGCCGGAGTCGGTGCTCGGCAAGATGCGCGCCGACGGCAGGGCGATCGACGGCGAGGCGGTCACCGAGGCCGCCCTCGCCGGCGACGAGACGGCGATCGGGGTCCTCGGGCTGGCCGGCCGGCGCCTCGGCGTCGGGCTCGCGGGCTTCGCAAACGTCTTCGAGCCCGAGGCGATCGTGATCGGCGGCGGCGTGATCGGCGCCGGAGATCTGTTGCTGGAGCCTGCCCGGCGCGAGGTGCGCGAACGAGCGCTGAGCCCGATGAACCGGACCCCGGTGCTCGCCGCGGAGCTGGGCCCGGACGCGGGGATGATCGGAGCGGCGGCGATGGCCCGGCTGGAGCTGGAGAGCGCGCGGTAGTGGAGGCCCGCTAGATGCCCGGCAAGCTCGTCGTCTGCCCGACCCCGATCGGCAACATGGACGACCTCTCGCCGCGCGTGCGCGAGGCCCTGGTCGGCGCCGACTACATCGCCTGCGAGGACACGCGCCGCACCGGTTCCCTGCTCGACCGTCTGGGCATCTCTCCTGCGCCGCGCCTCGTCTCCAACCACGAGGGCAACGAGGTGGCGCGGGCGACGGAGCTGACCCAGAGGATCGAGCGCGGCTCCCGGGTTGCGCTGGTCAGCGACGCCGGGATGCCGGCGATCTCGGACCCGGGCTACCGGCTGATCCGGGCCTGCATCGAACGCGACCTGGAGATCGAGGTGCTGCCCGGTCCCTCCGTCGTCCCGGTGGCGGTCGTCGTCTCCGGCCTGCCGACCGACCGCTGGCGGTTCGAGGGCTTCCTGCCGCGTCGCTCTGGGGAGATGGAGCGGGTGCTGCGCTCACCGGAGACGGTGGTCGCCTTCGAGTCCCCGCGCCGGATCGGTGAGTCGCTGGCGGCGCTGGCGGCGATCGCGCCCGACCGCCCGGCGGCGGTCTGCCGCGAGCTGTCGAAGCTGCACGAGGAGGTCGCGCGCGGCACCCTGGCGGAGCTGGCGCGCCGCTTCCAGGGCGAGGTGAAGGGCGAGATAGTGTTGGTGCTGGCGCCTGCCCAGGCGGAGGAGCACGCCGAGGACATCGGCTTCGCGGTCGACGCGCTCCGCCACCTGGTCCAGTCCGGGGCCCGGCCGCGCGCCGCCGCGACCGTGGTCGCGGCGCTGACCGGAACCCGCGCGAACGACCTCTACAGAGCGCTTACGGGCAGGGAGCCACGAAAATGACGTACTACGTCACCACCCCCATCTACTACGTCAACGCCGAGCCGCACCTCGGCCACGCCTACTCGACGATGGCCGCCGACGTGCTCGCCCGCCACATGCGCCAGCGCGGCGAGGACGTCTTCTTCCTGACGGGCACCGACGAGCACGGCGAGCCGGTAGCCACCGCGGCGGAGCGCGAGGGCGTGGAGCCACAGGAGCTGGCCGATCGCAACACGCAGAAGTTCCGCGAGCTGATGCCGATCATCGGCGCCACCAACGATTTCTTCATCCGCACCTCCGACCCGCGTCACAAGGAGCGGGTCGCGGAGATCATGCAGCGCGTCTACGACAACGGCTGGGTGCGCAAGGGCGTCTACGAGGGCTGGTACTGCCCGCGCTGCGCCGACTTCAAGAGCGAGCGCGAGCTGGGCCCGGGCCACACCTGCCCGATCCACGAGATCGAGCTGGAGCGGGAGGAAGAGGAGAACTGGTTCTTCCGCCTCTCGGAGTTCCAGCAGCGGCTGCAGGACCTCTACGCGGAGCGGCCGGACTTCGTCGTGCCGGAGTTCCGGCGCAACGAGGCCGTCTCCTTCATCGAGCGGGGGCTGGACGACGTCTCGCTCTCGCGGCCAAAGCTGAAGTGGGGCATGGAGCTGCCCTGGGACCCGGGACAGCGGATGTATGTCTGGTTCGACGCGCTGCTCAACTACGTGACGGCGCTCTCTTTCGCCCGCGAGGGAGAGGACCTGACCGAGCGCTACTGGCCGGCCGACCTTCACGTGATGGCGAAGGACATCCTCAAGTTCCACGCGGTGATCTGGCCGGCGCTGCTCTGGGCGGCCGACCTGGAGCCGCCGAAGCGGATGGCGATCCACGGTTTCCTGCTGATGGGCGAGAAGAAGATGTCGAAGTCGCTCGGCAACGTGCTCGATCCCTTCGAGGCGATCGACCGCTTCGGCGCCGACGCGCTGCGCTACTACTGCTTCCGCGAGGTCAGCTTCGGCCAGGACGGCTCGATCTCGACCGCCGGTTTCGAGGCCCGCTACGAGACCGAGCTGGCCAACGAGTTCGGCAATCTCGCCAGCCGCACGCTGGCGATGGTCGACCGCTACCGCGACGGTGTCGTGCCGTCCGCCGCGGTCGACGCGGTGCTGGCCGAGGACTTCGAGGGCGCGGTCGGGCGCTTCAGCGAGCTGCTCGACCGGGCGGAGCTGACCCGGGCGCTGAACGCCGCCTGGGAGCTGGTCCGCCGCCTCAACCGCTTCGTCGAGGAGACCAAACCCTGGGAGCTGGCCAAGGACGAGGCCGACCCCGAACGCCTCGACGAGGTCCTCTACAACCTCTGCGAGGGCCTGCGGGTCACCACCCTGCTGCTCGCGCCCTACCTGCCGGAGGCCGCGGAGAAGCTGCTCGCCGCCCTCGGCGAGGAGAGCCGCGAGCCGGCCGAGCTGGGGTCACGCCCCGGCGGCCAGAAGACCGAGCGCCTGCCGCCGCTGTTCCCGAAGATCGAGGCGCCGGCCTGATGGTCGACACGCACACCCATATCTTCCTCTGCGAGCGGCCGGAGGCGGAGACGGTGGCCGCTGCTCGGGAGGCCGGAGTGCGGCGGATGCTGAACGTCGGTCTCGGCGACGACTCCAACCCGGAGGCGATCGCCGGCGCCGAGCGGCACGAGGATGTGTTCGCGACGGTCGGGCGCCATCCGACCGGGGCCGCCGGCTTCGACGACGCGGCGGCGGCGGAGATCGCCCGGCTGGCCGCACACCCGAAGGTGCGGGCGGTCGGCGAGACCGGCATCGACTACTACCGTGAGACCGCGACCCCGGAGGAGCAGCGGCGCGCCTTCGAGGCCCAGGTCGAGATCGCCCGCGCGGCCGGCCTGCCGATCGTGATCCATGCCCGGGACCGCGACGGCGACACCGAGGCGACCGACGAGGTCTTCGAGGTGCTCGACGCGCGGGCGGAAGGCGTCCCGGTGATCCTGCACTGCTTCTCCGCCCCCCGGCGCGTCGTCGACGCCGCCGAGCGCGGCTGGTACTGCTCCTTCGCCGGGCACACCACCTTCCCCAAGTCCGAGGCGCTGCGCGAAGCAGCCGCGGATCTGCCCGAGCATCTGGTCCTGGTCGAGACCGACGCGCCCTACCTGGCGCCGCAGCCGGTGCGCGGCAAGCCGAACGAGCCGGCCAACGTCGTCGCCACGGCGAAAGTGGTCGCCGAGGCGCGCGGGGTCTCCTACGAGGAGCTGGAGCGGACGGTCGAGGCCAACGCGGAGGCCGTCTTCGGTTGGTGAAGCTCGGCCAGAACTTCCTCGCCGACCCCAACCTGCTCGATGCCATCGTCCGCGACGCGGAGCTCACGCCCGGCGATGTCGTCCTCGAGGTGGGAGCGGGGGAGGGGGTGCTTACCGGTCGGCTCGCCGAAGCCGCCGCGCACGTTCACTCTGTCGAGATCGACCGCAACCTGGAGGCGGCGCTGGCCGGGCTCGCCGCGAAGCCGAACGTCAGCTTCCACCGGGCCGACGCGATGAAGCTCGACTTCCGCGCCCTCGATCCGGAGCCGACCGCCGTGGTCGCCAACCTTCCCTACTCGGTGGCCACCCCGGTGATCCTGCGCACGATCGAGCTGCTGCCCGCGGTGAGGAGCTGGACCGTGATGGTCCAGCGCGAGATCGCCGATCGACTGCGCGCCGCGCCCGGCGGCCGCGAATACGGCGCCCCCAGCGTGCTCGTCCAGCTCGCTTGCGAGGTGGAGCTGCTGCGCACCGTCGACCCCGCCGTGTTCCGGCCGCGGCCGCGGGTCGAGTCGGCGATCCTGCGCCTGCGGCGCACCGGCCCGGCGGCCGGCGGGGCGGTTCGGGACCTGGTCCGCGCCGCCTTCGCCCACCGGCGCAAGTCGCTTGCCCGCTCGCTGGAGCACGCTCGCCCCGGCAGCCTCGGCCCGGCCCGAGAGGCCCTGGGCGCGCTGGGCCTGGCCGAGGACGCTCGCGCCGAGGCGCTCTCGCCCGCGGAGTTCGCGGCGCTTTCCGCGAAGCTCCAGCTCGAACCCTGATCCTGCCCATGCGCGTCCTCGCCCCAGCCAAGCTCAACCTCTGCCTCTACCTCGGGCGCCGCCGCGCGGACGGCCTGCACGAGCTTTGCTCCCTGTTCGAGCCGCTCTCGCTGGCCGACCCGATCGAGGTCTCCGAGGCGGAGCGCGACGAGGTGGTCTGCCCGGGGGTCGAGGGAGAGAACCTGGCGGCGCGGGCGCTGGCGGTGCTGCGCGAGCGGGGCTGGCAGCGCCCCCCGCTGCGGGTCGAGATCGAGAAGCGGATCCCGATCGCCGCCGGCCTCGGCGGGGGCAGCGCCGACGCGGCGGCGGTGCTGCGGCTGGCGCGGGACGCGAACGCGGGGGCTCCAATGCCTCTGCCGGACCTGGAGGAGATCGCCATGCAGCTCGGCGCCGACGTCACTTCTCAGCTGGATCCCTCCCTGGCTCTGGTGGAGGGCGCTGGTGAGCTGGTCGAGCGCCTCCCCGACCCCGCGTCGCACGCAGTGGTCCTCCTGCCCGGCGGCGGTGGGCTCGGCACGGTCGAGGTCTTCGCCGAGGCGGATCGACTCGGCCTCGGTCGCCGCGCCGTCGAACTTGCCCGCCTCTCCGGCCGGCTGCGCGCCGCGGCCGGCGCCGGCGTTTCGCCGCTCGACTACGCCGAGCTGCTCGCCAACGACCTCGAGCCCGCCGCCCGCTCCCTGCGCCCGGACGTCGGCGAGGCCCTCGACTCCCTGCGCGGAGCGGGCGCGCCGCTCGTCCTCCTCACCGGCTCCGGCCCGACCGCGGTGGGACTTTTCCCCACGATTTCGGAGGCAAAGCGTTCAGCGGAGAGGCTCGACCGCGACGACGCGATCGTCTGCGAAGCTCTCCGCGCCTCATGAGGCTCCAGCTTCCCGAGGACCGCCGCCGACGCCGCCTCGTCCTGCTGGCGATCGCCGCCGCGATCGCCGCCGGCTACTTCCTGATCAGCCGCCTGGTTCCGCACGAGGACCTCCAGCAGCTTCTCGAGGACGTCTCCAACACGCTCGGCGCCTGGACCTACCTGCTCGTCGGCGTCTTCGCCTTCCTGGAGACGGGCGCCTTCGTCGGCCTCGTCGTCCCCGGTGAGACGACGATGCTGCTCGGCGGGGCGGTCGCCGGCCAGGGCGCGGTCGACGTCTACCTGCTGATCGCGATCGCCTGGTTCGCCGCCTGGGCGGGCGACACGACCAGCTTCTACATCGGCCGGCGGCTGGGGCGCGGCTTCGTCCTGCGCCACGGCCCCCGGCTGGGGATTACGAACGAGCGCTTCGAGCAGGTGGAGGACTACTTCTCCCGGCACGGCGGCAAGACGATCTTCATCGGCCGCTTCGTCGGCGTCGTGCGTGCCCTCGCTCCGTTCATCGCAGGCAGCTCCGGGATGCGCTACCGCGGCTTCGTCCCGTACAGCATCCTCGGCACCGGGATCTGGTCCTCGATCCACATCGTGATCGGCTACCTGTTCTCGCGCAGCATCGACACGGCGGCCGAATACGCGGGGCGGGGAGCCTTCCTGCTGGGGGCGCTGATCGTCACCGTCGTCGGCACAATCCTCCTCTACCGCCATTTCCGGGCGGCCGAGAACCGGCACGCGGCGGTCAGCTGGCTGGAGGGGCGGCGGGCCACCGCCTGGATGGTGGCCCTCGGTCGCCGCACGCAGCCCCAGGCCCGCTTCATCTGGAACCGCGTGACGCCGGGCGGGACCTTCGGGCTCGAGCTGACCTCGCTGCTGGCGGCGCTTTCCGTTTCCCTGTTCGTGCTGGTCGGCTACGCGCAGATCGTCGGCGCCGACCCCGGGCCGACCCCGGGTGACACGACGGCAGCCGACATCGTCGATCGGATCAGGACCGGCTGGTTGACCGACGTGGCCAAGCTCGTCACCGGGCTCGGCGCCGGCGCCTTCGTCCTCTCGCTCGCCGCGGTCTGCGCCGCGGCGCTCGCCGCGCGGCGGCGCTGGGCTGAGTTGGGGGTGCTCGCCGCCGGCTTGGCGATCACCTTCCTCGGCGCGCACGAGTTGAAGGAATCGATCGGGCGGCCCCGGCCGGAGGGGGGCCTCGTCTCCCATTCGGGCGAGGCATTCCCGAGCGGTCACGCCGCCTACTCGACCTTCTACCTGTGGCTTGCCGTGACGGCCGTGGTTCGGCTGCGACCGGGAATGGCGAGCGCGGCGGCGGTTGTCGCCGCCGGCATCGGGTTGACCGCCGCGGTGGGCCTCTCCCGCGTCTATCTGGGCGTCCACTACCTCAGCGACGTCAACGGCGGCTGGGCGCTGGGCGTCGCCGCCTTCTCGCTCTGCGCGGCGGTGACGCTGATCGCGACGCAGTTGCGCCAGAATTCAGCCGATGGAGGCTCTCCTGCTGGCGCGAGTAGGCGTTGAGTACCTGCTGCTGGGAGGCGCCGGGCTGATCAGCCTGGTCTCCTTCGTGACCCTGATCCTGGCGCCGGCGCTCAGCTCCTACGGCAAGCTCTGGGAGAAGACCGCGGCAAGCGTCCTCTCGCTCTTCGTCCTCGCCGCGCTGATGATTGTCGGCGCGATCGTCGGCCTGGCGGTCGTCTACTACTACGACGAGCTGTCCAAGCTGTTCGGCTGAGCCGGGCGCTGAGAGCCTCTTCGCGATAATGCGCACGATGGGCGCAGCCGGGAAATCACGGAAATCCCCTGCAAAAGCGGTCGAAGCGGGCACTTTGGACGCGCTTGCGGAGGCAGTCGAGTCGGGCGCCGGGCTGCCTGCGGTGGCGCGTGCGGCGGCGAGGGTGCTCGATGCCGGTGTCGCGCTGATCGACCGCTCCAGCGCCGTGCTCGCCGTGGCCGGCGCCTCGCCGGACCAGGAGCGGAGGCTGTTGGAGGCGGGTGAGGGGGTGGCGGTCGCCGAGTTGCGTGTCGCCGACCGCGTGGTCGGCGAGCTGCGCTACCGGGGCGAGGCCGCGCCGGACCCGGCGATCGCCCGGATGGTCGCGACGATGCTGGGCCTGGAGCTGGAGCGCGCGCGGCTGCCGGAGTGGGAGAGCGAAGAGGCGGCGGGCGGCTTCGTCGAGGCGGTGCTCGCCCGCGAGGTGACCGACCGCGGAGACATCGTCGCCCGCGCAGCCGAGCTGGGGGCCGACCTGGCGAGCGGCGCCGGGGCGCTGATCCTGCGCGCCGCGCCGCGCTCCGCCCAGTCGGGCGAGTGGCGGGCCCGGGTTCTGACCCTCTCGCTGCGGGCCCTGCGCGCCGTCGCGCCGGGCTCCCTTGCGGGGGTGAGCGACGGCGAGCCGGTCGAGGTCGCGATGATCGTCCCGGCGGAGGACGACGAGCGGCTGGCGCGCGCCGGGGAGGCGCTGGAGCGTGAGCTGCGCGAGGGCCTGGCCGGCTTCCACCTGACAATCGGCCGCAGCCGCCGCGCCGAGGACCCGGTCGACCTCTACCGGGCCGGCAGCGAGGCGCGGCTGGCGGTCAACGTCGCCGAGGCGGAGGGCGCCTCGGCGCTCGCCTTCGAGGACACCGGCGCCTACCGGCTGCTGCTGCCGGCGATGAGCGAGGACCCGCGTGAGCTGGAGCGCTTCTACGAGGAGACGGTCGCGCCGCTCTCCGCCTACGACGACCAGTACGAGACCGACCTGGTGGCGACCGTCGAGGCCTACCTCGACAACGACGGCAACGTCGCCGCGACCGCCAAGCAGCTCTTCACCCATCGCCACACGATCCGCTACCGCCTGGAGCGGGCGCGGGAGCTGTGCGGGCACGACGTCTCCGCCACCGAGGGCCGCGAGAAGCTCGGCCTCGGCCTGAAGGCGATGCGCGTCCTCGGCATCGCCTCCCCCCGCGGTCCCGCTCAGGAGCCGGGCGCCGCCGCCGGCAAGGTGCCGCTTTCGCCGGAGGGGTAGTCCCCCCGGGCTACAGGTCCGAGGTCGTCGACCCGAGTCCCTTCGGGCACGCTTGGCCGTTACGCTTTGGCCATGGCTCAAGCGCAAGACGCGGGGGTCGCCGCCCCCGGCAACGAGGAGGCCGTTCGGGCATGGGACACAGTCCTCTACGAGCGGTGGAAGAAGAACCGCAGCGTGTTCGTCAGCGCGCTGGACGAGGTCACCGAGGAGGTGTTCGAGCGCTACCCGCCGCCCGAGGGCGGGAGCTGCATCGACATCGGCTGCGGGTTCGGCGACACGACCCGGCGGCTTGCCGGGTTGGTCGGCCCCGACGGCTTCGCGCTCGGCACCGACTCCTCTCTCCGCTTTGTCGAGGATGCGCGCCTCGAGGCGGCCGAGGCGGGCGTGGGGAACGTCGAGTTCGAGGCCTCCGACGCGCAGACAGCCGAATGGGATCCGATCTACGACTACGCGTTCTCACGCATGGGGACGCAGTTCTTCGCCGCCCCGGTCCCGGCGATGCGCGCCATCCGCGGAGCCCTGAAGCCCGGCGGGGGGCTGCGCAAGATCTGCTGGCGGCGCAAGGGCGAGAGCCAGTTCTGGGTGGAGACCGAGGAGGTGGTCCAGCGCTTCCTCTCGCGCCCCGAGGAGTACGAGGCCGACACCTGCGGCCCCGGTCCGTTCTCTCTCGGCAATCCCGAGACGACCCGCGGCATTCTCGAGGCCGCCGGCTTCGCCGAGATCGAGCTGCACCAGTACGACTTCGACTACTTCATGGGCAAGGACATGGACGAGGCGGTCGAGGCCCTGCTCGCGATCGGCCCCGGGGCCGAGCTGATCCGCCTCAACGGAGAGCACGGCGAGAGCCTCCGGCACGAGATCGCCGCGGCCCTCGCCGAGCACTACTCCGCCTGGCAGCAGCCCGACGGCTCGATTGTCGGCCGCGCCTCGACCTGGATCGTCGCGGCGACCAATCCCGGCTAGCGCCGCCCCGCGCATGGCTTTCCCCGCGGGAAGTCGCACCAACATTTGACGCTTTCGGCACATCCTGCTTACATCACATGACAGGAGGTGACGTAACGTGGCCCGGATGAAGCGCCTGCAGATATCGATTGAGCCCGAGCTTGACGCGGAGGTCCAGCGCTGCGCGGACGAGGAGGGGCTCTCCAAGGCGGAGGTGATCCGGCGTTGCGTCCAGAACGAGCTCAGAGCCCTGCCTCCTATCGAAGAGGATCCATTCTTCAAGCTGAGTCGGTCTCCCGGCGGAAGCGACCCCAGCGATACGCGCTCGGTCGACGAAGTCGTCTACGGCCCGTCGAACCCGGACCCGTGATCTTCGCCGACACGTCGTTCCTGGTCGCAAGCCTCGACGACCGGGACTCGCTCCACGAGATGGCTTTGAGGCTGCAGGAGCAATTTGCCGCCAGTCGCGTCGTGACGACCAACCACGTGCGCGGCGAGACCTGGACCACACTCAGCCGCAAGCTCTGGCACGGAAGGGCTGTCGACCTGCTCGACAGCATCGGAGGGAAGGGGCAGTGGATCGAGGTGTTCCGGGTATCGGAGGACCTCGAAGACGAGGCACTGCGCTGGCTGCGCGAACACGACGAGCGCGAGTACTCGTTCGTCGACGCGACCAGCTTCGCCTACATGCGCCACCGCGGCGTCGCCGACGCGCTCGCCTTCGACGGCGACTTCGCCGCCGCCGGCTTCAACGAGCTGCGGCCGTAGGCAACGGCTGATCTTTGGTCAACCGATTGCTTTTGACCGGCAATTCGACTGCCACCGCTACAGCTGCCTATCCGCCGGAACCTCGACTAGAGACACGCGGGCGTTGGCGTGAAAGGTCACGTCGGTAGAAGTGGTGTAACTGGCCCAGTCGAGCCCTTGCACCACTACGCTAGGTGACGTTGGGGAGTGGTGTAGCAGGTAGCACTCGGCACTTTGGCTGCCGCAGCCCCGGTTCGATCCCGGGCTCCCCAGTCCGAAATTCCGTCCGGATCAGATGCGAACATGCGTTCGCAAATGGCACCGGGGTTCTCGGAAGAGGAGGCGAGGGAGGCGAGGGAGGCGATTGGGGCGTCGCTCTCCTGGGCTGAGAGCTTGAGGAAGCTCGGCTATTGCTCGACCGGCGGTAACTGGAAGACGCTGAAGAAGTACGCGGCGATCTGGGGTATCTCAAGCGATCACTTCGATCAGCGCGAGGCATTCCGGCGGGCCGCCAAGCGCCCCCGGCGTCCTTTGAGAGAAATTCTGGTCGAGAAGTCCCCCTGTGCGCGAAAGGATGTCAAGCGTCGCCTTCTTGAAGAAAGCCTGAAGGAGCCGCTGTGCGAGCTGTGCGGCCAGGGAGATACGTGGCAGGGCAAGCCAATGTCTCTGATCCTCGACCACATCAACGGCGTTCGTGACGACCACCGGATCGAGAACCTGCGCATGGTCTGCCCAAACTGCGCGGCCACGCTCGACACGCACTGCGGCAGGAAGAACAAGATCGTGCGGGAGAAGCAGCCGTGCATCCGCTGTAAGAAGCCGCGTGATATGTCGAAGCGACCCATGTTCGGGGCCCGAATCGGAGGGGTTGGCGACCTGGGCAGTGGCGTCGGCTTGATGCCGTCCGCCGGTCGGTCTAGGGTCGCCTCAATGGAAATGGGGGGACAGGCGCTTGATCCGGGCCTGCGCGAGGATCTGGCGAACGGCTGGAAGGGGTTGATGGTCGCCGGTGTGCTGGCGATCCTGGCCGGCTGCGTCGCGATCCTGGTGCCCGCCGTCGCCTCGGTGGCGACCGCGATCTTCGTCGGCTGGGTGCTGATCGTCGCCGGCGCCTTCCTGACCGCCGGCGCCTTCGGGCAGCGCTCCGCCGGGCGGCTCGTGTGGCGGCTGCTCTGGGCGCTGCTCACCGTGATCGCCGGCCTCTACCTGGTCACCGCGCCGCTCGACGGCACATTCACGCTGACCGTCGTGCTCGGCATCTACTTCTTCGCGATGGGCCTCACCCGTGTGCTCGTCGCGATCGCCGGCCGCGGCGAGCCCGGTGCCGGACTGGTCGGCCTCAGCGGCGTCGCCTCGGTCGCGGTCGGGGCGCTGATCCTCGCCGAGCTGCCCAGCTCCGCCGACTGGGCAGTCGGCCTGCTGGTCGGCATCGATCTGATCTTCGCCGGCTGGTGGATGACCAGCACCGCGCAGGTCGGCAAGGATCTGGCGAGCGGCAACCGTTAGTGGAGGTCCACTAGGAAGGCTTGCCGAGCCGGCCCCTGGTCGGCATCTCGGGCGCTTCCACCAGTTCGGCGGCTCCCTCCTCCAGCTCGGCCATCCGGCGCCCGTAGGCACCGACCAGCGGGCGGGCGGTGAGGCCGTGGGCGAAGACGCTGAGCAGGACGGTCATCGCCATCGCCCCGAGCACCACGTCGTGCGCCGGCAGCGCCGGCTCCTCCTCGATCACGATCAGCGCGAGGATGATCGAGGCGAGTCCGCGGGGGCCGAACCAGCCCATAAAGGCGACGGAGGGAGCGCGCAAGCCCGTACCGGCCAGCGAGATCGCGACCGGCAGCATCCGGATCGCGGTCAGGCTCAGCAGTGCGAAGGCCACGATGCCGACGGTTGCGGCCTCAAGGTACTCGAGGGCAGCGACGCCGAAGATGAAGAAGACGACCAGTTCGAGCAGCTCCCCCTCGTCCTCGGTGAAGTCAAGGATCCGCTCGCCGCACGCGGCCGTTATCCGCCCGCGGCAAGCCCGCCGGTGAAGGCCGCGATGAAGCCGTTGCCGCCCAACTGGCTCGCGAGGGCCCAGGCGCCGACCGCGAGCGCCAGCATGGCCAGCTGCTCGAACGTTCCCTCGATCAGGCGCCGCCGCACCGCGCCTTCGACGAGCCGGCCGCCGAGCAGACCCACGGCGACCCCCGCCAGCACCCCGATGCCGATCTGCTGGGCGGCGAATGAGAGCCAGCCCTGGGTGGAGATCGCGCCCTCCTCCACGGCGAGGCCCACGAAAAGGAAGAGCAAGGGGATCGCGAGGCCGTCGTTCAGGCCGCTCTCGACATTGAGGGCCTGGCGCACGCGCTGCGGCACGCGTTGGCTGGAGATCACCGCCTGGCCGAGGGCTGCGTCGGTCGGCGTCAGAACCGCGGCGACGATTGCCGCCTCCCAGAAGTCGATCCCGTCGAGCAGCAGGGTTGCGGCGAGCAGGCCGAGCCCTACCGTCAACGGCATCGCGATCCCGAGCAGCCTCGCAGGCAGGCTGCCGTTGCCGCGCAGGACGCTGAGGTCGATCCGGGCCGCGTCGGTGAAGAGGACGATCACCAGGGTGACCTCGGCAAAGATGAGCCCGGCGCCGGAGGTCAGCTCGAGCCCGACTGCGTCGAGGCACTTCGGCCCGAGCAGCGCCCCTGCCGTCACGAAGACCATCGGCCCGGTGACTCCCCACCGATCGAGCCTGCGGGAGATGAGGCTGTAGCCGAAGACGACGGCAGCGACTATTCCCAGATCGCTCACCGCTCCTCCTTCCCGACAGCAGCTCCGACATCGCCAGCCTACCCTCGCTCCGCTCGCGAGGCTACGCTCACCGGGTGTCCTCGCAAGCGGTCTCCAGGCTCACCTTCGTCGGCCACAGCACAGTCCTGATCGAGGCCGGTGGGGCGCGCCTGCTGACCGACCCGTTGCTGCGCGGCGGCCTGCTCGGCCTGCTGCGCCGCCGCCACCCGCCGGTCGATCCTGACTCTCTCGGCCGCATCGACGCGATCCTCATCTCCCACGCGCACCATGATCACCTCGACCCCCGTTCGCTGCGCTCGCTCCCCGGGGTGCCGCTCGTCGTCCCGCGCGGCTCCGCCGCGCTTCTGCGCCGGGAGCGCCGCGAGGTCAGCGAGCTGGCGCCCGGCGAGAGCCTCGAGATCGCCGGGGTGGAGATAAACGCCGTGCCCGCCGCCCACCCCGGCAGGCGGATGGGGTCGGGACGGCCGTCGGACGCGCTCGGCTACCTGGTCGAGGCGAACCCCCGCGTGTACTTTGCCGGCGACACGGATCTGTTCGAGGAAATGGGATCGATGGGGGAGGGGCTCGACGCGGCGCTGCTTCCGGTTTCCGGCTGGGGGCCGCGCCTCGGCCCCTGGCACCTCAACCCCCGAACCGCCGCCGAGGCGCTGCGCCTGCTGCGCCCGCGGGTCGCCGTGCCGATCCATTGGGGCACCTACACGCCGATCGGCGCCCCGCGGCTCTGGCCCTGGCTGCACACCGACCCGCCACACCGCTTCGCCGAGCACGCGCGCCGGATCGCACCGGAGACCGAGGTCCGTGTGCTCGCGCCGGGAGAGCGCACGGAGCTGGAGCCGCGCGGGTGAGCGCCGCCCCCCGCCCACTCCGCTTCGCGCTCCGCCTGCTGGTCGTCTGGGCGGTCGAGGCCGTCGGCCTCTACGCGCTTGCCGCGGTCTTCTCCGACGTGCGGATCGACGGCTGGGAGGGCGCCTTCTCCGCAGTCGCGGTGATCGGCCTGCTCAACGCCGTGATCTGGCCGCTCCTGGTCCGCTTCGCGTTGCCGCTCCTGTTCTGGACCTTCGGCCTGCTGGCGCTGCTCGTCAATGGCGCCCTCGTAGTGCTCGCCGGCGACCTCCTGCCCAGCTTCCACGTCGACGGTGTCCTCTCCGGGATCGTCGTCGCGCTCGTCCTCACCGTCGCCAACCTGGCGCTTTCCGCCCTGCTCGCGATCGACGACGAGGACAGCTACTTCCGCTGGGTGATCGCGCGCCGCTCACGGCACCAGGACGACGTCGAGTGGACCGACGTACCCGGTGTCTTCTTCCTCGAGATCGACGGCCTGTCGATCGACACGCTGCGTCGCGCGGTGCGCGACGGTCACGTTCCGAACCTGGCTCGCTGGCTGCGGGAGGGGACTCACCGACTGGTCCCCTGGGAATGCGACCTCTCTTCGCAGACCGGCGCCAGCCAGGCCGGCCTTTTGCATGGTCACAACGCCGACATGCCCGCCTTCCGCTGGTACGAGAAGGACCGTGGGCGGACGATGGTCTCCAACCACCCCGCCGACGCCGCCGAGCTGGAGCGGCGTATCTCCGACGGGGCCGGCCTGCTGGCCGCCGGGGGCGCCAGCCGCGGCAACCTCTTCTCCGGCGACGCGCCGCGGGTCCTGCTCACCCTGAGCGGCTCGGTCGGGGGCAAGCGCCGCGGCGACGCCTACGCCTTCCTCGCCGACCCCTACAACCTGACCCGCACCCTCGCCCTGGCGGTTGCCGACATCTGGCTTGAGTTGATCGCCGCCCGGCGCCAGCGCCGCCGCGACGTGCTCCCCCGCGTCGACCGCGGCGGCGCCTACCCGCTGCTGCGCGCCGCGACCACCGTGGTGATGCGCGACCTCAACGCCTACACGCTGATCGGCGACATATTGCGCGGCGTCCCCGTCGCCTACTCGACCTTCGTCGGCTACGACGAGGTCGCCCATCACTCCGGCGTCGAGCGGCGCGACACGCTGGACGTACTGCGAAAGCTCGACCGCCAGCTCGCGCGGATCGAGGCGGCGATCGCGCTGGCCCCGCGGCCCTACCGGCTCGTCGTCCTCTCCGACCATGGCCAGAGCCAGGGAGCTACCTTCCGGCAGCGCTTCGGTGAAAGCCTCGAGGACGTCGTCCGCGGCGGTCTCTCCGGAGACGGCAGCGTCGCCGCCCCGCCGCCGGCCGACGAGGGCTGGGGCCACGTCTCCGCCGCCGCGACCGAGCTGGCAGCCGAGGAGCGTGGCTCGCTGCCGCGGGCGACGCGAACCGCGACCCGGCGCCGCCGCCACGGCGACACGGTGTTCCTCGGTGAGCAGCGGCGGGAGATCGAGGCTGCCGGAGAGGGATCCGGCGCCGACGTGATCGTCCTCGCTTCCGGCAACCACGGCCTCGTCTACCTCCCCGGCCTGCCGGGTCGTGTCGAGCTGGAGCGCCTGGAAGCGCTGCATCCCGACCTCGTCCCCGCGCTCGCTTCCCACCCCGGGGTCGGCTTCGTCATGGTCCGCACCGGCGCTGAGGGCGCCGTGGCGATCGGCGCCGACGGCCGGGTGCGCCTCGCCGACGGCGCCGTCGAGGGGGAGGACCCGCTGCGCCGCTACGGCCCCAACGCCGTGCGCCACCTGCTGCGCACCGACGGCTTCACCCATGCTCCCGACCTCCTCGTGATGAGCCTCTTTGACCCGGCGACCGAGGAGGTGGCGGCCTTTGAGGAGCTGGTCGGCTCCCACGGCGGCCTCGGCGGGCCGCAATCGCGGCCCTTCGCGCTCGTGCCCGCGGAATGGAGCGATGCCGACGAGCCGATCGTCGGCGCCGAGGCGATGCACCGCCAGATGAGGGACTGGCTCGCGGAGACCGGATTGGAGATCGTCGCGCCCGCCGCGACAGACACCGCCCAGGCGCCGCCGCAGCCTCGCCTGACAAGCGCGTAGCGCCTACGATTCCGCGGGTGAGCGCCCCCACGGTTCTCGTCATGGCGGCGGGCGAGGGAACGCGCATGCGCTCCTCGCTCCCCAAGGTCCTGCACCCGGTCTGCGGCCGTCCCCTGGTCGCCTGGCCGGTCCTTGCCGCGCGGGCGGCGGGTGCGTCGCGAGTCGCGGCCATCGTCTCTCCCGCGCGGGATGTTTCCGCAGCGCTTCCCGAAGGGGTCGAGACGATCGCCCAGACCGCCTCCGACGGCACCGGAGGCGCGCTGCGGGCGGCGCTGCCGATGATCGAGGCGAGTGAGACCGTGCTTGTCCTCTCCGGCGACGTGCCGCTGCTCTCGGCCGGGGTGATCGCCGGCCTGCTCGAGGCGCACGCCGCCGGCGGCGCCGCGGCGACGATGCTGACCATCGAGTTGGACGACCCCGGCTCCTACGGGCGGGTCGTGCGCGGCCCCGCCGGCGAGGTCGAGCGCGTCGCCGAGGCGAAGGCAGCGGGCGACGCGACCGCCGAGGAGCTGGCGATCCGGGAGATCAACGCCGGCACCTACACCTTCGACGGGGCGCCTCTGGCGGCGGCGCTGGGCCGGATCTCCAACGACAACGCCCAGGGCGAGTACTACCTGCCGGACGTCTTCCCGGCGCTGCGGGAGGCGGGCCATCGGGTCGTCGCCCACGCCGCCGACGATATTGCGGTGACGATGGGGGTCAACACCCGTGCCGACCTCGCCGAGGTTGAGGCCGAGGCGCGGCGCCGCATTCTCCACGCCCACATGCTTGCCGGCGTCACCGTCGTCGACCCCGCCTCCACCTGGGTCGAGGCCGACGTCGAAATCGCCGCCGACGCCCGCATCGAGCCCGGCAGCTACCTGCGCGGCAACACCTCGATCGGCGCCGGCTCGACGATCGGACCGCACACGACACTTCTCGACTCGGCCGTCGGCGAGGGCGCCGCGGTCGTCCACTCCCATCTCGCCGAGTGCGACGTCCTCGACGGCTGCGCTGTCGGTCCCTTCGCCCACATCCGCCCGCACTCAGAGCTCGGCGAAGGGTCCAAGGTCGGCGCCTTCGCCGAGGTCAAGGCCTCCCGCCTCGGCGCGGGCGCCAAGGTTCCGCACCTCTCCTACGTCGGCGATGCCGAGGTGGGGGAGGGCAGCAACCTGGGGGCCGGCACGATCACCGCCAACTACGACGGATTTCGCAAACACCGCACCGTGATCGGCGATCACGTGCGGATCGGCGTTGACACGATGCTGATCGCGCCTGTAGAAGTCGGCGACGGCGCCTACACTGGCGCGGGGGCAGTGATCAAGGAAGATGTGCCGCCGGGCTCGCTGGCGGTGAGCAGCAACGAGCAGCGCAACATCGAGGGCTACGCCGAGCGTAGACGAGCCGAAGCCGAAGGGGAAAAAGGACCGTGAGCACGATCGAGGAGCGCCCGCAGACGGCGACCGCAATTCCGCACGACTACTCGAAGCGGCTGATGGTCTTCGGCGGCCGCACTTCGATGGAGCTGGCCGCCAAGGTGGCCGGCAAGCTGGAGCTGGACGTCGGGCAGGTGACCTTGAAGACCTTTGCCAACGGCGAGGTCTACTGCCGCTACGAGGAGTCGATTCGCGGCGCCGACGTCTTCCTGGTGCAGTCGACCTGCGCCAACGAGCAGACGGGGATGACCCCCAACGACGCGCTGATCGAGCTGTTGACGATGATCGACGCGGCGCAGGGGGCCTCGGCGCACCGGATCATCGCCGTGATGCCCTGGTACGGCTACGCCCGCCAGGACAAGAAGTCCGCCCCCCGCGAGCCGGTCTCCGCCCGCATCGTCGCCAAGTGCCTGGAGGGTGTGGGGGTGGACCGGGTGCTGACCATGGACCTGCACGCCGGTCAGGTGCAGGGCTTCTTCCACGTCCCCGTCGACCACATGACCGCGATGCCGATGCTGACCCAGTGGTTCATCGACCAGAATCTCACCGAAGAGCTGGTGATCGTCTCACCCGACGCCGGCCGGGTGAAGACGGCGCGCAACTTCGCCCGCAAGGTCGGCACCCACTGGGCGGTGATGGAGAAGGAGCGCCCGGCGCAGCAGGTGGCCGAGATCGGCTACATAGTCGGCGATGTGAAGGGCAAGACCGCGGTGCTGGTCGACGACATGATCGACACTGCCGGCACGCTCTGCGCCGCTGCGCAGACGGTGCTCGACGAGGGGGCAGCGCGGGTGATCGCCTGCGCGACGCACGGAGTCTTCTCCGGCCCCGCCTACGAGCGGCTCGCCTACGAGAACTCCGGCATCGAGCGGATCGTGGTCAGCGACACGCTGCCGTTGCGCTCCGGCGCCCCGGACAACATCACCGTCCTCTCCACGGCGAGCACCTTCGCCGACTCGATCCGCCGCATCTTCACCGACGACTCGGTCTCCGAAATTTTCGCCGGTGAAAATCAACTGTTCTAGTGCCTGACCTGAAGCTGGTCGGCCACAAGGGCGCCGACCTGATCGAGCCCGGCAACACGGTTCCGAGCTTCGAGGCTGCGATCGCCGCCGGGGTCGACACGATCGAGATCGACGTGCTCTGGACGCGCGACGGGCACCCGCGCCTGCCGGCCGCCGAGCGCTCTCCCCTTGTCATCGCCCACGACTGGCACGACGCGGAGCGGCGTGAGCCGCTGACGCTGGCGGAGGGGTTGGATGCCTTCCTGCGGCCGCCGCTGGACGGAGTGGTCATCAACCTCGACCTGAAGCTGCCCGGTCGTGAGCGGGAGGTGGTCGAGGCGCTGCGCGAGCGCGAGATGGTCGGTAGGGCGAGCGTCTCGACGATGGAGTTGTCGAGTCTGGCGCGCATCGCCGAGCTGGAGCCCGGCCTGCGGCGCGGCTGGACCTACCCGAAGGTGCGTCGCGACTGGGCCTCGAAGCGCTGGGCGCAGGGGCCGATGCTGGTGGCCCTGGCGGCGATGCGGCGCCGCCTGCCGCGCACGGCCGCCGAGGAGTTGCCCCGCCTCGGGGTCGAGTCGATGTGGGTCTACCACCGGCTCGTCAGCCGCCGGCTCGCCGAGGTCACCCGCGATGCCGGGGTCGAGCTGATCGCCTGGACCGTCGACGACCTCGACCAGATGAGGCGCCTGCTCGAGCACGGCGTCGACGGTCTCTGCTCCAACGACCCGCGTCTCTTCGCCGAGCTGTAGCGCTCAGCGCTGCTCGGCCAGGCCCGGCGTCCGGATCACGCCACGGTCCTCGAAGTAGGCCCACTCCTGCTCGCCCAGCTCGGTCGCCGGCGGGTCGGCGTAGACCCACTCGCGGATGATCCGGTACCAGTTGCGCTTCGCCCGCAGCTGGCCGAGCACGGCGACGACGCCGATCTCCATGCGCCGTCCCATCAACTCCTCGGCGGGCACCGACTCGCGGCGCATCAGGTCGTAGTACTCGGAGCGCGGGTCGTGGGTCGACTCGATGATCTTCATCACCCGCCGCGGGCTGATCTCGATCTCGCGGTCCTCCATGTACCAGCCGCCGACCGAGCGGACGTGCTCCATCAGCCGCTCGGCGTCGAGCTTCGACGGGTTCTTGACGAAGCCGAGGTCGTGCAGCGCCTCACGGAGGGCGTCGGGGTCGTCGCGTGAGGCGGCGTCGACCGCCAGCTGCTCCAGCTCGATCTGCTCGCGGTCAAGCTTCTTCGTCATCCCGAAGTCGAGAAAGGCGACTCGGCCGTCCGGCATCAGGATGTAGTTGCCGGGGTGGGGGTCGGCGTTGAAGTGCTGCAGGTGATAGATCGAGCCGAAGCTGCCGCGGAAGACGATCTCGCCGAAGCGGCTGCGCTCCTCGGAGGGCAGCTCCTTCACCTCCTCGAAGCCGATCCCCTCCACGTACTCGGTGACCAGCACCCGGCGGCGCGACAGCCGCGTGATCACGTCCGGGACATAGACGAACGGATGGTCGCGGTAGGCACGGGCGAAGCTGCGCTGGTTCTGGGCCTCGTACTCGTAGTCCAGCTCCTCCATCACCCGCTCTCGGATCTCGTGGGCGATCGCCTTCGCGTCCAGCCCCGGAGCAAGGGCGCGGGCGAGGCGGACGATCGTGCCGGCGTTGCGCAGGTCTGCCTCCAGCGCCTCGGCGATGCCCGGGTACTGGATCTTGACCGCGACGTGGCGGCCGTCGAGCAGCTCGGCGCGGTGCACCTGGCCGATCGAGGCGGCGGCGAACGCCTCCGTCTCGAACTCCGCGAACAGCTCGGCGACCGGCTCCCCGTCGTACTCCTCCAGCAGCACCTTCTCAACCTTCTCCCAGGGCATCGGCGGCGCGTCGGTCCGCAGCTTCGCCAGTTGCTCCTGGTAGATCTCGCGGTACTCGTCCGGCAGGAACTCGGTGTCGATGAAGGAGGCGAACTGCCCGAGCTTCATCGCCGCGCCCTTCATCTGCCCGAGCGCGCCGACCATCTTCATCGCGGTCTCCAGGTGGCGCTGCTCCAGCCGCTCCTTGCCGCCCTCCTCGGAGCGGGCCACGTTGGTCGCCCTGGTGCCCGCGTAGCGGGCGCCCTGCAGGCCGACGACCGAACCGAGCTTCGCAGAGCGGCGCGCCCGCCCCTTGGGGATCTTCGAATCGTCGGCCACGACCCAAGGTTGCCACAAGCTTCAAGGCGCGCGCCGGGCGCGGCGGCCCTCGACCCGGCCGGCTTTCTCTATCCTCTCCGCCCGATGGCAGCAGCGCGCGAGACCCTGAAGGCAGCACCCCGCACCGAGTTCGGCTCGCGGGTGAGCCGTCGAGCCCGCCGCGGGGGCCTCGTCCCCGGCGTCGTCTACAGCGGTGGCGAGGAGGCCAGAGCCTTCAGCGTCGCCGAGCGCGAGGCTCGCCTGGTCCTGGGTGGCGGTCATGCTCTCTTCGACCTCGAGATCGAGGGCTCGAAGGCCGTCCCGGTGGTCATCAAGGAGCAGCAGCACCATCCGGTCAAGGGTGACCTCCAGCACCTCGACCTGCAGGAAGTCCGTCTCGACGAGAAGATCCACGCCGATGTCCCGATCGAGTTGGAGGGCGCCGAGGACGCCCCCGGCGTGAAGGAGGGCGGGGTGCTCGAGCACGTCGCCTACGAGGTGACGATCGAGGCGCTGCCGACCGAGATTCCCGACCGGATCCTCGTCGACGTCTCCGCGATGGAGATGAACGACACGCTCCAGCTCTCTTCGGTTCCGGCCCCCGAGGGGACCGAGTACGTCGCCGAGGACCTCGAGGAGATCACAGTCGCCACCCTTTCCCCGCCGCGGGTCGAGGAGGAGCCCGAGCCCGAGGTCGAGGAGGAGGCCGAGCTTGTCGGCGAGGAGGGCGAGGAGCCCCCCGAGGGCGAGGCGGAGGGCGAGGAAGCCGCCGAGGGCGGCGACTCCGGCGGCTCCGAAGGCGAGTAACCGCTGTTCCTGATCGTAGGGCTCGGCAACCCCGGCGCCCGCTACGAGGGAACCCCGCACAACGTCGGCTTCGAGGTCGGCGCTGAGCTGTCGCGACGCTGGGACCTGTCCGGCGCGCGCAAGCGCTACGGCGGGTTGATCGCCGAGGGGCGCGCCCGGGCGGGCGGCCCACGGGTCGCGATCCTGCTGCCCCAGACCTACATGAACGAGTCCGGCTCGGCGGCCGGGCCGGCGCGCGGGGCGCTGAAGGCGTCGCTGGACCGGGTCGTCGTCCTGCACGACGAGATCGACCTCCCCTTCGGCGAGGTGCGGACGAAGCTGGGCGGCGGGGTGGCCGGCCACAATGGGCTGAAGAGCCTCGAGCACGGGCTCGGAGGCCGTGACTTCTGGCGCGTCAGAGTCGGCGTCGGACGGCCGGACTCGACCGACCCCGAGCGCGTCTCCGCCCACGTCCTCTCCCGCTTCCGACAGTCCCGCGACGAGGTTTCGGAGCTGGTCGCCCGGGCGGCGGACGAGGCGGAGCGCCTGGTGCAGACTTTGAGCTCAGATGAGCCTCAGACCGCTCCTTGAGATAGCCGCCGAGAACGAGCGCGTCCACGCGCTCTCCGGCGACGTGCGCGAGGCGGCGGCCGATGGTGGACGGGTCGACCTGCGCGTCTCGGAGACGCTGCGGCCGCTGTTGCTGGCGACGCTGCTGGAGGACGATCGCGGGCTGGCCGAGCGCCCGGCACTGCTGATCGCCGCGGACGACCGCTCCGCCCGCGACCTTGCCGCGGATCTGCGTGCCTACCTTTCCCCCCGCCGTGTCCGCCACTACCCCTCTCGGGGGACCGGCTACGCGTCACACGTATCGCCTCCCCCGCATCTCGTGGGGCTGCGGATCGACGCCCTCGACGCGCTGGCCGGCGGCGAGCCGGCGCCGATCGTCGTGGCGAGCGCCGTGGCGCTTGCCGAGGCGGTGCCGGATGCCTCGCTGCGGCCCGCGGGTTTCGCGCTCGAGCAGGGCGATGAGATCGACCTCGGCACGGTCGCCGACGACCTGGGAGCGGCCGGCTACGAGCGAGTCGACCAGGTCGCAGAACGGGGGCAGTTCGCCGTGCGCGGCGGCATCCTCGACGTCTTTCCCGCCACCGAGGACCGAGCCGTGCGGGTCGAGCTGCTCGGCGACGAGATCGAGTCGATGCGCTGGTTCTCCACCTTCACGCAGCGCTCGCTGGGTGACGCCGAGCGGGTCGAATTGGCGCCGGCCGCCGAGCTGGACGTCGAGCACCGCGAGCTGGCGGAGCTGGCGGCGCTCGAGGCCGCCGAGGGCGGGGGGGAGGGAGAAGCGCTCTCCGAGGTGCTGCCGCTGGACCGCTTCCACGCCCCGCTCGACCTCGTCCCCGCCGAGGCCGCCGTGGTCCTCACCGCCGCCGAGGAGGTCGGGCCCGCGCTGCGGGACCACTGGGAGGACGCAACGACCTCGATGCACGACGAAGACGCCCGCAGGCTCTACGTCGACGTTGCAGAGCCGCTGTCCCAGCGCGCCGCGCTCTCGATCTCCGGTACCGGGGACGACGACTCCGACGCCTTCCGCGCAGCTCGCGCCGAGTCGCCCGCGCGCAGCAGCGCCGAGGCGGAGGGCGAGCTGGAGAAGCTGGTCCGCTCCGGTTACCGGACGGTCGTCGCCTTCGACGGCCGCGGCGAAGCGGAGCGCGCCCGCTACAACCTCGAGCGCCTCGACGCCTCCCTGCTCGACGGCCGCCCGCTCTCGCCCGACCCCGGGCTCGCCTTCGCCGAGGCGCGGTTGCGGGAGGGCTTCGTCAGCCCGGAGCTGCGCCTCGCCGTCTACCCGTTCCGCCGCCTAGTCCACCGCCGCCGCCCCGCCGACGAGCGGGCCCCGGCGGCGCGCGGCCGGCTCACCTTCGGCGATCTGCGGGTCGGCGACCACGTCGTCCACGAGGACCACGGGGTCGCCCGCTTCGCCGGCTTCGAGACGCGCGAGGTCGGCGGCGTAACTCGCGACTACCTCTACCTCGAGTACAAGGGCGAGGATCGCGTCTACGTCCCGGTCGAGCAGCTCGCCAAGCTCTCCCGCTATGTCGGCGCCGGCGGCGAGCCGACTCTCTCGGCGCTCGGCGGCCGGCGCTGGCAGAACGTCAAGAGCCGCGCCCGGCGCGCCGCCGGCGAGATGGCGGGCGAGCTGCTCAACCTCTATGCGGAGCGCCGCGCCCGCAGCGGGCATGCCTTCGGGCCGGACGGCGAGTGGCTGATCTCGATGGAGGCCGCCTTCTCCTTCCGGGAGACCGCCGACCAGCTCGATGCGATCGAGACGGTGAAGGCCGACATGGAGGCAGAGCGGCCGATGGACCGCCTCGTCTGCGGCGACGTCGGCTACGGCAAGACGGAGGTGGCGATGCGCGCCGCGGTGAAGGCCGCCTCCGACGGCAAGCAGGTGCTGATGCTGGTGCCGACGACGATCCTCGCCCAGCAGCACCTCGGCACCTTCCGCGAGCGCCTCGCCGACCTTCCCTTCCGTGTCGAGGGGGTTTCCCGGCTGCGCAAGCCGTCGGAGGCGAAGGCGGCGCTCGCCGACTTCGCCGAGGGCAAGGTCGACGTCCTGGTCGGCACCCACCGGCTGCTCTCCCGCGACGTGCGCGCCAAGGACCTCGGCCTGCTGATCGTCGACGAGGAGCAGCGCTTCGGCGTCAAGCAGAAGGAGCTGCTGCGCCAGCTGAAGCTGCGAGTCGACGTCCTCTCCCTGTCGGCGACTCCCATTCCCCGCACGCTGCAGATGAGCCTCGCCGGCCTGCGCGACATCTCGGTGATCGAGACGCCTCCGGAGGGCCGCCGGCCGGTCCGGACCTACGTCGGCCCTTACGACGAGGACCTCGTTCGGGGCGCGATAGAGCGCGAGCTCAAGCGCTCCGGGCAGGCCTTCTTCCTCCACAACCGGATCGAGTCGCTGGGTGAGGTGGCGGAGCGGCTGCGCGGCCTGGTGCCTGACGCGCGCATCGCCGAAGCCCATGGGCAGATGGGGGAGGGCGAGCTGGAGGAGGCGATGCTCGGCTTCCTGCGCGGGGAGGCCGACTGCCTGGTGACGACGACGATCATCGAGTCCGGCATCGACATCCCGACCGCGAACACGCTGATCGTCGAGCGCGCCGACCAGCTGGGCCTGGCGCAGGCCTACCAGATCCGCGGCCGTGTAGGCCGCTCTCGGGAGCGCGCCTTCGCCTATCTGCTCTACCCGTCCGAGCAGTCGCTGACGCAGGAGGCGTCGGCGCGGCTCGCGACCCTCGCCGACCACACGGAGCTGGGCTCGGGATTCCGGATCGCGATGCGGGACCTCGACATCCGCGGCGCCGGCGACCTGCTCGGCGAGGAGCAGTCCGGGCACGTCGCCGCGGTCGGCTTCGAGCTGTACTGCCAGATGCTCGACGAGGCGGTCGCCGCGGCGCAGGCCGCGAGCGAGGATGGCAGCGGGGGAGAGGCGCCGGAGCCGGTGCGCTTCGACGTTCCCGTGGACGCCTACCTGCCGGCGACCTACGTTCCCTTCGAGGCGGCGAAGATCGACGTCCACCGCCGGATCGCCGCGGCTCGGGGCTCCGGCGAGCTGCGCGCGATCCGCGACGAGCTGAGCGACCGTTTCGGCCCTCCCCCGGCCGAGGTCGAGAACCTGCTCGAGCTGCAGCGGGCTCGGGTGGAGCTGGGGCTGGCAGGGGCGCGCAGCGTTGAGCTTCGCGGCGGACGGCTCAGCGTCACCGGCGTGGAGCTGAATTCCGAGCAGGCGACGCTGCTGCGGGAGAAGATGGAGGGAGTGCTGTACGAGTGGCGCGATCAAACCGCTTCGGTTCGCGTTCCCGACGACGCGGGGGCCCGCCTGGGCGCGGTCGTCGAGATGGCGGCTGCGCTGCTGGAGGCGAGGCGCTCTTTGGATATGCTCCCCGCTTCGTGAGTCCAGAGCAGCGCAAGAGGACTGCAGGAGGCAAAGGCAAGGGGGCGCGGTCCGAGGGACGGCGGCGACTCTCCCTGGCCGGTTTCGGCGGCCTCGTCGTGGTCCTCTTCCTGGTCTTCGCCGTCGCGCAGGGCATCGGGCAGCCGAGCGTCCCGGAAGGCGAGGTGGCGATAGTCGAGGACGTGCCCGAGGAGATCGGGTCGGTGACCACCGAGGAATTCGACCGGGCCCTGGAGCAGGCCGCCGCCCGCAGCGGCCAACAGCAACCGCCGGAGCCCGGCAACCCCCAGTACGAAGAGTTGAAGATGACCGCGCTCGGCTTCCTGCTCGACACCGTCTGGCTTCAGGGCCAGGCGGAGGAGATGGGGATCGGCGTCTCGCAGCAGGACGTGCAAAGCGAGTTGCGCCAGATCCGCAACCAGGAGTTCCAGTCCGCGCAGGAGTACCGCGACTTCCTGGAGGAGTCGAAGTTCACGCAGGAGGACGTAGAGGAGCAGGTGAGGCTGCAGCTGCTGAGCGACGAGATCCAACAGCGGGTGATCGCGGGCGCGTCGCAGGTGAGCCCTGGCCGGGTCGAGGCTTACTACGAAGCGGCGCAGGAGCAGTTCACCACGCCGGCGAGCCGCGACGTGCGGCTCATCCTCAACGAGAACCGCCAGCGGGTCGAGCAGGCCAATCAGCAGCTGCAGCAGGACGACTCCGACCAGGCCTGGAACCGCGTCGCCCGGCGCTTCTCGACCGACGAAGCCTCCAAGGACAACGGCGGCTTGCGCGAGGGGCTGTCCGAGGGGTTGGTCGAGGAGCCGCTCAACTCTCGGGTCTTCGCCGCGGCGCAGGGCGAGATCGTCGGTCCCGTGAAAACCCCGATCGGCTGGTACGTCTTCCAGGTCGAGGAGATCACGCCGGAGGATGTTCAGCCGCTCGACCAGGTGCGCGATCAGATTCGCTCACAGCTCGCCCAGCAGGAGCAACAGGGGGCCTTCGAGGGCTTCATCGACGACTACTTCTCCAAGTGGCAGGCGCGCACTTTCTGCGCCGACGGCTACGTGATCGACCGCTGCTCCAACTTCAAGGGAGAGGCCCGGCCACCGGACGCTCCGCCGGCCTGCTACCGGGCAAACCCCCGCAATGAGCCCGAAGCCTGCCCGGCTGCGGTGCGCCAACTCGTGCCGGCGCTGCCGGGCACGGTCAGCCTGCTTGTGCCGACGGGCGAGCAGCTCCCCCAGCGCCCACGGCCGGCCGGCCTGGGGGAAGCGCCGGAGGCGGGCCTTCCGGGCGGCATCCCGGGCGGCGCGCTGCCCCCCGGAGCGGCACCCGCGCCCTGATGATCGCGCGATGAGCGCGATCGCTTCGATCCACGCCCGCCAGGTGCTCGACTCGCGGGGCAACCCGACCGTTGAGGTCGAGGTGGCGCTCGAATCGGGCGCCCGCGGGCTGGCGGCGGTTCCCTCCGGCGCCTCGACCGGGGAGTTCGAGGCGGTCGAGCTGCGCGACGGCGGCAGCGCCTGGCTGGGCAAGGGCGTGGCGCGCGCCGTCGGCAACGTGAACGGAGAGATCGCCGCGGCGTTGACAGGGGCGCGGGTGGCCGAGCAGGGATCGCTCGACCGGACGATGATCGAGCTGGACGGCACTCCGAACAAGGGGCGTCTCGGGGCCAACGCGATCCTCGGCGTCTCGCTCGCGCTCGCCAAGGCAGCGGCGGCCGACTCCGGCCAGCCGCTCTACGGCTACCTGGCGGAGCTCTACGGGGGCGGCGAGCCGACGGTCCTGCCGGTGCCGATGATGAACGTCCTCAACGGCGGCGCCCATGCCGACAATTCGGTCGACTTCCAGGAGTTCATGGTCGTCCCGGCGGGGGCTTCGAGCTTCTCGGAGTGCCTGCGCACCGGGACCGAGGTCTTCCACGCGCTGAAGAAGAGCCTCGCCGCGGCAGGGTCCTCGACCGCGGTCGGCGACGAGGGCGGCTTCGCTCCCGACCTTGAGTCGAACGAGGCGGCCCTCGAGGCGGTTCTCACCGGCGTGAAGGCTGCCGGCTACGAGCCCGGCACCGACGTCTTCATCGCCCTCGACCCGGCGACGAGCGAGGTCTGCGAGGGCGGCTCCTACGTGCTCGAGCACGAGGGCCGCACGCTCTCGAGCGAGGAGATGGCCGCCTACTGGGAGGACGCCTGCTCGCGCTACCCGATCGTCTCGATCGAGGACGGCATGGACGAGGAGGACTGGGACGGCTGGAAGCTGCTCACCGAGCGGCTCGGCGACCGCGTGCAGCTGGTCGGCGACGACCTTTTCGTCACCAACCCGCAGCGGCTGCGCCGCGGCATCGAGGCGGGGGTCGGCAACTCGATCCTGGTCAAGGTCAACCAGATCGGCACCCTGAGCGAGACCTTCGAAGCAGTCCACACCGCTCGTGAGGCGGGCTACACGGCGGTGATCTCGCATCGCTCGGGAGAGACCGAGGACACGACGATCGCCGACCTCGCGGTGGCCACCGGCGCCGGGCAGATCAAGACCGGGGCCCCCTCCCGTTCCGATCGAGTCGCCAAGTACAACCGGCTGCTGCGAATAGAAGAGGAATTGGGGCAGAGAGCCGAGTTTCCCGGCTTGCAGGCGTTCGCCCAGGCGCCGCGATAGTGCAGGAATGTGCCGCCCCGTCGCAAATGACGGGGCGTGGCACGTCGTCCAGCCCCACGACGCCGACCGGCGGCAAGGCGACGCCCGGCAGCGCGACGGGGCGGCAGCCGCATCCGTTGGGACAAGGTCGGCCGCATCGCCCTGACACTTGTCCTGGGCGCGGTCCTTTTTTCCTACTTCAGCCCGGCGCTGGACCTCGTCAAGACCTATCGGGCGACGTCGGAGGCGAAGGCGGAGCTGCGCGGGCTGCAGAAGGAGAACCGCGGCCTGCACGACCGCGTCCAGTCTGCCGACGACCCCGCCGTGCTGGAGCGCGAGGCACGGCGCCAGGGGATGGTCGTCCCCGGGGAGCGCGCCTACGTCGTGCAGGGCCTGCGCGGCTGATCGGCCGCGCGGAGCGTTCCGGTGGTTGACGCCGGCTCCTACATCCTCAGCGCCGCTGCCCTCGCCGCGGTCGCCCTCCCCCTCGGCTTCGCTGCCTACCGTCTCCGCACCAAGCTCCTCCCTGCCTGGACCGGAGCCCCCGCTCGCCTGGTCGAGGTGGTGACAGCTGTAGCACTGCTGATTTGGCTGGGTGAGGCGCTGGGGATCGCAAACCTCCTCTACGGCTGGTCCCTTGCAGCTTCATCCCTCTTGCTGGCCGGGGCGGTCGGACTTTGGGTACGTCCTGTGGCGTCCACCAATCCATCTCTGCCGGGGGGTGATGTCGATTTGGGGGACCACCCCGAGCAGCGCCCGCAGCGCAGGGGTGGTGGCGCCAAATCGGCAGCAGGACCCGCCGGCCCGGAGAGCATGGTCCCTCGGGTTCCGCCATTGGCGCTCCTGATCACCACCGGCGTCATCGCAGTCGTCTTCGCCCACTGGGGCCTGACCACCAAGGACGCCCTCGATCGCGGCATCTTCAACTTCGACTCGCTCTGGTACCACATGCCCTTCGCGGCGGAGATCGCCCGCACCCACTCCGTCACCGGCCTGCACTACACCGAGACGGTCTTCACCAACTGGTTCTACCCGCAGAACTCGGAGCTCCTGCACGCGACCGGGATTCTGCTCACCGGTCGCGACACCCTCGCGCTGTTCATCAATCTCGGCTGGTTGGGCGTCGCTTTCCTGGCCGCCTGGTGCGTCGGCCGCCCCTGGGGGCACGGCCACCTCTCGGTCGCCGCCGCGGCGGTCGTGCTCGCCTGCCACACCCTGGTCGTGCGGGAGCCGGGCGCGGCGAAGAACGACGTGGTCGTCGCCGCGCTGCTGCTGGCGGCGGTGGCGATTCTCGTCAACGCCTGGGCAGCGAGGACGGGCGGGGGGGAGGGGCGCCGCACGCTCGCGCCAGGTTGGCCGCTGGCCGCCGCCGGCCTCGCGGTGGGGCTGGCTGTCGGGACGAAGCTGACCGCCCTGGCGCTCGCCGCCGGCCTGACGATCGCGGTGCTCGCCCTGGCTCCCACGGGGCGCCGCCGCGCCGCGGCCCGCTGGTGGTTCCTGCCGGCGCTGGCGGGCGGCGGCTACTGGTACCTGCGCAACCTGATCGCGGCCGGCAACCCCCTGCCGCAGGTGGAGAGCATCGGACCGGTCTCCCTCCCTCATCCCGAGCAGCTCCAGTCCGGCCGTCCCGACTTCACGGTGCTGCACTACGCGACGGATACCGGGGTCTGGCGCGAGTACTTCGGCCCGGGCCTCGAGCAGGCGTTCGGGACGCTCTGGCCGGTGGTCCTTGCCCTGGCCGTAGCCGGCCCGCTCCTCGTGTTGCTCGCCGGGCGAGAGCGGGGGCTGCGCTGGCTTGCGGGCGTCGCGCTGTTCGGGATGGCGGCCTACCTGGTCACTCCCCTCAGCGCCGCCGGCGCCGAGGGCGAGCCGGAGGCGTTCTCGATCAACGTTCGCTTCCTGGTGCCGGCGCTGCTGGTTGCCCTCGCCCTCATGCCGCTGGCCCTCCCCACCGACGGGACGAAAGCGTCGCCATACGCGACGGAATCGTCCCGTCGGCGAGCGAAATGGGTGGAGTGGGGATTGCTCGGCGCGCTGCTGGCGCTCCTTGTCCTCACCGACCGCTCCGACGCGGTGTTGCGCGACCCCGACCGGCTCTTCGGCCTGCTCGTCGCGCTGCTCGCCGTGCTCATCCCCGCCGCGCTGCTCTTCGCGCATCGTCGCGGCGCGTCACGGCGCGCCGTCGCAGCGAGCTTCACGGTGCTCGCCCTGGCGGTGGTCGCGGTCGGCTACCCCCTCCAGCGCGACTACCTGGCTGACCGCTTCCGCAACTCCGACCCGGAGACCGCGATCCCAGGTATGGGGCTCGACTCCGCCTACCGCTGGGCGAAGGGGATCGAGGACGCGCGGATCGGCCTTGCCGGCACCACGGCGGGGTTCCTCCAGTACGGCTTCTACGGCGACGACCTCTCCAACCGAGTCCGCTATCTGGGGCTCGAGGGCCCACGCGGAGCGTTCCTCCCGATCCCCACCTGCCGTGAGTTCCGCGTCGCCGTCAACGAGTCCGAGTTCGACTACCTGGTCACCGCGCCGTTCCTCAACTTCATCGACCCGGAGCGGCCGATCCGCTCGCCGGAGGCGGGCTGGCTGCGCGGCGAGCCGGCGGTGGAGCCTGTCGTTGCGGGCGATAAGACGGCAGTTTGGCGGGTGCGGGGCCGGCTTGACCCGTCGGGTTGCGGGCCGCGCAACGCGCCGCTGCGCAGTGTTCCGCAGCAGCCCGCGTAAGAACCTAGACGGAAGATCAGTCGTTTTCGCCCGAGTCGCCGCGCTCTGGAGCGCCGGCTCTGCGGATGACGATCTGGTCCGGCTCCAGCGTGACCGTGACCTCTCGCTTGCCGGCCCAGTGCTGGGAGTAGATCGGGTTGTCCTGAACCGCCGGGTCGAGCCAGAGGCCGTAGCCCTCGCTCTCGCCGTGGTCGAAGGTCGCCTCGATCGCTTTGCGTCGCCGACCGCGTCCGCCGCGGCGCCCGCGCCGGCGCCGGCGGCGCTGACCCCCTTCGCCGTTCTGCCCTCTACTCTCGCCGCCGTCGGGGCTCCTTCCGCCTCCGCTACGGCTGCGCCCGCTCCTGTCGCCGGACTGCGGTTTCTCGCTGTCGGACTCGGACTTGGACTCGGGCTCCTCGCGTTCGTCTTCGTCCTCGTCTTCGGTGTCTGCGCTCTCCTCTTCGACCTCTTCCTCGGCGTCGTCGGTCTCGGCCTCGGCGGCCGCGGCCTCGATCTCGGCCTCGATCTCGTCGCGAAGGTCGACCTCGCCGGCTCCGGTGTCGTCGTCGTCCGCGGAGAGGTCGTGCTGGCTGCGGAACTCGCGCAGCTCTGAGGCGCTGATCTCGAGTTGGTGGGCGATCCAGGCGTCCGTGCGCCCCTGTCGGACCCAGGCGCGGATCTGGTTCAGCTGTGGCTTGAGTGAGCGTCGTGCCATGAGGGCGAGTCTATTCGAGAGGGCTCCTTGCCCGTCAGGCCCCTGATGGCCTGACGGATTGCCCGGTCAGGCCATCAGAAAGGCCAGCGCCTCGAACATGGCGATGACGACTACCGCCACGGTGACGGTCAGGCAGACGGCCAGGACGCTGAAGCGGACCTTGCCCTGCTGTTCGCTGCGCTCGATGCGACGCGCGCGCGAGCGGTTCGCCGCTCGACGCCGGAGCTGTTCTCGCCGACGGCGCTCGAGCGTGGTCTCCTGCTCGAAAGCCGTCTCGAACTGATTGATGCTTTGCCGCATCTTCATCAGGCAGCCGGGCACGGTAGCAAAGGCGCTCCCGACACGATTTCGCGCTGGAAAGCGGGAAGCTACGGCGAACACGCGCTCCAGAGCCCCTTGCCGGCCCGCGCCGCGCGCAACTCCAGGCGCCGGAAGAGCGGGGCGAGACGGTCGTTCGGAGGGATCGTCAGCGTCTCGGCGAGGCCCCGGCGAACCAGCTCGGCGTTGACCAGGCGCCCGCCGACCCGCACGTAGGCGAGCAGGCGGCCGTAGTCGTCGCGCCGCTCGGCGCCGAAGACCAGCCGTGCCCGGCGGCCTTCGACCAGGCGGCGATTGAACTCCGAGGCCCGCTTGCCGAAGCACTCGACCGGCGCCCCCGGCTTCACCGTCTCCGGCGTGTCGACGCCGATGTAGCGGACGTCCTCGATCTCACCGCCGATCCGCGCTTCGACCGTGTCTCCGTCGACGACCCGCGTGACCACCGCCACGACCTGGTCCGACCCATCTTCAGAGTGCTCTTCCTGGTTCGTCCCCTCCGGCAACAGCACAACGAGGGCGATGATCGCGAGCAAGAGGAGGCTGCCAACGGTTCCAGTCTTCAATTAGGCGCCGAACGTCCCAGACTCCCCCGTATGGCGCGTACTCCGGGACGTTCGCGTCTACGGGATGCGGTGGACGTTGTTGAGGAGCGTTTCCTTGATCTGGCCGATGATCTCCAGCGCCTCATTCCACTCCCGCTGCCAGACGTTGCGGCCGAAGATGACGCCGGTGCCGCCGGCGGCCATGATCTCGCGGGTGTGGTTGAGGACCGTCTCGTCGTCGACCCTGGAGCCGCCGGAGAGGACGACCAGCGAGCGGCCCGCGGACTCGACGCAGTGGCGGATCGCCTCCGCCTCGTCGACCTGCATCTCGTTGTAGGGGGCGGGGGAGTCCTTGTCCTTCTCCGGGTTGATCTTCGGCATGTTGAGCTTGACCACGTCGGCGCCCATCTCCATCGCCATCCGGGCCGCGTAGTCGATCGCGTAGAAGGAGTCGCGGCCGCCCTTCTTCTCGATCGCCGAGCCGCGCGGGTAGGCCCAGACGACCAGCGGCATGCCGTAGCGCTCGCAGTCCTCGCGCACGCCCTTCAACTGGTGCAGGTCGGCCTCCTGGCGCGGCGAGCCCAGATACATCGTGTAGCCGACCGCGTCGGCGCCCAGCCTCACCGCGTCCTCGACGCAGGCGTTCGTGGTCGACAGCGCGTCGTCAGAGGAGGGGACGTCGGTCCTGCCGTTGACCTTGAGGATCAGCGGCACCTGGCCCGCGTAGTCGGGGTAGTACTTGCTCGCCAGACCGATCTGGCAGGCGATCGCCGAGTAGCCGGCCTCGGCGGCGAGGCGGAACTGGTACTCGGGGTCCTTGGAGGCGGGGTTGGGGAAGAAGTCACGCGGACCGTGCTCGATGCCCTGGTCGATCGGCAGCAGCATCAGCGTCCCGTTGCCGGGCCCGAACTCGAACAGCAGGCGGCGCAGGCGGGTGCGCTTGCCCGGCGAGAGGGTCGCCAGCAGGGACTTCTGCTCGGTCACGCTCTTGACTTCCACGCGGTCGTTCCTCCTCGAAGACGGGGTTGCTCGCAGTATGCCACCGACAACCCGGCGGGTGGGCGACATCCACCGCGTTATTCGCGGTGGATGTCGCCCACGTGGCTTGGAACCGTTCATCGCGAGTACGATTCCGGCGTAATTAGCGGGGTAGCGGGCATTCGCTGATGGATCACCGGTTCTCCGGCACCGCCTTCACGGTCGGCATCGAGGAGGAGTTGATGCTGGTCGACCCCCGGACGTTGGAGCTGGCCCAGGGGATCGAGTCGATCCTCGCCGACGTCGACGGGGCCACCCCCGGAATGGTCAAGCCGGAGCTGATGCGGGCCGTGCTGGAGATCGCCACCGACCCCTGCCCCGACCTGGCCCGGGCGGAGGAGGAGTTGCGGGCCCTGCGCCGCCGCGTGCGAGAGTCCGCCGAGCGGCACGGGATGTCGCTCGCGGCGGCGGGCACCCACCCGACCGGGCGTGGCGAGGAGCAGCTGATCACCGCCCGTCCCCGCTACGAGGAGCTGGCCGAGGAGCTTGGCTGGATCGCCCGCCAGGAGCTGATCTTCGGCACCCACGTCCACATCGGCATCGACAGCCCCGACAAGGCGATCTACGTCGCCGACGGGATCCGCCGCCACCTGCCGTTGATGCTCGCGATCTCCTCCAACTCTCCCCTTTGGCGGGGCGAGGCGACCGGGATGATGTCCTCCCGCACGCCGGTCTTCCGCGCCTTCCCGCGGGTCGGCGTGCCGCCCCACTACGGGACCTGGGAGGTCTTCTCCAGTCGCGTCGACCTGATGGTCCGAGCCGGGGCGATCTCCGACCACACCTACCTCTGGTGGGACGTCCGCCCCCACCCGGACTTCGGCACCGTCGAGGTGCGGGTCTTCGACCAGCAGACGCGGCTGGAGGAGACCGTCTCCCTGGCGGCGCTGTCGCTTAGCCTCGCCCACCGCTACAGCGAGGACTTCGAGTCCGGCGAGCCGCTGGTCGAGGTGCCGACCGAGCTGATCGACGACAACAAGGTGCGCGCCGCGCTGCGAGGCTTGGAGGGCGAGCTGATCGACCTGCCGCGCCGCCGTCACGCGCCGGCGGCGGAGCTGGCTCACGAGATGGTCGAGGACCTGCGCTCCGACGCCCGCGCGCTGGGCTGCGAGGAGGCATTGCTCGGGCTGCGCGACCTGATCGACTCCGGCACCGGAGCCCGCCGCCAGCTGCGCTTCCTCGACGACGGCGGTGACGTCCCGGGCCTGGTGCGGCACCTTTGCGAGGAGGCGGCGCGCTAAAGGGCGGCTATTCTCGGAGAACCGTGAGCGAGACCGAGCTGAGCGTCGTCTGCAAGAGCTGCGGCTCCGAGGTCAGTCCCTACGTCACCGAGTGCCCCTATTGCGGCGCCCGGCTGCGCAAGCGAGCGCCCAAGCTGGAGCGCCACGGCGACGCCCTGGAGGCGAGGCGCCGCCCGAGCGGGCTCGGTCTCGGCCGCAGGCTGCGCGCGGCGCTCCCCGACGACTCCCGTCCCTACGCGACGGTGGCGGTGATCCTCGCCTCCGCGGCGCTGCTGGTTGTGAGGACCGCGATCGCCGAGCCTCTTTCCTCGGTTGGCGCCCTGATCGTTCCGTTCGAGGATGCCTGGTGGCGGTTGCTGACCACGCCGTTCGCCTACTCGGACGTCGGCTACCTGTTCGTCGTCGGCCTCGCCCTGGCCATCTTCGCAACCGGCCTGGAGCGGAGGCTGGGCAGCGTCCCGACCCTGGTTCTGCTGCTCGCCTGCGGTTCGCTCGGCGCGCTGGGCGGCGCCGGCGTTGCGAACGCGATCGGCGACGACGTCGTCACGATCGCCGGGGGCAACGGCATGGCGATTGGTGCGCTCGCCGCCTGGTTCGCGATCCGGCGGGCCGAGGCGAGGCGGGCGATCGACGAGGAGTACGACCCGATCGGCGTCACTATCGCGGCAGCCGTGCTGTTGGCGCTGCCCATCGTCGAGGGCTCCGCCGATGTCTTCGCCGGGCTGGCCGGGGGCGCCGTCGGCGCCCTCGCGGGCTTCGCCGCCTCCTCGCTACGCCCCGGCCGCCAGTAGTAAGTGACTAGGCTGCGGTCGTGGATCGCAACGGCTGGCTCGAGCTCAACCGCCGCGGCATGCAGGGGACTTTCACCGCCTTCGCCCGCTCCGCCGGGGCCCGGGTCATCGAGCGGGACGGCCTCTTCGCGACGGTCAACCCGGCGGTCCCCGAGCGTTCGGTGTTCAACAGCGTGGTCTGCCCGGACGGCGCCGCTCTGTCGGGCGCCTACGACGAGTTGGTCGCCGAGTACGCCGGGCGCGGCTGCGCCTGGACCGTCTGGGTGCGGGAGGATGACACCGCCACCGCGGCCTTCCTGGAGCGCGCCGGCCACAGCCTCGACGCCGAGCCGCGCGCGATGGGCTGCGAGCTCGAAGATGTCGAGGAGCCCGACCTCGCCGGCCTGGAGTGGACAGACGAGGCGGGCCTCGAGCTTTCGGGGCCGCTCAACGACTGGGCCTACGGCTACGAGGAGGGCACCTGGGTGCGGGGCACGGGCCTCGACCCCGAAGGCCTGATCACCTACGTCGCCTTCGTCGACGGCGAGCCTGCTTCCACGGTCGCCGCCCACGATGAGGACGGGGACTGCTCGATCTGGAACGTGGCCACCGTCGAGGCGGCGCGCGGCTTGGGCCTGGCGTCCCGCCTGATGCGCCGGGCGCTCTGGGACGCGGCGCGGCGGGGCTGTGCGACGACGACGCTGCAGGCAACCAAGCTCGGCGCGCCCGTCTACGAAGCGCTCGGGTATCGGGACTTCGGCGCCCTGCAGATGTGGGAGCTGAGGGAGTGACCGTCTACGGGGACGACGAGCTGGACGCCGCGATCGAGCGACTCTCCGACCCCGAGCGCTTCGCTGAGGCGGAGAGGGTCGTCGGCCAGGCTGCCCCGAAGCTTCAAAAGGTGCTCGCCTCGGCACTGGAGGCAGGGGGCTGGTTCGGGGAGTCGCACGAGGCGGAGGCGTTGAAGGCGGCCACCGTGCCGGATTCCGAAGAGCGAATCTCCGCGGTGCGGACGCTGCTCGCCGAGGAGGCTCGTATGGGGATGATGGTCGGAGTGGCGGTGGGCTGGGCCCTGCGCCGGGAGCTGTCAGGCACACGAGAAACGGAAGGAGAGAGCTGATGGAGATCAAGTTCCACGGCCAGTCGTGCTTCGAGCTGAGCGAGGGGGACGCGACCCTGCTGGTCGACCCGTTCCTGAAGCCGAACAATCCGGTCGCCGTCGCGAGCGCCGAGGACGTGGAGCCCACCCACGTCGCGCTCACCCACGGCCACGTCGACCACATGGCCGACGCGGTCGCGGTCGCGAAGCGGACCGGTGCGCACTGCGTGGCGATCGTCGAGCTGGCCAACTGGCTCGACTCGCAGGGCGTCGACGCGGTCACCGACCCCAACCTGGGCGGCACGGTCGAGTTCGAGTGGGGCTGGATCCGGCTGGTCCCCGCCTGGCACACGAACACAATCCCCGGCTCCGACGAGGCTCCGTTCAGTGCCGAGCACGGGATCTCGATCGGCGTTCCCGCCGGACTGGTGATCAGGATCGGCGGCAAGGTCGTCTACCACGCCGGCGACACCGCCCTGTTCAGCGACATGAAGCTGATTGCCGAGCGGGAGCCGATCGACGTCGTCCTGCTGCCGATCGGCGGCCATTACACGATGGACCGCCACGACGCGGTGCGCGCGGCGGAGTTCATAGGGGCGAAGACGGTGATCCCGATGCACTACGACACCTTCCCGCCGATCGAGACCGATGCCGAGGCCTTCAAGGAGGAAGTCGAGTCGCGCACTTCCTCCTCAGTCGTGATCCTCGCCCCCGGCGAGTCGCTCGACTTCTAGCGACGCGCCCCGAGCGCCGGCGCGGTGCCTGACTGATCGCGCCGGCCTACTGATCGTCGTCGGCGGGAGCGGGCGCTTCGTCGGCGTCGTCGGCGTCGGTGGACTCCTCGGCCGCCGTCTTCGGGCTCTCCTCCGGCTCCGTGCCTGCGGTTTCAGGGTCGGCCGGCGGCGTGGTGCCGTCGGCCGTGGAGGAGTTGGAGGAGGATCCCTCATCGCTGCCGGACCCGGAGCTCGATGTCGATGTGGGGCTGCCGGAAGTCGGGGTCGACGAGGACGTCTGCGACGGCCCTTCCTCCGGGTCGCCGATCGCGACGACCACGGTGGAGTCGGTCGGGTGGGCGCCGGTGGCGGTCGTGACGGTGGCGGTGCTCTTTGGTGTCTTCGGCTCTGCCGGGAGCGGTGGCAACTCATCCTCGCCGGCCTTCTCCTCCTGCTCGTCTTCGGCGGCGGACTCCGTGGACTCCTCCGCGGCGGTCTCCTCGACCGGGTCGGAAGCGGGCTCCTCCTCGACGACCGGGGCGGGCTCCGTGGAAGGCGGGGCGGCGATCACGGGAGCGGGAGGCGGAACCTGGGCCTGGGCCAGCGCCGGTCCCGGCTTGTGCGCGACTCGCGATTGCGTGGCCTGCGGCGCCGAGGAGCTCTGCGAAGTTTCGTTGTTGACCTCGACCGCACCGGCTGTGATCACTGCCGCTGTGACCACTCCGGCGACTGCCTTGCCACCCACCGCGCTGCCGATCGCGCTGAGGCCACCGGCCGCGCCGGCCGCGCCCGCAGCTCCGGCCGCGCCCGCAGCTCCGGCTGCTCCGGCGCCCGCCGCCCCGGCTCCGGCGCAGGCGCCCGCGCCGCCGGTGCTCGCGGCGGCTCCGCTACCGGCGGCGGCTCCGCCACCGGCTCCGCCGCCGAATCCCAGTTTGGCAACGAGGAAGGCCTGGAGCGCGAGCAGCGGGCCGGCCGGGACGAGGGCAGCGAGCACCTTGTCGTCGGAGCGCACCTGGTCGCGGAACGCTGCGCACTCCTCGCAGTCGCGCAGATGGCGGCGCACCGGCCCGGAGGCCTTGCGCAGTCCCTCGGCGGCCTCGGCGACCTCGACCCGAACCTCGCCGCAGGTGAGCATCCGTGCCTGGCTCGCCTCCGCGAGCGAGATCCGCGCCCGCACCAGCAGCGACTTCACCGACGGCACGGTCGTGTCCATCGCCTGGGCGATCTCCTCGTAGGACATCGCGTCCATCTCCCGCAGCAGCAGGGCCGAGCGCTGTGTCTCCGGCAGCTTGCCGACGTCGTCGAGCAGCTGCCGGAATTCCTCCCGGTTGTGGACCCGCTCGTGGGTGGAGGCCGCGTCGACGGTCGGCACCAGGTCCATCGACTCCTGGGCGTCGGCGGTCGGCTTGCGAAGGTGGTTGAGGCAGCGGTTGCGGGCGATCCGGTAGAGCCAGGGCCGCAGGTTGATCTCCCTGTTGTCGGCCAGCATCGCCTTGTAGGCGTTGACGAAGACCTCCTGGAGGACGTCCTCGGCGTCCTCGGTGGAACTCAGCATCTGGCGGCAGAAGCGCAGCAGTCGAGCCTCGTAGCGGTCGACGATCGCCTCGAAGGCGCTGGGGTTGCCGCCCCGCACCAGGACGATCAGCTTCTCGTCCTCCTGAAGCTTGAGGAGGGGAGATCTCCGTGCGAGGAGACCTCTGCGACCGGCTTGTGTTAGTGCTGAAGCCTCCAAGCTAAATTCCTTCCAGGGAGTGGGCTTCACTCCTACGAACACCGTAGCAACGAGTTCGTTGCGAATCTGACATTTTCTTTAGCGAGCTTTTACCCGCCCCGATCAGCCCCCAATCCCCGGCTACCATCGTCTTCGCCCGGGTGGCGAAACTGGCAAAAGCGGCGCCCTTAAAAGGCGCTGCCCCTTCGGGGGCTTGCGGGTTCGAGTCCCGCCCCGGGCATCTGGTCCCGCCAGGCCCTGCTGGGATATATAGGCTCATTTGAATGGCTACTGAAACGGAAAAGAAGACGGAAGTACACGGCGGGAGATTGGTCGCGAAGGCCTTGAAGTCGCGCGGGGTGGGGCATCTGTTCACGCTGTCGGGTGGACACCTTTTCTCGATCTACGACGGCTGCAGGGAAGAGGGCATCGGCCTGGTCGACGTCAGGCACGAGCAATCGGCTGCCTTTGCCGCCGAGGGGCTCGCGAAGGCGACTCGGCAGCCGGGAGTCGCGGCGCTGACCGCCGGGCCGGGGGTGACCAACGGGGTCAGCGCGATAGCCGGCGCCCAGGCCAACTGCTCGCCGATCTGCGTGCTGGGCGGGCGGGCGCCGGAGATGCGCTGGGGGTCCGGCTCACTCCAGGAGATCGACCACCTGCCGTTCCTCTCGCCGCTGGTCAAGTCCGCCGAGACGGTCAAGGACCCCGGCCGGATCGCTGCGACCACCGCCGCTGCGCTCGACCTGGCGCTGACGGCGCCCTACGGCCCGACCTTCGTCGACTACCCGATGGACGTCGTCTTCTCTGAGGCCGAAGCGGACATTCCGTCGCCCCCCGGCGTCGATGGCGGGGGGCCACCCGAGGGCGTCGAAGAGGCCGCGGCGCTGCTCGCCGCCGCGGAGCGCCCGGTGGCGATGGCCGGCACCGGCCTTTACTGGGCGCACGGTGAGGAGGGGCTGACGGCGCTCGCGGAGTCGCTCGGGATGCCCGTCTTCCTCAACGGACTGGCCCGGGGCTGCGTTCCCGCCGATCATCCGCTGGCCTTCAGCCGCGCACGCGGCGCTGGGCTGAAGGGGGCCGACGTGGCGCTGGTGGTGGGTGTGCCGATGGACTTCCGGCTCGGCTTCGGGGAGAGCTTCGGCCCGGAGACGAAGATCATTCGCCTCGACGCCGCCCCCAACGAGCTGACTGCCAACCGGACGCCTCAGGTCGACCTCGTCGGCGACGTGGCCGCCGGGCTGGCGGCGCTTTGCGAGGCGGCCGGGGGCGACCCCGGCCGCACTGCTCGCTGGCGCGAGGAGCTGGGCGAAGTGGAGGCGGAGAAGCGCGCAGCGGAGCAGGAGGAGCTCGACGACGAGCGCTCGCCGCTGCACCCCGTGCGCGTTTACCGGGACCTGAACGAGGTCCTCGACCGCGACGCGGTGGTCGTCGGCGACGGCGGCGATTTCGTCTCCTACGCGGGCCGTTTCATCGAGAGCTACGAGCCGGGGTGCTGGCTCGACCCGGGCCCTTTCGGGTGCCTGGGCGCGGGCCCCGGCCAGGCGATCGGCGCCAAGATCGCGCATCCGGACCGCCAGGTGTGCCTGTTGCTCGGCGATGGCGCCTTCGGCTTCGCGGGGATCGAGTTCGACACGATGGCACGGCACGGCCTTGGCGTCGTAGGCGTGATGGGCAACAACGGGATCTGGGCGCTTGAGCACCACCCGATGAAGTTTCTCTACGGATACTCGGTGGCGGCTGAGCTTCGCCCTGAGACCCGCTACGACCAGATGGTCGAGGCGCTCGGCTGCGACGGGATCCTGGTGCGCGAGCCCGGCGAGCTGCAGCCGGCGCTGGAGCGGGCCTTCGCCTCCGGCAGGCCGACCCTGGTCAACGTCCTCACCGACCCCGAGGTCGTCTACCCGCGCAAGTCGAACCTCGCCTGAACACAAGAACCGGCTGTCGATAATCGACAGCCGGTTCGAGTTGGCCCCTCAGGACGGGCAGGGGTACGTCTTCAGGGACCGATTTGGGGTATTCGGTGGGCCCGAGCGGCGGGAGGCGCCATGATGCGGCAATCGCCCGAACCCTCTACGGTCGAGTTCCGAGCACCGTGCCCGTCACCCTTCCGATGCGGCGATTATCTGCTTGACCCCTCCAAGTCGTCCAGGGGGAGCCACCAGTATTTACCTGAAATTTGTACACAGACCTACTGATTCATAGGAATGCGAGCCAACCTTTTACCCAGCCGTCCCGTGACCTTCTACACCATTGTCCATCAAGGATATTCAGAGCCGCTTCCTGGCATTCTGACTGGAAATGCGGGCTCGTAGGCCTGAGATTTTCCAAGTCGGCCGATCTGGAAAAGTGCCGGTCCTAGCGCCCTTTTTCCCTGTCGATCGTCGATATTGCCGCACCGTACAAAATGTCGTGTTCAGAGACGTCGATCTGATCCAGGCCGAAGGCGCGCATCGATTCGACCAGGATGACGACTCCGGCGACGATCGTCGGGGCACGGTCCGGATGGAGGCCGGGGATCTGGGAGCGCTCGGAGAGCGGCACTGCCGCCAGTCGCGAGAGCGTCTGCTGGACCGAGGCAAGCGACAGGACGTGCCCGTGCACGCGTGAGGCGTCGTAGGGCTCGAGCGCCATCTCGATCGCGGCGAGCGAGGTAGGGGTGCCGGCCACCGCGATCCCCGCTTGCGCTTCTGCCTTCGAATTGCCGGCCAGCGCACCCTTGACGGCCCCCCGCACGTCGCCGGCGAGCGACTCCAGCTCCGGCATTGCCGGCGGGTCCGAGGAGATGTGCCGCTCCGTGTGGCGCACGACACCGACCTGCAGCGACGTGTGGAAGGCGACGTCGGCGCCGGAGCCGACGATCAGCTCCGTCGAGCCGCCGCCGATGTCGATGACCAGCGTCGGCTCCTCCGGCCGCCGCTCGGCCGTCGCGCCGAGGTAGGTGAGCCGTGCCTCCTCCTCGCCGTCCAGCAGCTGCGCGGAGAGCGCGAACCGCTCGCGAAGCTCGGCGATGAATGCCCCGCCGTTGTGCGCATCGCGGACGGCGCTGGTCGCGATCGCGGTCACTGCGCCGACATCCGCCTCTTCGCAAAGGGCGATGTACTCGGCGATCGTCTCGCAGACCGCTTCGATCGCCTCCCCGGAGAGCTGCCCGGTGAGGTCGACGCCCCGCCCCAGCCTCGTCACCCGCGTGCGCCGCTCGACCTCCGCGACCCGCGACCCCCCCGAACGTCCGGGAGCCCCCCCTCCGGCAGGGCCTTCGGGACGTTCGCCGCTCGAGTCGCCGACATCGGCGATCAGCAGCCTGGTCGAGTTGGTGCCGATGTCGACCACCGCGACCCGCTCCACGTCCTCACCCGCGCTGTCGACCCCCCTGTGCACTGGAAGCGGCACTCTAAGGCGGATGCGCCCTTGCAGGGCGCCCCTCCGCTCCTCCCCGAAGCCATGCCCCGGTGCTACGCTTACCGCTCCGCCGCGGGGTGGAGCAGCCAGGTAGCTCGTCGGGCTCATAACCCGAAGGTCGCAGGTTCGAATCCTGCCCCCGCTATTCCCTAATCGGCTTGATCAAGCGCCCTCCAGTTGCGGAGGGCGTTTTTCGTTGGAGGCGCGTCAAACGTCTGTCAAACGCGCCAAGGACGACTATCGCTTTGCAGGTCCCACCAATTCGCTCCCGATACTAGATTCGGGTTGGCGCTCTGCTGTAGAGCGCGTTGACGGTGCGGGTGCCAACGAAGCAACGAGGATCCGGGGCAGCTTCTAATAATGGAGCATGCTTCTTCGTGGAATCGGGGTGCCGCGAGCAGATCGCTCCGTGGTCGTTCTTGGCGCTGGCGCCTCTCGCGGGGCGTCATTCTCTGGACCTGGATGCCAAGTACTGCCTCCGCTTGACGCCGACTTCTTTCGCCTGGCCCAACACCTCGATGAGGCGGACTACAAGGAGCATGCAAAGCCGGTGCTTGAGTTCTTGCGGGACGAATACGGACCGCGGGGACTTCCCACGCTGGAAACGGTGTTTACGCAGCTGGAAGGTTTTGACCGATTCCTTCGCCAGTTCTCGACCGGACGCGGGCGGCGAACCAGCCGGTACAGGAAGCAACTCGGCTATCTCCAGGGTCTGATCCCGGCGGTCTTTAGGGCCGCTTTCAACGGGATGACATGTGACTGGCACGACCGAATAGCGCAATCCCTCCGTGCTGGCGATGCGGTGGTGAGCTTTAACTACGACACGCTGATGGACGATTCGCTCAAGCGATGGGCGCGCGGAATCTGGGATGCAAGCTGCGGCTACGGACTGGCCGTCGACAGAGGATCTGCGGCTTGGACGGCTGACCGCACTCCTGGACCATTCCCTCGTGAGTTTCCTCTGCTGCTAAAGCCCCATGGGTCACTGCATTGGTTCAATGTCAGACCGGACGAGGAGAAACTTGATCTGAGAGGGGATCCATACGCTCAGCGAGCCGCAAAAACTAACATCATCCCGCCAACTTGGGACAAGGCGATTCTTGGTAGATGGCCTTGGAAGCCAATCTGGGAGAGGGCGAGTCGCTATCTACAGCAAGTGCGCTGCTTGATCGTCATTGGCTACTCGGTACCTCCCACCGATCTAATGTCGCAGGCCCTAATGAAGTCGTCGCTCAGCAACGCAGCGTTGCGGCTCCTCGTGGTCGTAAACCCCGATGTCGAAGCTCGGGGACGAGTCATCGATCTTGCTCGGGCTGCGATCAAGCCGAAGACGCGCGTCATTGAACTCGGCGCGCTTCAAGACTTTGCGCTACTTCTCGACGAAACCTCAGCGGAGCGTCGACGTCGCGCAGCGGCGCTTCGACCCCTTAGACGTGAAATCGGGAAACTTGAGCGGAAAATCGCAGATCTCCGAGAAGATGAACTCTGGGACTTAGATTCCCGGGTTGACGATCTTGAACAACTAGAGGCGCGCGTGACGCAACTCGAGGACAATGGATCGAGCTAAAGCACATACAGATGCCGATCCCGTTCGATCCATACTGGAGCATCCAACGACTGCCCTTGAAGCCTCTCTGACCCAGACTATCGGCACGCCGTTTCTTGCGTATGTGTGCTCCGCCAGCAAGGAGGATATGTCTAGGCGGCTAGAGGGCGGAGTCAAGTTAGACGCTGACCGCGAAAGTGTCCTGGCAGAGGTTTTGAAGATGGGCATGGGGCTGCTTCAGCAAAGCCAGAAGCTCCAAGCACCGGGAGCCAAATTTCAAGAGACGCCCTCCGACGTCCTGTCGCGTTTATGTGCGTATGTAGATCCGCCGGGTTGTGGCTATGCAACAGCATTGCGCCAACGTTCAGGGGGTGAGACCAAGACTTTTGATACAGGCGACTCCCTTAGCGACTCTCTGCTGATGCTTGCGCAGGACTATTACCCCTGTCTGCTTCTGCCGGCAAGTGAGCGAGATCCGTTTAGCTTTAACCCGTTTCCGTTGACGCTTTCACGCCTTTCGTTTGATCACCCTCTTATTGATTGCATTCTTACTGCTTTGGGCGACGAGGAGCCCCTCCGAAAGCTATTTCCCTCGGGAGAGATATCTAAGGAAACTGCGACGAAGCAGGCAATTAGCAGATCCGGACGGGGAGGAGCGTCTCAGGCCGGCTTTCTGCCAAGCACCTTCTTGATTAATGCTGAGCCGCGAGCCTGGCTCAGCGGAGAATTGTCGTTGGAGAGTTACCTTAATGCCGTGACCGCAGAGCTAGCTGCCGCTCGTGCGCTTGCCGAGGAAAACGAGGTGATGGTCCCGGTAACGGTCGGTTTCCGTTCGGTTCAGGTCCCGGATGAGTTCGAGTTAAAGACTCCTTGGGGAGTCCTGCGCCGCCCCAACCCTTGGCAGAGAAGATGGGCACCGGCGGAAGCAGACGTTGTCCTTGAAGTCGACTTTCCAATGGCGGCCCACATACCTGACGAAGATTTCGATGCAGCCTTCCGAGCGTTGGCATCGGAGTTCTTCGCTCCGCTGACCGAGCTAGAGGGCGAGATCAACAAGATGCGCCTTGCGCTCCTGCTGGGCTCGGCCTCCGAGCCCCCCGTCTCCCTTGCGCCTACATGGAGGTTTATTCCAGATCCTCTTCAGGCACCAGGGTTCAGCTGGTGGTCAGGGGAGGCAAGGATGACGGCTGGCGAGATCAATTCGGGGGATGTTGAGGAGCTCGAAAGCTGGATGAAGACTGTCGAGGAGCGGTTCGATTCAAAGCTTGATCTCGCCACCAGACGGCTGCTGAGTTCAGTGACTCAGCGCATGAATGCGGAAGATGGTCTCATTGACGCGACGGTGGCACTGGAGTCGTTATTTGGCACAGGGCAGGGCGAGATTCGGTTTCGTCTGTCAGTGGCGATCGCATGGCTCCTCGAGTCAGATCCAGAGGCTCGTGAGCGAAGGCGACGACAAGTGAGTTCCATATACGACGATCGCAGCAAGGTGGTGCATGGGGGTCATCTTGCCCCCGAAAGGGCAGAGGAAGCTCGAAACGAGGCGATTGCGGTGGCAATCTCAGCAATGGGTACGCTCATTTCCGATCGACCTGAGTTGATTGCCGATGAAAGCCGGGGTCGGACTCTGGCCATAGCTGGATAGGCGTGTGGAGGGTGCGAATGGGTGAGGAAACTCGGGGGGGCGTCGGACCAGTCGATCTTGAAGCGCTGGCTCTTCATGTCATCAAGCTATCGGGTGTCTTGGAGAAAGCATGGTCGAATGCGCTCGACTCCTCTGTCATGGATGGAGCCAAGGATGAGCTGAACGCTGAGATGAGTGCCCTTGTGACGGCAATGAACGACGCGGTCAAGGAAACCGACGAGAAGCTGCGCGCAGCCAAAATCGACCCGAAGATCTGCATCTGGCCATATGACCCGGAGGTCTTTAAGACGCTCGAGTCGAGCTCCGAATCGGAGGCTCGTCGAAGCCAGCTGGTTGTCGCCCAGATGATCGCCCTGCGAGAAGTTCTCAAGGCCTTTACAGCCCTGCGGGAGCCGAGTGGGGAAGAGGTCAATCTGGTCGCCCAGTCACGCACTGAATGGTTTGAGGCGGGCGCCTTTTTACTGTTTAGGGACCGGGCGGTGCTCTTACTGCGAATAACGCGTGAGGTTGACCGCGTCACCGACATTCTTCTTTCTGAGTCCGGGGGGTCGAAGCTTGACCTTTCGATTGAGGCAGCTTCTGAGAGCCTTAAAGCAGCACGAAGCGGATATTCGCGCGGCGACGTTGATGCGGCCCTTCTCCACTGCCGAGGCGCTCTCCGCGGGATCCTCGAATCGCTTCCGTTCATTCAGCGCGGCGACGAGCGTTTACTGGAACCTGGGACGCTGCTGGCCGAAGCCCCCTCGCTGCACGAGTACGCCTCCGCTTTGCGTCTACTCGATACTGAAGTCGCTGCCTTGGCAAGTCGCGGGGCCGACCTCGGAGTGGCGGTGCCGTTGATCGATGGGCTCTTACCAGTGGTTTCGATGATTGTGCACGAACCGCCGATCATTGAACTACAGGAGATCATCGCCCCAAAGGGCGATGAGGTGTAATGGGGCGACCACTGCCGGAATCTCCGGGGGAGGCAAGCGCAGAGATCGGTGGAGTAAGGATTCCGATTACCGGTGGCAACTTCGTGTCTGCATTGAATGAGCTCGACCGGGCCTGGTTCTTGATTGAGATGCGGGATGAGCTTCGGCTTGAGTACTTGGCACCGGTCAAGGTTGATATCGACGGCCATCCGATGATCGAGGGCTCGGTTGTGGCGGCTTTCCCTCAGGGCACCAAGGTCGAAGTCCATGTCCAGTCGGGTGTGGCCATGACTGAGGAGGCCATGCACGGATGGATCCTCCAGCAATTCCCAATTCAGGACGCGGTTTACGCAGCCGCGCGGAAGGCCGGGTTCGATGACGACCATATTCACATCCACGAACTCGATCAGCTACCGTTTGAAACCTTCGAGGTCGTTGTTGGAATTGACGGGATTGAAGCCGGTAGGCCACTTCAGATTGGGGCTGTCACGTTCCTTACGCCGCAGAGGGCCCGGCGAATCCTTGACCAGTTCGATCCCTACCCGGAGTGGGCTGAGGAATTCGAACATGCTCCCGGTCATGCTGTCGTCTACACCACTAAGGAACATATGTACAACGCTCAGGTTGACGCCCTGGCGGAGATCGATTTGGCTTTGAGCTGGCTCGCCACCCGCACCCGATACGGACTTAGTCATCTACCTGACGGAACCCTTCGGGGTTACCGGCGCAGCGAAAGCAATGCGACACCTGCCCGCCGTGACTTGATCGCGCTGCGTGGGATGCAAACTGGCAGGCGCTGGATGCAGCGACTCGGACCGCGACTGCGGGCGAGTCCGCTCCAGCTGGGTGCACGTTCGCGTTTAGGGGATCCGAGCCTGCCGCAAAGGCTGCCCTTCCAGATGCGCCAGGCGTTGCTTTCAGCACAGCGGGCACTCAGCGCGGAGGACCCGATTCAGCGTTCGCAGGCAATTTGGGAAGCCCTTGAGTTCTATTTGGCTGGCCGCCCTAGCGAACAGCTGTTTAGTGCGTTAGAGCGAACCGACTTGCTGAAGAGTCTCCGCGCTTCCGTGTCGAAGGATCAGCATCAGCGGGTAGCGGACCTTCTCAACTGGATTGATCAGCCTCCGCCCAAGGTGGCTCTGAGGAAGGCAATTGATCAGGAAGGGATTCCGCTCACGGACTCGGAGTTCGACCTTCTGTTCAGAATCCGTAGAGCTCGGAACAAGGCGACCCACGGGGCAGCGGTCGACGTTCCGAGCGAAGGGGAGCTTGACTATGCCTGCAGCATCCTCAGCCGCGTTCTTGTATATCGAGTCAACTCGATGAGGAGCGGATGCGGAGTGTTCTAGCTCGCGACTACTGCAGCGATTTTCTCTGCTGCCTCCGCCTGCATTCCCGGCACAACGTGTGCGTACTGCTTCAGGGTGAACGCCGGGGATTCATGGCCGAGTCGCTCGCTGATCACCTTGACGGGGACGCCTGCCTTGATCGCGATCGTTGCGTGGGTGTGGCGGAGGTCGTGTAGGCGAATTCTTCGTAGCCCGGCTTGTTTAATCGTGCGGGCGAATGCCTGGCTGAGGCTATGCGGGTGAATCGGAGCTCCGTCCTCACTACGGACAACCAGGTCGTGATTCCGCTCCGTCCTCGTGCCCGTTTCGGCGCGCTGGTGATCGCGGAGATCCCGTAAGAACTCGCAAGTGCCCTCATCAATGTCGATAACGCGGGCTTGGTGGCTCTTCGGCGAGGACTCGAGCACCTCATAACCAACTGACACGATCGTGCTGCGAACCGAGATTCGGGCCATGTCGAGGTCGACATCGCACCAGCGAAGTCCGAGAACCTCGCCCCTGCGCATGCCGGTCATTGCCGCAAGTCTCCAGGCCGGTTCGAGGGGATCGCCTTGGACCGAATGGAGGAACGAGGCAAGCTCTTCCGGCCCCCAGCAGTCGATCTTCCGCACACGGCCTCGGTTGGGCCGCGGCGGCTTTGCCCTCTCGGCCGCATTGGCGTGGAGTACACCGGCATCGATAGCGTCGGCAAGAGCTTTGTAGATGATCGTATGGATGTAGCGGACAGTCTTCGGGGCCAGAGGTCCATGGCTGCTGCCCTCGGCGAGCAAGCTCCCATACAAACCGTTCAGCATCGCGGCTGTCAGCTGTTGCAGCGGCCGATTGCCAAGCGTCGGCAAGACGTGAATCTGCATATTCGCGCGATAGGAGTCGAATGTCGACGGCTTGATCCGGGTGCGGATCATCGGTAGCCAGCTCTCCTGGACCCATTCGGCGAGCGTGATCCGATCCGGCGCCACGTAGCTGCCGACGTGCAGGTCGTTGACGATCTTGGCCCGTTGGACCTCTGCCTCCCGGCGCGTGTCGAATCCTCCATGCCATTTCTGCTTTCGCTTGCGGTCTCGCTGGCGCCGACATCGACGACCACGTACCAGCGCACGGTCTCCTTGCCCGCAGCGTTGCGTCGGACCCGTTTGTGGATGTGCCCTCTCACGGACGCATCCCCAGCCACTCAAGCAGGGCGGGGACCGGGACGACGATCCTTCGCCCGAGCTTGCGGGTCGGGAACTCGCCACGGCGAGCGGCTTCGTAGGCGGCGGTGCGTCCAAGCCCCAGAACTGCCGCCGCCTGCTCGACCGTGATCGTCGCCTTGCCGGCGAGATCGTCCAAGAGCGAGCGCTTAGTCTCTTGCATGTCGGGACCTCCTCGTAGGTCTCGGCCGGGCCCCGGGGTGTTCCACCACCGCCGGGGCCGCTTTGCTTACACCTGTAGGATAGGGAGCCGATCGGACGGATCTGCCGACAGGTGTAAGCTCGCGCCGTGAGTCCAAGGGTGGATACGGCGGACTTGATCGACGCCAAGGCCGTCGCCGAAATCCTGGGTTTGGCGCATCGCAATACGGTCAGCCAGTACCAGCAGCGGTATCCGGATATGCCGCGGCCTGTTGTCGATCTTGGCCGCGGTCGGCCGCGGCTTTGGCAGCGGTCCCAGGTGGAGCGTTGGGCGAAGCGCCGGCCGCTTCGCAGGCGAGGTGCGGATGGGTGACAAGCTTTCGCGCGGCCAGCGGAGTGCTTTGATGAGCCGGGTCCGCACGCGCGACACTGCACCCGAGCTGGCCCTTCGCAAGGCCCTATGGGCGCGTGGCGCTCGCGGATGGAGGCTCCACCCGAAACGCGTGCCCGGCAAGCCCGATCTCGCTTGGATCGGAAAGCGCGTGGCCGTCTTTGTCGACGGAGCGTTTTGGCACGGGCACCCCGATCACTACTGGGGTCAGTCCGGCAAGTTCTGGAACGAGAAGATCGAGCGGAATCGAGCCCGCGATCGCGAAATCGATGAGGAGCTTGAGGGGTCGGGCTGGAAGGTAATCCGGATCTGGGATTTTGAGGTTGAGGAGGACCCGGAAGCCGGCGCTCGCCGGGTCATCGATTCGTTGACACGAGCAGCCCGCCAGAGACCTGTACGAACATGAGTTCGCCTTTGCCGTCCGATGCCCCATCTAGCTTCCGCGACCAGATGACGCGCATGGCCCTGATCGACCTCTTTGCCGGATGCGGGGGGATGACCCTTGGCTTTGAGCGCTCCGGCCGTTTCGAGAGCTGCTTTGCGGTCGAGTGGGACCAGGACGCTGCCGAAACGTTCAAGCTGAACTTCGGCGACCATATCTTTGCCGGGCCGATCGAGCAGGTGGAGCGCTTTCCGTCGGCGGACGTGGTTGTCGGAGGTCCGCCTTGCCAGGGCTTTTCGCCGCTCAACATGGCCAGGGTTGGGCTCGAGCGCAGGTCGCTGTGGCGGCAGTACTTGCGTGCGCTCGAAGAGTCGAAGCCGCAGGCCTTTGTCATGGAGAACGTGCCCGAGCTTCTGAAATCTGCGGAATACGCAGCCTTTTGCCAAGCCGCCGGGAAGCTGGGATTCGAGATCGAGGGACGAATCCTGAACGCGGCCGACTACGGGGTACCCCAGCGTCGACGGCGCGCGATTGCGGTCGGGACTCGAGAGCCCGGATTCATTTGGCCCGAGCCGACTCACTCGCCCCCGAACGCCATCCCGCTCTCCGGCAAGACCTGGAGAACGTTTCGCGATGCGGTCGAGGGCCTCCCACTGAAGCCGTCGGGCGAGAACTGGCACAACCCCCGCAAACCGCGTCCGGAGAGCGTCGAGCGCTACCGGACGATCCCCAACGAGGGGGAGGGGCGTTTCGAGCTTGCCGAGCGCCGGCCGGACATCACCCCGGCGTGCTGGCTGAGGAAGAAGTCGGGTTCAACCGATGTGTTCGGGCGTCTGTGGTGGGATCGCCCGGCATTCACGATTCGAACCGAGTTCTACAAGCCCGAGAAGGGTCGCTACCTGCACCCCAGCGAGCATCGCCCGATCACCGTCCGAGAAGCGGCCCGCTGCATGTCGTTCCCCGACGATTTCGAGTTCCCGGCATCGCAGTCGATGACCTCGGTGGCGAAGCAGATCGGGAACGCCGTGCCGCCGATTTTGGCGAAGCAGATTGCCAAGGCGGTTGGAGAGCATCTCGGGGTGGCTACGGACGAGCGCCCAAGGGTTCTCGCACGGGTTGCTTAGCTCCCTGGGATCTGGCGGGAACCTGGGCGATCGCATAGCCTCCGGGCGCCCCTCGACGCTCGGAGCACTAGATGACCACTCTCCCGTTCGTTGCCGAGCTGCTCGGCTGGAAAAACGGTCAGCCCAACATCGCAGATCGCTCGAGCCAGACGAGCTGTGCGATCGCGACGGAGTTGCTGAACGCGTTGGGGGTTACCGCGACCGTGAGTCACGCTGGTCAGACAGCGGGAACCATGCTGGAGGATGCAGTCCAGAGGCACTTGGCGTCAGCCCTGCCCGCGACGAGCGGAAGTCGGAAGGTTGTTGTGAGCCGGCGCACGGTCGTCTCCGACTTTCGCCAGTACGCTCACTTGGCAGATCTCAAGCGGCTGATCGAGGAAGACGAGACCGGCACGCTGCGAGCGTCCATCGGCACCGACTACTTGATCAAGCCCGACGTGACGGTCGGCCTTGACGAAGGTCACCGCCACCCGTTCCTGCACGCCGCGGTGCCCTGCAAGTGGACGTTGCGATCGGACCGGGCGCAGAATGTCCGCCACGAGGCAGTGGTCCTGATCCGGCACCGGCGGGGGCGCCTCCCGCACATCGTGCCAGTGACGGCAGAGCCGATGCCGACGCGTCTTGCGTCACTCGCGCGGGGGACCGGGGAAGTGGACACGCTCTACCACGTCGCACTCGAGGGGCTTGATACGGCGGTCCGTGCCGCAGGCGGCAGGCAGCAGATTGACGTCCTGGAAGAACTCATGGGCCATGATCGACTGAAGGATCTATCCGAGCTGCTACGAGTGCTTGAGCTGTAGCTGGTCAGGCGGTGCTAAATATAGCGGGCCTATTTATTTCTAATTTGCCAAATATTTATAGGGCTGCTACATTCTGCAAATGGCAAGCAACAAAGCGCATGCATCCAGTCGAATAGTCAAGGTACCATTCCCAATTGCCCTAATACGGCGAATGGATGAGGCAATCGTTGCCGAACGGGGAGGGTTCGGGTCTCGCGCCGAGTTGATGCGAGAAGCCGTTGAGAACCTCCTGAACGAGCTGGACTTCCCTGACGCGGCCCCCGAGGCCGCAAGCCCGAGAATCGCAGGGAGCGAGCGAGGCGATGTGGGCGGCGAGCAGGCAATCGGCGAGGATGTCGAAACTGGCCCTGAGGCCGACGCCATGGCGCCGCTTCTTGGAGATCTGCCGGACTGGGAGCGGTCTGAGTTGACACTGGGAGACCTTGCCGGCACCGCCCTACGCGCACCTGATCAGCAGCCAGTGCTCGTCAGAAATGGCGTGGCGCAACGGCGGGATGAGCCTCTCCTCGGTCTTCACAATAGAGACTACGTTTCGATTTGGGCATTGAGACGTCTTGCCCGCTATACCGAAGAACAGCCGATCCTCTTCGAGGAGTATCTGCAGCGAGTGACACGGGCTGCGTGGTACTACGGCTGGCAGCTTCAGGGTCTGGAGGGGGATGGGAGCGGACGAAAGCTAACTGTGCTCTTCCCGACAAACCTCTCAAAACGTCCATCGGCAGAGCGCGGGTTTCAGACCTTCGCAGTGGGCAGCCTTGGGCGCCGCGGCGTAGATGGCATCCAGCCATCTGGTCCGCTCTTTTCTTGGCAGGCGGTACAAGTCGACGAAGAGAACCGGATCGGCCTTACGGAGCCAGGATGGCGCTTAATGCAAGAGCTGAATGGTCTTTCGTTGGACTTGCCACATGCACCTGACTCGGCGGTCAACTTCCTGCGCTTCTTAGCCGAGTTTGCTCCTGGTGACCGCTGGGGGTTCGACCAGGTGCTTCTGAGCGTGACTGACGGCCCGGATCGTGAGCGGCTGGTTAGTGATTTCGCGGAAGTGCACTCGGAGTGGACGCGCTCGACCGCGAGTTCTATAGCTCAAGGCTACGTCGCTCGAGCGCGGGAATGGGGCTTGGTAGAGCCGCGTCTCGTTGACGGCCGGTACTGGCTGACGGAGACCGGACGCACCCTCAACAGAACAGACCAATCGGCTGACCTCTAGGAGGGGACTCGCAATGACTAACGGGGTGGAGCGCAAAATTATTGATCTGGCTCTTAGGGCCGCGACCGTCGATGAGGCGGAGAAGGTGGCGAGCTTGATTGAAAGCAACATCGGAGCCCGCTTCCAGCGCCCCGTTGGAGATCGGTACAACAATTATGGCTTGATGGCGTCGAGTGGCTCATATGAGTACAAGACGCTGGAACCGGTGACCAACGAGCAGGATGCAGTGCTCGAGCGATTTGCCGCGGCGAAGTGGGGCGATCTATCGAAGGTTCCGTACAAGACGCCGGACGAGGCCGCTCGGGACCTGCTCGGGAGTCTCAATTACCAACAGCAGGCCGACATGGTCACGGTCGCATTTCGTGAGTCTGATTCGCCCACTCGTTCCAAGAAGCGACTGACGGTTGTCTACCGGGACCGCGGGTGTGGAATGGAGCCAGGCGCCATTCCAAAGACGATCTTCGCGCTTGGCTCGAGCCACAAGACAGACAGCCCGTGGCACCAAGGGGCTTTCGGGATCGGAGGCGCAAGCACGTATAGGAACACGAAGGCGATCGTGCTCGTGACTCGCAGGGCGCCGGAGATGAACCCGGGCGAGGACCGGATCGCCGTTGCGGTCGTCCTTTGGGAGGCGCACGGTAAGGGGCAGTCTGCGTATTACCTCGTCACCTCCGACTTCGCCACGAACAAGGATGCTGAACCGTGGTCGGTGCCGGCGAGCGCTTATCCGGAGTTCGAGCCCGGGACACACCTGGGCTTGATCTCCTATGGAGTCGAGGGCTTCCACCGGGCTCGATCAGGCGACGAGCGGTCTTTCGACATGGTCCTGAACACGAGGCTTGTGAAGCCGATCACTCCTGTGCGGTTCACGAACGAAATCACGCGCGGCAAGAAGGAGTACCTCCGTGGTCTAAGCCGGCGCCTTCTCGATAATCCAAGCCAAGATCGCCTCAGCGACAGCGAGGAACTCCTCTACTCCTACGGTGGCCGCAGCTACAAGCTACCCGTTACGTACTATGTCTTCCCGACCGGGGACAAGGGAATTCGGCGGCGCTTTGTTGCCAAGTCCCACGCATTGGTGTTTACGTCGAATGGCCAGGTTCACCACCATTGGACCCCGAACGATTTCAGGCTGCGAACCAAGCTAAACAAGCTCCACGAGCGAATCCTCGTGACTGTGGAGACCGACGCGCTTCCGATCGAGTTGCGCACGGCGCTGTTCACCCCGGACCGCTCCCAGCTCCTTGCAAACGACCCGGCGTTGCAGCTTGAGGATCAGGTTGCGGATTTCCTCGAAAACTGGGACCAACTCGTGAAAGTGAACAGCCAGCTTGTTCGCGAAGCGATTTCCTCGGCGAGCAGCGGTCGCTCGGCTGTACAGGTCAGTCAGAGAATTGCGACGGCATTGCGTATCAAAGGCTTCAGCCTTGCGGGCCTTGACGGATCTTCGGGCGGCGGATCAGCCGGAAATGGTGGTCCTCGCCATCGCAAGAAGGTGGAGACCTACCCCGATCCCACGACCCTGGAAGGGCCGGACAAGCTCATCGTCGAGGACGGGAAGGTCCGATATCTCGTCTATATGCTGAACGCAGTTGACGACTTTCTCGATAGTGGTCGGGGCGCGCTCTCCTTCGAGACAAACCATCCGGACATCGATCCGCTCAAGCACATCGCTGTCGGGCGGCTTCGGGATGGCTATGTGCGCGTGCAGCTGCAGGTCCCGGAGGGAGCGGCTGAAGGTGAATTTAGCTTGATGACTCGCCTCAAGGATTGGCACAAGGCGAGCGGGGGGATTGGCGCTGAGCTCCGATATGAGACGAAGCTTGTGGTGGTCGATGAGATCCAGAAGCCGACAGGTGCCGGGAGGCAATCGGGCACCAAGGGTGCTGGCGAGGGGGCTCTGGTCGCGGTTCTCTGGCGGACACCCGAGCAGTGGGGCAACGGCCTAACCAATGCGATCCCGGGGTTGGTCGAAGAGATTGAGGCCGCAGACTTGGCTGAGGACGACGGGTATAAGGAGCTCGTAAAGCTCGGGAATCAGCGTATCCCGACGATTGTGTTGAACGAGACCTATACGCCGTACAAGAGCTATATCGCGGCGCGTGCGAAGGATCTGACGACAGGCGGTACCCAAGATGCCGCTGACCGGTACGCGGTCGGGGCGGGGCTCGGCCTCTTGGTTTTGCACGAGGATTTCAAGAAGCGCGAACAAGCCAACAAGAGAGAGGTCGATCCCGATCAGGTGGCCGTTGCGAAGCAGGCAGTCGCACGCTCGGTGTTGCTTATGATGCCCGCCTTCGACACCTTGGCTCGGGAGGTCGGCATCGAGACGTAGCACCATGTGCACGCGTCAAACGCACGTCAAACAAACCGCGCCAGACGGGTCGTTTGCCAGTCGGATTGCCTGGCAGGCGAAAGTCCGAGAACCGCATGAACAAGCGGATTGGCGGACGGCCACGGACCAGCCGGCATGTCTCGGTCGGGCTCATAACCCGAAGGTCGCAGGTTCGAATCCTGCCCCCGCTATAGGACGAAAGCCCCGCATTTGCCGGGTTTTTGTTGGTCTGGGTGCAGGCAAGAGGGTGCAAAATCGGCCATGGGTCAAGCCCTGGGGCAAGGTGAGCTTCGAGAGAGACCGATCCTAGTCAGCCCACCAGTCGCGCCGGCCATCGACATCTTCGCGCGGAGCCTCGCCGAGATTGGGCGCGCCGATGACGAGGATCTCGAGGCCCTTCGGCCCGGCCTCGTAGCCTCGCCACGTACCGGGCGGGACGCGCACCGCGTCCCATTCCTTGAGCTCGACGATCTCGCCGTCGAGCTTCATCCTCCCGCTCCCGCGCAGGACCACGTACACCTCCTCCTGCTTCTTGTGCGTGTGGCCGTACGGAAAGCGATAGCCGGGCGGGACGCGCTGGTAGCCCAGGCCGGATCTCTCGAGTTCAAGCGCCTCGGTCGCCATGCGGAACTCCAGGTCCGGAGCGCCGTCGAACTTGGACCCGACATCCTCCAAGTCCTCCTTGAGGTTCCTGAGCGTGAACGGCACGGCGCAATGCTATGGCACCCCTGGCTGGCGTCGCCGATCTTCACGGCTCGTCGAGATTGCGCCGCTCGACGGCACTCGCTGAGGCAACAAATGGGCAAGAAGCCCGCATGGCGTAATCGGCGTAGGCCGTGCTGTGGGTGCGCAGTAGGTAGGGCTCCTCGACCGCGCGCACCTGCAGCTCGATTGCCGCCAGGAGTGCGACGAAGAAGCCACACCCGCCAGCCACTCCGCCGATCCCGGTGGTCCGCTGAGGCGGTGGACCGCTCGATCGGTGCGGCGGATCTGGATCGCGGTGCGCAGGCCGAAGGCGACGGCAATAAGGGCCAGGTAGAGGCGTGAGCGAGCACGGGCATCGCGTCAGCGCCCTTCCTCGCAGTACTCGTCGGCAAAGCCCGCGCGGAAGCTCGACGGGGCTCACTCCACGATTCCCTGCGCGGCCACCGCCGCCAACAGGGCGCGGCCGCGCTCGGTCAGCTCGTACACCACCATCTTGCCGTCGCGCTCGGAACGGGCGAGGCCGGCGCCCTTGAGCAGGCGGACATGGTGGGAGACGAGGCGCTCGTCGCGACCGACGATCCAGGCGAGGTCGCACACGCAGGCCGATTCGCCGGCATCCAGGGCGAGCGCTATGGCCAACCGCGTCGGGTCGCCGAGCGCCTTCGCGGCGGCCGCAAGCGGCTCCAGCTGCTCGATCGCGGGGAGGCCTTCGCGAACCCGCTCGGCCTTCGCGAGGTCGAGGCAGAGCAGATCGCAGGTATCGAGGTCGTCCCTTGCCACGCTGCGCATGCTACAAACATTCGTATAGACATACGAATGAGGGGGCGAGCTCGAGCGTGGCGAGGATAGTCATCCTCGTCTCGTCCGAGGGTCGGAGCTAGGCTGGGATCGTGGCGGACGGAAAGAGCGGAGATGCGGCCGGACGAGGCGTCGAGGACGGCATGGGTCTCAAGCAGTGGCTTCTCGTCGTCTGCGCCATCCTCCTCGCCCTCTTCTTCGTGCTGAACCTGCAGCAGGTGAAGGTCCACTTCCTGGTTGCGACCCTGCAGGCGCCGCTGGTGATAGCGCTTGCGATCGCGGCGCTCCTCGGCCTCCTCCTCGGCTGGGCGGTGCCGCGCCTGCGTCGCGGCGGCCGCGACGCAGGCGCTTAGCCTCACGCCAGGAGGAGTGCCACCGAGGAACGCAAGCGCGTACGAGACAACCCCGGTAGCGGATGCAGCGTTTGGCCTTGCGGCGCACCAGACAAGCCCGAGACCGTCGCAGTGACCGGGATTTCACCGGTGAGTGGTGCCCCGGCATCGAAGCCGCGAAGACGCCGGCGCCGGAGCCGTCCAGGTCCTCGCTCTCCCAGGCGGCCGCGAACTTTCGGGGCCGCTGACTTCAGCCGTCTCCTTTGAGGGACGCCGGCGCGATCTCGCCCGCCGTCCGGTGCGCCAGTGCCATGATCGACACCATCGGGTTCACCCCCGGAGCGGTCGGGAAGGCGCTCGCGTCGCCGATCCAGACACCGCGCACGTCGTGCAGCTCGCCGCGGCCATCGGCGACGGAGGTTTCCGGGTCCGCCCCCATCCGGCACGACCCCATCTGGTGGGCGGTGAAGCAAGACACGTCGTTGGGCGCGTAGCTCGCCTCCTCGAGCGCGGCGACGAACGCATCGAAGTCCTCCCCCTGCCGCCAGCGCCGCTCGCGCGCGTGGAAGCTGAAGAGCTCCGTGGCGCCGGCGGCACGGTGCAGCCGCGCCAGCTCCACGTGGGCGCGCACCGCCAGGCGGGAGTCGACCTCGTCATCGAAGTCCCAGCGGGTCAGCGGTCGGCCCAGGTCGTCGAGGGCGACCTCGCCGGAGCCGTGGTCGCGCGCAACCGTGATGAAGGGAGCGATCCAGGGGAGGGTCTGCATGATTCGCTTGTGCCGCTCCCCCGTCTCCCAGGGAAAGGCCGGCGAGACGTAGGCCGGAAAGACGCCCACCGCCTCGATCAGGAAGCCGTGGCCGTTCTCGATGTGGGCGAAGTGATCCGAGAGCGCCGACTGGATCTGGCCGTTCCAGCCCTCGACCGGCTCCTCATAGACGCCGGCCATGCCGAAGGCCGGGTGCAGCCGCAGGTTCTTGCCCACCGCGGGGCCGCCGATTCCGCTGCGCAGCAGCAGCGCAGGCGATTCGATCGATCCGCAGGCCACGACCACGTCGGCCGCCTCCACGGTCAACCGGCTTGTGGAGCCGTCGGCGTGAGTCAGCGTGGCCTCCACCCCGGTGGTGCGACCGTCGTCGACGAGGATCCGGTCGGCGTGGCAGCCGACGACGGCGCGCGCGCCGGAGTTCGAGGCGTCCTGCAGCCAGGTCTTCATCGCCGAGCGCTTGCAGCCCTGCTGGCAGCCGAGCGCGCAGTAGCCGCAGAACTCCGGGTCGTCGTCCAGCGACGCGTTGCGCCAGATCGGGCGGTGCTCGTAGCCGAGGGCGTCGCAGCCCGCGAGCAGCCGCTGGTGGGTGTTGTTCTGCCGGGTCGCCTCGGTGTTGGCGCCGATGCGCTCCATCACGACGTCCATGTGATCGCTGACGAAGGAGGGGTCGGAGAGGCCCTCGAGCCCGTGCGATTCCCACTCGGCGAGGATCTCGGCCGGCGTGCGGACGCAGTTCATGTAGTTGACGACGGTCCCGCCGCCCAGCGTCGAGCCCGCCATGATCGCCAGCGATCCAGACTCGGTGGCGGCAAGCCCGCCACCGTAGTAGAGCTCGAAGTAGCCGGGGATCTCCAGCTGCTTGAAGTCCTGCTCGTTGCGATAGGCGCCCATCTCGAGGACGAGCACGTCCTTGCCCGCCTTCGCGCACTCGGCCGCGATCACCCCGCCCCCGGCGCCGGAGCCGACCACGCAGACGTCGCAGCTGAGCGTCGACGTCTCCGGGGAGGGGGCGAGAACCTCAATCGTCTTCGGGGCGGCATCGGCCCTCGGCGGCGGGGACTTCGGGCCCGGATAGCCGATCGCCTCCCAGTTCGGGTTGCGCCCCTGCTCGTCCGGCAGTCCGTAGAAGAACAGCAGGGTCAGCGCCTTGAGCCGGTGCAGGCCCAGCTTCGCCTCCGGGTCCTGGTCGCGGAAGGCGTGCACGATGGCGGTCCGCTCCTCGACCGAGGCGTCGTCGAACCCCTCCGCCGCCAGCGCATCGAGCAGCCCGCCGATTGCTTCGATCTCGTCGGGGACCATCGCGTCCGCCATCAGGTCCTCGATCTGCGCTGCCACTCCCAGATCGGATGCCGCCCGCGCCATGAACTCCCGCTCCACGGGGTCGCCGCTGTCGGCGTCCACGGACGGGGCGAAGGTGTCACACAGCGCCTCCAGCGTCGCCCGCCGGGTGTCGGTGATCACGGCCGAGGAGACTCCCATGCGCTCCTACCTCTTTCGGTGCCTCCTTCAGTGCGCACGCTCAGTCCGCGTACAGCGTCTCGATCTCCGCCGCGTACTTCTCCCCGATCGGCTTGCGCTTCAGCTTCATCGTCGGGGTGAGCTCATCGCCACCCGGCTCCCAGTCTGTCTCAAGGATCTTGAAGCGCTTGATCTGCTCGACTCGGGAGAGTTGCGAGTTCGCCTCCTCGACGGCTCCCGCGACCGCCTCCAGAATGCGGTCGTCTCCGGCGAGCGCCGCGGCCGAGCCGTCCTCGATGCCCTCCGCTGCGGCGAACGCCGTGCAGACGTCAGGGTCGAGGACGATCAACGCCGTGTTGTACGGGCGGCCGTCGCCGATCGCGACCGCTTGGCCGATCAGCGGGTGGGCGCCCTTGAGCGTCCCCTCGATGTTCGCCGGCGACATGTTCTTGCCTGCGGCGTTGATGATCAGCTCCTTCTTGCGGTCGACGATCGTGACGTACCCGTCATCGTCGATCTCGGCGATGTCGCCGGTGTGAAGCCAGCCGTCGGGGTCGATCGCCTCGCGGGTCTTCTCCGGATCGCCCCGGTAGCCGGCCATCACGATGTCCCCGCGCACGAGCAACTCTCCGTCGTCGGCGAGTGCCAGCTCGACGCCGTCCAGCGCCGTCCCGCAGGTGCCGGGCCTGATGTCGTCCAGCGGGTTGATGGTCGCGCAGCAGGAGGTTTCCGACATTCCCCACAGCTCGCAGAGCGGCAGCCCCAGGTCGTCGAAGTACTCGAGCACCTCGGCCGGTGTGGGCGCGGCCCCCACGACCAGCCACTCGCAGCGGTCGAGGCCGAGCTTCTCCCGGATCGCGGCCTTTTGCTCGGCGGGCAGCGCCGCGGGATCGGTGATTCCCTGCGCCTCCAGCGCCGCCTTGATCTTCTCCCAGATTCGGGGCACGGATCCCCAAACGGTCGGCCGCACCTCGGGCAGGTGCTGGACGATGGTGGTGGGGTCGGCGATCGAGGTGACGGTGCAGCCGAAGGTCATCGAGCTCGAGTAGTGCGCCGACCAACGGTCGGCGATGTGCGCCGAGGGCAGGAAGGAGACGATGTGGCCTCCTGGGGAGGTGGGGAGCCGGGCTGTCGCCGCCCGGATCTCGGCCATCATGTTGGCGTGGGTGATCTGCACCCCCTTCGGCGGCCCGGTGGTGCCGGAGGTGTAGATCAGGGTCAGGATGTCGCCCGGCTCCACCGCCTTCCAGCTCGCCTCGAAGTCGAACTCCGAGCCGCCCATCTCTTCGAGCTCGGCGAGCGGGATCGCTCCCTCCTCCTCGCCGTCGACGAGCACGATGTGCTCAAGCGTGTCCGAGCGCTCGCGGGCGGCGAGGATCTTGGGCAAGAGCGCCCGCTCGGTGACCGCGACGCGGTTCTCGGCGTTGGAGAAGAGGTAGTCGATCTGCTCGGGGGCCGAGGTGTTGTAGATCGAGAAGGGAGTCGCGCCCAGGTGCAGGGCCGCGGTGTCGACGAGGCTGAACTCGGGTCGGTTGGTCAGCATCAGCCCGACGGTGTCACCACGGCCGACGCCCAGCGCGTCGAGGCCGGCGGCGATCCGCTCGACGCGCGCCGCGTACTCGGCGAACGTGATCGACGCTCCATCGCCCGGCGTGCGCAGCGCCACCTGGTCAGGCCGCTCCGCGGCCGTCACTTGAAACGCTTCGCAGAGCGTTGCCGCATCCAGCGCCTTCGGGCGCGCGGCCTCCGCGGCTGCGGTTCCCGTCTCCATCCCCGACCTCCCCTATTAGATGTGCGGACAACGACTACCACCTGCGTGCAGACCGCGCAAGGTGTTCCGCTAGGACGGCCTCGGGTCGAGGTGCGTCAGCCGCCACTCGGGCCAGCCGTCCTCGAGGCGGCGGGCCGTGCGGCCGGCGTCGGTGAGGCGGCGAACCGCCTCGTGCGCGTAGGCGCAGAAGGGTCCGCGGCAGTAGGCGACGACCTCTCGGTCGGGGGGGAGCTCGGCCAGGCGGCGCTCGAGCTCCGGCAGCGGGATCGAGCGCGCCCCCTCGATGTGGCCGGCGGCGAACTCTTCCCGGGGCCGCACGTCGACCAGCACGGCGTCACCGTTCCTAAGCCGCTTCAGCAGATCCTCGCGGCCGATCGTCTCGACGTCGTCGCCGAGGTAGTCGCGGGCGGCGCGCTCGACTTCTCCCAGGTGGGCCACCGAGGCATCGCGCAGAGCGAGCCACAGCCGCAGGGCGTCCTCGCCGGCGATCGCGTATACGACCCGCGTGCCTTCGCGGGTGCGCGTGAGCAACCCGGCCGCGTGGAGCGCCTGCAGGTGCTGGGAGGCGTTGGCGGTCGACTGGTCGCTCTCGCGTGCCAGCTCCTCGACGCTGCGCGGCGCCTGCGCCAGCAGGTCGAGCAGCTCGAGGCGTCGCGGGCTGGCGAATGCCTTGCCCATCAACGCGATCGCCTCGAACAGCCCTTGCTTTCCGTTGTCGGAAGCCATATTTCACTATTCAATAGAACACTTGATAACTTGTCAAGCCTCATTCCCGAATCTGGAGGTTTTCGTGTTCTTCCGACAGCTCCTCAACGACGAAACGGCATGCGCCTCCTACCTGCTTGGCTGCAAAAGCCGCGGCGAGCTGGCCGTCGTCGACCCCCACGCCGATCTGGTTGACGCCTACATCGCGCTCGCCGAGGCCCAGGGCGCCCGGATCTCGGCCGTGCTGGAGACCCACGTGCAGGCCGACCATTTCTCGGGGATGGCGGCGCTCGTCGAGCGCACCGGCGCGACCCCCTACCTGCCGGCCGGCGCCGGGGTCGAGTTCGACCACGAGCCGCTCGCCGACGGAGGCGTGGTGAGGGTGGGCAACACGGAGATCGAGGCGATCGCCACGCCGGGGCACGCAGCCGCGCATCACGCCTACCTGGTCACCGATCACGTGCGAGCGGACGACCCGTGGATGGTGCTGACCGGCGACGCGCTGCTGGTCGGCGACGCGGGGCGGCCGGACCTGCACGCCAACGGGGATCGCACGGCCGAGGAGATGGCCCGGACGCTCTATCGCTCGCTGACGGAACGGCTGCTCTCCCTGCCCGATCACCTGCTGCTCTACCCGGCTCACTACTCCGGCTCGGTCTGCGGGCGGGGGCTTTCGGGGCACCCGACCTCGACGATCGGCTTCGAGCGGCGCCACAACACCGCCCTGCAGCACTCCTCCGAGGACGAGTTCGTCGCCGCGCTGATTAAGGACATACCGCCCGCGCCGGAGCAGCAGGCGGCGATCGTCGCCGCCAACCGGGCGGGCGGGTCGCTGGTCGGCAGCTCCTAGGCGCGCGTGCCCCCGCGAGTGCAACTGGGGCTGCGCGAGAACGCCGCGCAGTTCTCGCTGCTGGTCGCCGTCAATGCCTTCGTCGGCGCGATGGTGGGCCTCGAGCGGTCGATCCTGCCGCTGGTCGGGCGCGACGACTTCGGCCTGGACTCCAGCGCCGCGGTCCTCTCCTTCATCGCCGCCTTCGGGCTGGCCAAGGCGCTGACCAACCTCGGCGCCGGAGCGCTGGCGGAGCGCGTGGGGCGGCGACGATTGCTGATCGCCGGCTGGGCGGTGGCGCTGCCGGTGCCGTTGCTGATCGCCGTCGCGCCGAGCTGGGGCTGGGTCGTCGCCGCCAACGTTCTGCTCGGCCTCAACCAGGGCCTGGCCTGGTCGATGACGGTGGTGATGAAGATCGACCTCGTCGGCCCAAAGCGCCGCGGGCTGGCGCTGGGGCTGAACGAGGCCGCCGGCTACGGCGGGGTCGCGCTCGCCGCCGGCCTGAGCGGCCTGCTCGCGGCCGAGTTCGCCGCCCGCGACGTGCTGGTCGTCGCCGGCGCCGCGATCGCCGGGGCGGCGCTCTTCATCTCGGTCCTGTTTGTGCGTGACACCGGCCCCCACGTCGCCCTGGAGCAAACGCAGCACGATCCCGAGGGGGATGGCACGCCGCCGCGGCTGCGAGGAGCGTTCGCGCAGGCGAGCTTCCGCGTCCCCGCCCTGCGCTCTTCCTCGCAGGCGGGGCTCGTCAACAACCTCAACGACGGGCTGGCCTGGGGGCTGGTGCCCCTGTTCCTGGCCGCGCATGGCGCCGGGGTCCCGGAGATCGGGCTGGTCGCCGGGATCTATCCCGGCGTCTGGAGCGTCACCCAGATTGCCACCGGCCACTGGTCGGACAGCATCGGGCGCAAGCCGCTGATCGTCGCCGGCATGTTCGTCCAGGCGGGGGCGCTCGTCCTGCTCGCGCTCAGCGGGGGGAAGATCGCGATCGCGGCCGGGGCCGCCGCCCTGCTGGGGCTGGGGACGGCGCTGGTCTACCCGACGCTGATCGCCGCGATATCCGATGCGGTCTCTCCCGTCGCCCGGGCCCCGGTGGTCGGGGTGTACCGGTTCTGGCGCGACATGGGCTACGCGCTCGGCGCCCTGATCGCCGGCGCCACGGCCGATGCGCTCGGCTACGGAGGCGCGATCGCGCTCGTGGCCGGGCTGACCGCCGGGTCGGGGCTATGGGTGCTGATCGACATGCCCGCCGCGCGGACGCCCCGCATCGGAGTCGCGGGCGCGTGAGCAGCGCTTGACCTTGGCCTTGGCGCCGCCGAGCTACGGGCGGCGCTTGCCGCGCGGCCCGATCACCCACCACAGGCCGCCGTGCAGGCGCACGTTGTGGCAGAGGACCTGGCCCGGGCCCTCGTGGGCGTAGGCGTAGAGGGGCTTGCCCGCGTAGGTCACCTGGCGCGCTCCCCCGCGCCGGCGGACCGTGCCCAGCAGCCGCTTGCGGACACCGCGGCCGCCGCGGGGACGGCCGCGGGTGAGCAGCGGGGGCCAGGCCCGGGCGCAGGCCCCGTAGCAGCGCGACCTGCCGCGGCGGTCGCGCTGGAAGATGTAGAGAGCCTGCCGGCGCGGCGCCCAGAGCATCGGACCGAACGCCGACTTGCGCACGGTCACCTTCTTCCCCGCCGGACTCGCCCTCTTGCCGGCCGCGGCGGTCGCGGGGGTTGCGATCACCGCGACGCCCAGGACGGCCAGCGAGGCGGCGATCGCGAGCCGCCTCACGGGAGCCGCTTGCCGTCGGGCCCGACCACCCACCAGAAGCCTCCGTTGAGGTTGACGTTGTGGCAGCGGACCTCGCCGGGCGCCTCGTGGGCGTAGAAGTACAGCGGCTTGCCCGCGTAGGTGACCTGCACGCTCCCGTCCCGGCGCTCGACCGTGCCGAGTCGCGACTGGTCGACCCCCGTGCCGGCGCGAGGCTCCCCCTCCGTGAGCACCGGCGGCCAGGCCTCCGCGCACTCGTCGTAGCAGACGGTCTCGCCCCGCGGGTCGTTCTCGAAGATGTATATCGCCTGCTCGTTTTCGTCAAAGAGCATCCGGCCGAACTCGGAATCGCCGACCACGACGGTTGTTCCGTTTCGCCGACCCGCCCCCTGCCCGGCGGCATTCGCGTCGCGGCTCTTCCCCTGCGGCTCGCCTTCAGACGTCGCTGTGCCGCCGTCGCCTTCCGCGGATTGGGCGGGTGGGGGAGCGGAAGGAGAGGAGTCTTCGTCGTCGCCGCAAGCCGCTAGGGCGAGCGCCAGGGCGCAGGCGAGGGCGAGGGCCAGAACCGGGAGCCGCCGTTCCCTTCCCATCGCCGGGAATTGTCGCACGCCGGCTACCCCTCTCTGTCGATCAGGCTCCGCGCGCAGTCGACGATCGTCTCCTCGACCGGGCGGGGGGACCAGCCGAGCCGCGAGCGGGCCTTCTCGCTCGACAGCTCGGTCCGCTTGCCGAGCTGTCCGACCACCGAGCGGATGCTGGAGTCGAAGACGCCCATCGCCCGCACCAGCAGGTTGGGCACGGTTCGGCTGGGAACCTTCGTGGCCGCCTCGCCGAGGCGGTCCCGCAGAACCTCCGCGACCTCAGACATCCAGAGGAATCGCTCCGTCGCGACGAAGCGCTCGCCGCCTGCCTCCGGGACGGCCATCGCCTTGATCTGAAGGTCGGCGACGTCGCGAACGTCGACGAAGCTGAAGCCGATGCGCGGTACCCCCGGCATTCCCTTCAGCAGGCGCTCGATCACCTCCAGCGAGTAGGAGAGGTCGTCGCTCAGCACCGGGCCGAGGATGGCGCCGGGGTTGACCACGGCCAGCCTCTCGAGCTCGCCGCGATCGCGCACGAGGTCCCAGGCGGCGCGTTCGGCGATCGTCTTCGACTTCGCGTACGGCGTCAGCTTCGGGTTCTCGGGGTCGGACCAGTCCTCTTCGGTGAGCGGCCCGGACTGGGCCCTGCCGCTGCCGGTGACCGCCGCCACAGAGGAGGTGACCACGACGCGGTCGGCGCCGGCGTCGAGGCCGGCGCGCAGGACCCGCAGCGTTCCCTCGCGAGCCGGCACGATCAGCTCGTCGGGATCCTTCGGCTGCACCGGCGGGAACGGGGAGGCGACGTGGAGGACGTAGTCGCAGCCGCGCGCGGCCTCCTCCCAGCCTTCGTCGCTGCTCAGGTCCGCGGGCAGCACCGAGAGGCGGTCGCCCGCTTCGACCTCGGCGCCGACGGCGGCGCGAACCTCCGGCTCGCGCGAGAGGTCGCGAACGGTGGTGCGGACCCGGTGGCCCTGTCGCAGCAGCTCGGCCAGGCACCAGCCCCCGAGGAACCCCGAGCCGCCGGTTACCAGGACCGTCGCCATCGGGCGTCAGTCTCCCACGCCCGGTGCTCCGCCGCTCTCAGCTCGCGCTGCCGCTGACAAGCGGGCGCACGATCGACGGCACGCGGCGCCACTCGGCGCGCTCGGCGCCGGCGACGTCGAAACCCGCCGCCTCGATCGTCGCGAGGGTCTCGCGGTTGCAGTTACAGCCGTCGCCGAAGGACTTCCAGATGCCGTGCAGGCGGTCCTGCCGGCGGGCCAGGCCGGGGTCCTCGGAGCGGACGTGCTCGAGGAACAGGAGCGAGCCGCCCGGGCGCAGGACCCGGCGCACCTCGGCCAGGGTTCGACCCGGGTCGGAAACGGTGCAGAGCACGAGAGTCGAGACGACAGTGTCGAAGCTGTCGTCGTCGAACGGAAGCATCTCGCCGGGGGCGCGGACGATCTCGACCTGGCGGCCGAGCCTGGCGGCCCGGCGGCGCAGCCGCTCGGCCATATTCGGCTCGGGCTCGGCGAGGGCGAGCCGGTCGAGCCCCTTCGGGTAGTGGGCGAGGTTGAGCCCGGTGCCGGCGCCCAGCTCGAGGACGCTCCCTCGCGCCTCGGAAACGAGCCGCCGTCGCCGCTCCGCCATCCCGGCTCGCTCGGTCCACCACATGAAGGGGTCGTAGAGCAGGGCGGAGAAGCGACTGCCCTTCGCGGACTCGGCTGCGGCTTCGGCCTGTTCGGAGGTAGGCCCGGACATCGCCATGGACGATACCTTTCCCACTGCCGATGGGATTCATCTCGCCCGCTCCGCCGCCATTCGAGGTGAAGGAATGGAAGCGCCGGCCCCACCTGGAGCGGATCAAGCCGCTCGCTCAGGACTGGGCCGTGAACGGGTTCGGCACTCCCTACGCCGTCTACCTGCTCTACCTCCTCAAGCTGATCGCCTACGCGGGCGGTGGCCTGCTGCTGATCTCGGCGACGACGCCGGGCCTGGGCGGGCTGGGCGATCTGGGCAGCTGGTGGACGGAGCCGATCGTCTTCCAGAAGGCGGTCGTCTGGACGCTGCTCTGGGAGGTGCTCGGCCTCGGCGCCGGCTCGCTGCCGCTGACGCTGCGCTTCTCGCCGATGATCGGCGGTCTCCTCTACTGGCTGCGCCCGGGCACCATTCGCCTGCCGCCGTGGCCCGGCAGGGTGCCGCTGACGCGGGGAACGACGCGAACGCCGCTCGACGTTGCGCTCTACGCGGGGCTGATCGCCGCCGCGGCGTACCTGCTCCTCGCCGGCGGGGTCTCTGCCGCGGGCGCCGGCGCCGGCCGCCTCGACCCGGTCGCGGTCGGCGCGCTGCTGGCGATCCTCGTCCTGCTCGGCTTGCGCGACAAGGTGCCGTTCCTGGCCGCCCGGGCCGAGATCTACGGCACCCTGGCGGTCATCTTCCTCTTCCCGTTGAGTGACATGGTCGTCGCCGCGCAGATCGTCTTCGTCTGCATCTGGTGGGGCGCCGCCTCCTCGAAGCTGAACCGCCACTTCCCGTTCGTCGTCACGGTGATGATCAGCAACACGCCCTGGAACCGCTCACGGTCCATGAAGCGGCGGCTCTACCGCAACCACCCGGACGACCTGCTGCCCTCCCGAACGGGCGCGCTGACGGCGCACCTGGGGACGGTGATCGAGTTCACCCTGCCGTTCGTCCTGCTCGTCTCACAGGGCGGGACGCTGGGGACGATCGCCGCGGCCGGGATGGTGATCTTCCACCTGCACATCCTCTCCACGTTCCCGCTCGCCGTGCCGCTGGAGTGGAACGTGTTCATGATCTTCGGGATCCTCTTCCTCTTCGGCCACTACGGCGACGTGCCGCTCTCGACGCTGGACGATCCGCTGCTGATCGCCTTTCTGGCCGTCGCCTGCGTTGGGATCCCGGTGTTCGGCAACTTCCGCCCGGACCTGGTCTCCTTCCTCCCCTCGATGCGCTACTACGCCGGCAACTGGGCCACGAGCCAGTGGCTGTTTCGCAAGGAGAGTGCCGCCGAGGAAAAGCTCGACCGCTTGCTGGTCAAGCCGGCGCCGATCGTCACCAGGCAGCTGGAGAAGTTCTACGACCCGGAGATGGTCGACGTGCTCATCCACAAGGGCCTCGCGTTTCGCTCGATGCACTCGCACGGCCGGGCGTTGAACGGCCTCGTCCTGCGCGCCGTCGACGACATCGAGGCCTACGACGTTCGCGAGGGGGAGCTCGTCGCCGGCGTCGCGCTCGGCTACAACTTCGGCGATGGCCATTTCCACGACCAGCGGCTGCTCGCGGCGGTTCAGGAGCGATGCCGCTTCGGGCCGGGAGAGCTGCGCATCGTCACGCTCGAGTCCCAGCCCGCCGGCGTCCAGCGCCAGCGATACCGGATCTTCGACGCCGCCGCCGGCCTGGTCGAGGAGGGGTGGGTGAGCGTCGCCGACATGGTCGGCAGGCAGCCGTGGCTGGGTAGCGAGCCGTTCCCGGCTCATCCCGAGCCCGGCCCCGACGACGGTCCGCGGGCGGCCTCATGAGCGAGGCGATCGTCGTCGGGGCCGGGCCCAACGGCTTGGCCTGCGCGGCGACCCTCGCCGAACGCGGGGTGGGGGTCACGGTGCTGGAGGCGGCGGCGGCGATCGGCGGCGGCGCCCGCAGCAGCGAGCTGACCCTGCCGGGCTTGATCCACGACGACTGCTCCGCGGTGCATCCGTTCGCGGTGGAGGCGCCGGCGCTGACCTCGCTTGGCCTGGAGCGCCACGGACTCGAGTGGGCCTGGCCAGAGGTCGATCTTGCCCACCCGCTCGACGACGGCGGCGGCGCGGCGATGTACCACTCGATCGACCAGACGGCGGCGGGGCTCGGCTCTGCCGGGCCGGCCTGGAAGCGCGTGTTCGCCCCCTCGTCGAAGGCCTTCGACGCCCTCTGCGAGGACATCTTGCGGCCCGTTATGCACCTTCCGCGGCACCCGCTTCACCTGGCCGGCTTCGGCCTGCGCGCCGCCGCGCCCGCCACCGCGCTCGCCCGGGCACTCGGCACGCCGCAGGCCCGGGCCCTGTTCGGCGGAGTGGCCGCACACGCGTTCAGCCCCCTTTCGCGCCCGATGAGCTCTTCGGTCGGCGTCGGGCTGATCTGCGCCTGCCACCGCTTCGGCTGGCCGGTCGCCCGCGGCGGGTCGCAGGCGATCTCCGACGCGCTCGCAGCGGTGGTGCTCGAGAACGGCGGCCGGATCGAGACCGGCCGGCCCGTCCGCTCGCTCGGCGAGCTTCCCCCGGTCGACGCGGTCGTGCTCGACCTGATGCCGGGCGCGGTGGCCGAGATCGCCGGTGAGCGGCTCCCGGCCCGGGTGGCCCGCGCCTACCGTCGATACAGGCACGGCCCCGGCGCCTTCAAGGTCGACCTCGCCGTCGAAGGCGGAGTCCCGTGGGTCGACGCGGCGGCGCGCAGGGCCGGGACCGTGCACGTGATCGGCTCCTTCGAAGAGCTCGTCGCCGCCGAACGCGAGGTCTGCCGCGGACGGATGCCGGCGCGGCCCTTCGTCCTCGTCGGCCAGCAATACCTCGCGGACCCGGCGCGCTCACGCGGCGACGTCCACCCAGTGTGGGCGTACGCGCACGTCCCCCACGGATACGACGGGGACGCGACCGAGGCGCTGCTCGACCAGATCGAGCGTTTCGCCCCCGGCCTGCGGGAGCGGATCGTCGGCCGGCACGTCCGCTCGACCACGGAGCTCGCCTCCCACAACCCAAACCACGTCGGCGGAGACATTGTCGGCGGGGCCAACACGCCGCTCCGCATGGTGTTCCGCCCGCGCTTCGCGCTCAACCCCTACGGCACGGGCATCCCCGGCGTCTACATCTGCTCCGCCGCCACCCCGCCCGGCGCCGGCGCGCACGGGATGGGCGGCTACAACGCCGCCCTGGCGGCGTTGAGCCGAATCGTCGAGGGCGGTGGCGCCGCGGCCGGGCGATAGCGCACAGAAAGCGCAGCGGAGCGGAACGATGTTCGCTCGCCTGCCAGAATGCGCGGTCGTGTACTCGACCGACTCCGACCGGCAGGCCCGGGGCGACGCGCTGGAGCACCTCGACATCCTGATCGTCGGCGCCGGCCTCTCGGGCGTCGGCGCCGCCCACCACCTGCAGGAGAGGTGTCCCGGCAAGACCTACGCGATCCTCGAGGCAAGAGGGGACCTGGGCGGCACCTGGGACCTGTTCCGCTACCCCGGCATCCGCTCCGACTCCGACATGCACACCCTCGGCTACGCGTTCCGGCCGTGGACCGACTCGAGGGTGATCGCCGACGGCCCGTCGATCCTCGAGTACGTCCGCAGCACCGCGCGCGAGGGCGGGATCGAGGAGAGGATCCGCTTCCGCCACCGGGTTCTCGGCGCCCGGTGGTCGAGCGAAGAGTCGCGCTGGACGGTGGAAGTGGAGCGCGCCGACACGGGGGAGACCGTGTATATGACCTGCGACTTCCTCTGGTCCTGCAGCGGCTACTACCGCTACGACGAGGGCTACACGCCCGAGTTCGAGGGGATCGACCGCTTCGGGGGCCCTGTGGTGCACCCGCAGCACTGGCCCGAGGGCCTCGACTTCGAGGGCAAGCGGGTCGTCGTGATCGGCAGCGGCGCCACGGCGGTGACGCTGGTGCCGGCGATGGCGGAGAAGGCGAAGCACGTGACGATGCTGCAGCGCTCGCCCACCTACATCGTTTCGCTGCCCGCCGAGGACCCGATCGCCCGCGGCCTGCATCGCCTGCTGCCCGAGCGAGCCGTCTACGCGATCGTGCGCTGGAAGAACGTTCTGCTGCAGACGTTCTTCTACCAGCTGAGCCGCCGTAGGCCGGAGGCCGTGAAGCGGTTCGTCCGGCGCGGCCTCGAGCGGGCGCTGCCGGCGGGATATGACATCGACACCCACTTCAGGCCCCGCTACGACCCGTGGGACCAGCGCATGTGCCTGGTGCCGAACGGCGACCTGTTCAGGGCGATCTCCGCCGGCGGCGCCTCGATCGTCACCGACGAGATCGAGACGTTCACCGAGGCCGGCGTCGCCCTGAAGTCCGGCGAGGAGCTGCCGGCCGACCTGATCGTCACCGCGACCGGCCTCAACCTGCTCTTCCTGGGGGGCATGCAGCTCGTCGTCGACGGGCGGGAGATCGAGCCGTCGGAGACGATGGCCTACAAGGGGATGATGCTGAGCGGCGTTCCCAACCTCGCTCTCACCCTCGGCTATACCAACGCCTCCTGGACGCTGAAGGCCGACCTCACCTCCGAGTACGTCTGCCGCCTGCTCAATCACATGGACGCTCACGGTCTCGGCAAGTGCATGCCCGAGGTAGATCCCTCGATCGCCGAAGAGCCCCTGATCGGCCTCAACGCCGGCTACGTCCTGCGCTCCCTCGACAAGCTCCCCAAGCAGGGATCCAGGGAGCCCTGGCGGCTGCGGCAGAACTACCCGCTCGACATCCGCACGATCCGGCGCGGCGCGATCGACGACGGGACAATGAAGTTCTTCAGCCGGCCGGCGGCCGAACAGGCCGAGTCCCTGACGACGACTGCTTGACGGACGTGTAGGCAACGAAGACGGCCCCGGCGGGCCAAAGCGCCGCCGGGGCCGCTTCGTCATCGAACGCTTGCCTGCCTTCGATGTCGAGCTACCAGTTCGAACCTCCTAACCCGCTGAGGTTGGACTGGAACACCCAGGCGTCGTTCGACGCATCGGCGTCGCCACCGTCGGCTTCGGCGTCTCCGCCGTCACCTCCGT